>Ga0164294_10000344_pt1 | contig 43438 bp, 38 predicted proteins | sample GEODES005metaG_FD_111479 | JGI IMG/M metagenome (GOLD analysis project Ga0164294, IMG submission 111479) | Oligotrophic lake water microbial communities from Sparkling Lake, Wisconsin, USA - GEODES005 metaG | ecosystem: Environmental > Aquatic > Freshwater > Lake | place: USA: Sparkling Lake... | reverse complement strand
CTACCATGAATATGCGTACGGTCCGGTATTTGACAAAAAAGGCGATATGTATGTAACGCTCAATGTAGCCTGGGTAGGATATGGAGATGGACTAGGCAAATGGCATGGATGGTTGTTAAAAATTAAAAATGATGGTGTTATAGAGCCCATAGCAACTGGACTACGTTCACCGGCCGGGTTTACTGTCAACAGCAACAACGATGTGTTTTACGGTGAGAACCAAGGTGATTGGGTAGGAAGTGGACGTGTTACCCATTTAGAAAAAGGTGATTTTGCTGGAAATGCAGGTGGATTAAATTGGACCAAAGAACCAGAATCTCCATTGAAACTCACAAAAGAAGACTTGAAAGTAGTGGACAATGGCCAACCCATGCATGAAGCTGCCAAAAAAATCAAAGAGTTGAAACTGCCAGCCGTTTGGTTTCCACATACCTTGATGGGCATTTCAACATCAGACATTGTTGAAGATGAAACAGGTGGAGCTTTTGGACCATTCAATGGGCAATATTTTGTGGCAGACCAAGGCCATTCGAAAATCATGAGGATGTCACTCGAAAAGATAAAAGGCAAATACCAAGGTGCCTGTTATCCTTTTTATGAAGGTTTTGCATCTGGCATTCTACGCTTGAGGTGGGGTTTAGATGGTTCATTGTTTGCTGGCATGACAAGCAGGGGTTGGGCAAGCACTGGAAAAGCAGAGTATGCTTTGCAGCGCTTGGTATGGAATGGAGAAACACCATTTGAAATGAAAAATATCCGTGCCCAAACAGACGGATTTGAAGTAGAATTCACCAAGCCGGCAGATATCAGCACGTTAAAAAATGTGATGAACTACAGCATCAACAGTTTTACTTACGAATATCACCATGAATATGGGAGTCCAATTATCAACAACAGAGAAAGAAAAATCATTGGCATCATTCCATCTTCAGATGGTTTAAAAGTGAAACTGGTTTTAGATTCACTCATGGTAGGGTATATCCATGAACTGAAACTAGTGGGCGTTGAATCAAAAGAAAAAGGGTTGCTGCTGCACAACACAGGTTATTATACAATGAACAACATCCCCGAAGGAAATAAAACGGTTTTGAAAGAAGAAGAGAAGGTGAAAATGAACATGGCAAGTCACAACATGAAAATGATGCCAGGCATGAATAAAGTAGCACCAAGTAAAAAAAGACAAACAACCATGCCTGCTGATTGGGTTCAACCAGACAAGGTGATAAAACTAGGCACAAAGCCTGGACTTAAATATGATGTCACCAATTTTGAAGTAAAAGCAGGTTCAAAAATTAGGTTGATATTCAACAACAATGATGACATGACACACAATGTGGTGATTGTGAAACCAGGATCGGCAGATGAAGTTGCCAATCTTGCCTTGCAATTGGGGTTGAAAGGATCACAAATGAGTTTTGTACCGAATAACGCTAATGTGTTGTTTCACACTTCTTTGCTGCAACCAGAATCATCAGAGTCAATCTATTTTTCAGCACCGCTCACGCCAGGGGAATATACTTTTATTTGCACTTTCCCAGGACATGCGTCAGTGATGAGGGGCATCATTAAAGTGGTTCCTTAAAATTATGCAAGAAGAAATACACCATTGGTATAGTCCATCTTTGGACAAAGACATGCCCATTGCGGTTTATGGCCATTATGGATTTGCATTGTTGATGATTCCAACAGCGGCAGCTGATTTTCTTGAATACAAAAGATTTGAGCTGATTGATTATTTACAGCCCTTTATAGATGCGGGCAAAGTCAAGGTTTTCTCTGTAAACAGCATCAACACAGAAAGTTGGATGAACAAATGGATGGAAGGTGCCCACAAGGCCATTCGGCAAAATCAATTCAATGAATATATTTTCAATGAAGTTGTGCCTTTCATTAAGAATTCGACTTCAGCAGAAACACCCATTTATGCTTGTGGAGCTTCTTTTGGAGCCTTGCACTCAATGAATTTATTCTTAAAAAGGCCCGATTTACTGAATGGTGTTATTGCCATGAGCGGCATTTATGACCTAACAGAATATACAGACGGGTATTACGATGAGCAAGTGTATTTCAATTCACCCATACATTACATTCCAAATCAAGAAGATCACCATACGTTGGAACAGATCCGAAAAGGAAAGATTATTATCGCCAGCGGAAGTGGGTCGCATGAAGACCCTGATTCAAATTATCGATTTTCTGATGTGCTACATACAAAATCAATTCCGCATCAACTTGAAATTTGGGGAGATGATATCCATCACGATTGGCCCACTTGGAGAAAAATGCTGCCCCATTTCATTGAGAACTGGGAAAAGTAAACGCCAATACATGTAATTGCACCCAGTGAATGGTATTGAATAACATACAAAGAACTAACTTTACCTTATGGACAAAAGGCTATATTTACTCGATGCATTCGCATTGATTTTTCGTGCTTATTATGCGTTAATAAGAAGCCCTCGGATTACCAGCAAGGGCAAAAACACCAATGCGCAATTTGGTTTTACCAATGCGTTGATAGACTTATTGAAAAAACAAAAACCAACGCATATCGCCATTTGTTTTGATACAGCCGCACCAACGGAAAGACATTTGGATTTCGCCGATTACAAAGCAAACAGACAAGAAGCACCGGAAGACCTGATTGCTTCACTCCCAGATATCAGAAAAATCATAGAAGGATTTAACATCCCCATCATCGAAAACGATGGGTTTGAAGCAGATGATGTTATTGGTACCTTGGCTAAACAAGCTGAAAAAGCCGGTTATGAGGTTTTCATGGTAACACCAGACAAAGACTATGGACAATTGGTTTCCGAGAACATCAAAATATACAAACCCCCATACCAAGGAGGCGATTTCGAAATCATTGGTCCGAAAGAAGTATGCGAAAAATGGAACATCAAAGATGTTTCTCAAGTAATTGACATTTTGGCGATGATGGGAGATGCTGTTGACAATATCCCAGGCATACCAGGTGTTGGAGAAAAAACTGCAGCCAAATTACTTGCAGAATATGGCACTGTTGAAAACGTGCTAGACCATGCCGATGATATAAAAGGATCAATGGGTGAAAAAGTGAGGAAGGGAAAAGACCTCGCCATCATGAGCAAAAAACTCGCGACGATAATCACCACTGTGCCGGTTGAATTTCACGAAGAAAATTTTAAACTATCGGATCCAAACAAAGAAGCGCTGTCTGAAATATTTAATACCCTCGAATTTCGCACCATTGCCAAAAGAGTTTTAGGAGAAGATATCCAAGTAGAGGCTCCGACAGAAAAACAAGGTACCACTGTGCAAGGTGACTTATTTGGAGAAACAACTACCGTCTCAACCAATAGCCAGCAAGCAGAAGAAGATTACGCCGGAGACATAGTAGCCGACAAAAACATTAACAACACCCCACATGAGTATGAACTTGTGGATACTGTTGACAAAATGAATGCGTTGATTGAAGCCCTGTTGAATGAAAAAGAAATCTGCTTTGATACAGAAACAACAGGGTTGGATGCAAATCAGGCGGGTATTGTTGGAATCAGTTTTTGTATCAAACCGGGTACTGCAAGCTATGTACCTTGTCCGGAGAGTAAAACAGAAACCCATGAAATCCTTCAAAAATTCAGTGTGCTGTTTAACAATCCAGCCATCACATGGATCGGTCAGAACATAAAATATGATTTGCTCATTTTAAAAAATCATGGATTTGAACTTGCAGGAAATGTTTTTGATACCATGCTTGCGCATTATGTAATTGAACCAGAAGGAAAGCGAAGCATGGATGTGTTGAGTGCCAAATACCTGGGATATGCGCCTGTTTCAATTACTGAATTAATTAGTAAAAAAGGTAAGGGGCAAGGGAACATGCGCGACGTTGAAATTGAGAAAGTTAAAGAATATGCTGGGGAAGATGCTGATATAACATTGCAGTTGAAGCATGTATTTGAACCTGAGATGAAGGAAAAAGAAGTGGAAAAAGTATTCTTTGAAGTTGAAAACCCATTGGTAAAAGTGCTCACAGAAATGGAGTTTGAAGGCGTTCGGGTGGATACAGCCTTTCTCAATGAGTATTCCAAGGAATTAGAAAAAGAAGCAAAAATTGCTGAAGAGTCGGTTTATAAAATTGCAGGTGTTCGTTTCAACCTTGCTTCACCCAAGCAGCTTGGGGAAGTATTGTTTGAAAAATTGATGTTAGATCCGAAAGCAAAGAAAACAAAGACTGGACAATATGCTACCGGTGAAGATGTTTTACAGAAGTTGGCACATCAGTTTCCCATCGTTTCAGATATTTTGATATTTCGGGAACTGACAAAACTGAAATCTACTTATGTAGATGCATTGCCGCTGTTGATCAATCCAAAAACAGGACGTGTTCATACAACCTACGCCCAAGCCGTTGCAGTAACTGGTAGACTTTCAAGCAACAATCCGAATCTTCAAAACATACCAGTCAGAAGCGATAGAGGCAAAGAAATCAGGAAAGCATTTATTCCTAGAGACAGTGACCATGTATTGATATCAGCGGATTATTCACAGATAGAGTTGAGGATAGTGGCTGCCATCAGTGGCGACCCCAACATGTGTGAAGCGTTCAGGCTAGGAAAGGATATCCATACAGCAACAGCAGCCAAAGTATACGGCATTGAAGAAGAAGCTGTTACCAAGGAAATGAGGTACAAGGCCAAAAGCGTGAATTTTGGAATCATTTATGGACAAGGAGCATTTGGATTAGCAGAAAATTTAGGTATCAGCAGAACTGAAGCAAAAACCATCATCGATAACTATAAGAAGGAGTTCCCTGGAATTACCCAATACATGGCATCAACAATACAATTTGCAAAGGAGAAAGGGTATGTTGAAACGTTGATGGGAAGGAAGAGATGGCTACGCGACATCAACTCAACCAATTTTACGGTCAGGGGATTTGCAGAAAGAAACGCCATCAATTCGCCCATTCAAGGAAGTGCAGCAGACATGGTGAAACTAGCCATGATTAAGGTGCAAGCCGCCATCAAGAAAAATCAGCTGAAAAGTAAAATGATTCTTCAAGTACATGATGAACTTATATTCGATGCTTTAAAAGAAGAGGCCGAAGAAATGAAGAAGTTGATTTTGGAGAACATGGAAAATGCGTTGATTCTACCCAACAATGTTCCCGTATTGGCAGAAGCAGGGATTGGTGATAATTGGCTTGTTGCACATTAAAAAATTGGATAGTGTAGTTGAAATATCAAAACTGGAAAAAAAGAACTTATGATCACCAAATTTTTTGTGTTGTGGTTTAAACTCAAAGGTTGGAAAATTGATGGACTTGTTTCACCAGACATCAAAAAAGCTGTAGTGATTGCAGCTCCACATACCTCAAACTGGGATTTTGTCTATTCATTAGCAGTATTTAGAATGCTGGGGATGAAAGTCAATTACTTGGCTAAAAAGGAATTGTTTAGATTTCCATTGTCCATTCTTTTGAAAAATACTGGTGGCATGCCAGTAGAACGGAGCAAAAAACAAAGTTTGACAGATCAAATCATTAAGAAATTTAACCAAACAGATAACCTTTTTGTAGCAATCCCAGCTGAAGGAACAAGAAAGCTTGTACAAAAATGGAAATCTGGATTTTACTTTGCGGCGCTTGGAGCCAATGTTCCTGTTTTACCAGGGTATCTTGACTACAAAAATAAATTGGCAGGCTTCGGCGAACCTATTTATTTAACAGGCAACAAAGAAATTGACATGCCAAAATTCAAGGCTTTTTACCAAGGTAAAACAGGTAAAAATGCGTCTTTTTTTAATATTGAATGTATTACCTTAGAATGAAGTAAACACCTCTTATATTTGAGAATTTTAACAAAAGTAAAATTGGCAAATGAATGAATACATCCGTTAGCCATAACCAACACCATCAATTTTTTAAAGGCAATTATCGCCTATATTTACTTTTTTGGGATAGGGTAATGGGAACTATCCGGCAGGATTATGACATGCCTTTTGAAAAAGCAACTATTAAATGACGCCAAGAATTATTTACTGTTACGATGCTTATTGTGGTTGGTGCTATGGATTCAGTCCAGTTATTAAAACCATCTACGAAAAATACAAAAATCAATTTGAGTTTGAAACGATTTCAGGTGGTATGATTCCAGTAGAATCAACTCAGCATATAGGAGTCATCGCAAATTATATCCTTGATGCCTATAAAACCGTTGAAAATATGACGGGCGTGAAGTTTGGAGAAGATTACTTATGGCATATTAAAAATCCAGGCGAGAGCGATTGGCATCCCAATTCTGAAATGCCCGCAATTGCCATGGCAATTTTCAGGGATATTTACCCAGACAGAACAATAGAGTTTGCAGCTGACCTTCAATATTCCTTGTATGATGAAGGGCGTGACCTAACAGATCCAGAAGCATACAGACATCTTCTCATAAAATATGAAATCGAAGCAGACCAATTTTATGCCAACTTGAAGTCAGAAGAGTACAAGGATAAAGCATACTATGATTTCACCTTAATTAAACAACTCAAGGTAAATGGCTTCCCTACTGCCTTTCTTCAAATTGATGAAACTAAGCTGTATATGATAACAAGGGGGTATAGCGACCTTGCTACCATTGAAAAAAGGATTACAGACATCCTGGCTGAAAACAAAATTCAGTAAAATGGTTGTAACTTGCACGTTCAATAAAAAGTGGATATGGAATACAATAAACTCATTTCAGTAACAGGATTTTCAGGACTTTTTGAACTTGTAACAAGCAAATCTGATGGTGCAATTGTTAGGTCTTTGGAAGACAATTCAACAAAATTTATTTCCAACAGATTGCATCAGTTTTCACACCTTGAATCAATCGAAGTTTACACAGAAGACGACAATGTTAATCTTGCTGAAATTTTCATGGCTATGGATGCAGCCGGATTAGAACTCCCTTCTGAAAAGGACAATAACGCCATAAGAACGTATTTTGAAACCGCGTATCCAAAAATGGATTTTGAAAAGGTTTATAATAGCGATATGAAGAAAATGGTGCGTTGGTTTGGTGTGATTAAAAAGAACGAAATTGAAATCAAACTAACAGAATTGGATGAAGAGGAAAACGATCAAGAAGAAGAGAATTAGTCAATTTAGTCTCTAATGTAAATCCATCTTTATGAATTACAGCGCAAATATTGAAAAGCTTCAACACCATTTCCTTCCAAAAGATTTCACTTTAACGGAATGGTCGATTCTTGAACCTTATTTCATTCAACTGAAAGAAAGGGAAATCAATTCTCTAGAAGATCTTGAACAATGGCTTAAAGATTCCAGTGAAATCGAGGCCTTTATCAGCGAAGATGCTTGTTGGAGACAGGTTAGAATGACATGTGATACAGAAAACAAAACCCTTGAAGAGGCTTTCAATTTCTTCTTCATGGAAATTCAGCCTAAGATTCAACCTTATGCAGACATCTTGAATAAAAAATTGGTTGATTGTCCTTTTACCAAAGAACTCAATCAAGAAATATACTTTACTTACCTGAGATCAGTTAAAAAGAGCATAGACCTTTTCAGGGAAGAAAACATACCTCTGCAAGCAGAATCCAGTGTTTTGCAACAACAATACGGTTCTATTGCAGGCAAGATGATGGTAGAACAGGATGGACAAGAATTTACGCTTCAACAAGCGGGTAAATTCCTAGAAAGTGAAGATAGAAATGTACGTGAAACTGTTTACCGAAAAATTGCAGAAAGAAGAATCCAAGATAAAGAACCTCTGAATGACTTGTTCAGCAAGCTTATTGAGAAAAGACATCAAATTGGGTTGAATGCTGGCTTCAATAACTACCGTGATTATAAGTTTGCAGAAATGGGACGTTTCGATTACACCCCTGCTGCTTGCTTTCAATTTCATGAGGCTGTAAAGAAAGAGGTAATGCCGCTTGTTGATCAAATTTATGATGAACAAACACAACGACTTGGCTTGGATAAAATGAGGCCTTGGGATACAGAGGCAGAGCCTGCAGGAATTGAACCACTACGCCCGTTTACTGATGGGAAAGAATTGCTTGATAAATCGATTGCTTGTTTGGACAAACTGAATCCTTTTTTTGGTGATTGCTTGAGAAAGATGGCTGAACTTAACCACCTCGATCTTGACAGCAGAAAAGGCAAAGCGCCAGGCGGATACAACATGCCACTTGCAGAGAGCGGTGCTCCTTTCATTTTTATGAATGCCGCTTCGCAGATGTCTGACCTCACTACCATGGTACACGAGGCTGGTCATGCAATCCATTCGTTTTTATCGCACGAATTGGAATTGACAGGCTTCAAAGAATATCCGACAGAAATGGCCGAAGTGGCAAGCATGTCGATGGAACTCTTTACAATGGATCATTGGGATGTTTTCTTCGACAATGAAGAGGAAATGAAAAGAGCAAAACGTCATCAGTTAGAACGCGTGATAACCATCTTCCCATGGATTGCTACGATTGATAAGTTTCAACACTGGATTTATGAAAACCCAACCCATACGCTCGATGAAAGAAAAGAAAATTGGTTGAGGATTTTAAGTGAGTTTTCAACAAAATCAATTGATTTCAGTGGATTGGAGCCTTATCGTTCATACAGCTGGCAACGTCAGCTTCATTTATTTGAAGTTCCGTTCTATTATATCGAATATGGCATTGCACAACTTGGTGCGATTGGGATGTGGAAACAATACAGAGAAAACCCAACGAAAGCATTGGAGAATTACATGCATGGACTTAGCTTGGGTGGAACTCAAACATTGCCAGCGTTGTATAAATCAGCCGGGATAGATTTTGATTTCTCCCCTGAAAAAATAAGTGAATTGATGCTTTTTGTGAAAAAAGAGCTAGAAACTTTATAGGATACCACTTTTATGGTATGCCACATTTTTGCATGGCTTTGGATAGGATGATATCTTTGCTAAAGACTTTTCATCCTTGAAATAAACGTAGCTACTAATCAGAGCCTTAACGAATGTCCTGGTGTTTTTACACTGGGACTTTTTTATTCACGGCAAGTTTTGCAAGTACCGTTTACAACCATGTTAATTTCATGCATATCATAACCACTGGGTAAAATAACAGATGGGATTGCAACATCATCTAAGCACTCAGTTTTCCCACATTTGTCGCAAAAAAAATGAACATGATTATCATGGTGATGACCAGTTTTGACACAGGTTTCACTGCAAACTGCATATTTGATTGAATTGTCTGTTGTAGGAATAGGATGAATGATGCCTTTATCCAAAAATGTTTGTAGCGTTCTATAAATAGTTACCCTATCATACTGTGTGGCTATTTTTTCAATGTCTTGGTGTTCAAGTGCTGTATCTGCACTGAGAAATACTTCAAGTATCTTTTTTCTACTTGAAGTAACGCTCAAACCACTGTTCTTTAATATTAGATCACTTTGTTTCTCCAATTTATTCAATTATCAGTTCATTAATGTCTTTAATTAATTGTTCAACCTCATCCTTTTTAATACCGTCATATACACCCCTAACACGCCCTTGTCTGTCGACCAATGTAAAAAACTGGGTATGTAAAAACTGTTCATCGATATTTTTTGAATTATTTTTTGGATCATCAAGCAGGTAACTTTCGCGGGCAGCTTTATAAAGATCAGACTTACTTCCAGTTACAAACCACCAGTTTTCCTTAGAAGCACCCAATGAATCAGCATAATGATTTAGTATAGGTAATGAATCAGTATCCGGGTTTACCGTATGGGATATTACTAGAAAATTTGAATCTGTTTTGAATTTTTCATAAATGGCCTTCATGTTTTTATTCATCTTTGGACAAATGCCTTTACAAGTAGTGAAGAAAAATTCAGCCACATAAACCCTGTTTTTTACTTCCTGTTGTGAAACCTTCGAACTATCTTGTTTGATAAAATAAAAATTCTGCACAGTGTTTAGAATTGGCAACTTTACTTTGGCAAAATCTGTAGTATAGGTAAGTACAGCGTAAAATACCGCAAATAAAACTCCAAAGAAAACCAGATATAAAACCCTTTTTTTTGTCATACCACTATTTATACTGCAAAAGTACGCAGGCAAAAGTTAATAAATATGAATCTATGAATGCAACTTTGTTGCAAAATGCTTAAATTTGGTGTTCTTTACCATGTTTAAAATCAATTATGACGCTTTAGGGATTACTGCATCCATAGCCTGTGCCATCCATTGTGCATTGTTGCCATTGGTACTCACAAGCTTGCCTATATTGGGTTTCAACATCATTAATAACCTTTATTTTGAAGTTATGATGATCGTTTTGGCTATGTCTATCGGTATTTATTCTTTGATGCATGGCTTTAAAAAACACCACCATACTTTGGTTCCAATTTTATTGTTCAGCTTAGGCATGATATTATTGATTTTAAAGCAGATTTTTCATGTATATCAGCTTTGGTTTTTGTTCCCAGCTGTTGTATTGATTGTAACTGCACATTATATCAACTACAAAAAGTGCAGAACAGCGGATCATTGTCATACCGACGATTGCAATCATTAACGTTAATAATTGAAAGAAATCAGTTAAATTCAAGAGATTAATTCTAAATTGTCGTCAAATGTAAAATCAACATTATGATCACAAGAAGAAGTTTACTAAAACAAATTGGCTTATTTACAGCTGGCACAGTAATAATAAAAGATGCAAATGCTTTTTCATTTGCAGGAAATAAAAAAGTTGGCGTACAACTTTATACTGTTAGAGATCAAATTGCAAAAGACGCCAAAGGAACCCTCAGAAAAATTGCTGGGCTTGGGTTTAAAGAAGTTGAAAATTTCGGCTATAACGGGAAGTTTTTTGGCATGGAGCCCTCTGAATACAAAGCCCTTTTGTCTGAATTGAAGATGAAAGCCACTTCAGGCCATTACATGTATGGCAATTTTGGAAACAAAAAAATACCAGGTACGATCTTGCATGGCTGGGATCAAGCGGTAACTGATGCAGCTGCGATTGGACAAAAATACATGGTAGTGGCGTATTTACTGCCTGAAGAACGCACATCCATTAACGATTACAAAAAAATTGCTGCAGAATTAAACATTGCCGGTAAAAAGTGTAAAGATGCTGGCATTCAGCTTTGTTACCATAACCATGATTTCGAGTTCCAGGAAATAGACGGACAAATTCCCTTTGATATATTGACGAAAGAAACGGATCCATCATTGGTGAAGATTGAGCTAGACCTTTACTGGGTGATGAAAGCGGGTAAAGATCCGATAGCATTATTCAATCAACACAAAGGAAGGATTGCTTTATGGCATGTAAAAGACATGGATAAAACCGAAAGCAAGAATTTCACAGAAGTAGGAAATGGTGTTATTGATTTTACAACAATATTTAAAAATGCTGAACTTTCTGGCATGAAGCATTTCTTTGTAGAACAAGATGTTTGTCCAGGCTCTCCTTTTGACAGCATTAAAATGAGCATAGATTACATCAAATCAAACCTCATCAAATACCTAGTATAATCTATGAAGAAACTCAATATCATTTTTGCAGTGGTATTCGCTTTGTTTGCCATTCTTCAGTATAATGATCCAGATCCGTATTTGTGGATACCTATTTATGGCTATGCAGCAATTATTTGTATCATGAACGCCACCAACAAGTATGATTTTTTTGCCCATGCTGCTGCGATTGTTTTTTGCTTGGGATTTTCATTAAAACTGCTGTTTGTTAGGGATGGAGTAATGGATTGGTATGGTAAATACGATGCAGAGAATCTAGTTCAAAGCATGAAAGCAACGAAGCCTTGGATTGAGAATGCCCGCGAATTTGGTGGACTTCTCATCATTATGATTGTAGTAATTATCAATATTTTTTTACATAAAAAAGCCGGAGCTAAATAGCCCCGGCTTTTAATATTTCGGTTTGTTTATTTTTTTGGAACCAACCTCATTGAGATTGTAGCCAACCTGTGGGTTTCTGCTTTATCAACTCTGAGAATCTTCATAAACAACTTGTGACCACCTTGCTTCACATTTTGCAATAACACTTGTGATTTGCTGAACATTGTTGCTTTCATATTTTCTAATTTCAGCTCACCAATTTTAGTGCCGTTTGGACTGTCTTGGTACAAAGACAATACATATCCTTTATCCAACTGCTGCGGAATTCCGTAACCAAATTCAATGGCACTTACACCATCAAGATTGATGTCAGAGAATTCCAACCATCCATCATCACCATTTAAAAATGCGGCACGGTGCTCGTTCCAGTTTTTTATATCAACCCTAACTGCAGCACTGCTGGTAGGCATGTTAATCAATGCACTTCTCAATGTTACAGAATTTGCAGCACTCAATGGTTTTATGCCAAATCCACCTTTGTCGGTATAGCTTGCAGTGATCTGCATCAAGTTACCAGGACCCATGTCGCTATCAGAAGGTGTGATAGAACCGCTTGAAGGAAGTGATGGAGTCTCTTTTTTGTTTAGGCTTAAAATCCAGTCAACAATCAAATCTGCTTCGTCTTGCTTTAAGTCAGGGTGAGCTGCCATGGCTGTTTCTCCCCAAACACCACCACCACCTTTGATGATTTTGTTGGTGAGATAAGCTTTGGCCTTAGGGTCGGTTTCATATTTTGCCGCAACCATTTTATAGCCTGGTCCAACCGACTTTTCTTCTTCCTTATGACAAGCCTTACAATCTAAGGTAGCAGCAAGGTTTCTTCCCTCATTTAAAGCACTCATAACCTGATGTCCTACAACTTGTGCTTTGTCTGGTCCACTTAGATAATCAACCTTTACATAAATTGATTTGTTATCGATTCCACCTTTTTCTGTTGAACCATCTTCTTTATCCTTAACATTAACAGCGTAGTTAACAGGAACTCCTGGGTAGTAGAAATTATTACCCGCGGCAATTTTAACATCAACTACAGGAGACTCGTTACCAGCATAAATCTTTATCGTTTCGCTTTGGGTTGTAGCACCCTTAGCGTCTTTTACAGCTACAGAAATTGCGTATTCACCAGCTTTTGTAAAAGTGAAAGAAGTTGTAGAAGTTGTGGTTGTTTTCTTGATGCCCTTTCCAAAACTCCAATTGTAGGTAAGTAGATCATTATCTGGATCTTTAGAACCAGAAGCGTCAACTTTAACAGTAAATGGAATTGAACCAGAAAGTTTACCAACAGAAAGAGTAGCTTTTGGAGCTCTGTTGCCGGCATTGTATTCTATTCGTGAAAGGGCAGCGTCTTTGTTTTTTGAAAACCATCCTGTACCGTATTCCAACACATAAAATCTACCATCAGGACCTATCTCTACGTCCATTGCACTGTTGAACTTTGTATTCGGCATAAATGGCTCCATTTGTAGAAAGTTGCCCTCTTCATCCATAGATACCATTTTGATCCATCCCCTAATCCACTCATAAAACATCAACTTTCCAGTAAAATAATCTGGGTAGCGTGTTTCTTTCGGATAAAATTCAGGGTAGTATATTGGTCCAGCCATTGCATTTCTACCACCTGTTCCAACTTCAGGAAAATCAGGGGAATTGGCATAAGGGTACCAAATGAAAGCGGGACTCACTGGAGGAAGTTCTGTAAGTCCAGTATTGTTCTTTGAAAGGTTCATTGGTTTTTTAGGATCAAAGAAATCACCTACTTCACCAGTTTCGTAATTGAATTGACGATAAGGGTAGTTATTTCCGATGAACAAAGGATATCCAAAATAACCAGCTTTACGCGCTTGGTTCAACTCATCATAACCACGAGGTCCTTTTTCATCAGGTTTGTCGTTTCCTGCATCCGGACCAACATCACCCCAGTAAAGGAATCCTTTTTTTCTATCAATTGAGATACGATATGGATTTCTAGCACCCATTACATAAATCTCTGGGCGGGTTTTTGGAGTGCCTGGCTTAAACAAGTTTCCTTCAGGAATTGAATATGTAGCATCTGGATTTATTCTAAGACGCAATACCTTACCACGAAGGTCGTTGGTGTTGCTTGAACCCCTGCGACCGTCAAATTGCTCATATCCAGCACGGTTATCGATTGGACCGAAACCGTCTGAGATATATTTTGAATTAGCTTGATTGAAAGGCGTTGTATTATCACCTGTTGAAAGGTATAAAGAACCATCGGGACCGAATGCCAATGAACCTCCAGTGTGGCAACAAATAAACCTTGTTTGGGCAACATCAATAATTTTCTTCTCTGAAGCCCGGTCAAGTTTGCCATCTTTGAAAATAAAACGAGACAACCTATTTGCTGCTGTATCATTTGTAGAATAATACATGTAGATATAGTTATTCTTCGCGTAATCTGGATCTGCTGTGATACCCAACAAACCTTCTTCAGCATTCACACCTTTCACACCAGATTTTGAATAAAGATCAAATTTTGCAACTTCGGTTACTTTTTTAGTAGCATTGCTGTACAACATTAGTTCACCCTTACGCTGTGTAATCAATATGTCAAAGTTTGGAAGGATGGCCATTTCTGTTGGCTCATCAAATACACCAAAAGCAAGAACGTTTTTGGTAAAACGATCTTCATCCGGAACAAGCAATGATTTTGCTTTCGTATAATCAAGTTTGGCATTTTTGCCAATAGCATATTTTATTCCACCCAATACATGCTTCAAATAAAGAGGTTCTTCAAATGATTCATTTGTATGGCCCAATTCAGTATAAAAAGCCCTTCCACCATCAAAATCATGGTACCAAGCCATTGGATGGCTATCGCCATTTGAACCACCTTCATAAGATTTTTCGTCGATGCTAATCAACACATTAACTTCCGCACCCGGTGCTTTTTTGAAATTATACCACTCATCATACCTTTCCCAAACATCAGGAAGGTGTGAAGTACTGGCATGTGTTTTGTTGCTTACAACCAGTTTTGCTTTTTGTTGTTTAGGGTGACTTTTAAAGTACGCACCAGAAAGTTTACCATACCATGGCCATGTGTATTCACAATCTGTAGCAGCGTGGATACCAACATAACCACCACCAGCTTGAATGTAACGTTCAAATGACGCCTGTTGATAGCTGTCAAGAACATCACCTGTTGTGCTAAGAAATACAACTGCGCTGTATTTCTTCAAATTGTTCTCAGTAAACACCTTGGCATCTTCTGTTGTGTCAACAGAAAAGCCATTTTCCTTGCCCAATTTAAGCATGGCAATTTTTCCTACACCAATTGAACCATGCCTGAAAGCTGCAGTTTTAGAAAACACCAATACGCGGGTTTGCGCACCCACATTTACTGCAATCATGAGAACCAATGCTAATAAACCATTTTTGATCTTATACATATTTGTAGATTGATTTTTTCGAACACCCTTTTCGATTATCGATTTTGGAAGGATAAATTTAATCATTATTTCCGATGTAATTTAGACGCTTATTGAAAGAAATTCTTTTGTTTATCCATTGATTAACAAAAACGCCACAAAGAAAGATCTCTGTGGCGTTCAAATGAAAACAAAATTAAAAAATTAAAGTTCTTTTATCCTAATATTTCTGTACCAAACTGCATTTCCATGATCTTGAAGGGCTATTCTGCCTTTAGGCGACTTTCCAAAACCTGGCATTTTTTTGAACTTGCTTCCAGCTACCATTTTATTCCAATTTTCATCCCCAACAATGGTAGTAACCACATTTTCACCATTCAAAAACAACTTAAGTTCGCCTTTGTTGTAAATAATTTCAGCAAGATTCCATTCTCCAACTGGCTTTACAGTTTCCTTTGATGATGAAATTAGGTCATACAAATCTCCTGCACGGTGCTTTATGATTTTGGCATCAGAATGTCTGTCATTATCCAAAACCTGCATTTCCATGCCAGTATGAAAAGTATGCTCAAATTCAGGAGCTTCATTCACACCAAAAATGATACCACTGTTTCCACCTTCTGAAATTTTCCACTCAACACTGAAATGATAGTTTTCATATTCATTATCTGTTACCAAATCACCACCTCTTTTGATTTTCGATGTTTTGTCTGGATAAGGAACATACATGAGAATGCCATCTTGTACCTTCCAATTTGAGCCATTTCCCTCATCATTGCTGTAAATATGCCAACCGGCTTTTGACTTACCATCAAAAAGTTGCTTCCAACCTTTTTGGTTATTTGATGGTGTTTGAATTGCTTTGGGTGTAGGCTCTTGATTCCCTGGTAAATTGAAACTGAAAAAAATAGTGGCAATGGCAATCGTTAAAAATGTCTTCATTGTTTATGTTTTATTTGTTCATTGACAATATGTACGAAACCATGGCTTCTGCATCATCTGAACTTAGGTTTGGATGTCCTGCCATTGGTATCTCACCCCAAACACCTTGACCACCTTGCTGGATTTTCTCTGCAAGCATCTTGGTGTTCTTTTTATTGTTCTCATATTTTTGGGCAACCTCTTTGTACGCAGGACCAATCAATTTTGTGTCGTCTTTGTGACAAGTTCTGCAGTCAGAAGCTTCAATCAAAGCTTTGCCATCTTTTTTAGCCACGACTTTCACTTCTTCTACTTTTTCTTTCGGTTCAGCCATTTCCTCTTTTACCACTGGCTCTTCTTGAGTTGCGTTGCTGATTGGTTTTTGTTCAGCAGTTTCTGTTGTTTTTCCACCGCCGCAAGCAAATAGGCCTGCCGCTACAATCATTGTTAAAAGTACTTTTTTCATTGTTTGGTTTTTATCATGTTTGTTTTAAATGCCTAAAATTGATCTGTTGAAAGCCTCGTTGCTTCCTGTGTTTGCAAAATCATCAAATGCCTTTTCTGTAACACGGATGATATTATTTTGTATAAAGATAGCACCTTCTTTGGCTCCATCCTCAGGATGTTTAATGGCACATTCCCATTCCATCACCGCCCAACCTTTATAGTCATAGGCTGTTAGCTTGCTGAAAATAGATTTGAAATCAACCTGACCATCTCCCAAAGAGCGGAAACGACCTGCGCGGTTTATCCAGTTTTGATAACCGCCATAAACACCTTGCTTTCCAGTCGGATTGAATTCTGCATCTTTTACATGAAACATTTTGATGCGTTCATGGTAATGATCGATGTAAGTAAGATAATCCATGCACTGCAACACAAAATGACTTGGGTCATATAACAAGCATGCACGCTTGTGGTTATTGGTTTTTTCGAGAAACATCTCGTAAGAAACGCCATCATGGAGGTCTTCACCAGGATGTATTTCATAACAAAGATCTACGCCATTGTCTTCAAAAACATCAAGAATTGGAAGCCATCTATTGGCAAGTTCCGTAAATCCGGTTTCAACCAAACCAGCAGGACGCTGAGGCCAAGGATAAACGGTATGCCATAGCAAAGCTCCGCTGAAAGTTGCATGTGCATTGAGTCCTAAGTTAGCAGAAGCTTTTGCAGCATACTTCAATTGTTGAACTGCCCATTCTGTTCTGGCTTTTGAATTTCCACGAACTGATTCTGGAGCAAAGCCATCAAACTGAGCATCGTATGCAGGGTGAACCGCAACCAATTGTCCTTGTAAGTGTGTTGACAATTCAGTGATTTCTAATCCGGCAGCTTCAACAATGCCTTTGATTTCTTGGGCATAATCAATACTATTAGCTGCTTTTTCTAAATCGATACAACGTGGATCCCATGTTGGAATCTGTACTCCCTTGAATCCCAAAGATGCTGCCCATTTGCAGATGGACGATAAGTCGTTGAATGGAGCTGTATCACCCATAAATTGGGCTAAAAATATACCTGGTCCCTTTATTGTTTGCATATATATTCTTTTAAAATTAAACAGTATGGGCTGTCCACTTTTCTGATGATTGTGCGGATGCAACTACATTGTCGATGAATGCCATACCCCTGATTCCATCTTCAACACCTGGGAAATCAAGCATTTCTGCCGTTGGTTCTGTTCCATCAATTTGGGCACCAAGTGTTAACGCAAAATTTCTGTAAATATTGGCAAACGCCTCAAGATATCCTTCTGGATGTCCACCTGGTGTTCTTGAATTGTGCACTGCAAATGAAGAAAGTCTATCGGCGTAGTTTCCGCCTGCCCTGTAAATTTGTGTTGGCTGATCCAACCACTTCACCAACATGGTATTAGGCTCATGTTGAGCCCATTCTATTCCACCTTTTTCGCCATAAACCCTAATCTTAAGTGCGTTCTCTTCACCGGCTGCTACTTGCGAAGCCATCAAAACGCCAGCTGCTCCATTTTCTAATTTCAACAAAACATTGCCATCATCATCCAACATCCTGCCTTCAACCATAACATTGAGGTCTGCACATAAATGGGTGATTTTTAACCCAGTGATGTATTCAGCTAAATGTGCGGCATGTGTTCCGATATCACCCATGCAACCGCTTTTTCCACTTCTTTTGGGATCTGTGCGCCAAGCTGCTTGGGCATTGCCTTCGCGCTCAGACAATTTACTCAACCATCCTTGCGGATATTCTACCCAAACTTTTCTGATTTTACCGAAAGCACCTTCTTTTACCATTTGCTTGGCTTGCTTTACCAAAGGATAACCCGAATAAGTATGCGTTAAACAAAGAATCCTTCCGGTTTCTGCTGCCTTTTGCTTTAACTGCTGGGCTTCGTCCAACGTAAATGCAATAGGCTTTTCTATCACCACATGAAAACCATGGTCCATCGCCATCATAGCTGGTGCAAAATGGGCAAAGTTTGGTGTCACTATCGTAACAAAATCAATTTTCTTGTCGGCCGGCAACTGACTTTCTTTGGTAATCATTTCTTCGAAAGTCAGGTAAATCCTGTCTTCATCAAAGCACAATGCCTTTCCTGAGTCTTTTGCTATTTCTGGATTGATGCTAAGTGCACCACAAACGATGTCTATCAATCCATCAATTCCTACAGCATGTCTGTGAATGGCGCCAATGAAAGCATCTTTTCCTCCGCCTACCATTCCCATTCTAAGTTTTCTGTTCATAGTTATTTAGTTGAAAATATTCAAAATAAAACGATTTTTAAAAATAATGAATTTAGATTTAAGAAATCTCAATAATGCAATTTGCTGAAAAATAATTTTTTCTATTAATCCATTTACAAAAAAAGAGGGGACAAATGCCCCCTCTTGAAAAATATGTAAACTGATAACTAATTATGCTTGCTTTGCCTTTCTTCCAAAGAAATAAAGTGCTGCAAATGCAACAATCAAAATAGCTGGGAAAATCAACATATTTGATAAAGTAGACTGACCAGCCGCTAAATCTGCAGCATCTCCTACTAAACCTTTTGCTTCAGCAACTGTTTTGTTTGATTTGATCCATCCACCAATAATTGGTTGGAAAATAGATGACGAGAACATGCCTATTCCGCCCATGATTGAAAGTCCAAGCGCTCCAGTTTGAGGCAGGTGTTGTCCAACATACCCAAGCATGTTTGGCCAGAAATAACAAATACCCAACGCATAGAAAACTGCGGCTACATATAACATTGAGCCACCCATGGTGCTGAGCATGTAAATACCGATCAATCCAAAAACTGCTGAACCCAAAAGAACCCCTGCGGTGTTGAGTTTCTCAACCAAAGGACCAGCAAAGTATCTACCAACAGCCATGAGTCCAGTAACCAATGCCAAAATCAACATTGGACTAGCTCCTGCTTTTGCAAGGATTGGTCCAACCCAGTTTTGTGGTCCGAACTCAGAAATAGCAGTTAACGCCATACAAGCAGCCATGAAAAGGTATAAAGGATTCAACATCGCTTTGAAACTTGCCAATGGAGATGCCGCATCAGCTTTAGGCTGTGGAAATGTTTGTCCCCAGAACATAATGGCATAGATAACAGTAGGTATAAGAATCACCCATATTTGAGCTTGCCAAGGCAATGCTGCATCTGTCATGAACTTTGATATCAATGATCCCAATACAATTCCACCAGGGAACCACATGTGGAAACGGTTCAGTTTTTTATGGAATTCATTTCCTGTATAAGCGTCTGCAATCATCGGATTACAAGCAGCTTCTGTACAACCATTTCCAATTCCAATCAACAAAGTTGAAATCAACAATACATTATAACTGCTGGCAAAAATGGTAGTTAAGATACCAATGGCGTGTGCAACGAAGGCCAACTGCATGATGAGTTTTGGACCCATTTTAGCATAAAATATTCCACCAAGAATCATGGCTATCGGAAAACCAAGGAACCACATAGAATTGATTGTTCCAAGCTGAACCGTATCAAGGTTTAATTCCGTTCCGAGTTGAGTAAGGATACCTGCTCTGATGCTGAACGAAAAGGCCGTTGTGATAAGTGCAAAACAACTTGCAAGAAAGAGGCGATTTGCATTAATAAGCTGACTCATTTTTTTAGATTTGGTTAAGGGTTAAAAATCGTTGAATACACCTTTGGTAAATGATTTAAAGCATTTTTTTACTCATAATTTACACTGTGTTGAACTAAAACTAAATAATCTTTCCTTTTTAGCCAAATATTAAATTTTTACCTTGGTTTTGTTCGAAAAACACCAATACATGTTCCGTATTAGAGATTAATTTAAAACACGTAGCTATTTGAATTACTATAATGATGTTGAAACCTTAGCGGATAAAAATTACTTTATATACTTTATTATCAATTAAATTAATGATAACTATTGTCATGGATATCATTAAAAATACCTTTGGGATTCATAATAGAAAAAAGAAATATCAGACAGCCGTTGCAAGGGGATTTCCCAAGCCTTAGAAAAAACCAATAAAAATGCGAATCATCTGGTAGGTGATTCGCATTTTTATTGATAATCATCTTTAAATTTCAATATTGATATCAAATCGGTAAAGGTCACTTCGATCCAAAATATTCATCGTTGAAAAAAATCATCATATATCACTTAGCTGTGTTAAGTGTTAATACTCAAATTAGATAATTAGTTAAACAAATAAGGAATCAACGCTTGCAATTAAGGTTATTTTTGCAGTACAACCTTTCAAGATGAGCACCTTTACCTTTGACCTAAGCACTATTGAAAATATTTATTCAAGTGGATTAACAAATGAAGCTGATGAAATTTTTAATTTTATGTTCACTAAAATTGAAAATGGCAATGTTGTTTTTTTAGTTCGCAAATTAGATGAGAATCATACCGAAACTGTTGAAATTTTTTGCGAAAATGCAGCACTGTTAAATTTTCAAAATAAATTTATGTATGAACATCGTATTTCTCTTGACAAGTTGTTTGCAGAGAGGTTTAATAACCTAGTACCTTTGTCTGTCTAATAAAGATGGTTAAGAAGTTTCCTTAATATTATACTCTGCCATTATTTCAGTAAAAATAAATTCCTCTCTGCTTAACACAAATTCTCCAAAAATCCCCCTTTAAGCAGCTTGTTTCCATTACAAATTATGTTGCTTGGAAGGTAAAAATTGATAAAAAACCGAATTTTCATATTTTACCAAAAGTTTCATTAATTTCAATGCATGGGCAATTCATCACGCAGAAGTGCAATTAAAAACATTGTTTTAGGGTCTGTTGCAGTTGGGGGCATAACCTCTACAGGCATGGCAGCAACCTCCCCTGAAAACGCATCCATAGAACCAATGAAATTGAAAGGAAATATCAACCACGCAGTTTGCCGCTGGTGCTACTCTTCTATTCCACTTGAGGATTTTTGTAAGTCTGCCAAAGAAATAGGCATCAAAGCAATTGACCTTGTTGGACCGAAGGATTGGGAAACTTTAAAAAAATATGACCTTTACTCATCCATGTGCAACGGTGCTGAAATCAACTTGGTTGATGGCTTTAATGATACCAAATTTCACGAAAAGCTAATTCAGAATTATACCGAAATGATTCCATTGGTTGCAAAAGCTGGTTACAAAAACCTAATCTGCTTTTCAGGCAACAAGCGCGAAAAAGATGCCGAAACAGGATTGAAAAACTGCACCGAGGGTTTAAAAAAGCTCACCGGACTTGCTGAACAACATGGTGTAACCCTGGTTATGGAATTGCTCAATTCGAAAATAAATCACAAAGACTACCAGTGCGACACTTCAAACTGGGGAGTAGAATTGTGTAAACGTGTTGGTTCAGAAAACTTCAAATTGCTTTACGACATCTACCACATGCAAATTGATGAAGGAGATGTGATAAGAAGCATCCAAGAAAAACACCAATATTTTGCCCACTACCATACAGGAGGTGTACCAGGCAGAAACGAAATCAATGAAACACAAGAACTTTACTATCCCGCGATCATGAAAGCAATAGTTGATACAGGTTTCAAAGGTTTTGTTGCGCAAGAGTTTATCCCAACTTGGCCCGACAAAATTGCTGCCTTAAAACAAGCCATTACTATTTGTGATATTTAATTTTAGCTTGTTTTTAGATTAAATTTGAACTTTATTCTCAAATTTTTGTGTTTTTAATACCATGAAGGAAACTTATCATTTTGATGCAATTGTTATAGGTTCTGGTATCTCAGGAGGTTGGGCTGCAAAAGAGCTCTGTGAGCGTGGACTTAAAACCGTTATTCTCGAAAGGGGTAACATGGTTGAACACATCAAAGATTATACCACTGCAAACAAAAACCCTTGGGAAATACCCCACGCAAATAAATTGGGTACCGAAGACCAAAAAAAACACCATGTACAGTGCAGGCATTATTCCATTGGTGAAGACAACAAACGTTATTACGTTAACGACCTAGAAAATCCTTACGAAGAAAAGCAGCGATACGATTGGGTTAGGGCAGATGTATTTGGTGGGCGGTCGCTTTTATGGGGTCGTATATCATTACGCTGGAATGATGTTGATTTTAATGCCAACTTGAAAGATGGACACGGAGTTGATTGGCCAATAAGGTACAAAGACCTCGCTCCTTGGTATGATCATGTAGAAAAATTTGTCGGCATAAATGGAAGCAGGGAAGGCTTGGATATTTTGCCTGATGGCATTTTTCAAACACCCTTTGAAATGACTTGTGTTGAAAAAGATGTTAAAGCAAGAATCGAAAGTAAATACCCTGGACGAAAAATAATTCATTCTCGTTCTGCAAACATTACAGCTCCACTTGACGGAAGATCAGCCTGCATGAGCAGAAATCTTTGTCACCGCGGTTGTCCATTTGGTGCTTATTTCAGCACACAATCATCCACCTTACCAGCAGCAGCTAAAACAGGAAACCTAACCATTAGGACTGGGGCTGTAGTGAACCGCATCATTTATGATGAAAAAACCCAAAAAGCCAGTGGGGTTGAAGTGATTGATAGGGAAACCCTGAAAACCTATGTTTATACCGCTGATCTTATTTTTCTAAATGCATCAACCATTGCAACCACACATATTTTATTGAATTCAACCAGCAGTCGCTTTCAACAAGGCATGGGCAATGATTATGATTTGGTGGGAAGACACCTTATGGATCATCATAAAAATCCACACATGAGTGCCGTAGTTGAAGGCTTTGAGGATCAATATCATTATGGGAAGAGACCTACCGGTATTTTTATTCCAAGGTTTAAAAATATCCATACCCAAGAAAAGGATTTTATCCGTGGATACAATTACCAAGGTAGCGGATATAGAGATAAGGGAATTCCTTCAGATGAAATTGGAGCAGCGTTGAAAGAAAAGAGCACGGAGGCAGGTAACTGGAGAATTGCTTTCGGGTACTACGGCGAAACACTTCCTTATGCTGACAATAGAATTACGCTAAACAACAACATAAAAGACATTTATGGTAGGCCTGGACTTTCCATCGATTGTTCGTTCAAGGAAAACGAAAAGGCAATTTTTAAAGATGCCACAGATACGATGAGGGAAATGATGGAAGGCATTGGATTGAAAAACATCAAAGAAACAAAAACCATGTCATTCCCCGGAAATGCAAACCACGAGATGGGTACAGCCAGGATGGGTCATGATGAAAAAACTTCTGTCCTAAACAAATGGAATCAACTCCATGCTGTGAAAAACGTATTTATTACAGACGGATCTTGCATGACATCCAGCTCGTGTGTAAATCCATCACTTACATACATGGCATTAACCGCCAGAGCGGTGGATTATGCTTTAAAAAAGGGTAAATAACAGCAAAGAGCTTCTTTTCTGGCTGTTTCTGGTTGTTGGGCTTCGATGTCTGATGTCTAATTACTACTTTTGCACCATGCTAAAAAGCACTCTTTTAAAAGCAGCAGATGCTGCAGGCAAATTGATTCAGGAAAGAATCAATGGAAAATTTTCAATTGAGTTTAAGGATGGTCCAAATAATTTGGTAACTGAGGTTGATAAAGCCTCGGAAGCACTCATCATGGATATCATCAAAAAAGAATTCCCAAGTCACTTCATCCTTTCAGAAGAAATTGGAGAAGTAAAGATGGATTCAAACTACAAATGGATCATTGATCCGATTGATGGAACCATCAATTTTGCCAACGGAATCCCCCTTTGCTGCGTTAGCATTGGCGTTGAAAAAGACGGCAAAATGATCATGGGCGCGGTTTACAACCCCATGTTAAATGAGTTCTTCTTTACTGAAAAAGGACAAGGTGCTTTTTTAAATGACAGACGCCTTGAAGTAAGCAAGCAACATCAGGTTAAACACGCATGCTTGGTAACAGGGTTTCCTTATACCTACCTCGATACGCCCAATGGTCCGCTCGAAGTTTTCAGCCGACTCATCCGCGAAGGAATTCCAGTACGCCGCCTTGGGTCAGCTGCTATCGATCTTTGTTGGGTTGCTGCAGGCAGGTTCGACGGATTTTATGAGCACAAGCTCATGGCGTGGGATAGTGCTGCAGGATTTTTAATGGTTGAAGAAGCAGGAGGTATGGTAACTGATTTCAAAGGACATGAATATTCTCCTTATCAACCTCATATTGTGGCAACCAATGGAAAAATCCATGACGAGTTGCTACGTTGGATTTCTAACACACATCAATAAATAATTATGTCTAGAACAGAAGTAAAGGATTACGGGGAATTTGGGCTCATCCATCACCTAACAAAAAACATAGAACTTCAAAATGCATCTTCCGTATTGGGTGTAGGAGATGATGCAGCCGTGATTGATCATTTTGGGAAGCAAACTGTGGTTTCAACGGACATGTTGATTGAAGGTGTGCATTTCGACTTATCATATACTCCCTTGAAGCACCTTGGATATAAATCAGTTATTGTAAACCTAAGCGATATCTATGCAATGAACGCCACGCCGACGCAAATACTTTTGAGCGTTGGCTTCAGCAGCAGGTTCAGTGTGGAAGCCATTGAAGAGTTTTACGAAGGTGTGTATGCAGCTTGCGAAGAGCATGGCGTGGATTTGATTGGAGGCGACACATCATCATCACAAAAGGGATTCATCATTTCCATCACTGCCATAGGCGAAGCAACGCCAGAGCAAATTGTAAAAAGATCGACTGCACAAAAAGGCGATTTGATCTGTGTTTCAGGAGACCTAGGAGGAGCTTATATTGGTTTGCTTTTTCTCGAAAGAGAAAAAAGGATTTATTTGGAAAGTCCAGGCGTTCAACCCGATCTTGAAAATGAAACCTATGTTATTGGCAGGCTGCTAAAACCCAATGCCAGAAAAGACATTCATGAATTGCTTGAAGAAAAAGGGATCATACCAACATCCATGATGGACATCAGCGATGGGTTGAGTTCAGAGCTGTTGCATATTTGTGAGAACAGTGCCGTTGGATGTGTGATTTATGAGGAAAAACTTCCCGTTTCAGAAGAATCAAGGAAAGCTGCTTATAAGTTTGAAATAGACCCAACTGCCTGCGCACTCAGTGGTGGGGAAGATTATGAATTGCTTTTCACCATCAATCAGGAAGATTACGAAAAAATTACGCTCAATGAAAAAATCAGCGTAATTGGTTATGTAACGGAAGCAGGAGAAGGGGCAAAAATCAAAACCAAAGGCGGCAATACATACAACATTACTGCCCAAGGTTGGAATGCGTTTAAGGAGGGATAGTATCTAGTAGCTTCTTGTTACAACTACTGGCTAAATATTCCCATTTCATCGCTTGGGGTGGAATGATAGGAAAAGCAATTGTACGTGATCCTCACAACACTTTGGTTCCTTATATCGGACTTCCCAACAAGAGCAGCAGTAAATATTTTTTCTTAGCTGCCTAATTTTACTTTTGAGGCAAGGCCTGCAACATCCTAGAAACAAATCCATCTATGGATGCATTTTCAATCCACCTTACCACTGCAACCAATTGATTTTTTCTATCAACATAAATCATATTGGTTCCATTTCCCATATGAACAAACACATCTTCGTCGGCAGACGGCAATAGTTTTTTATCTGTGTTGAGAAAATAATTCATAAATCCATAGCCCGTATTAGCTGTTGTTGGGGTAGTTGATTGGTCAATCCATTTTTCTGATATCAATTGTTTGTCGTTCCATTTGCCCTTATGCAAACTCAACAAGCCAAATCTTGCCATATCCAATGCGTTGATAAACAATCCACCGCCAAAATGCCCGCCGCCACTTACCGATTGGATGATTTTTCCATCCAACACAATCCAAGAATTTCTATAACCTGTCCAATGCCAAGTATTACTTGCTCCGATGGGTTGCATAATATATTCTCTCAACACTTCCGGCAAAGGTCTGTGCCACACAGTTGTTGCTGCCAAAGCCAAAGCGTTTACTCGAGTATCGTTATATTTCCAAACAGCTCCAGGCTCGTTTCTTTTCCTGTTCAACCATTCTTTTTGATTGTCGGTTGGCCTATCCGCCCAGTCAGGTTTCCCCCACAATGTTCCTTCAAAATCGCTTGTTTGCCTTAAGAGATGGTCCCAACTTATTTTCACATTGTGTTCCGTGTTAAAGGGTTCAAGAAATTGTGGTTTCCCCAAATCCTCAGGTTTGCGATAGACCTCATTTTCATACACTTCGATGGGCGGAAGATATTGATAAACCTTATCCGTGATATTCATGATCATTCCACGGTCTGAAGCCAAGCCAACCACTGTTGAAAGAAAGCTTTTTGTAACACTGTGGGTTTGATCTACCCGTTCTATATCTCCCCAACTACTAACAATGTACCCTTTGTAAATGATGATTCCAGCCGCACTCCCTCTTGTAGAATACGGACCAATACCATCGCTAAACGGCTCCTTGCCAAAACTAAACACTTGCGCTATCTCTTGATTTTTGGCTGTTTTGGATTCATTTGAAATTGCATATTTGACTGCTTCAATGATTTTAGTTGAATCAAGACCTAGTTCTGCTGGGGTCTTTTTTTCCCAATTTCCTTCAGGAGGAAAATAGGAAATTGGCATTCTTTTTTGTGAATAGGCAGTAGTTAAAAAAAGAAGTGAAAAACTCAAGAAAAACAATCTCATGCTGCAAATTTTATTAAAGTTACGTAGTTAGGTATTTATTTCAATTCAACCTGATCAATGCTGATTGAAATCAATCCAATTCATTCATCAAATCATTTCACATCTTTTTTTATACTGCTAACTTAAATAAATACTGAAAAAAGGGTCAAAACAGATTTGGAGAATAAAGTGTTCGCTTCAAAAATGAGTGTATTTATTTAAAATTTAATGGGAAAAGATGTGAACTTTTTTCAATAGACAATGGGTTTGCTAATTAGATATAGAAAGCAATTCGTCTAAATCCAGCCTATCTGTTTTCATTAGCAACTCACCATTTTCATCCTGGGGCCATTCCTCCATGGGAAGATCCCAATATAATTCAACGCCATTGCCATCTGGATCATCTAGATAAATTGCATGAGATACACCATGATCTGCAGCTCCTGTTATCGGATATTTTGCTTGAAGAATCCTTTTTAAGGCTACAGATAGGTCTTTTCTGGTGGGATACAAAATAGCAGTATGGTACAATCCTGCTGAAAAAGACGGCGCAGGTCCTGCTCCCTTGCTTTCCCAGGTATTCAGTCCAATATGGTGATGATAACCGCCGGCGGATAAAAAAACAGCTTGCGTTCCGTATCTCTGTCTAATTTCAAAACCCAGCATTTCATGATAAAAAACCAATGCCCGATCGATATCGCTTACTTTGAGGTGAACATGCCCAATTGATGTCTGGGCTGGAATTTTATATGAATTCATCTGTAAAATTACACCTTCTATTAGCTCTTTTAATTAACCAATTTAGTAACCTCCCAATATGCTTTCTTTCTTGAAAAAGTAGCATCAAAAAGCAAGGGAAAGTTTTTTCTGTTTTTCACCGGAAAATTGTCTAACCAAGAATGCCTGTCTGAAACATTCCAAAATGTAACAGATGAAATTTTGTTGCTTTTAAAAAATACCTCAAAGAATGATTTATACTTTTCTGCTTGATCTTTTTCCCTTTCGGCTGTAAATACACCTGGGTTTTCATCCATGTTTTCTTTTGATCCATATACGGAAATATCCATTTCTGTAATTTGGATTTCAAGACCTAGCGAAGAGAACTTTTCTATCGAGCGCTTTAACTCATCTGATGATGGCCATTTGTTGCTCCAATGTCCCTGAAGACCTACCCCGTGAATGGGAACGCCCTGTTCTTTCAGTTTTTTTATCATCAAAAATATCTTTTCCCTTTTTACTGGATTCTCGGTATTGTAATCATTATAAAAAAGTTTTGCTTCAGGATCTGCTTCGTGGGCATATTGAAATGCTTTGGCAATGTATTCATCCCCACATATTTCATACCACAACGAAGACCGAAACTCCTTTTTTTCATCGTCATCAATTGCTTCATTTACAACATCCCAAGCATATATACTTCCCTTGTAACGACCAACTACATTTGTTGTATGGTCTTTTAGCCTCATTAACAATTCTTCTTTCCCTACCTGCTTTCCTTCATCATCCTTGAAAAACCAATCTGCTGTTTGCCTATGCCAACAGAGTGTATGTCCACGCATTTTCATGTTGTTTCTTTTGGCAAACCCTACTATCGTGTCTGTGTCTGTCCAAAAATACCGGTCTTTTTCTGGATGTATTAGTGATGGCTTCATGGCATTTTCCGCCGTTATCGTATTGAATTCTCTGATAATCAGGGCGCCACTTTGTCCTTTTAGTGAATTCGGTGTAACAGAAGCGCCAATTAAAAACCGGTTTTTAAAATAGTCCTTCAAACCCAAACTGCTGTCTATTTGCTGTGCTTGACAAATTTGAAATCCAATCAATGTCAAAACAAATAATAATGCATGCCTTCTTTTCATTTGAATTATTTAAAATATCGTTCTGCGTATTGAATAAAATAGGGCCAATTTGGTGCAGGGGTATGTCCTGACTTATGCTGCCTAAAACCAATCTCACCATCAAGTAAACTTGTTTCTGCTGATGGAAATGTTGATGTTCCCATCCCTTTTTTACCTACCAGAGCATAAACAGGTTCTGCTGCAACAGCTGCCATAAACATCCCTCTTGCATCAACCCAGCCATCTCCTTTTTCACCGCATCCTATAAAAACTGGTCGAGGAGCACACAAAGCAATTAACTCATGGGCATCCACAGGCAAATCGCTCCATTGCAAAGGACCAGCATATTTGATAAAGTTTCCTGCCATCCAATGATATTCTGAAGAACCTGCCACATTTTCAACGATTTCTCCGGCATTGCGTCTATGCAATTTTACACCACCCTCGCCAGAAGAACTTATATAGGCGATGGCAAAACGTTGATCATAAGCCATTGTTACTGCTGCTGCCTTGCCATACCTAGAATGTCCTTCAATTCCAATTTTTTTTGCATCTATATCCTTGTCTGTTTCAAAATAATCCAATGCCCTGCTTGCTCCCCAAGCCCAAGCCCGCAAAGCGCCCCAATCATCAGTCTTCCTGTTTTCTCCTTTATTTACTAATCCTATAATGCCAGATGTTAGTCCCGCCCCATTATCAGCTTGAATACTACTTGGTGAAATAACTGCAAATCCCCATCCTTTTTCAATCAATTGTTGTTGCCAAGATGGCCCTTGTGGTGCAGTTCCTGGGGGACCTTGAGGAACTCTTGCACCTGGAGGCACGATAAACCCAAACTCCATTATTACAGGCACCGGGACTTTTGCATTTTTTGGGGTTGATACATTCATTGTAATATCAACATTAATTTTTGGGAACACACTGTTGTCTACATGACCTATAAGTTTTTTTGTTTTAACCAAGATTCCACCAATTGTATCTATTTTTTCTTCCTTGACAATCCATTTTACATCGGGGGTGTTTAATGGTAGCCTTCCGTAAACTTCTCTGTCAAAATCCTCCACAATTTCAGCCCTTCTTTTGTCCCACCATTGCTTGGCCTTTATAACAGACTTACCGCCATTCATGATCAATGGATTTGGTAATTCGGGAAATGGGTTAGCTTTTGATTCATCATAATTTGCTGCATTGGGCGCATTGGGATTGCTGCCATTTGCACCCTGGCGTAATGAATCTATTTTTAGCAATTCAAGCATCTTTTTATGGTCCTTTGTGGTCAACGCTCGAAGACTGTCCATATTAGGCCGACTTCCTTGTGCTGCTACAAAGGATGATATTAATGAAAATGCAATTAGAAAGCGTAGTACTTTTTTCATTGTTTTTATTTTGTGTGAAGCAATCGGTTGTTAGATGCAATTTTAAAAATAAACATTCATTTTCATCCATACTGTACATGGCACTAACCGCCAGGGCTGCAAACTATGCTGTTGACGCCCTTAAGAGAGGAGATTTGTAAATAATTTTTTCTGCCTTTCAGATTTGTGGTTTGAAAATAATTTTATTTACCATTCATTAGCTTGTAATCATAAATTCATCGCCGTCTTTCCAAAAAGGAAATTTGATCCTTGCTTCGTCAAGCGTTTTTTTATCTATGGAAGTGGTATGAACCTCTTCTTCATTCGACTTATGGTATAATATTTCTCCAAAAGGATCAAGTACCATGCTATCTCCGCTGTGATATATTTCATTTCCGTCATTCCCAACCCGATTTACACCAACTACATAACATTGATTTTCGATGGCCCTTGCTTGGAGCAGAGTTTTCCAGGCGTGGCTTCTTTTTTCAGGCCAATTTGCAACATATACCAAAACATCAAACTCTGGTGCAGCCGCTTGATCTGAAGTTGGTTCAATTACCTGACGCGTCCAAACCGGAAACCTTAGGTCGTAACAAATACACAAGTTAATTTTCCAACCACCAACAGAAGCGATTAATCTTTTAGTCCCTCTGGTATAATGTTCATCTTCTCCTGCCAATGAAAAGCAATGGCGCTTGTCATAATAGCCAAATTGTCCGTTTGGCAACATCCAAATAAGCCTGTTGTAATATTTCTCTTCTTCTTCAACAATGATGCTTCCCGTGAGGATTATTTTTTTTTCTAGAGCAATTTTGCGCATCCACGAAATAGTATCACCATCTATCTTTTCTGCGAGCGATTTTGGATTCATACTAAAACCCGTTGTAAACATTTCAGGCAAAACAACAATGTTGGTTTTTACCTTGATGTTCCGAATTTTTTCTTCCAACATTAAAATATTGGCTTCCTTATCCTCCCAGTGGAGATTTGTTTGAATGGTGGTTATTGAAAGCGTTTGCATTCATCAAAGTTAACATGAATTATGGGTGATGGCATTTGAATTCAATCTTCGGAATTGAGTTTTTCAAGAAATTTTTTAAGCACTATACTAACTAAATTAGATTCAAAACCCCTTTGAAATAAATATGCCTTTGTTTTGACTTGTTTTGTAAAACTGCTGTCCGATTCAGGCCTTATTGAGTGCCATTTTTTTTCTATAATTTTCAAAATTGTTTTCTCATATTCTCCTTGATCTATTACATCCCGAAGGGCTATGCGAATATTGTGATCTGAAACTTGCTTTTTTTTCAGCTCCAATTCTATTTTTTTTCTGCCCCACTGTTTGATTCTGAATTTACCACCTACAAAAGCGGCAGCAAATCGTTCCTCATTTAAGAATCCTTCTTCAATCAATTTAGATACAATTTCACCGATATCTGTCCAACTTACTCCATAACCATGCAATTTCATCTTCACTTCCTGGTGTGTTCTCTCTTGAAAAGCACAGTAATGGCGGATCTTCAGATAAGCCTGTTCTGGTGTTAATGATTTATTTCTCCAATTTATATCTTCCATTGGTAGCAAATTACATCATTCGTGATAGCCACAAACGTATTTAGATCGCGTAGGTGGATATTTTTCCCAAAAATTAAATACTTCATCCTCAAAAATCGCTTACTTGCGTTTATATTTGCTAATACACAAATAGCTAGTATTATGAAATTCATTGTTTCTTCGTCTGCCTTATTAAAACAGCTTCAACAGATTAATGGCGTTATTGCTCCTAACAACGTTTTGCCTATTTTAGAAGATTTTCTGTTCGAAATTGAATTGAACAAACTTAAGGTCATTGCAACTGATCTTGAAACAGTAATGAAAATACACCTAGATATTGAAGCAAAAGAAAGTGGTAGAATTTGTATTCCAGCAAAAATTTTGATGGATTCGCTCAAAAACTTACCAAATCAACCATTGACTTTTGATATTGATAAAAATTTTGGTATTGAAATTACCAGCGACAATGGTAAGTACAAAATCATGGGTGAAAATCCTGACAATTTTCCAAAAGAACCACTCGCTGATGATACAACATCTTTTACAGCAACAAGCCATCAATTAGTATCTGCGATAAACAAAACTATTTTTGCGGTTAGCTCAGACGATCTTCGTCCTGCTATGACTGGTGTTTATTTTGAACTTGACACGGTTGGATTAACTGCAGTGGCAACAGATGCACATAGGCTTGTTCGTTATAAATTAAAAGATGTTGTTTGTCCACAAAAAGATTCTTTTATTATCCCTAAAAAGCCGTTGTCTTTGTTAAAAAATGCGCTTCCTGACAACAATGATGAAATATCTATTTCATATAATTCAAACCACATGTTCATTAACCATGGCACGGTTCAATTATCATGCCGATTGCTTGATGCACGTTTTCCTGACTATAGGGTAGTTATACCAACTGATAATCCATATCAAATGATTATCAACAGGCAAGATTTTCAATCTGCATTGCGCAGAATTAGCATTTTCAGTAATAAAAGTACGAGTTTAGTTACATTAAATATTTCTGGAAGCGAGCTTCAGTTAATTTCTCAAGATATTGATTTTAGCCAAGAGGGAAATGAGCGGATGTCATGCCAATATGATGGAGAAGACATTTCAATTTCTTTCAATGCCCGCTTTCTAGTTGAAATGTTAGCTAGTACCAATAGCGATGAGATTCGTCTCGAACTTTCAACACCTACTAAAGCGGGTTTAATTAAACCCGTTGAGCAAGACGAGAATGAAGATCTTCTTATGCTCGCCATGCCTTTGATGTCAAATTAATTTTTTAAATACTTTGAAATGGAAGCATTGATTTCATATTTCAGCGACCTTGAAAAAAGACCCCTTGAGAGAGCGGGTTTTTTTGTTGCAGGAATGATTGTATTATGGATTGCTGAAAACGCTCTCCCACTCATTGATCCTCATTACAAAAAAACCAAAGCAAAACATGCTGCTATCAATGTGTCGTTTACAGCGTTGCACTTTTTTATACACACTTTGTTGGCCGCAGGCATTGTTTTTATAGCCGGTTGGACCAAATTAAACAGTTTTGGATTGATATATCTTGCTGATTTTTCTCCGTTATGGATTATTTTAATAACCTGTTTGGTGTTGGATTTTTTTGCAGGATGGCTTTGTCATTTTGTAGAACATCAATTTCCTATATTTTGGCGCTTTCACATAATTCACCATGCTGATAATAATGTTGATGTTACAACAGGATTAAGGCACCATCCCCTAGAATCTGTTTGGCGTGGGGTATTTTTTTATATTGGTATTTTTGCAAGTGGCGCTCCTATGTATGCTGTTCTCCTTTATCAAACTGTGTTGGTTTTCATGACAGGATTTACACATGCCAATATTAATTTACCTGCTTGGTTAGACAAGAGTTTAGGCTGGGTTTTGGTTTCTCCAAACATGCACAAAGTTCATCATCATTGGAAACAACCCTATACAGACACAAACTTTGGAGCTGTTTTTTCTATATGGGATAGATTATTAGGTACTTATTCAACGCTTGATCCTAAAAATATTCAATATGGTTTAGATCAATATTATCCCAACGAAAAAGATGAAGATTTTATAGCATTGATGAAAAGGCCATTTCAAAAATTAAAATAATCGTTGAAAACAATTGCTGTAATTCCGGCAAGATTTGCCGCCACCCGATTTCCTGGAAAATTAATGCACAAAATTGGCGATAAATCCATCATCAGCATGGTTTTCGAAAATGCAGTTGAGTGTGGTATTTTCAATGATGTACTGGTTGTAACCGACAGCCAAATTATATACAATGAAATTCATTCATTGGGCGGATTTGTTATGATGAGCAAAAAAGATCATGCAAGCGGTAGCGATAGAATTGCTGAAGCCATAGAAGATATTGAGGTTGATGTAGTTGTTAACATTCAAGGTGATGAGCCTTTTATTGCCAAAGAGCCATTGGTTGATTTGTTAGCCTGTTTTAATGACCCTAAAATACAGGTTGCGTCGTTGATGAAAAAAATAGCTGATTATGAAGATGTAAATAATCCCAATATGGTCAAGGTTGTTTGTAATAAAGCAAACGAAGCTTTATATTTTAGCCGTTCGCCCATTCCATTTGAAAGGAATCAGCATTCTGAAGTAAGTTTTTTCAAACACATTGGCGTGTATGCTTTTAAGAAAAAAACGCTTCTTGAGTTTACTAAATGGGAACAAAGTCTACTTGAAAAAACAGAAATGCTAGAGCAATTGCGTTACCTCGAAAATGGCATATCCATTAAGATGGTTGAAACTACATTTAGCAGCATTGGAATTGATACACCAGAAGATTTTGAAAAAGCCAAAGAATATTTTAACCAACGGAACGGAAAGAAAAAATAAATGAATTATTTTTTCTTGTAAACTGGTACTGTGCTGCAGGGTTCTCCAAACATTAGTGACTTAACCACGGGTACCAATATTTTTGAAATTTCAATATAGGCATAAGGTGGTATTTCTTTTTCACCACACCCTTTAATAACAACCCTTTTATCTGCATAGGTTGCTGGGTTTAACTGTTGAAGATTTGACAAAAACATATTTTTCTCCATGTCTTCCACAGAACCAAAATGAATTTGAGAGGCAATACCGGAGAGTTTAGAAACAATCAACATATATGCCCACATAGGAATTATTGCATCGGAAGAACAATGAATATTTGTTGCTTTGTCTTGAAAGTTATTCCAATCAATGTCACTTAATGACTGTCTAAAATCTTTCTCCTTTAACAACATTTCCATGAACAGATATGGTTTTATGTCAAAGCTCAACACAGTTAAATTTGAAAAATAGTTTTCAAGGTTTATGGTAATTATGCCACTTTCGGCAACTTTATTTTGAATTTCTTCCATTTTAATTCTTTTAATAAAAAACTCAGCCACCCTTTAGAGGTGGCTGATTGTTTGTTTTCTCATGAGCAGTATAAATCAATAACCAGCCTCTCTGCGTTTGTCAACAATTTTAGTTGACTTTTTCAGGGATTCAAGTGTACTATACGCAGCAAATTGTTTCATTTGGGATTCCATTGCTTTCTTTTGTCCATTAATATCAATAGAAGCACTAGGAGTTAACCCAATTTGATTGACCTTAACAAAATATAATCCATTTTGTCCATCTATCAATCCTGATATAGTAGACAAATTCTTTTTATTAAACGCTGCACCAATTACTTTACTTTCTGTTCCTAAGTTTGGTACGAAAGGATCTGAAAATTTAACGCTATCTGCTTTTCCAATTGATCCTCCAAATAAATTGGCAAGTTTTTGAAGATCTTTCTCTTGTCCAGCCTTTTTAGATATGATTTCTGCTTTTTTCTTATTTTTCAAGGTTGGTTCTACAAGTACACGGGCTACTGATGGGGGCTGAACTCCTTCTTTTAATTCATTGGTGATTACTGCAACAACGTACTGGTCTTTTAAATCAAATGGTTCAGAAACTGTGCCCACTTTATTTTCGAATACCCACTTTACAACTGGTCTAGATGAGAATGTCCCAGCGCTGTAATCCATTTCTTTGATATTTTCAGCAACAGACCTCGTTAGTTTCATTTTATTAACTGTCTCATCAAATGATTTCAAGTCTTTGCTAGTAGATACAAATTGAATAGCAGCTGACGATGCTGTTGCATCAGTTTCATCGCTTGCAACAATATTTTTTGATAAATAAGCAACTTTATAAGCTTCCTCGAAGTTTTTTTGATTTAGTACTTCAATAACATGATAACCAAAAGAAGTTTTAATAACTTCCATGCTACCTGTTGGTTTATAAAACACGAAATCAGCGAATTCTTTTGGAAGGTTGCCCATGTTTACAGAAGAGAATTCATTTTCACCACCATTTGCTTTACTTCCTTGATCTTCACTAAAGGTAGAAGCTAAAGAGCTGAAACTTGCACCAGCTTTAATTGCATAGAAAATACTATCCGCTTGCTTTTTGGCAGAGCTATCTGTTCTTGTTGGTTGACCAGTTTGAGGATTTACTGTTCCAATAAGAATATGCCTGCTTTTTACTGAATCTGGCAATGTTCTTGTTTCAAGTTTTTTAGCCAATACATAACTTCCGCCGTCTAAATATGGTCCAATTACTGAGCCATTTGACATGCTAATGATGCTGTCTTTAGCACCCATTTGTAATTTTGACTTAAGTGAATATCCATCATAAAATGGTAAAGATGTATTGTTTCTTACGATAAATGCTTTTGCATCAGCTGTGGTAGAAAACTCTGATTTAAAACCAAGCAACTGGTTAAACAACTTTGAAGAATCAACCTTTGTTGGATTTGCATTAAAAGATACATAAGCTATTCCTTTTACATGCTCTTGCTTAAAGTCTTCCTTGTGGTTGTTTACATAATCTTTTATTTCTTGATCAGAAACCACGACTGTAGAATCTGCAACTACAGTGTAAGGGATGTTTAGAAAAGAGAAAGATGAAATGGTAGCGTTATCAGCTGTGGTTTTTTCTAACATCCACTTTGGAATATATGAACCCTGTGCTATAAGTGATGTATATTTTTCAGACATCAACTTAACCTCGATAGGTTTGATAAGTTGTTCCATAATCATTTGAACATCTTCCGGCTTACTGTTCTTTTTTAGGTTGTCCATCCATCCCCTAGCTGCTGCAAGGTCAAAGCCTCCTGTGCTTTTGTCTACAAACAACTGCTTAAATTCTTGAGGTGCATCATCTGAGAAAAGTAAGGCTCCTAGTTCTTTAGAAGTTACTGAAATGCCTAATTTTTGAGCGGCGTTCTTTACGATTTCCTCTTGTATTCCTCCATTCCAAACTGTTTCAATGATGTTTTGTGTCATCATTTCATTGGTTTGCATGCCTTGTGAGCGATAATTTTGCTCAATTAAATTAACCTTTTTAGTAAAATCGGCTGCTTCAATTTTCTTACCGTCAATTGATCCAACGGAAGTAGCTGGACCATTTAACATATTACCACTTTTCCCTATAAAAGCGTCTTGTACTAGAAAACCGATCAGACTAATTGAGATCAGTCCAGTTAATAAAACCGCTGCTTTGTCCCTGATTTGCTGAATAATTGACATAAATCTGTTTTAATAAATAGTTGACAAAAATAGGGTAAAAATGGTTATTAACAAACTGTGGAAAACAAAGTAAATTGTCAATACACTATTACAAAGCCCATTTTTTAGCCTAAATCGTGGTTTTTCATGATATTAACACTTATATGTTTAAAAGCTGTTTAAAATGTGGATCATACACGCAACCATCATTAAAATTGTGGATATCCTAAGGTTAACTTTTCAGCTTTAACCTCAATTTTCCTTTTTGCTGTTTTTTTAAACATTTTACACTTGTACTATTAACATAATTTTCAAATTTTTTTGATGTTGATTACCTCTTTTTTAATAATTAACATGTGTGAATATTTCTTAAAAAATGGCTCAAATACTAGCATTGATATTTTTATAAATGTTGAAAACCTCATTTTAACCTTAATTGTTTTATGATAAAAATTTTCAAATTTCAGTTTTCCACATTTCCACAGCCGTAATAGTAATAGGTGTTTATATATATAAAGAAATACTATTAAATACTACGGATAATATCAACATTAAATTTAATTCAAAAAAATTTTTCACTTTTTTTAGACCATTCTCCTCTTGTCTTGATTTCAAAATTTATTTCACATCAAATTTTGTTACATTTGATTACTTCAAATTTATTACGATTCTTTTTTATTTTTTTCATCCTATTATAGATTATTATGTCATCGATAAAAAATATCATTTTTGACTTGGGTGGTGTACTCATTGATTGGAATCCACATTATATGTATAAAAAAATTATTCCTGATCTTGAAAAGCGTGAATGGTTTTTTAATAATATTTGTACATTCTCTTGGAATGAAGAACAAGATGGTGGAAGATTAATTAAAGATGCTAATGAAATTTTAATTGCACAGTATCCTGAATACAAGGATCTCATTGAGGCTTATTACGATCGTTGGGAGGAAATGCTAAACGGGCCTATAGAAGAGACTGTTGAAATATTTCGAACTTTAAAACAATCTGAATTGCATAAATTTTATGCATTGACCAATTGGAGTGCTGAAACATTTCCACGAGCTTTAGAACTTTTTGACTTTTTACATTGGTTTGATGGAAGACTGGTTTCTGGAGAAGAAAATACACGAAAGCCTTACAAGGAGATTTATGAGTTAATTATTGCTAGATATAACTTAAATCCTACCGAAACATTATTTATTGATGATAATTTGAGAAATGTCAATGCTGCAAATGAACTTGGATTTAAAACTATTCATTTTATTAATCCTTCATTGTTGGCATCCAGCCTTAAAACTTTAGGACTGTTAGAATCATTGTAGAACCTGATAAATTATGAAGCTAATTATATATGCTAAGCCAGTCATATACAAAAATTGAATGATAGGCCATTTCCAACCACCTGTTTCCCTTTTTACTACAACTAACGTACTCATGCATTGCATTGCAAGTAAATAGAATATTAGTAACGAAAATCCACTTGCAACAGTATAAACTGGAGCACCATTAGTTTTTTTAGCTGATTGCATCTTCTTTCTCAATGTTAAACTAGTTTCGTCCACACCTTCTCCAACACTGTATAAAGTAGCCATAGTTCCTACAAACACTTCTCGAGCTGCAAATGATGTAATCAATGCAATTCCTATTTTCCAATCATATCCGAGTGGTTTTATTATAGGCTCAATTGCCCTACCCATAATTCCAGCGTACGAATATTCTAGTAGTAATGCATTTTTTTCAATATCTAATTCTTTATTTTTTTCTGGTGAATTAGTTATTAGATTTTTAAACTTATTTTCAATTTCATTTCTTTTCTCTGAAGGCCCATAAGAACTCAATCCCCATAATACCAATGATATCACCATAATTATCTTCCCTGCATCAAAAACAAATACTTTTGCTTTTTCAACCATTGTTATTACAATATTTTTCCACCTTGGTTGTCTGTAAAATGGCAGTTCTAGTATAAAAAAGCTTTTTTCTTTTATGTTTATAAATAGGTTCAATACATAGGATACAAGCAGTGCAATTATTATTCCAAAAACATATAAAGACATCATCACTAAACCTTGTAAACTTATTATTCCTAATATATATTTATTTGGAATAATTAAAGATGTTAGGATAGTAAATACAGGCAATCGTGCACTACAACTCATAAAAGGAGTTACTAAAATGGTAAGTAACCTTTCTTTTTGATTTTCTATGTTTCTTGCACTCATGATTGCTGGTACTGCACAGGCAAAACCACCAATCATTGGCATAACACTTTTTCCATTTAAACCGACTTTGCGCATAATTCTATCAGACAAAAAACTAATACGTGCCATATAACCAGTATCTTCTAATAATGTTATTAAGCCGAATAAAATCATTATTTGAGGAACAAAGACCAATATTCCACCTAAACCAGCTAATACTCCATTTATCATCAAATCAGAAAACCAATTATCACTCATTATGCTTTTAAGCCATCCTGCAACCATACCTACGCCACTTTCAATTGCATTCATTGGGTATTCAGCAACCCAAAATACACATTGAAATAATATAAAAAGTACTACTCCCATTATTATGGATCCCCACGTATGGTGTAGGAAGAAATGGTCTAATTTTTCAGAATATAATTTTTTCTTTTCAGGACTGTCTTCTTCTACAGCCTTTTGCATTATTTGCCTTATTTTTTTATAGCGCAACTGGATATCTTCGGCTTGAATCCTTGTATGATTAAAATTACTTAATTTTTCTATTTCTTCTATTTTGATTTGAATTTGTGGTTCTAAATCAAAAGATTCATGGTTAATTAAATGATGTAAGGCAGAATAATTGCTTATTCCTGGTATTATCCCTTGAACTGATTTTATAGCTTCCGGTGCTAATTCTTCTATAATAAAGAAATCTTGTCCAACTTGATCTTTAACTAACAATTGCGTAATTGTTGATAATAATTGATCAACTCCCTTGCCAGTTCTTGCATTTATGGCAACTATAGGAACTTGCATTTCTCTTGATAAACAATCTACATCAACATGAATTCCTCTTTTCTTTGCAATATCAGTCATTGTTAAGGCCACAACAACCGGAACTTTGATATCAATTACTTGCGAAACGTATAGTAAATTTCTTCTCAAACTGCTGGCATCTGCTACAACAACAATTACATCCAATTTTTCATCTAATGATGGAGTCATTAGTTGTTTATAAGACACCCATTCATCACTTCTTCTAGGATATAAACTGTAAGCACCTGGTAAATCAATCAAAACACATTCATGTTTGTTTGCTAACTTGATATTACCAAGTTTTCTTTCAACCGTAACACCAGGAAAATTTCCTACCTTTTGATTTAAGCCAGTTATTAAGTTAAATAAAGAACTTTTACCACTATTAGGGTTTCCAAGCAGGGCTATATGACTTTTAATGTTCAATTTTTTATATTCTGCAAAGTTAAGTTCATTATTTTTGGTATTTGTTACGAAAAAAGTAAAATGATGACTATATAATTATCATTATTGTCTTACTGATCTAACTATCTTAAATTTGTACAAATTTTAATCATGTTGCGTCTTTTTTTAGTTTTTTTGTTACTTTCAAACGTAACTTTTGCACAAAAACTTTCACGTTCTGATAAAGATCTGATAAAGTATCTACAAGCTAATGTATCTTTTTTAGCTTCCGATAGCTTAGAGGGAAGACGAGCAGGAACAAATGGTGAAACATTAGCAGCTGATTTTATTTCTAAAAAATTCAAGGAAATAGGTTTATTTCCAAAAGGATCTTCTGATTCTTATTTTCAACCATTTGCAATAATTGACGGTAAAAAGGTTGGAAATCTGACGTTTTTATCAATTAATAATAAAGTTCTAATACCTGAGAAAGATTTTTTTCCTTTATCAAACTCAGCAAATAGTACACTAATAAAATCACAAATATCTCCATCATTAACTGAGAAAAATCAACCTTGGTTTCTCGATTTATCAGATGATTTAGAAGAAAATAAAACAAACCCTCATTTTGACATCAATAATCTAATCCAATCAAAAATCGTTAAGGCAAAGGAAAAAGGTGCAACATCATTAATTCTATACAATAGTAATGGTATTGATGATAAAATTAAATTTGATATAAAAGACAGACAGGATTTAACATTAATACCCGTTATATATCTTAATAAGTCTGCTTTCGTTGATAATATTAAAGATTTGAATGCTTCTTACGACATTTCCTTTAGTATTGAATTACAACCAAATGTCAGAAATTCAAAAAATATCATTGGCTTCATTGATAATAGTGCACCCTACACTATTGTTTTAGGTGCCCATTATGATCATTTAGGTTATGGTGAAGATGGAAATTCAATGATTAGGACAGGAGAAAAATCAATTCATAACGGTGCAGATGATAATGCAAGTGGAACTGCAGCTCTTATTGAATTGGCTTTTTTATTGAAAAAAAGTAAATCTAAAAAATACAATTATTTATTTACTGCATTTTCCGCAGAAGAACTTGGTTTAAACGGCTCTAAATTTTTTGTTGAAAACCCCACTATACCACTTTCATCTATTAATTATATGATTAATATGGATATGGTTGGACGTATGAATGATAGTACAAAAGCTATTACAGTAGGTGGTTATGGTACATCTCCATCATGGAGTTCTTTATTTAACGCTATTGAAAATAAAAGCTTTACTATTAAGTTTGATTCCAGTGGTACTGGTCCTAGTGATCACACATCTTTTTACAGAAAAGACATACCTGTACTTTTTTTCTTTACAGGATTACATACTGATTACCATAAGCCAAGTGATGACGCTGATAAAATTAATTATACTGGTCAGTTACAGATAGTAAAATTTATAAACCAATTAGTTCTCTTTAGTAAATCTAATGAGAAATTTATTTTTACTAAAACAAGGGAACAACAAACTTCTACGTCTGCAAAGTTTTCAGTTTCTATGGGGATCATGCCCGACTATACTTTTTCAGGGAATGGGGTAAGAGTTGATGGTGTATCTGATAATAGACCAGCAAAAAAAGCCGGAATATTAGCTGGCGATGTTGTTAAGCAATTGGGTGAATACCAAACATCTTCAGTAGAATCTTACATGCAAGCATTATCTAAATTTAAAAAAGGTGATGTTACAAAGGTTCTAATAATTCGTGGTACAAAAGAGTTTGAATTTCAAGTTATTTTTTAGTGAAACACAAACTCAACATAGAACTGATTTCTGATAATTTTTTTGAAGGTACAAGAATTTTAGGCATCGTTACTACCCTAAAAAATTATCAACTATGCTACCATATAGAAAAGTCTCTGCAAATTGACTTTCAAACTTCTAAGGACTTGCAAATCCCTTTAGAAAAAAATAAACGATCATATTCATTTACCGTTTACGAATTTTACCAATCTATTTTTGCTGTTGAACATTTTTTGTATAGCAATAAAAATGATGGGGAACCTTTTCTACCTGAATTACCACATTTAGATTTTATTTGGTTAATTAAAGGTGATCATTATGTTAGCGAACTTAATTTTACTACTTTACAGAAAGAATTGAAGAATATAAACGGAGTACAAATGGTTAGTGAAGTACCCCAAGAAAAAATTAAATCACGAGATAACCTACAATTATAATTTTATGTGGAAAGAAATCGATAATAAACTGTATAAAAAATTTATTTTTTCTGATTTTATACAAGCCTTTGGTTTTATGTCACAAGTAGCGATCATTGCTGAAAAATCAGGACATCATCCTACATGGTCAAATACTTATAATGTTGTTGAGTTTTGGTTATCTACTCACGATGCTAACAATACTGTTACTGAAAAAGATTTTTTATTAGCAAAGCAT
>Ga0164294_10000343_pt1 | contig 43658 bp, 34 predicted proteins | sample GEODES005metaG_FD_111479 | JGI IMG/M metagenome (GOLD analysis project Ga0164294, IMG submission 111479) | Oligotrophic lake water microbial communities from Sparkling Lake, Wisconsin, USA - GEODES005 metaG | ecosystem: Environmental > Aquatic > Freshwater > Lake | place: USA: Sparkling Lake... | reverse complement strand
TATGCGGCGGCGGCCCAGAAGATCGTCGACACCGCTGCCACCAATCCCGAGGCGGCGCGAAGCCAGATGCCCGGGTTCATGGAACAGTTCCACGCGCTCGAAAAGTCGATGGAAGCCGCGTCCGAAGCGATCGATGGCCATGCCCAGCAGGTCGCATCGAGCTCGGCCACGCTCGGCACCGTGGCGATGGTCGTCCTGTTCATCACCCTGCTCGCAGGCATGGGCGCGGCACTGCTGCTCGCCCAGACCGCACGCCGGCTGCTGATCAAGCCGCTGCTCGACCTGGCCGGCACGATGCGCACGCTCGACGCCGGCGACCTGTCGGTCACCGTGCCGCATGCCAATCGCGAGGACGAGCTGGGCGGCATGGCCCAGGCGATCGATGCCTTCCGCGACAAGCTCAAGGCCGCCGAGGCGGCCAAGGAAACCCAGACCCGCCTGATCGTCGATACGATCGGCACCAGCCTGGATGCGATGGCGCGCGGCGACCTGAGCGTGGAGATCACCGCCGAGCTGACCGGTCCGTTCGCCGGGCTGAAGCGCAGCTTCAACGATGCGGTTTCCGGCCTGCGCGCGCTGATCGGCAATGTCGTAACCGGCACCGAGAATATCCGCACCGGCGCGAACGAGATCGCCTCGGCCTCCGAGGATCTCGCCCAGCGCACCGAGCGCAATGCCGCGACGCTCGAAGAGACCAATGCCGCGGTCAACGCGATCGATCACCGCCTGAAGTCGATCGCGCTTTCGGCCAACGAGACGCTGTCGCGTGCCGATGGCGCGATCTCCGTGGTCGGCAACGGCCGTACGATCGCCGAGGAGGCCGTGCAGGCGATGACTCGCGTGGCGGACAGCGCCAAGGGCATCGACTCGGTAATCGAGGGTCTCGACAAGATCGCCTTCCAGACCCGCGTTCTCGCGATGAACGCGGCGGTCGAAGCCGGCCGCGCCGGCGAAGCAGGTCGTGGCTTCGCGGTCGTCGCCGATCTGGTTTCGGCCCTGGCGATGCGCGCCGAGGAAGAGGCCGGCCGCGCCCGCGACCAGCTGACCGCCACCCAGACCGACATCGTCTCGGCAGTCGATGCCGTGCAGAAGGTCGATGGCGCGCTTGCCGATATCTCGGGCGATGTCGGCCAGGTCCATGCGCTGATCGGCACGATGGCCGAGGACAACAACGCCCAGAGCCATGCGATCAGCCAGGTCAGCGCCGCGATCGGCGACATGGACCGCGGCACCCAGCAGAATGCCGCGATGGTCGAGGAAACCTCCGCCGCCGCGCGCAACCTCACGCAGGAAGTCGATGGGCTGGCGAGCAGTGCCGCGAGCTTCACGATCGACGCGCCGCAGGGCCGCCGCCCCGCCGCGCAGCGCCAGTTGAGCGGCTCCACCGTCCACTGAGTGCCTGCACCGAAACGCAAAGAGCCGGCGTGGTCCCAGGACCACGCCGGCTCCTTTCGTTTTCAGGCTGCCAGGATCAGAACTTGATCTTCGCGCCGAACTTGCCGGTGAAGCTATAGTCCTCATACTGCAGCAGCCGCTTGCCGCCTTCGAAATTGCGATAGGCGTAATAGGGCTCGTTGGTCAGGTTGATCAGGTCGCCGAACACCTGGATGTTCTTGGTGATCCAGTATTTGGCGCTGATGTCGAGCTGGAAGTGGTTGTCGACATAGCGATCCTCGGTCGCATCGTCGCCCAGCTCGTCGAGATACTTGTCGCGATAGGTGCCGGCGACGCGGAACGAGACCGGCCCCTTCTCATAGCCCAGCACCACGTTGAAGGTGTTGCGCGACGACGACGGCAGCGGGATCACGCGCGGATCGCCGATGTCGCCATCCTCGAGCACCGTGCCCTTGGCGTCGGTGAAGGTGTAGTTGATCTGGGTCAGCAGCCCGCTGAGCGCGCCTGGCAGGAAGCTGTAGACCTGGCTGTAGCTGAACTCGATGCCGTTGATGCGTGCGCTCGGCCCGTTGTACGGGATCTGCGCCTCGTCGAGCACCCGGCCGTTATAGGCATAGCCCTCGTACACGCGATCGACGATGTAGTTCTTGATGTCCTTGTGGAAGTAGCCGAGCGAGATGCCGCCGCCCTTGCCAAAATAATATTCGGCCGAGGCATCGAAGTTCCACGCCTTGTAGGGCTGCAGGTTCGGGTTGCCGAACTCGCCCTCATCGTCCTCGATCACCACGCGCGGAGCGAGCTTCGAGAACTTCGGACGCACCAGGCTGCGATAGCCCGCCGCGCGCAGCACCAGGCCGTCAGCCGGCTCGAAGCGGGCGGTCAGGCTGGGCAGCCAGTCGGTGTAGCTGCGCTTCACGCGGATCGGCGTCACCGTCTCGGCGTCGAGGTCCAGTTCCTGGCCCTGGATGTCGTTATAGGTGTGCTCCATGCGCAGGCCGCCGATCAGGCGGAACTTGGCGCTGTCCCAGCGAGCAAGCAGATAGCCCGACGAGACGTCTTCCTTCACCTTGTAGTCGCTGTCGTTCGAGCTTTCGAACGTGTCGCCATCGTCCAGCGCGAACAGGCCGAGGTTGCTGTTGAAATAGTTGCGGAACGCAGTCTTCGACAGCGCCGGCTCGATGCGGGCGAGGTCATAGTCCTGCGGGCCGAGCAGGTCGCGCATCGTCAGGTCGCCCGGGCCGTCATATTCGAACACGTCGATGTTCGCGTTGTAGCGCTTGGTGCGCCAGCGGAACTTGGCGCCGCCCTGCACGGTGAACTCGCCCGCGCCGGTGGCGAAGGTCTTGGCGACATCGCCCTTGGCCGACCATTCGGTATCGACCGAGTCGCTCAGCGTGGTGCGCTCGACCTTGTCGAGCTCATATTCGGTCGGATCGAGGAACGCCGTCTGGCCCGCCAGGATGCTGTAGCGGGTCTTCATCGGGTTGGCATAGTCGAAGGCGACGATGAAGTTGTCGCCGTCATCGAACTTGCGCTCGAATGCCGCCGGGTCGATCGAGCCGTTCTCGCGCTCGGTCGAACGCGCCCAGCTGCCCGAATAGTTGAGCTTCCAGCCATTCGCCTTGGTCTCGCCGCCCAGGGTGATCGAGCGAATCTCCTGGCGCTCGAAGCGGTCCTTGAGGTCGCGGATCACCGCGATCTCGCCGTCCTGCGAGTCGAAGGTGGCGCTGGTGCCGGTCGCGCTCGTCGGCGCCTCGTCCATCTCGAAGGTCAGGCGACGACGATATTCCTGATCGTCGAAGCGCGAGTAGAGGCCGCGGGCGTACAGCGTGGTGGTGTCGCTAGGCTTGAAATCGAGCGACAGCGACGAGCTGAAGCGCTTACGCTCCACGTCATAGTCGCGATATTCCATGGTATCGGCATAGATGTTGCCGCCATCCTCGTCCCAGCCGTCCATCTCCTCGTTGTTGGTCGCGAACTTGCGCTGGTAATAGGAGACGCCGCCGGCGATGCCGAAATTGTCGGTGATGCGGGTCGCGAAGTCGAAGCTCGCCTTGGGCGTCACCGTCTCGCGGAGATTGTTGTAGCTGCCCTCGATCGAGGCGGTCAGCAGGTCCTTCTTGCGGGAGAAGGCACTCACCGTGTTGATCTCGATCGACGCGCCGATCGTGTCGGCGTCCATGTCCGGGGTCAGCGACTTCTTCACTTCGATCGATTCGATCGTGTCGCTGGAGATCACGTCGAGCGCGACCGAGCGCACGTCCGATTCCGGTGCCGGCAGGCGGGTGCCGTTCACCGAGGTGCCGTTGAGCTCGGGATCGAGGCCGCGGACCGAGACGAAGCGGCCCTCGCCCTGGTCGTTGAGGATGTTGATGCCCGGCAGGCGGCGCAGCGATTCCGCGACGTTCTGGTCCGGGAACTGGCCGACCGAGTCACGGGTCAGCACGCTCTCGACGCCGTCGGCGGCGCGCTGGCGCGACAGCGAATTGAGCAGGTTGGCGCGCTGGCCCATCACCAGGATCTGGCTACCCTCGGTGCCGAGTACCAGGTCCTGCTGGAACACGCCGCTCTCGGGCACCGCGATCTTCACTTCGCTGGCGGGCACGCCCGCGAACTCGGCGCGCAGCGTGTAGCTGCCGGCGGGCACGTCGGAGAAGCGGAAGCTGCCCGAGGCGTCGGCCTCGGTGGTGCGGCCCAGCTCGACGATGGTCACGCGCGCGCCCTGGAGGTTGCGGGTGCCGCTTGCCTCGGAGACGTTGCCGGTCACGTCATTGGCATAGGCTGCCACCGGCGCGGCGATGAGCACGGCGCCGAGCAGCAGGCGCGTGCGGAGAGACGGTTTGCGAAGCATCGAGAATTACCCCCAACAGGAAATGCGGGGGCCGCCTTGCAATCGATCATGAACGGTACATTGCGTGGTGAAGGCAGTTTGATGACACCACCCTAAACCCATGGCTTTGCACGAATCTTTTCCCGCGCACGGGGCACGCCTTCGTTGCAGCGCGGCACGACGCGACTGACCCGGAAACATTTCGGCCCCGTCACGCCCGTTGCGCCGCCGCCTGCACGGGCCTATCTGCGCGACCATGGCAACCGAGCTCTACGACCTCACGGTCCCCGTCTTCCTGCGCGGCTTCAAGGCAATGGCCGCGTTCCTCGACAAGGCACGCACCTGGGCCGACGAACAGGGCATTCCGCATGAGGAACTGCTCAGCGCCCGCCTGCACGACGACATGGCGCCGCTCACCTCGCAGATCCAGCGCGTGAGCGACTCGGCCAAGTTCGCCGTCGCCCGCCTGGGCGGCATCGAAGCGCCGGCGATGGCCGACACCGAAGCGAGCTTCGACGAGCTCCAGGCGCGCATCGCCGCCACGGTCGCCTTCCTCAAGTCGGTGCCGCGTGAGGCGATCGACGGCCGCGAAGACGCCGATGTCGAAGTGAAGACGCCGAGCCGCAGCTTCCACTTCAAGGGGCTGCCCTATGTCACCGGCTTCGTGATGCCGAACTTCTACTTCCACATGACCGCAGCCTACGCGATCCTGCGCCACAAGAACGCGCCGGTCGGCAAGATGGACTATCTGGGCGGCATCTGATGGTGCGCATTGCGGTGATCGGCGCGGGCGCCATCGGCGGCACCCTCGCCGCCTGGCTGGCCCAGGCCCATGACGTGACGGTCTGCGCGCGCTCGCCGCTCGCCGACCTCGAAGTCGAGACGCCTGAGGGGCTGATCCGCGCCACACCGCACATCCTCACCGATCCGGCCCAGGCGACCGAGGTCGACTGGGTGCTGTGCACGACCAAGACCTATGACTGCCCCGCCGCGGCCGCCTGGCTGCCCGGGCTGATGGGCCCGACCACCCGGCTCGCAGTGATCCAGAACGGCGTCGAGCAGCGCGACCGCTTCCCGCAGGTACCGGCGCAGCGCACGGTGCCGGTGATCATCGACCTGCCCGCCGAGCGCAACGCGCCGGGCCGCATCGTCCAGCGCCGGAGCGGCACCATCCATGTGCCCGAGGGCGAGGCCGGCGAGGCGCTGGTCGCGCTGTTCGCCGACACGCCGATCGACGCGCAGACCACGCCCGACTTCCTCACCGCCGCCTGGCGCAAGCTCGCGATCAACTGCTCGGGGATCGTCAGCGCGCTCACCATGCGCCCCGCCGAAGTCGCCAATGACGAGCCGGTCGCCGAAGTCATGCGCGCGCTGGTGCGCGAGTGCATCGCCGTGGGCCGCGCGGAAGGCGCCGACCTGAAGGACGGGCTGGCCGACAAGGTGGTCGAGTGGACAAAGCGGGCGCACCCGCAATCGGTGAACTCGCTTCATGCCGATTTCGCCGCCGGCCGGCTGACCGAAGTCGATGCCCGCAACATGGTGATCGTCCGCCTGGGCGCGAAGCACGGCATCGACGCGCCGATGAATCGGGCGCTCGCATCTCTACTTAGCGCCGCCTCCACTCGGAATTAACCAGGCTCCGTAAAAGCTCCACGCATGGAAGCTGGGATTCGCGCGCTGCTGTTCAATCGCGGGCTGGGCCTGATCGTGCTTGCCGCACTGGGCGGCCTGTACGGCATCTTCGCCTTCGACCTGTTCCAGGACGAGGGCAGCACGATCACCGGGCGCCGCATGCGGATCGAGCTGGACGAGTTCCTGCTCTACGGCTCCACGCTGATCCTGCTTCTGTTCGGCTTCGGCTTCAACCAGCATCGCGGCCGCCTGCGCGAGCGGACCAAGCGGCTGCGCGCCGAACGCGACGCGCGCGACCTTGGCTATCACGATCCGCTGACCGGAATGCCCAATCGCCGCGCCTTCGATGAAGCGCTGGGCAAGCTCAGCCCCAGCGGGCTCCATGCCGTGCTGATGCTCGATCTCAACGGCTTCAAGGGCGTCAACGACAATCACGGCCACGGCGTCGGCGACGCGTTGCTGCGCGTGATTGCCGACCGGCTCACCGGCGCGGTGCGCGAGGGCGACACCGCAGCACGGCTCGGCGGTGACGAGTTCGCGGTGATCGCGCCGGGCATCGCCAATCCCGAAGTCGCCAAGGCGATCGCCGCCCGCCTGGCCGAAAGCGTCGCCCGCCCGGTCTTCGTCGAGGGGCGTACCCTGCATGTCGGCACCGGCATCGGTATCGCCCTGTCGCGCGCCGAGAAGCTCGCGCCCGCGGAGCTCAGCCGCCGTGCCGACCTCGCCCTCTATGCCGCCAAGCGCAGCGACGGTGTGGCCTGGCGCGTCTACGGGCCCGATCTGGAAGCCTAGATCTCCACGATCCGCGTGCCGAGCCGCGTCGCCTCCTCGCGGTCATGCGTCACCATCAGGATCGGCAGCTTCATCGTGTCGCGCAGCCGCTCGATCAGCACCATGATCTCCTCGCGCCGCGCTCGGTCGAGCGAGGACAGCGGCTCGTCGAGCAGCAGGAAGCGCGGGTTCGACAGCAGCGCCCGGCCGATCGCCACCCGCCGCGCTTCGCCCCCCGACAAGGTCCGCGGCCAGCGATCGAGCAGGTGCGCGATGCCGAGCAGCACGATCGTCTCATCGACGTCGAGCGCCCCTTCGCGCCAGCCATAGAGCAGGTTCGCCCGCACCCGCAGATGCGGGAACAGCCGGGGCTCCTGGAAGACATAACCGGCACGGCGCTCCGAAGCCGGCACATCGATCCCGGCCGCGGCCTCGAACAAGGTCTCGCCGCCGACCCGGACATGGCCGGCATCGGGCTCGACCAGTCCGGCGACCATGTTGAGGATACTGGTCTTGCCGGCACCCGAAGGGCCAAAGAGCACGGTGAGCCCGTCGCCCGCATCGATCCGGCACGCGATCTCGGCCTCGCCGAGCCGCCGGGTCAGGTCGAGGTCAAAGGACATGCAGCCCCCTGCCCGCGCGCCGCGCGATCAGTTCGGAGACGAGCAGCGCCGCCAGCGACAGCAGCACCGAGAGGCCCGCCAGCCGCAGCACCAGCCCCTCGCCGCCGGGCGTCTGCAGCGCGGCGTAGATGGCGAGCGGCAGCGTCTGGGTCTCGCCGGGCACGTTCGAGACAAAGGTGATCGTCGCGCCGAATTCGCCCAGCGCGCGGGCAAAGCCGAGCACCGTGCCGGCCAGCACACCGGGCAGGCTGAGCGGCAGGGTGACGCTGGCGAACACCCGCCAGCGCCCCGCGCCGAGCGTCGCCGCCGCCTGTTCCAGGCGCCGGTCGACCGCCTCGATCGACAGCCGCATCGCCCGCACCATCAGCGGCAGCGCCATCACTGCGCTGGCAATCGCCGCGCCGGTCCAGCGGAACAGCACCGAGACCCCGAACCAGCTCTCCAGCCAGCCGCCGATCGGCCCGGTCGGCGCGAAGGCGAGCAGCAGCAGCCAGCCGGTCACCACCGGGGGCACGACGAGCGGCAGGTGCACCAGCCCGTCGAGCAGCAGCTTCCCCGGAAACCGCCCGCGCGCCAGCAGCCAGGCGAGCCCGAACGCCACCGGCAGGCAGGCAAGCACCGCCACTCCGCCCACCTGGAGCGACAGCCAGACGATGCCCCAGAGTTCGGGTGTCACAGGGGCACGAAGCCGAAGCGCCGGAAGATCGCCCGCCCCTCACCGCTCAGCAGGAAGCGGCGGAAGGGCTCGGCATCGGGGCTCGCCGCGGCCTTGAGGCGGGCGAGCGGGTAGCGGATCGGGGGATGGCTGGCATCGGGCAGCACGCGGACGACTTCGACCCGGGCCGATGCCCTGGCATCGGTCGCGTAAACGATGCCGAACGGCGCCGCGCCGCGCTCCACAAAAGCCAGCGCCGCCCGCACGCTCTCGCCGCGCACCACCTTGGAGGCGACGGCGTCCCACGCGCCCAGCTTCTGGAGCGACGCGCGGGCATAGCGCCCGGCGGGCACCGCATCGGGATCGGCGAGCGCCAGCGGTCCGCCGCCGAGCAGCTTCGCCAGCGGCACCCCGGCCCCGGCATTGCCACGTGCGCCGCGCGGCCGCACCACGACCAGGCTGTTGCCGAGAAAGGCCGCGCGGGTGCCCGGCACGATCAGCCCGCGCTTCTCGATATCGTCCATCCAGGGCTCGTCGGCCGACACGAACAGGTCGGCCGCCGCCCCTGCGGCGATCTGGCGTGCCAGCGCCGAGGATGCCGCGAACGAGCAGACCGGCCGCGCGCGGCCCTTCGCCGCCCATGCCGCCGCCGCTGCGGTCATCGATTCCTGCAGGCTCGCCGCCGCCAGCACCAGCGGTGCCCGCACCGCGGCCAGCGCACGCGGGCCCGCCAGCGGTGTCGCGGCCAGGCCGAGGAGCAGTGCACGCCGTTCGATCATGCCGCGGCTATGGCGGACAAGCGCGCACCCATGCAAGCCGTTGCGCCCCGGCAGGCGAGCGCCTAGCGCAGGGCATGATCCCCACCCCCGCCCCGACCGGCCCGCTCGTCCTCGGCCCGCCCGACACCATCGACGCGGCGACGCGCGCATTCTGCGCGACGATCTCGCCCGCCGAGCCCGTCTATGTGCCGGTGCAGCCCGCGCCGGCCGCCAAGTTCATCCACTGCTTCGAGAATTCGGAGACCGAGGCCGCGCGCCACGGGGGCGCGGCCGCCTATGGCTGGGCGATCTGGCACTGGCCCGGCCGCTATTTCGAAGCCGAGCACCATGCCGTCTGGCGAACCCCGGAAGGCGAACTGATCGACGTGACGCCGCAGACCGGGGCGCCGCCGCGCATCCTGTTCCTGCCCGATCCCGACGCCGTCTATGACCCCGCCCGCTATCGCCGCAACATCCTGGCGCCCGATGCCGGAAACGCCACCGCGCGCGAATATATCGCATTGGCCGCCGCGCGGCGCGACATCACCGACCTTTATTGGCGGCCGGGCATGCTGGTGCTGCCGCTGTTCGACCCCGAGGACCAGCAGCGGATCGCGCCGATCGAAGCCCGCATGGCCGAACTGCTCGCGATGCTGCGCGCCGGCTGAGCCGGATCAGCGCAGCCCGATCGCCTTGCGGACATCGGCCCAGCGGACGATCTTGAAGTTCTGGGCCTGGGGCGCATTGTCGCCATCCTGGGCCAGCATGATCCCGCCTTCGAAGCCCGGGCCGAAGCTGGCGGTGGAGACTTCGATGCCGTCGGTCTCGCTGGTCGCGCCGAACTTGCCGGCGGTGATGCGGTAACGGCCGCGATAGGCCATGTCCTTCAGGCTCCACAGCGCATAGGCGCTGTCGCCCTGGCTCGAGACGACCAGATAGCCGCCATTGCGGCCCTCTGCCGCGATCGCCAGCCCCTCGACGTCGTCGAACAGGCGCTGCTTGTCGACGGCGATCACCTTCTCGCCGTCGACCGGATCCTTGGCGTTCGCGCCGAAGCGCCAGACGCCGACATCCTCTTCGCCGACATAGAGCTTGCCGGTGCGGTCATCGGCGACGCAGCCTTCGGACTGGGTGCCGAGCTTCATCGTGCGCACCCGGTCCGCCACGACCGCGCCGCCCTGGCGGAAGATCTCCATCTGCGCGATCGTGCCGCTCTTGTAGACGACATAGGCGTAGAGCTTGCCGCCGCGCGGGGCGTACATGCACAGGCCATAGGCTTCGCCCGCGCCCGAATTGAAGCGGCCGATCTCGGTGAGCTTCGCCGCCCTTGTATCCAGCGTGTAGAGCGCGAGCTTGCCATTCGCCTTGTCGTTGCGGTCGCTCGCGGCGACGATCACCTGGCCGCCCCAGCTGCGCAGATCGACATTGTTCACCCGGCCTGCCGGCAGCGTCGAGCGCAGCTTGCCCGACAGGTCGTAGACGTTGAGCCCGGCCTTCTTGTCGGTCGCGATGATCAGGCTGCGCGCGGGATTGCGCGGATCGCGCCAGATCGCGGGATCGTCCGCCGCATCTTCCAGGCTCGCCACCGCCATCGTCTCGCCGACCGCCTGCACCTCCGCCGTGGTAACTTCCTGCGCGGCGGGCGCGGTCTGGAGCAGCATCAGCGTGGCAAGCAGCATGGACAGTCCTCTTCGTTACGAAGCCGGCCTCTATAAACGCTGTGCGACGGAACCGTGACAGCGGGAAGCCTTTGTCTGCAGACATGCTTTGTCACGGTCGTGAAACAAGCCGGCAATATTGGCTCCATGCGCCGCCGGGGGGCGGCTTGGAAACAAGGGACGGCCAAATGAACATCACGACACGCGGTCGCGTGCGCGCAACCGTTGCGCTTGCCGTAATCGCCTATCTGGGTTGTGCCGCGACGCCGGCCCTTGCCCAGGCACAGCAGGCCCCGGAAGCCGCCGACGGCGACGATAGCGGCGCCATCCTCGTCACCGGCCAGCGCGCTGCCGAGCGCCGGGCGATCGACCGCAAGCGCGGCGCCAACGGCATCCAGGACAGCGTGGCCGCCAACGACGTCGGCAAGCTGCCCGACCAGAATGTCGCCGAAGCGATCCGCCGGGTGCCGGGCGTCAGCGTCGCCAACGACCAGGGTGAAGGGCGCTATGTCATCATCCGTGGCGGCGACCCCAACCTCGCCAACGTCACGCTCAACGGCCAGACCGCGCCGGCGCCCGAGCCCGATGGCCGCCAGGTGAAGCTCGATGACATCCCGTCGTCGCTGATCGGCTCGGTCGATGTGGTGAAGGCGCTCACCGCCGACCGCGACGCCAATGCGATCGCCGGCCAGGTCGACATCAACACGCTCTCCGCCTTCGATCGCAAGGGCAGCTTCGCCTATGCCCGCGCCGCCGCCGGCATCTACGACCTGAACAACAAGATGCCCTATGAAGTCGACGGTACCGTCGGCACCCGTCTGGGCAGCGATTTCGGCGTCGTGCTCTCGGGCAATTACTCGCGCCGCCCGATCGCGTCGGAGAATATCCAGGGCTCGTCCAACTGGCGCAGCGTCAATGGCCAGATCGTCCCGGACGATTTCCGCCTGCGCGCCTATAACCTGGTCCGCACCCGCTATGGCGGCGTGGCGAACCTCGACTATCGCCCGTCCGACAGCCTGAAGCTCTATGCCCGCATTCTCTACTCGGTGTTCAAGGACAACGAGTATCGCGACCAGAGCCGCATCGAGATCCCCACCGCGATCACCGGCCAGACTGCGACCACCGGCACCTTCAACGGCCGCGGCACGGTGTTCCTGCGCCGGCGCGAGGAAGACGATTCGACCTTCAACGGCGAGCTGGGCGGCAAGTTCGGGCTGGGCGGCGGCATGCTGCTCGAGGTCAGCGGCGCCTACAGCAAGGCGATCAAGAAGGACCCGCTGCGCTCGGAATTTTCGTTCCGCACCGGCTCGAACACGATCACCGGCAACAGCTACGACGTCACCGACACGCTCTACATCGTGACCCGCGGCAGCCAGGCCTTCGATCCGGCGGTCTATGCCGGCTACCGCGTCAACTACGACAAGCGCCGCGCCGAGGAGAATCTCTACCAGGCCCGCGCCGACCTTACCCTGCCGGTGGGTGGCGAGAGCAGCGTGAAGCTCGGCGCGAAGTATATGGAGCGCGACAAGTCGAACAATCGCGACTTCCAGCAGTACAACCTCGCCAGCTCGACCAACCTGGGCAGCAGCGGCGCGGGCTATTCCGACGGCCTGTTCACCTATGACGGGCGCTACGCCTTCGGCCCGCGGATCAACTATGATCTCGCCCAGGCCTATTACACCGTCACCAACCCCGCCGCCCGGACGCTCGATGCCGCAGGCAGCGTCGGCAACAGCCTGGTCAACGACTATGTCGTCAACGAGAAGGTCTATGCCGGCTATGTGATGGGCACCCTGGTGCTCGGCGACCTGACCGTGATCCCCGGCGTCCGCGTCGAGCACACCAGGGACGAGACCGCAGGCAAGACGATCACTGCCACCAGCACCGCGACGCAGAGCTAGAATGCGTTCGACAAGGTCGATTACACCGACTGGTTCCCCAGCCTGAACCTGCGCCTGAACGCGACCGACAAGCTTACCGTGCGCGGCGCCGTCACCACGGCGATCGGCCGCCCCAACTATGACGATCTCGCACCCTTCGTGCAGGTCGACACCTCCGGGCCTTCGGTCTCGATGGGCAATCCCGCGATCAAGCCGCTCAAGTCGGTCAACGCCGATCTCAGCGTCGAATATTACCTGTCGAACCACGGACTGATCTCGGTCGCCAGCTTCTACAAGGACATCAAGGACCCGATCACGGTGTTCGGCCAGACCGGCATTTCGGGCACCTTCGGCGGCGTGGCGCTGACCAATGCCGCGGTAACCCAGCCGCTCAACGCCGATCGCGCCGAAATCTACGGCGTCGAGATCAACGCCCAGGTGCCGTTCGAATTCCTGCCAGGCTTCCTGAGCGGCTTCGGCGTCAACGCCAACTACACCCGCACCGGCGGCCAGGCACGCGGCCTGCCCGGCCGCACTGCGCGGTTCGACAACTATCTCCAGTCGAAGGACGTCGCGAGCGCCCAGCTCTATTACGAGAAGAGCGGCTTTGCGATGCGCGTCGCCTGGTCGTACCGCTCGGCCTATCTGGACACGGTGACCGCCAGCCAGGCCACCGACCAGTATACCGCCGACCACGAGCAGTGGGATGTCCGCGCCAGCTTCCAGCTGGTGAAGCAGGCGACGATCTTCATCGAAGGCACCAACCTGACCGACTCGCCCTGGCGCCGCTGGGTGGGCAACCCGCACCAGATGATCGAGAACGAGCGCTACGGCGCGATGACCCGCGCCGGCTTCCAGCTGGCCTTCTGATCCCGACGGCACCTTGCGGGGCGGAAGAGGCAGCTCTTCCGCCCCGTTTCTTGGACGGGATCGCTCCGCCCCTCTTCCCCCTATGGCGCTTCTGCGAAGTGCTGATTAGGCTGTAGGAAATAAGGGGGAATCACGTGATTATCGGCATCGATCTCGGCACCACGAACAGTGCCGCTGCGATCTGGCGCGACGGTCAGGCCGTGCTCGTGCCCAACGCGATCGGCGACCTGCTGACTCCGTCGGCCGTATCGGTCGACGACAAGGGCGCGGTCCTGGTCGGCATGGCCGCGCGCGAGCGGCAGTCGACGCATCCGCGCGATACGGTCACGGCCTTCAAGCGCTATATCGGCACGCAGCAGACCGTGACGCTCGGCAAGCGCAAGTTCGATGCCGAGGAGCTCTCCGCGCTGGTGCTGCGCCAGCTCAAGGCCGATGTCGAAGCCTTTTCGGGCGAGACGGTGACCGGCGCGGTCATCACCGTGCCCGCCTATTTCAACGATCGCCAGCGCAAGGCCACCCGCCGCGCCGGCGAGCTGGCCGGGCTGAAGGTCGAGCGGCTGGTCAACGAGCCGACTGCGGCGGCCCTCGCCTTCGGCATCCAGACGCGCGAGCAGGAACCCTTCCTGGTCTTCGACCTTGGCGGCGGCACGTTCGACGTGTCGATCGTCGAGGTTTTCGAAGGCGTGGTCGAGGTCCGCGCCTCGTCGGGCGACAACCGGCTGGGTGGCGAGGACTTCAACGAAATCCTCCTGCAGCTTGCCCGCCCGCTGATCGATCCGACGGGGAAGCTCGCCTCGGTCGACCCGGTGGTTCTGCGCGAGCTGCTCCGCGTTGCCGCCGAGCGGACGCGCCGCAAGCTGAGCGAGAGCGACGAAGCCGAGTTCACGATCGTCTGGAAGGACGAGACCTTCACCACCAACGTCACCTCGGCGGCGTTCGAGGAAGCCGCGGCGCCGCTGCTCCAGCGGCTGCGCGACCCGGTGCTGCGCTCGCTGCGCGATTCCAACATCCGCGTCGAGACGCTGAGCGAAGTCGTGCTGGTCGGCGGCTCGACGCGCATGCCGGTGGTGCGCCGGGCGATCACCCGCATGTTCGGCCGCTTCCCCAATGCGACGGTGCACCCGGACCACGCCGTGGCGCTGGGCGCCGCGGTGCAGGCGGCGCTGCTCGCGCGCGCCGAGGCGCTGGAGGAAGTGCGGCTGACCGATGTCTGTCCGTTCACCCTGGGTGTGGACTGCGCCGAGCCGGACGGGCGCGGCGGCTGGCGGGCCGGCATCTTCTCGCCGATCATCGACCGCAACACCGCGATCCCGACGAGCCGGATGAACTATTACCAGACGATCCAGGACAATCAGAAGGAGCTGCACTTCACCGTCTATCAGGGCGAGGCGCGCGAAGTGTCGGGCAACGTCAAGCTGGGCGAAGTCCGCGTGTCGATCCCGCCCCGGCCTGCGGGCCAGATCGGCGTCGAGTGCCGCTTCAGCTACGACACCAGCGGGCTGCTGGAAGTGGATGTCACGGTGCCGGGCATGGCGATCAGCCGCAACCTGGTGATCATGGACGAGGCCGATCCGCTGACCGACGACCAGCTTCAGAAGCGGCGTGAGGCGCTGGCGGCGCTCAAGCTCCACCCGCGCGAGGAGAGCGAGAACATGGCGGTGCTCGCCCGTGCCGCGCGCTGCTATGAAGGGTTTATCGGCGATCGGCGCGACATGGTCGGCCAGTGGATCGGCATGTTCGAGAGCGCGCTCGCCTCGCAGGATCCGCGCGCCATCAAGGAAGCCCGCACCCGCCTCTCCGAAGCACTCGACGAGATCGAAGGGGAACGCTTCCTGTGAGCGATGGGCAGGCAGCGGACTGGGCGCTGCTGGGGATCGCTCCGACACAGGAGCGGCGCGCGATCCGGGTTGCCTATGCCCAGCGGCTCAAGGCAATCGATCCGGAAACCGATCCCCAGGCCTTCATCAAGCTGCGCAATGCCTATGAGCGGGTGCTGGCCGGGGTAGCGGATCCGAATGCGGCGCCTGCGATCGAGGAAGGCGCGCCGCCCGCGCTTGCGGAATTGTCGGCCGATCCGGCCCCGGCGGAGCGGGAAGAGGCCGCCGCGAAGGAAGAGGATGCCAGCGAGGCACGCGCCCGGGCGATCCTGAGCCTGCTGTGGGGCAACGAGACCGGGCAGCTCTGGCTCGCCCCCGAGGCGCAGGAAGCGCTGCGCACCCATTGGCAGGCGTTGCTGGCCGATCCGAACATGGAACGCCTCGACCATGCTGACCGGGTCGAGCGCTGGGCGATCGCAGTGATCGCGGAGACCGCGCCACTGTCGGTGCCGATCCTCGCCTCGGCCGCCGAGCGCTTCGGCTGGGTCGATGCCGATCAGGACGTGCACAGTAGCCACCAGCTTGCCGGTATCGCGCGGCGCTATCGCATGCTGCGGCTGCTCGACGCCGCGGAGCGCCCCGGATCGCCGCACCATGCCGCGCTGATCGAGCTGCGCCGGCCATCGAGCGAGGCCCATTCGAAGCCGGTGCGCCCCTATCTGGTGTTCGAGCTGATCGCGGCGATGCGATACGCGCACCCCCAGTTCGGCGAAACCCTCGATCCAGGTCGGCTGGAGACGTGGGAGCTCCATGCCGAGGACGAGAGGACCTCGTACGAGCAACCCGACTATGCGCCGCCGGCGCATCGGCTCGCCGGCTGCCTCACCATCCTCATCATCTTCGCGCTGGCGATCGGGACCGTGGTCCTGCTCAACTGGAGTGCCGCGGAGTGAGCGGCCTGCACGGCCCCTGGAAGCTGCTCGGCATCGAGCCGACCGAGGATAGCCGCGAGATCCGCCGCGCCTATGCCGTCCGGCTCAAGACGATCGACGTGGACCGGGATCCCCAGGCGTTCATCGCGCTGCGCGAAGCGCTCGAGCAGGCGCAGAACGAAGCGCGCTGGATGGCGTTCAGCCGGGAAGACGAAGAAAAGGAAGGCGAGGACGACGAAGATTCGCCCGACGGGGCGGAAGACGACGACGCCACGCCCTTCCCCTTCCATTTCGACTTCGACGATTTCGATCGCGACTCGCTTGCGGCGGAAGTCGCGCTCGCGCCCGCGGCGCCCAATCCCTGGGGGCCGCCGACCGACAAGGACTATGACGACCGGGCCCGCGCGCTGGCCCAACTGCTGTACGAGCATGCCGAGGAGTCTCCCGATGCTCGCCAGGCCGAGGCGATGCTCGAGCATTGGCAGCGGATCATCCGCGACCCGCGGATGCAGGAAATGTCCTTCTATGCGGATGCGGAGAACTGGTTCGCCGACCTGATCGCGCGCACCACGCCCTTCTCCGATCCGCTGGTCACGCCGGTCTCGGACTTTTTCGGCTGGATGCGCGGCGCGGGCGAGATCGGCCAGGGACCCGCGATCGCCTATGTCGTGCGCCGGCGCCAGTCGCTCCTCTATCTGGACGATATCCGCCACCCCGAGCATCGGCTCCACGCCGCCTTTGTCGAGCTGACCCGCCCCGCTGACGAACGTTCGCGGCGCAGCTGGACCGGCCGCGGAAAGATCCGCGAGCTGCTCGCCACCGTGCGGACGCACTATCCCGAGCTGGAAGACAGCTTCGACCCGGCCCGCGTGGCGCTGTGGGAGCCGGCGCTGCGAAAGCGGCGGATGAACTGGCTGGGCACCATCGTCATCTGGATCCTGATCGCGCTGCTCCACTTCGCGACCAGCCAGTGCCAGGACAATGGGGGCTCGATCCCCTTCCACAGCTTCGACGGCGAGTCGCAGCTTAGCAATGAGCGCGTCGACACCGATCGCGCGCTCGAGGCGCTGTACCAGGGCGACCTCGACATCGCGACGGTCGAGGGACGCAATCCCGAGCTCTACGCGGCACTGATGGCGCGCTGGAAGGCCGCTTCCACCCGGAAGGACACGCTGCTCAAATATACCGAGGACGTGCGCCTCTTCCTCAACCAGCGACTCCAGACCAGCCTCGCCAACGCGTCGCTGCCGCTGATCCGCGACTATCAGCAGCTGACGCTCGAGCGGGCCAAGGCGTTTAGCACCCAGAGCTCTGCGCTCTGCTCCGACTTCCTCAACGGCAAGGAGTATGACGCGAAGAAGCTTCCCCAGGCACTCCGGGACCGCGCCCTCAAGCTCATGGTCAGGGCGCTGCTCGAATATCGCGGCGGCCCTGCCCCGCCGCCCGGCAACAGGACCTTCAAGATTCCGGGGCCGCTGGTGACCGAGGCGGCGAAGCGCGGCGGCATGACGCGCGAGCAGATGGGCCAGGCAATGCGCTACGAGGGCGACGCAGCCCAGCTATGCGCGGGCCGCATCGCCTTCCTCGAGACATTGCTGTCCAAGCCGGACAGCGAAGTCGGGGATATCCTGCGCAAGATGTAGCGGTGCCGGATCGCTCCGGCGCGCCGCGTGCGCCTATTCCTCGCCCATCCGGAGCGCGGCGATGAAGGCTTCCTGCGGGATCTGCACCGAGCCGTACTCGCGCATCTTCGCCTTGCCCTTCTTCTGCTTCTCCAGAAGCTTGCGCTTACGCGTGGCGTCGCCGCCATAGCATTTGGCGGTCACGTCCTTGCGCATCGCGCTGATCGTCTCGCGGGCGATCACCTTGCCGCCGATCGCCGCCTGGATCGGGATCTTGAACAGGTGCCTCGGGATCAGCTCCTTCAGCCGCTCGACCATGCCACGGCCCCGCACTTCGGCGGTCGAACGGTGGACGATCATGCTGAGCGCGTCGACCGGCTCTTCGTTGACCAGGATGCCCATCTTGACGAGGTCGCCCTCGCGATAGCCGATCTGCTCATAGTCGAAGCTGGCATAGCCCTTCGACAGCGACTTCAGCCGGTCGTAGAAATCGAACACGACTTCGTTGAGCGGCAGCTCATACGTCGCCTGTGCGCGGCCGCCGACATAGGTCAGGTTCTTCTGGATGCCGCGCCGGTCCTGGCACAGCTTCAGCACCGACCCGAGATACTCGTCCGGCACATAGATCACGGCCTGGATCCACGGCTCCGAGATGCTCTCGATCTTGTTCGGGTCCGGCATATCGGCCGGATTGTGCAGCTCGATATGCCCGCCGCCATGCGTCAGCTCGATCTGATAGACCACCGACGGCGCGGTGGTGATCAGGTCGAGATCATATTCGCGCATCAGCCGCTCCTGGATGATCTCCAGGTGCAGCAGGCCGAGGAAGCCGCAGCGGAAGCCGAAGCCGAGCGCCGCCGACGTTTCCATCTCGAACGAGAAGCTGGCGTCGTTGAGGCGCAGCTTCGAGATGCTTTCGCGCAGCTTCTCGAAGTCGTTGGCATCGACCGGGAACAGGCCGCAGAACACCACCGACTGGACTTCCTTGAAGCCCGGCAGCGCCTCGAGCGCGGGCCGCTTCGCGTCGGTCAGCGTGTCACCGACGCGCGCCTGGGCGACTTCCTTGATCTGGGCAGTGATGAAGCCGATCTCGCCCGGCCCCAGGTCGGGCAGCTGCTCGATCTTGGGGGTGAAGGCGCCGACGCGGTCGACCAGATGGGTCGTGCCGGCCGCCATGAACTTGATCTGCTGGCCCTTCTTGATCGTGCCGTCGATCACGCGGACCAGGATGACGACGCCGAGATACGGATCGTACCAGCTGTCGACCAGCATCGCCTTGAGCGGCGCATCGACATCGCCCTTGGGCGCCGGGATGCGCTCGACAACGGCGTCCAGGATCTCTTCGATGCCGATGCCGGACTTGGCGCTGGCGAGCACCGCGTTCGACGCGTCGATACCGATGATCTCTTCGATCTCGTTCTTCACCTTCTCGGGCTCGGCCGAGGGAAGATCGATCTTGTTGATGACCGGGATGATCTCGTGATCATGCTCGATCGACTGGTAGACGTTCGCCAGCGTCTGCGCTTCGACGCCCTGCGCGGCATCGACCACCAGCAGCGCGCCTTCACAGGCGGCGAGGCTGCGCGAGACTTCATAGGCGAAGTCGACGTGCCCCGGCGTGTCCATCAGGTTGAGGATGTGGCCCTTCCACTCGAGGCGCACGGTCTGCGCCTTGATGGTGATGCCGCGCTCCTTCTCGATGTCCATGTTGTCGAGCACCTGCGCGGACATCTCGCGATCGGTGAGCCCGCCGGTACGCTGGATCAGCCGGTCGGCCAAGGTCGATTTGCCGTGGTCGATATGCGCGATGATCGAGAAGTTGCGGATCTTGGAAAGTTCAGTGGCCATGATGCGGGCGCGTTAGCAGGCGCGGGGCGGCGCAGGAAGTCCCCGCATAGTGTAGAAAAGGGGACGGGCCCGGCGGGGTTGCAATCCGCCGGGCCCGACTGACTGGCCGCTAAGCGAGGGTGCTTAGTGGATCCGGCCGGTCAGCGACACACCGATGACGCGCGGCTCGTTGAGCACGGCGGCCATATAGTTTTCGATCACGCCCTTGAGGTTCTTCTCGTTCGTGATGTTGCGGGCGAAGGCCGCGACTTCCCAGGCGCCGTTGCCGCCGGTGTAGCCGACCTTCAGACCGCCCTCGAAGTTGCCATCCGAGAAGAACTCGTTGGTCTTGTAGAGGACGTAGTTGGTGTAGCCCTGCAGGTTCCAGTCGGTGGAGATGAACACCTTGCCGCTGTCGCTGACCGGCACGTCGTAGCGCGCCGTGGCGTTGAGGTTGTACTTCGGCGCGTTCGGCAGCGGGTTGCCGTCGATCTGGGCGAAATAGGCCGGCGAACCGAACACGGTGCGGGTCACGATCGGATCGTTGACCGTGCAGACGAGCACGCCGTTGAGCGCGCAGGCCTGGGCATAGACGCGCTTGTCCTTGATCTCGGTGTGGAGCCAGCTGGCGCCCAGCGAGACCGCGAAGTTGCGGACCGGGTGGATGTTCAGCTCGGCTTCGACGCCGTAGGCCTCGGCCTTGTCGGCGTTGAACAGCACGCCATTGCCGTTCGCGTCATTGCCGTTCAGCTGGATGTCGTCGACCGTGTAGTAGAAGCCGGTCAGGTTGAAGCGGACCTTGTTGTTGAACAGGTTCGACTTCAGGCCGGCCTCGTACGACAGGATCGTCTCCGAGTTGGCAGTGGTGAAGTCCGAGTTGAACACCGCCGAGCGGCCCTGGATCGTCGGGCCGCGGAAGCCGCGGGCGACACGGGCGTACAGGCTCAGGTCGCTGCTCGCCTCATAGAGCGCGCTCACGTCCCAGCTGGGCTGCGTGTCCGACATGCGGACGTGGCGGCGACCCGGATAGGTCACGGCGCCGGCCGCAGTGTCGGCGGTCTTCAGCAGATCGGTGGTCTTGGTGTCCTCGGTCACGCGCGCACCGGCGGTGAGGCGGAACTTCGGGGTAACCTGGTAGCTCACCTGGCCGAACAGCGCCCAGCTAGTGTTCACGTCATGCAGGCGCACCCAGTTGTTCGGGTTGCGGGCCGCAGTGTTGAGGAACCAGGCGCGCTGGTAGAACTCGGTGATGTCGCGGCTGTCGAAGTACATGCCGCCGACCTGCCACTTGAACGGACCGTCGCCGTTGCTGGCAAGGCGGACTTCCTGGGTCCACTGGTCGAGGCCCTTCAGGCGGCCCATCGACTGGCCATAGCCATTGGCGACGTTGTTGACCGGGAAGTCGGCCGCCGCGCCGCCATCGGTGTCGCCGCGGCTATAGCCCGACGAGGTCTCGAAGGCAGTGATCGAGGTCAGCGTGACCGCGCCGAGATCGAAGCTGTTGTTCCACGACAGGCCGTAGGTGTCGTAGTCCTGCGGATTGTCCATCGCCTCGTCGAAGCGGACGGTGGTGCGCGAGACGTTGCTGACGTCGTTCGAGCCCTTCTTCAGCGCGTTGCGCAGGAACAGGGTCGAGGTGCCGTTATAGTTGCGCATGTGCGCCGAGAAGAGCGAGGTCCAGCCCTCGGTCGGCTTCACCAGCAGCTGGATGCGGGCATCGCGCTCGTCGAAACCGCCCATCGCGTTCTTGCGCGGGCCGACGGTGCCGTCGGCGCTCGGGCCGGCATAGGCGTTGTCGACATAATTGTCGCGGTGCTGGATCAGGCCCGACACGCGGATCGCGACATTGTCGGCCAGCGGGCCGCCGATGCCGGCGTCGAGGTTGATCGTGTTGTAGGTGCCGTAGCTCAGCGTGCCGCGCGCATCGAGGCCATCGAGCGTCGGGCGGGCGGTGTCGAACTTGACGATGCCGGCAGTGGTGTTGCGGCCGAACAGCGAGCCCTGCGGGCCGCGCAGCACTTCGACGTGATCGAGGTCATAGACCGGGTTCGACTTGAGCACGACATGCTCGAGGACGACGTCGTCCTGGATGATCGACACGGGCTGCGAGGCGCCCAGGTAGAAGTCGATGTTGCCAAGGCCGCGGATGTAGAAGCGCGGGAAGATGCGGCCGGTGGTCGTCTCGGCATAGAAACTGGGGACCTTGCCCGACAGCGCGAGAAGCGTGTCGTCGCCGGCGGCGGTGAAGTCACGCGCGTCCTCGCCGCCGATCACGCCGACCGAGACCGGGGTGTTCTTCAGCGTTTCCGGGCGGCGCTCGGCGGTGACGACGATCTCGGTCGTCGGCTCATCCGCGGTCGCCGTCGCGGCAGCGGTGTCCTGCGCCTGGGCGGTACCGGCGATCGCGAGCGCGCCGAAGGCTGCGCCCAGGAAAAGGGCGGTCTTCTGGAACTTCATTTCTGTTCTTCCCTGCACTGCGCCCGACGCGCGGCAACAGCCGCGATCCCATGGCTGGAATCACGCCTTCACCTCGGCCGGACATTCTTGTTTATGGAGGGCTTATCACGCCCCCTGTGAGGGCGCCGTTAGGATCGGATTATGTACGATCCGTGACAGGAAACATTAATTTTTCGCAATGCAGCATTGCGCGGTGGATAACCCCGGCGATCAGTCCGCCTGGACCGCGTCGATCGCGGCGATGGCATTGGCATAACGCGCCTCGCCTTCACCCGAGACCAACGCCCAGCGCAGCCCGCGGCGCTCCAGTTCCGCCTTGGAGAGGTCGAAGAACTTCTGCCGCAGTTCAGGCGTGCCGAACATGCGCGTGCCATCGGCCACCCAGGGCAGGTCGATGTCGAACAGCAGGTAGAGATCGGCCGTGCCCTGCCATTCGTCGAACCAGGGATCGCGGGTGCCGAACAACATGTCGGCCCATACCGCGGTCATCAGCGGATCGGTGTCGAGCACCAGCGGCGTCATGCCCGCGGCGATCAGAGTGCGGGTGCCCGCGTCATGCGTCTTCGCAATCTCGAGCAGGTCGCGCATCGTAAATTCGATGCCCCGCGCCTCGGCATATTCGCGGCCATATTCGTCGACCACGTCGCCGCCGAGATACTCGGCGATACGCGGCGCCAGCGTCGACTTGCCGGTGCTCTCCGGGCCGTGAAGGCAGATCGTGCGAAGCTTCATGCGGTCTTCCTGATCCAGTCAGTGAGTCCCCGGGCCGCGAGGGCCAGGAGAATCATATAGAGGATCGCCGTAGGCCACAGATGCTTTACGGCGAACAAAGGCACCGCGATCACGTCCGCCGCGATCCACAGCACCCAGCTTTCCCATTTGCGGCGCGATTGCAGGATCTGGGCGGCGATGCTGATCATCGCGACGCTGCCGTCCCACCAGGGATAAACCGCGTCGGTGTGGCTGTGCATCACCCAGCCCCAGCCCGCGGCGGCGATCGCCACCCCGCCGAGCCAGGCGAGGCGCTCGCTGTCGCGCAGCCGCTCGACCCGAACTTCGCCCGTTTCGGCGCGCGAGCGCGACCAGTTCCACCAGCCATAGAGATTGACCACGAGGAAGAAGAGCTGGAGCAGCGCATCGCTGTAGAGCTTCTCGCCATAGAACAGCCATGCGTAGAGCGAGACCGCCACCAGCGCGAAGGGGTAGTTCCACATGCTCCGGCGCACGACGAGCGCCACGTTGACGAGCACAAGGGCGGCGGCGGCATACTCGATCGGGTTCACCGAAACGGCCTAGCAACAATCTGCCGAGCCCGTCGAGAGGGTTGCCCTCCCCCGCCTTGCCGCTACGGTATCCCCAGGATCGCGGGAGGAGAGGCCCATGCGTCATGTCGCGGTGATCGGTTCCGGGCCGGCGGGATATTACACCGCCGAAGCCTGTCAGAAGGTGTTCGGCGACCAGGTTCGGGTCGACATCCTCGATCGGATGCCGGTGCCCTTTGGGCTGATCCGCACCGGGGTCGCCCCCGATCACCAGTCGATCAAGGGCGTCTCGCGGCGTTACGAGGCCGTCGCGCTCACCGACAATGTCCGCTTCGTCGGCAATGTCACGCTGGGCAAGGACGTGTCGCTCGACGAGCTGCGCGACCTCTATGATGCCGTCGTCCTCGCCACTGGCGCGCCGCATGATCGCAAGCTGGAGATTCCCGGCGCGGAGCTGCCCGGCGTCACCGGCTCGGCCGCGTTCGTCGGCTGGTATAATGGCCATCCCGACCATGCGAACCTCAACCCGCCGCTCGAAGGGCCGGCGGTGGTGATCGGCAACGGCAACGTCGCGCTCGACGTCGCCCGGGTGCTCGCCAAGGCCGAGGACGAGCTTGAGGCATCGGACATCGTCCTCCATGCGCTCGATTCGCTGCACGGCTCGAAGGTCCACAGCATCACCCTGCTCGGCCGGCGCGGACCGCACCAGATCGCGATGACCCCGAAGGAACTGGGCGAGCTGGGAGAGCTGGCGCATGCCACGCCCGTGGTCGACCCCGCGGACTTCCCGCCGGTGGAGGATGATTCGGCGCTCGACCCCGGCCAGCGCAAGGCGATCGGCCATCTGCGCCACTATGCGCAGGGCATGCCCGACAAGCCGATCCGCATCGTCTTCGATTTCTTCGCGATGCCGGTGGCGATCGAAGGCGACGGCAAGGTCGAGCGGGTGATTGTCGAGCGCACCGCGCTGGACCGCGACGGCAATGCCCATGGCACGGGCGAGACCTATGCGATCCCCGCCAGCCTGGTGGTGAGCTGCATCGGCTATCGCACCCCGCCGATCGAGGGCGTACCCTATGACGACAAGGCGGGCCGATTCGCCAACGTCGACGGGCGGGTGCTGCCCGGCCTCTACGCGGTGGGCTGGGCGCGACGCGGGCCGACGGGAACGATCGGCACCAACCGGCCCGACGGCTTCGCGATTGCCGAGAAGATCGCCGAGGATATCGCGGACGGCTCGGACAAGGCTGGCCGGCCCGGGCTCGATTCGCTGCTGGAGGCGCGCGGGGTAGAGCTGGTCACCTTCCGCGACTGGCAGAAGATCGACGCCGCTGAGATCGCCGCAGCGCGCATCGGCGCGCCGCGCGAGAAGTTCGTTTCGGTCGATGCGATGATGGGCGCGCGGAACAGCTGATTAAGCGGCTGCGTGAATGCAGATGCACGCTTCGCGCTGCCACTCTCTCGATGCGCTGAGGGGGCAGTCAGCCAGCAGGATTGCTATGTGAAAAATCTGCAATGGTCGGGAAGACAGGATTCGAACCTGCGACCCCTGGACCCCGAGACCAGTGCGCTACCAGACTGCGCCACTTCCCGCCGACACATTGCAGAGGAGGGCGCCTAGCGACCGACCTTCCGGGTGGCAAGTGCAAATTGTATTTTGCGGCACGGCAGAAGCGAAAACTGTGGAAAAGCGACCGCTTGCGAGCAGAGCGCCCTTTGAATTCCCGATCGCAATATCCCCCCGCTTTCGCCTCGCCCCTAGTGCTGCTAGGCGCCCGCCCCATGCTTTCCTTCCGTGACATCACCATCCGGCTTGGCGGCCGCGCGATCATCGAGAACGCGAGCGCTGCAATCCCGCCGCGCGCCCGGGTCGGCTTCATCGGCCGCAACGGCGCCGGCAAGTCGACGCTGATGAAGGCGATCGCCGGGATGATCGAGACCGACAACGGCTCGGTCGACATCCCGCGCCAGGCCCGGTTCGGCTATCTCCGCCAGGACGCGCCCAGCGGCCAGACCAGCGCCTTCGACACGGTGCTCGAAGCCGATGTCGAGCGCGCCGCGCTGCTGCTCGAGGCCGAGACCCAGCATGACCCGGACCGGCTAGGCGAAATCTACGACCGGCTCGACCAGATCGACGCGTACGAGGCCCCTGCCCGCGCCGGGCGAATCCTGAAGGGCCTGGGCTTCGACGACGCGATGCAGGCGCGGCCGATGGACAGCTTCTCAGGCGGCTGGCGCATGCGCGTCGCGCTGGCGAGCCTGTTGTTCCTCAACCCCGACATCCTGCTGCTCGACGAGCCGAGCAACCACCTCGACCTCGAAGCGGTGATGTGGCTCGAGGGCTTCCTGCGCGCGTACCGGGGCACGATCCTGCTGATCAGCCACGAGCGCGACCTGCTCAACAATGTCGCCGACCATATCCTCCACCTCGATCGCGGCCAGACCACGCTCTATGTCGGCGGCTATGACGCCTTCGAGCGGCAGCGGGCCGAGCGGCTCGCCCAGCAGGCGGCGGCGCGCGAGAAGCAGGTGGCAGAGCGCGAGAAGCTGCAGGCATTCGTCGATCGCTGGCGGGCCAAGGCGAGCAAGGCCAAGCAGGCGCAGAGCCGCGTGAAGGCGCTGGAGCGGATGCAGCCGATCGCGGCGGTGTCCGAGGATCCCAGCCTGAGCTTCCAGTTCCCGAACCCGACGGGCCTGCGCCCGCCGCTGCTGACGCTCGACAATGCCGCGGTCGGCTATGAGGAAGGCAAGCCGATCCTCTCGCGCCTTGGCCTGCGGCTCGACCCGGACGATCGCATCGCGCTGCTCGGCCGCAACGGCAATGGCAAGACCACGCTGGCCCGCATGATCGCCGGCGAGCTGCCGGTGATGGCAGGCGAGATGACCACCGCCACCAAGCTGACGGTCGGCTATTTCACCCAGTATCAGGTGGAAGAGCTCGACCCCGACGCCAGCCCGATCGAGACGATGGGCCGGGTGATGAAGAACGCGACGCCGGTGCAGGTGCGCAGCCAGCTCGGCCGCTTCGGCTTCTCCGGCGACAAGGCCCTGACCAAGGTCGGCAAGCTTTCGGGTGGTGAGCGCGCGCGGCTGGCGCTGGCGCTGGTCACCCACAATGCCCCGCATCTGCTGATCCTCGACGAGCCGACCAACCACCTCGACGTCGATACCCGCGAGGCGCTTGTCCAGGCGCTGGCCGAGTTCAAGGGCGCGGTGGTGCTGGTCAGCCACGACCGACACATGCTCGAGCTGGTCGCCGACCGGCTGTTCCTCGTCGATGGCGGGAGCGCCCGGGAATATGATGGAACCATAGAGGATTACGCCGCCTTCGTCGTATCCGGAAAGCCGGTGCCGGGCAGCCCCTCGGCGCAGGTCGACAAGAAGGACGAGCGACGCGCCGCGGCCCAGGCACGCGAGTCTTCGTCGGGGCTGCGCAAGGCGGTGAGCGATGCCGAGGATGCGATCTCCAAGGCGCAGAAGGCGCTCGCCGAAGTCGACGCCGCGCTGGCCGGCAAGCCGCCCAAGTGGCTGAAAACGCTGTCGATGGGCGACCTGATGAAGCGCCGGGGCGAGATCGAGACGCAGCTCGGGGAAGCCGAGGCGACCTGGCTGCGGGCCACCGAGACGCTCGAGTCGGCGAACTAGGCGTAGCGGACACTTAAAGTCGCGAAGTTCGCGCGGTCAGCCATTCCGGGGGCCGCCGGCGATACGCTTCCGGGAGAGCGGAAGCGCATCGCACGCGGACACTGTAGACGCGGAAGTTTGGACTCTACTTCTTCTCGGCCCACTTATCGTAGGTCGCGAGCGCCTTGGCCGGGCCATTATTGTACCAGCTATAGCCGTTGCGCCGCTCGGCGCTCAGCTCGTTGACGTCGGTGTGGATCGAGCGGTCGCGGTCGCCGAAGATCGGCTTGCCGGTCCTGATGTCGTAGTAGCGCGCCCAGAGCGGGCCGGCGCCCGGCTTGGGAAGCAGCTTCCGGCCGTCCGGTCCCTTTTCGAAGACGAAGCCGTGCACGGCATGCGCCTTCAGCCAGGCGGCGCCCTCGCTGATCGCCGCTTCCACCGAAGGCGAGCGGCCGGCCTGCTTCATCAGCAGGATCAGCAGGTCGGCGCTCTCATCCGAGGACAAGGCGGCAGGTTCGAAGTTGCGGGCCCCTGCCGGCGCCAGCGTGAGCGCGTCGTGCTGCTGGCCCCAGATGGTGCGCTTGCCATCGACGATCACCTGGGTCTTGAGGATCAGCTGGATCGCCTTGTTGCAGGCAGTCTTCGCCTCGGTCGCGAGCGCTTCGGAGACGAACGCATAGTCGCCCTGGCGGCGCGCGACATCGGCGAGCACCGTCACCACCGAGGAGAGCGCATCATCGTTGAAGGTGAGCGCATCGTGATAGCCGCCCTGGAGCGGGTAGATCTGCGGCCAGCCGCCATTGGGGAACTGGGCGTTGAGCAGGTAGCGAATGCCCTTGAGGAAGCTCTCGCGATACTTGTCGCCTTCGGCGCCCGGAACGGCCGCCTGGACGCGCGCGAGGAAGCGCAGCTCCGAGGTGGTGGCGTTGTTGTCGATCGTGCCGACATAGCTCCAGCTCTCGTCATCGCCGGTGCGCGCATTGGCGGGCAGATGCTCGATCGGAACATAGTGCTGGCCCTTCACCCGGACGGGGCCGTCGCGATCGACATTCTTGCCCCAGCCGCCGGCGGGGGTCTGGAAGCTGACGATATTGTCGGCGACGCGGCGCGCCTCCGGCCTGGCATACCATTCGGCGGGCTGTTTGGCGTCCATGCCGCTGCCACCCGACTTGCCCGGCGGCGGCCCGGCGGGAATCTCCGTCATGCCCTGGCGCTCGGCGGCGAGCGCGGCCTTGTCGGCTTCCATCAGGGCGACCGACTTGTCGAGATAGACGTTCCAGGCGCGCTGCTGGCCGACCGGCAGGGTGGAAATCCGGGCACGGGTGATCGGCTCGGCGGGCGTCATCTGGCCGATCACTTCGACCGCCGCATATGCCACCGGTGTCATCGCTGCAGCTGCAAACAGCGCGACCTTTGCGTATCGAATCATATCCCCTCCCGATTTTGGTATTGGCGGGAGGATAGCGCACCTGCGGTTTCCGTCCATCCCCCTCCTATGTACGCCAAATACCAGCCGTCATCCCCGCGAAAGCGGGGACCCATCTCGTGCGCGAGCCGCGAAATACGACGGTTGTCTGCGGGGGTAGCCTTGGGAGATGGGTCCCCGCTTTCGCGGGGATGACGGTGGTGGAGACTTCCCCCCAACGAAAAACGGGCGAGGAGTTGCCCCCTCGCCCGCTCTCATACCCTGTGCTGACGCGCCTACTCGTAGCGCAGGGCATGAACCGGATTGGTGCGGGCCACGCGGAAGGCGTGGGCGCCGATGGTGAGGACGGCGATCGCCAGCGCGAGCAGGCCAGCGCCGATGAAGGGCACCGGGGTCAGCGAGATGCGCGCGTCGAACGAATTGAGGAACTCGCGCATCAGCCACCAGGCGATCGGCCAGGCGATGATGTTGGCGATCACCACCGGGCGCGTGAACTGCCAGACGAGCAGCCGGGCGATGTCGATCGTCTGCGCGCCCAGCACCTTGCGGATGCCGATCTCCTTGGTCCGCCGCTCCGCGGTGAACGCGGCGAGACCGAACAGGCCGAGGCAGCCGATGATCACCGCGAGCAAGGCGAACATGCCGAACATCTGGCCGCGGGCATCGAGACGCTGATAGGCTTGGGCGATCACATCGTCGGCCAGCGTGGCATCGAAGGGCACATCGGGCGCGAAGTGGCGCCAGACCTGCTCGATCCCGGCCCGTACCTGGCGGGGATTGCCGTGGAAGCGCGCGACCAGCCAGCCGACATTGTGCTTGTCGAGCATGAACATGGTCGGCTCGATCGGGATCCGGACGGTGCGGAAGCGGGCATCGGCGACGACACCGATGATGGTGAGGTTCATCATCCCCCCATATTCATCCTTCACCCCGTAGCGGATCGTCTTGCCGATCGCGTCCTGCGCGGTCTTGAAGCCCATGCGTTTGGCAGCCGCTTCGTTGACCACGATATGGGCGCCGCGCGCGACCAGCGCCCGCTCGGCCGCAGGATCCTCGGGAAGCGGCGTGGTCATGTCATCGGCGGGACGCTCGTCGAAGACGCGGCCGGCGACGGTGCGGATGCCCATGGTCGGGAAGAAGCCGGCATCGACGCCGTAGATGCCGAGATCCACCGGATCGTCGCGGCCCGGCACCACCACCGAAGTCGTGGAGGTCTGGCCGGTGACGATGCCGATCTGGGTGCGGCCGGCGGATTCGACGCCCGGCACCTGGGCGATCGCGCGGGTGAGCGCATCGGCCTGGGGCTCGATCACGCGCGAGCCGATGCCCTGGAGCTGGATCAGCCCGGCGCGCTTGTAGCCCGGATCGAGCGAGCGCGCGTAGAGGTTCTGCGACCAGATCACCGCCGTGCAGATGATCAGGCCGATCGAGACCGCGAACTGGATCACCACCAGCGCGCTGCGCAGACGGCCCGATCCCTCCGCATCCGCCGCCGACTTGTTCGCCTTGAGCACGCGGGCCGGCTGGAAGCGCGACAGGTAGAAGGCCGGATAGAGCCCGCCCGCGGCGCCGACGAGCAGCACCAGGCCGATCATCGGCAGGATCAGGCCGTCCGCCGCGAAATAGCGGATCTTGAGATCGGCATCGAGGAAGCCGGAGAACCAGGGCAGCGCGATCTCGACCACGGCAACCGCGATCAGCATCGCGATGGTGGCGAGCAGGATCGATTCGCCGATGAACTGGATCATCAGCTGGCGGCGCGTGGCGCCGAGCACCTTGCGCAGCGCCACTTCACGGGCGCGCTGGCTGGCGCGCGCGGTGGCGAGGTTGGTGAAGTTGATGCAGGCCATGGCGAGGATCAGCAGCGCGATCACGCCGAAGGTGGTGATCGTCTGCATGTCGTTGCCCGGCGTCATCCCCGAGCCATCGGCCTTGCCGAGATGGACGTCGGGCGCGGCGACCAGCTTGAAGGTGCGCTCGTCGCCGGCATTGTACTTCTGGCCGTTGAACGTCTCGTCGGGGATGTTGCGCTTCTTCCAGGCATCGAGCTGGGAATTGACCGCGTTCACATCGGCGCCCGGACGCAGCTTCACGTACACCCAGCCCGAGGTCCAACCCCAGCCGGTGAGATAGCCATTGTCTTCGGGGAACATGCTGGGGAAATCGGCGCGGGCGAGCATCTGCGCGGTCATGTGCGAGTTCTTCGGCAGGTCCTTGAACACGCCGGTGATCGTGTAATCCGCCTTCTTGCCGAGCGTCAGAAGAGTCACGGTGCGGCCGACGACATTCTTCGTGCCGAAGATCCTGATCGCCTGCGCCTCGCTGACCGCCACCGTGCCGGGGCGCGACAGCGCCTTGCGGTCGCCCTGCACCATCGGCAGCGCGATCGTGTCGAGGAAGGCGCTGTCGACCAGCCGGCCATCCTCGACCTGCAGCGCCTCGCCATCCTTGAGCAGGGTGAGCGGCGGGCCGCCGGTATAGGTGGCGCTCTCGATCTGCGGGAAGTCCTTGAGCAGCGCCGCCTTGGTCACATAGGGCGCGCCCTGATTGTCGAACCCCTGACCGGTGGTCTTGCTCTTGTAATAGACCTGGAGCTGATAGGTGCGCGTGCCCTCGGGCAGCCAATGGTCGTAGCTGCGCTCATATTGGACGTAGAGCAGGATCAGCAGGCAGGCGGCCAGACCGATCGCCAGACCGAAGATGTTGATGAAGGCATAGACCTTGTTCTTTGCCAGGGCCCTGAGGCCGACGGTCACGTAATTGCGCCACATGGGCTTGTTCCTTCTCTTCTCCCTCTCTCCGCTTGCGGGGAGAGGGTTGGGGAGAGGGGGCCAGGGATAGTGCGTCGCACTGCCCCTCTCCCCTACCCTCTCCCCTGAAGGGGAGAGGGAGTGACGGCTAGGCGGCGCGGCGGCGCTCGTGAAGCACGCGGCCGTCGAGCATCGAGACAATTCGGCCGGCATAGTCGGCATGCGCGGGCGAGTGGGTGACCATGACGATCGTCGAACCCTCGGCGTTCAGCGTCTGCAGCATGTGCATCACTTCCTCGCCATGCTGGGTGTCGAGGTTGCCGGTCGGCTCGTCGGCCAGGATCAGCTTGGGGCTCGCCACCAGCGCGCGGGCGACGGCAACGCGCTGCTGCTGGCCGCCCGAGAGCTGGCTGGGCCGGTGGCGGGCGCGGTGGGCGATGCCGGTGCGGTCCATCACCTCGTCGACGCGGCGCTTGCGCTCGGCGGCGGGGACATTGTGGTAGAGCAGGGCCAGCTCGACATTGTCGCGGACGCTGAGCTCGTCGACCAGGTTGAAGCTCTGGAAGATGAAGCCGATGCTTTCCTTGCGGACATCGGCCAGCTTGCTCTCGGAGAGGCCGGCGACTTCCTTGCCGTTGAACATGTAGCTGCCCGAGGACGGGCTATCGAGCATGCCGATCATGTTGAGCAGCGTCGACTTGCCGCAGCCCGAGGGGCCCATGATCGCGACGAACTCGCCTTCGGCAATGTCGAGGTCGATCGCGTCAAGCGCCGTCGTCTGCACCGTGTCGGTACGGTAGACCTTGGAGAGTTCGCGCATCTGCAGCATCGGATTCCCTTTCGTTTCGATCATTTGGTGAGGTCCAGGCGCGTCTTGTCGGTGAAGCCGGTATAGGGCGAGGTGATCACCCGCTCGCCGGGCTCGAGCCCTTCGAGCACTTCCACATATTCGGTGTTGCGGCGGCCGAGGCGGACGTTGCGGCGCTCGGCGACCCCGCCATCGGCGCTGACCACGAAAACCCAGGCACCGCCGGTGTCGTTGTAGAACGCGCCGTTCGGGATCAGCAGCGCGGGCGCCGGATCGCCGAGGGTCAGGCGGGCCTGCATCGTCTGGCCGCGCTGGAGCTGGGGCGGCTCTCCGTCGGTGAACTGGAGGTCGACCTGGAACTGGCCGTTCTGCACCTGCGGATAGATCTTGGTGACCTTCGCCGCGTAGCGCTTGCCGCTCCAGTCGAGCGACGCCTTCTGGCCGAGCTGGACGCGGCCGAGATAGAATTCGTCGACGCCGGCGATCAGCTTGTTGCGGCCCGGGCTGTCGATCTGGCCGACACGCTCGCCACGGCCGAGCGACTGGCCGACCTGGACCGAGAAGCCCGAGAGCTGGCCGGCGACCGGCGCGCGCAGCTGGAGCGCATCGAGATTGGCGCGGGCGATGGCGAGGCCCGACTGCATCGAGCGGGCCGCCTGTTGCTGCTGGGTGAGCTGGCTGCCCTGGAGGCGCGCGTCGGTGCTCTGGCTGCGCTTGAGCGCGGCGAGGTTGCGCTGGCTCAGCGCGTAATCGGCCTCGGTATCGGCGAACTGCTTGCCCGAGACGAAGCCCTTGTCGGCGAGCGGCTTCTCGCGGTCATACTGGCGGCGAGCCTTCTCATAGGTGGTCTGCGCCGCGAGCACGGCCCGCTCATTGGCGAGCTGGGTCTGGGCGAGCGACAGCTCCTGGCTGCGCATGTTGTTGATCTGCTGCTCGACCTCGGTCTGGCGGGCGAGCGTGGAGAGCTGGAGCTCGGCATTGGAGAGCAAGGCGATCGGCTGGCCGGCGGCGACAGTGGCGCCGTCCTCGACCAGCATCTTCTCGACCCGGCCGCCCTCGACCGCGTCGATATAGACGGTGAGCAACGGCGTGACGCGGGCGCGCAGCGGGATGAAGTCGTCGAAGGTGCCGCGGGTGACGCTGGAGATGGTCACGCGGTCCGCGCCGACCGTCTGGCTGGCACCCGAGGGCGCGAACCACCAGAAGGCGATTGCAGCGGCGAGCGCGACGACGACGCCGGCGGCGATCTTCACGCGCGGCGAGAGCCGGCGCTTCTCGAACACCTGGTCCATCCCGCTGCCGGAGACTGCCCCATTTTCTTTCTGCATGCGTATCACACCCATGTTCCTATCCCAGCAATTGCCGTGCCAGCCGCTTCCCCCGGCGCGCTACGAAACCGCGCCGCCGCAACTGTTCGATTTCGGACAGGAGCGTCCGGAATCGAACGCCATCCGAAACGAAACCAGGCCGAGATCGAGCGCCGCCCGGGCGCCGCCGTCGCGCAGCCGCAGGTCGAAGCCGAAGCGGCCCTGCGGCAGGCTTGCGAGGAGAATCGCCAGCGCGGCGAGCGCCACGACCAGCTTTCCCTTGCTCTTTCCGTTCCGCAGCATGCGCCGTCCCTGCCTTTCGTTGTCACGGGCAGCTCAGCACGAGCCGTGCCAAGTGCGCCGGGGCGGCGGATCGGCCGGCGGAACAGGGCTGGCGCGGTGGCCAGAGGGCGCGGCGGGGTGGCGGTTTTGACAATCGCACGCGCTTGGCACGCAAATTGATTGTCCGCTTCCGCACAGTGGATGTACGGGAGTGGGCAGCATGAGCGATCCGGAATTCGAATTCTGCGTCGTGATCGACGACGACGAGGATATCCTGATGGCATCGCGGCTGCTGCTGCGGCGCCTGTTCAAGGACGTGGAAGCGGTGCGCAGCCCCGAAGAGGCGCTGCCGCTGATCCAGGGACGCACCCCGGACGCAGTGCTGCTCGACGCCAATTTCGCGCGCGGCGCCACCGATGCGAGCGAGGGGCTGGCGTTCCTCGACACGCTGCTCGCGGTCGATCCCGAGATGGTGGTGGTGATGATCACCGCGCATGGCGGCGTGCAGGTCGCGGTCTCGGCGATGAAGCGCGGGGCGACCGACTTCGTCTCCAAGCCCTGGTCGAACGAGAAGCTGCTCGCCACGGTGCGCACCGCCGCCTCGCTGCGGCGCTCGCGCAAGGCGGTGGCGGGGCCGAAGGGCGCGGCCCCTGCCCCGATCGGTCAGGCCGGCGCCTCGCCGTTGCTGGGGGACTCGCCGGCAATGGCGCGCGTCCACTCGCTGATCGCCCGCGCGGCGCCGACCGACGCGAACGTGCTGGTGCTCGGCGAGAACGGCACCGGCAAGGAGCTGGTCGCGCGCGAGCTGCACCGCCAGTCGCTGCGGGCGAACCAGGTGATGCTGACCGTCGATCTGGGCGCGATCAGCGAGGACCTGATCGACAGCGAGCTGTTCGGCCATGTGAAGGGCGCCTTCACCGACGCGCGGGGCGACCGGGTGGGCCGCATCCAGGCGGCGGACGGGGGCACGCTGTTCCTCGACGAAATCGGCAACCTTCCGCTGCGCCTGCAACCGAAACTGCTCACCGTGCTCGAGCAGCGCCAGGTGACGCCGGTGGGCGCGAACAAGCCGGTGCCGGTCAACATCCGGGTGATCGCCGCGACCAATTTGCCGCCCGAGAAGCTGCGCGACGAGGGGCATTTTCGGCAGGATCTGCTCTTCCGCCTGAACACGGTGGAGATCGACCTGCCCCCGCTGCGCGAGCGCCGCGAGGACGTGCCGCAGCTGATCGAGCATTACCTCCAGCATTATGCCAAACGCTACGGCCGCCCGGTGCCGAAGCTGAGCCCGGCGGCGCGGATGCTGCTGCTGGAGCATGACTGGCCGGGCAATGTCCGCGCTCTGCGCCATGCGCTGGAGCGCGCGGTGATCCTGGCGCGCGAGGATGCGCTGGAGCCCGAGGACTTCTCGCTGGTCCGCGCGATGCCGCGCATCGCTCCCGCCGCGATCGTCGCCCCTGCCCCGGCTGCCCCGGCCACGGCCACTGGCACGGGCAGCGACGACCTCAACCTCGAGCGGGTCGAGCGCCGGCTGGTCGAGGAGGCGCTGAAGAAGCACGGCTACAACATCTCGCTCGCCGCATCGGAGCTCGGCCTGTCGCGCGCCGCGCTCTATCGCCGGATGGAGAAGCATGGGCTTTGACCGGAGCTTCACGCGCGGCCTGATCGCCTGGATCTTCGCGGTCGCCGGCGCGCTCGCCGCAGTCGCGCTTGCCTTCGTGACGCCCGGACTGGGCGCGGCGCGGCTGGTGGCGATGCTGCTCGTCGCCGGCGCGGTATCGGGCCTGTGGTGGCACGTCTCGCGCACCAACATCGCCGTCGCCCGCTTCATCGAGGCGCTGCGCTTCGACGACACCTCGGCGCGCTTCAGCGGCAGCAGCGGCGGCGGCTTCGAGGAACTGGGCGCTTCGCTCGACAGTGCGATGGACCGGCTGCGCGACCGCCAGGCCGCCAGCGCCGCCGAGATGCGCTTCCTCGAGGCGCTGGTCGACGACATGCCGGTGGCGCTGCTCACCGTCGACGGCGCCGGCCTGGTCGCACCCGCCAACAAGGCAGCGCGCCGGCTGTTCCGCGATGCGCCCGGCACCAGGGCGGAGGACTATGCCGTCTATGGCGCGACGCTGGCCAAAAGGCTGGCGGGCGGCGACGCGGCGGAAGAGATATTGCTGCTGGCGATCGAGGGGCGGACGCAGCGCGTGCTGGTCCGCTCGGGCACGCTCGAGCGGCTCGGCCGCAGCATCCGCGCGGTGACGGTGCAGCCGATCCAGGGCACGCTCGATGCGGTCGAGATGGCGGCGCAGACCGACCTGGTGCGCGTGCTGACCCATGAGATCCTCAACTCGCTGACCCCGGTGACTTCGCTGGCGGCAACCGCGGCAGACCTGCTCGACGATCCCGAGCTGGCCGGCAACCCGCGGATCGGCGACGCGCGCACCGCGGTTTCCACGCTTTCCCGCCGCGCCCACGGGCTGGGGCACTTCATCGAAGCCTATCGCGCGGTGGCGAACACGCCCGACATCCAGCGCCAGACCTTCGCCGCCGGCCCCTGGGCCGAGGAGCTGGGCCGCATCTTCGCGGCGCGCGAGCCCAACCTGCCGCTGGCGATCGACGTGCGCCCGGCGCGGCTGGCGCTGGAGGCCGACCCGGACCTGCTCGCCCAGGTGCTGATCAACCTGCTGCAGAACGCCGCCCAGGCAATGGCCGGCCAGGACCGCCGGCCCGCGCTGGCGCTGCGCCTGTTCGCCGACCGCGAGACGCTGGTGATCGAAGTGGAGGACAACGGCCCCGGCGTGCCCGCCGGCCTGCGCCAGGACGTGTTCCTGCCCTTCTTCACCACCCGTGCCACCGGCACCGGCGTGGGCCTGAACCTCGCGCGGCAGATCGTGGTGGCGCATGGCGGGAGCATCGAGATCGTGGATGCGCCGGGTGGCGGGGCGCTGTTCCGGATCCTGCTTTAGCGAAGGCGCGCCTCAGTTGCCGTCGGCGTCGACCATGAACACCACCGGTCTGCCGCGCGACATCGGCTCCCAACCAGCCGATATGGCGGCGCGCACGCACCGCGAGATCGTGGCGTCATCGAGTTGCAGGCGACCGCGCGGCAACCCCTTCAACAGCCGCTTGGGCGGCGGAAATTCCACCAATGCTTCGCGCTTGGCATCCTGCTGAAGAAGGGAAATCGTCATTCCCTTCCAGCCTTCGTCATCCGACAGATGCGGTTCGCGCTGCAGGTTCCAGTCATAGAGTACGCCATCGACATTTACGGTGCCGGCATTGCCACGGGAGTTCGACATAGGGTCGGCACTAGCATGCCAGGCGTGCCGAAGCACAGGGGCGGGTTGATGCCCAGGGTACAGGCGAGACCCGCACTGGCTGACCCGGCCCGTTCCACGCGCTCTCCAACCTAGACGAAGGTACCGGCTGGACGTAGGACCGATGCCGCAGTTTGGCGGGCAAAGGTGAACCCGCAGGGTTTTGGATTCCAATGAATTATCGCCATTCCTTCCATGCCGGCAACAGCGCCGATGTCGTGAAGCACAGCCTGCTGATCGCGCTGGTCAGGGCATTGCAGCAGAAAGAGGGGGCGCTGACCCTGATCGACACCCATGCCGGCTGCGGGCTCTACGACCTTGGCGGCGAGCAGGCCCAACGCACCGGGGAAGCCGCACAAGGGGTGCTGCGAGCCTTTGCCGACACGAACCCGTTGCTGGACGACTATCGCGCCGCCGTGCAGGCGGTGAATGCCGGGGCGGAGCCGCAGCTCTACCCCGGCTCGCCGCAATTCCTGGCGCAGCTCCTGCGCCCGCAGGACGTGCTGATCCTCAATGAAAAGCATCCCGAGGACGCGTACGCCCTGCGGGGCGCGATGCGCGGCACGCCCGCCGCCGTGCATGAGCGCGACGCCTATGAGCTTTGGCCGGCGATGCTTCCGACCCGAACGCCGCGCGGCGTGGTGGTGGTCGATCCGCCGTACGAGCAGACCGACGAACGCGCCCGCATCACCGCCACTCTCGCCGCGGCGCACCGCAAATGGGCGCATGGCGTGACGGTGATCTGGTATCCGCTGAAAGACCGCGCGACGCATCAGCGGTGGAAGGGCGATCTACGCAGGCTCGGCATCCCGAAATTCCTGGTCGTCGAGCATTGGCTGTATGATGCCGATCAGCCCGGCATCTATAACGGCGCGGGCCTTTTCATCGTCAACCCGCCCTATGCCTTCACCCAGGCGCTGCCGCCCCTGCTGGAAGCCCTTCGCGCCGCACTCGCGCCGGAAGGGCATCGAGGCGAGATCACAGCCGATTGGTTGGGCGGTTAGAAGACTGGTCCCCTCACCGCGGCGCCACAAACTCCGGCGCCTCGGGCGGTACGCTGGCCCCGCGCCAGCGCTCCACTACCCCCACCGCGATCTTGCCGTCGGGGCGCAGCACGCGCTGGATCAGGACGGCGGCCTGCTGGCTGGTGCCGCCGATCGTCGCGCGGGTGCGGACCCAGAAGGTGCCCGAGCGGAAGCTGGTACCCCAGGGCAGCGACAGGCTGAGGTCCGACAGGTCCTTCAGGGTGAGCTTGCCGTTGCGCTGGCGGATCTCGGCGAGGCGGCTGGCGGCGAGCGGGTCACGGAACAGCACGCGCAGCATGTCGGGCGTGGCGGCGTTGAGGTTGATCGTAGTGTTGCCGGGCAAGGCGGTGACCAGCTGCTCGAGCCGCGCCGCCGCTTCGGGCTCGAAACCGGCGAGGCGGATCGGGCGGACATCGGTGAGCGGGCCGTAGAGGCGGATATAGGTGACCGCCTTGACCACATCCTCGGGCGAGAGGCCGACATCCTTGGCGATCGTCTGGAACAGAATCACCGCGCCGGCATCGCCTGCCCGCAGCGCGTTTAGGTTGAAGCGGCCCTCGGCATCGGCGATCGCGAGATCGAAGGTGCCGCCCTCGATCGGGGCGCCGCTCTCCGACAATTTCGCCCAGGGCTCGGTGAGATTGTCCTCGTTCGGCCCTGCGACCATGTCGCGGCGAAGCGCGACCACGGCGGAGAGTTCGCCGCCGCGAACGACCGACAGGGCACGCGCCGCCTCGCGGGTTCGCAGGGCGCGATCGAGGGCGATTTCTTCGCGACTGATTAGCAATAGCACAAGTCCGGCGGCGATCGCGACGAACATCAGCACGTTGACGAGGATCATCCCCGCTTCGTCTTCGCGGCGGCTCATTGCTTGGGATACTCGGCCTGATCGGGGAGCGTGACGACGCGGCGGAGCGCCCCGAGACTGCCGCCAGGGCCGGCTGCCTGCAATTCGATAGCAATAGCGCGCGGCCAGCGCTCGACGTCTTCGTCGCGGGTCGGCCAGCGATCGGCCCAGGCGGTACCGTCGAAGAAGCGCCAGCGGACATTGGCGACGCCGCCGACCACGGTCTGCACCATCGCCCCCGACCCGCGGACGAGATTGCCGTTGGCGACCGAATATTGGAGCGGCACCGCCGGCCCGCCGAAGCCGGGCGCGGCGCGGGTGAAGTCGAGCTTCTCGCCGCCGCCCGAGACGCGGCCGCGCGAGATCTGGTCGATGTCGCTGCTGACGACGAACATCGCGCGCTGGAGGTCGGCGAGCCGGTCCATGCGCTTCTCGGTGCGGCCCTGGACCTTGATGATGCCGTCGACCAGCGCGAGCCCCGCCACCGCGATCAGCGCGAACAGGCCGAGCGAGATCATCAGCTCGATCAGGGTGAAGCCATGCTCCCCTTCGCCGGGGTGACGAGGAACGGTGGCTGTGCGCATCGCAAGCCTAGGAGCCCGAGCTCACCGCCACGGGCGTGTAGCCGGTCTGGCCAGCGACGACGATCGCGAAGTCGCGGGCGACCGAGCCGTCGGTGCGGAAGCGGACCGGGCCGGTGACGCCGTGGAAGCCCTTGGCGTCCATCAGCCCCTCGGTGCTGAGCCGGTTGTCGGCGCGCAGGGCGTTGGCGATACCGGCGGCGTCATAGGCGAGCGCGGCGATCGTGCCGGGCTCGCCGCCGTTGCGGGCCTGGAAGGCACTGGCGAAGGTGCCGAAGGCGCCGGGATCGGGGCTGGCGAGCCAGGCGCCCTCCAGGGCGGCGAGCGCGGCGGGGCGATTGTCGAGCCCCTGGAAGGTGCCGAGCAGCTGGACGCCGGTGTCCTTGAGCGCACGGGCGGCGGCGAGGACAGCCTCACCCGCGCCGGGAAGCAGCACCGCGTCGGGCGCCTCGCCCGGATTGGGCAGCGGCTGGCCGGGCTTCACCTGGAGGACATGGATGGTGAGGCCGAGCTCAGCCTCGCTCTTGCCGGCGGCGAGCGATGCGGCGGCGCTCCACGGCGAGCCGTCGTCGATTACGGTGACGGTCTTCACGCCGCGGCCGCGGGCATAGCGCAGGATCGCGGTGGTGACCTGTCCGGCGGTGATCCCGAAGATCCAGGTGCCGGGCGCGCGCAGCACGCTGTCGTTGCTGAAGGCGATCGTCGGGATGCGGCCGGCGATCGTGCTGGAGACCGCGGGGACCTCTTCGGCGCTGAGCGGGCCGAGGATCAGCGCGGGCTTGAGCTTGATCGCCTTGGCGGCGGCAGCGGCGGCGCCGGCCGCGGTGCCGCCGGTGTCGAAGCTTTGGACGAAGGCGCTGTTTTCCGCGAGCAACGCCGCTTGCCGCATGCTAAGCCCCAGCCGCGCTCGCGGCCCCGTGAGCGGCAGCAGCAGGGCGATCGGGCGCTTGTCCTTCTTCTCGGCTGCGAACACCGATGAGGGAAGCACGACCGATGCCGCTGACGCGACCAGTCCTGATTGCAGCGACTTCAGCAGGGTCCGTCGATCCATTGCCGACTCTCGATGGGGGAAGCGGGGCACGCCGGTCTATTATCCTCTTCGCCCTGATCGGCATAGGGGCGTATCTGCTCGCCTTGCTGGTGACGATGCCGGCGAGCGTGATCTTTCCCAATGCGCCGTGGCGCGCGGGCGTGGCCGGGACGGTGTGGAACGGCGAAGTCGGTGTCGCCGGGGGCGCGAGCTTCTCGTGGAAGATGGCGCCGCTGCGCTCGCTGACCAGCCTGGCCTTTGCTGCGGATTGGAAGGCGACCGGGCCGGACACCGACCTGGGCGGGCAGATGCTGCGCCATATCGGCGGGCGCACGGTGCTCGACCATGTCAGCGGCGCGGCGGACGCCAACCTGCTGCGCGCGCTGCAGCCCAACCTGCCCTTCACCTGCAACCTGACGCTCCAGGTCGAGATGCAGCGCATCGCCACCGGTGGCGGCGCGCGGATGGCCGACGGCAAGGTGACGACCGATCCGGGCAGCTGCCGCGCGAAGAGCGGCGGCGGGCCGGTGGCGGTCCCTGCCCTGCTGATCAGCGCCGAGCATGTCGGCGACAAGACGACGATCCGCGTCGCCCCCTCGGCCCAGCGGCTGAAGACACTGATAACCGCGGTGCTGGGCGAGGACGGCTCGCTCGACATCTCGATGACGCCGGACGGCGCGGCGATCCTGCCGTTCGTCGGGCTGCCGGCCGGGGCGCGGATCCAGGGGCAGATGTGACGCGATAGCGTCATCCCGACGGAAGTCGGGATCTCGTGCCGCGAGCGCCTTCGCCTGAGATCCCGGCTTTCGCCGGGATGACGGTTGTGGCTCTACAACCCCACCAGGTTGTTGAGGTTGATGATCGGCAGCAGGATCGCCAGCACCATCATCAGCACCAGTCCGCCCATCACCAGCAGCACCAGTGGCTCGACCAGCGCCACCAGGGTGCCGACCAGCGCGTCGAGCTCGCGCTGAAGCTCGTCCGAGGCGCGGCCGAGCGCTGGCGCGAGACGACCCGAGCTTTCGCCCGAGGCGACGATCGCGACCAGCATCGAGGGGAAGACCCCCGCCTCGCTCATCGCGGCGCGCAGGCTGATGCCCTCACGGACGCGGGTCGCGACGCCGAGCGCCTTCTCGCGGACCCAGCGATTGGGCGTGACCGCGGCGGCGGCGTGGAGCGCGTCGACCAGCGGCACGGCGCTGCCCACCAAAGTGGCGAGGCTGCCGGCGAAGCGGGCGGCGCTGAGCTGGCGGCTGAAGCGGCGGAACGGGCGCTTCTCCGAGAAGAAGCGGTCGATGCGCAGGCGATTGGCGGGAACGCGCGCCCAGCGGAAGAAGATCAGCGCGCCGACGGCGATGCCGAGCATCAGGTACAGGCCGAAATTCTGGAGGAACCAGCTCAGCGCGATCAGCGCCTTGGTGAGGAACGGCAGGTCGGCGCCGCGCGAGACGAACACCTTCACGATGTCCGGCACGATATAGACGAGCAGCAGCGCCATCATGCCGATCGACACCAAAGCGAGCAGCGCGGGGTACATCAGGGCGAGCTGGAGCTTCTGGCCATTGGCCTGGCGCTTCTCGACGAACTCGGCGAGGTGCTCGAGCACGCTCGGCAGCTTGCCCGATGCCTCGCCCGCCGCGACCGAGGCGCGGTAGAATTCGGGAAAGGCCCTGGGGTGCTGGGCGAGCGCGGCGGCGAAGCTGCGGCCGTCGAGGATCGCGGAACGCACGTCGAGCAGAAGCGAGCTGGTCGCGGCCTGTTCGGACTGGGTGGCGACGAGACGCAGCGATTCCTCGATCGCGATGTCCGAGCCGACCAGCGTGGCGATCTGGCGGGTGACGGTGGCCAGCGCCTTGGACGAGATCGTGCCGCGGCGGAATTTGGGAAGCTGGATGCTGCCGAGGCTGGCGCCTTTCTCGGCGGCAACCTCCACCGAGAGCGGCAGCAGCGCCTGCTCGCGCAGCATCGCGCGGGCGGCCGAGGGGCTGGAAGCCTCGATGATGCCCTTCTTGGCGGCGCCCGCCTTGTCGGCGGCGCGGTAGGCGTAGGCGGGCATTAAATCCTCCCCGGCACGGGGAGGGGGACCAAGACGCATAGCGGCTTGGTGGAGGGGTCCCGCCCTCCACGCACGATAAGGCTGGAGGCACGCGGGCCCCCTCCACCACTCGCTGCGCGAGCGGTCCCCCTCCCCGTGCCGGGGAGGAATTTCATGCCTCGTCCCTCACCACGCGCGCCACCTCTTCCACCGTCGTCACGCCGGATTTCACCTTGCCGATGCCGTCGTCGAGCAGGCTGGGGTTTTCCTTGCGGGCATAGGCCTCGAGATCGGCCTCGGACGCGCCGTCATGGATCAGCTTCTGGAACCGGTCGTCGACCGCGACGACTTCGTAGAGGCCGGCACGGCCGCGATAGCCTTCGCCGTGGCACTCCTCGCAGCCGACCGCGCGCCAGATCTTCTTACCCGGCTTGATCGCGCCGCCGAGGAGGAGCGAATCCGCTTCCGTCGCCTCGTCCTGCTTCGCGCAGTTCGGGCAGAGCTTGCGGACGAGGCGCTGGGCGCACAGGCCGACGACCATCGGGGCGAGCAGATAGCGCTCGACGCCCATGTCGATCAGGCGGGTGACCGAGCCGACCGCGCTGTTGGTGTGGAGCGTCGACAGCACGAAGTGGCCCGTCATCGACGAGCGGACGGCGACCTGGGCAGTCTCCTGGTCGCGGATCTCGCCGACCATGATCACGTCGGGATCCTGGCGGAGGATCGCGCGCAGGCCGCGAGCGAAGGTCATGTCGGTTCGCGGGTTGACCTGGGTCTGGCCGATGCCGGCCAGCTCATATTCGATCGGATCCTCGACCGTCATGATGTTGCGCTTGCGATCGTTGAGCTTGTTGAGCGCAGCGTAGAGCGTCGTCGTCTTGCCCGAGCCGGTGGGGCCGGTGACCAGCAGCATGCCGTGCGGGCGCTCGAGCAGGCGGGTGAAGACATTGCGGTCGCGCTCGGACATGCCGAGCACTTCCATGTCGAGGCGCAGCGAGCCCTTTTCGAGCAGACGCATCACGACGCGCTCGCCATGCTGGGTCGGGATGGTCGAGACGCGGGCATCGACGTCATGGCCGCCGATGCGCAGCGTCACGCGGCCGTCCTGCGGGATGCGGCGCTCGGCGATGTCGAGCTTGGCCATCACCTTGATGCGGCTGACGAGAAGCGGCGCGAGCGCGCGCGGCGGCTCGACCTTGTCGCGCAGCACGCCATCGACGCGGAAGCGCACGACGAGGCGCTTTTCCTGCGTCTCGATATGGACGTCCGACGCGCCCTCCTTCACCGCCTCGAGCAGCAGTGCGTTGATCAGGCGGATCACCGGCGCATCGTCGCGGGTATCGAGCAGATCATCGATGCTGGCGGCGCTGTCGGCCAGCGCGGCGAGGTCCATGTCCCCCATGTCGAGGTCGGCCGCCGCCCCCGCGCTGCCGCCATAGACGGCGCCGAGCGCGGTATCGAACACCTGCTCGCTCACCGCGACGAAAACCGCATTGGGAGCGATGCGCTGCACCTCGAGCATCGCATCGAGCGTGACGCCCGGGCGGTGGAGGCATTCGAGCCCGCCCTCCCCCTCACGCAGCAGCACGCCGTTGCGGCGCGCATAGCTATAGGGCAGCGACGGCGTATCTTCGACGAGGATCAGC
>Ga0164294_10000341_pt1 | contig 43703 bp, 21 predicted proteins | sample GEODES005metaG_FD_111479 | JGI IMG/M metagenome (GOLD analysis project Ga0164294, IMG submission 111479) | Oligotrophic lake water microbial communities from Sparkling Lake, Wisconsin, USA - GEODES005 metaG | ecosystem: Environmental > Aquatic > Freshwater > Lake | place: USA: Sparkling Lake... | reverse complement strand
TGGAAGGCCGGCCGCTATGGCCAGGGGCAGCTGCTCCGCGTGGGGCCGCTTCTGCTCGGTTCCACGGTGAAGCACGACACCGCCTACCGCGACTTCTGGGGGGGCGAGGGCTGGTATGATGACAAGGCCGGCGCGTCCACGGTGAGCACGTGCAGCGACACGCTCTTCGCGCTGGCGGCCGCGGACGGCGGATCGCGGTGGACGTATCGCCGCGGGCAGATCATCAACTCCACGATCACGGCGGCTGGCGGCCGCGTCTTGTTCGTGGAGTGCCGCCATCCGGCGATCGAGGCGAGCGAGACGCATCGCGTGGCGGCGGCCGAACTCTGGCTCGACCAGCACCTGGTGGCGCTCGACGCCGACACCGGCCGGGTGCTCTGGGAACAGCCGATCGACACGGCCGACGGCACGGTGCTATTCCATCTGGCCGCCACGCCCGAGAAGCTCGTGCTCGTCTCGTCCGACTTCCGCTACCACGCCGCCTGCTTCGATGCGGCCACCGGAGAACCCGAGTGGCAGCAGGATTTCGACTGGCAGAGCGACAACCACGGCGGCCACATGTCGCGGCCCGCGATCGTGGGGAAGAAGATCTTCGTGCGGCCCCGGGTGCTCGACCTCGAGACCGGGAAACTCCTGGAAGAGCGGATGCCGGGGGGGGGCTGCGGATCCTACGCCGCCACCTCCTCGAGCCTGATCTTCCGGGCCGGCAACGTGACGATCTGGGATGCGTTCACCGGTGCGGCCACGAGCTGGCAGCGGCTCCGGCCCGACTGCTGGATCAGCACGATTCCTGCGGGCGGCCTCTTGCTCTCCCCCGAGGGGGGCGGCGGGTGCAGCTGTGGCTCGTGGCTCGAGACCTCGATCGCCTTCATCCCCGACCGGCAAGCGGGACCGCGGGTCGAGGGTCCGACGACACCGTTCGTCGACCGCGCGCGGATCGCGATCACGCCGCTCGGCCGTCCGGGGGGCGTCGTCCGCTACACACTCGACGGCACCGAGCCCACCGAGGCTTCGACCCGGTACGACGGCCCGTTCGAACTGGCGGGGACGGCCCGCGTCAAGGCTCGGACGTTCTGGCCCGCATCGGCGGCCGGCAGGGAGGCCAGCAGCGAGGCGTCGTCTCGGGTGGCGGAACGAGCGTATCCGGCGCCGACCGCGACCCCCGGCGGAATCCCGTTCATGGGGAAGCTGCGGGTGGCGTTGGCCGCATCGGGCACCGGCGGCACGATCCGCTACACGCTCGACGGCAGCGAGCCCACGGCCGCGTCACCCGCCGCTTCGGCCGCTCCGCTCGACCTCACGGCGACCACGACCCTCAAGGCCCGGGTGATCTACGACGAGGGCACGCTCAGTCCCGTGATCGAGCATCTCTATGAGAAGGTGGACGACCGCCTGCGACGGCCCGATGCCGTCGACGGTCTTCAGCCGGGACTGCTCTGCGACGCCTACGCCGGCACCTTCTGGGCGACGCTCCCCGACTTTTCGAAGGAGACGCCGAAGAAGACGACGGTCGTCCAGGCGGTGAACCTGGCGCCGCGGACCGCAAACGACGCATTCGGCCTGAGGTTCCGCGGCTACCTGAAGGTGCCGGCGGACGGCATCTATCGGTTCTTCACCACGTCGGACGACGGCAGCCGGCTGTGGGTCGGCGACCAGATGGTGGTCGACAACGACGGGATCCACGCCGCGCAGCAGCGGACCGGGTGGATCGCCCTGGCTGCCGGACTGCATGCCGTGCGGATCGAGTATGTCGACGCGATGTCGAACGAGTTCCTCGAGGTGGCGTTTGAGGGACCGGGATTGAGTCGGCGAGCTCTCCCCGCCGACGCGCTGTTCCACGCACCCTGAACGCCCGGGAGTCACAATGATCGCTGTGACCGGCCTCTGCGTGAAAAGCGGAGACTTCGAACTTCGGGATCTCACCCTGGAGGTGCCGCCGGGCCGGTACGCGGTGCTCATGGGCCGCACCGGTAGCGGCAAGAGCACGCTCCTGGAGGCGCTCTGCGGGCTGCGGCCGGTGCACGCGGGCTCGATCGTCCTCGGAGGCCGCGACGTGACCCGCCTGCCACCGGCCCACCGGGGCATCGGCTACGTGCCTCAGGATCGCGCCCTGTTCTCCCACATGACCGTGCGGCGCCAGCTGGAGTTCGCGCTTGCGGTCCGCGGCCGTGCCGCCGCGGCTGCGGGCCGCGTCGCCGAGCTCACCGACCTGCTCGACCTCGGTCCGCTGCTCGATCGGCTGCCGGCGGGGCTCAGCGGCGGCGAGGCGCAGCGCGTCACGCTCGGCCGGGCACTCGCGGCGGAACCAGCCGTGCTCCTGCTCGACGAGCCACTCTCCGCGCTCGACGACGAGTCGTGGGCGTCGGCCTGCGATGTCCTGACGCGGGTGCAGCGGACGACGAGAGTCACCGTGCTTCACGTCACCCACCGACACGAGGAGAGTCGGCGGCTGGCCGACGTCGCCATCGAACTTCACGCTGGCCGACTGACCGCGACGATCCCCCGCTCCCCCCAGGAGGCCCTCCCCCGATGATCCCCAGCGTGCGACCCGAGCCCCGTCACCGCGCTACCACCTGGAGAGTCGCCGCGCTCGTCGCGGCGGTCGGCATCGCAACCGTGATCCTCGTGCGACCGGCTCGGCGGGCGACCGAACCGGCGGCTGCCATCGAGTTGGCCTGCGCCGCCGGCTTGCGGGAGCCGGTCGAGAAGGTCATCGCCCGCTACGCCGCCGAGGAGGGCGTCGGGGTCGGCGTCCAGTTCGGCGGGAGCGGGTCGCTCGTCAACCAGATTCTGCTGCGGCGGGCGGGCGACCTCCTGCTGCTGGCCGACGATTCGGGCCTCGACGCCCTCGCCGCCGCCGAACTCCTGGGCGAGACATTTCCCGTGGGCGAGCAGCAGGCGGTGCTCATCGTCAGGGACGGCAACCCCAAGGGCGTCACCGGCGTCGCCGACTTGCTGCGCCCCGAGATCCGGACGGCCCTGGGCAACCCGGACCAGGTCGCGATTGGCCGGGTCGCGAGGCAGGCGCTCGATGCCGCCGGCGGCTGGGCGGCCCTGGAGCAGGCCGTGAAAGACCGCGGCGTGTTCCAGCCCACGGTGGCCGAAGTCGTGACGGCCGTCGCGCTCGGGGCGGTCGACGCCGGCGTCGTCTGGAAATCCAATGCGGTGGACGACGAGCGACTGGAGATCGTGGCCGCGGCGGAACTGGAGGCGGCACGGGCGCCGATCGTGCTCTGCGTGCTGACCACGGCGGGAGCGCCGACCGCCGCCCTGAAGTTCGCCAGGTATCTCACCGCCCGCGACCGCGGCCTGGAGGACTTCGCGGCCGACCACTACTCCACGATCGACGGCGACGCCTGGGCCGACCCCCCCGAGCTGACCTTCTACTGTGGCTCGGTGAATCGCCGGGCCGTGGAGTCGGTCGTCGCCGCCTTCGAGGCCCGCGAGGGGGCGAAGGTGACCACGGTCTACAACGGCTGCGGCATCCTCACCGGCCAGATGCGGGCGATCGCCGAGTGGCAGCAGGGCCGCGGCTTCCCCGACGCGTACATGGCCTGCGACCGCTACTACCTCGACGATGTCGGCAGCCTGTTCCAGGACGACGTCGACGTTTCGGAGACCGAGGTGGTGATCGCGGTGCCCAAGGGCAACCCGCGGGGGATTCGGAGCATCCGCGACCTCTCGGCACCCGGCCTGCGACTGGCCATCGGCCAGCCCAAGCAGTGCACGATCGGGGTACTCACGCGGCAGCTGCTCGAAGCCGAGAAGATGCTCGACTCGGTGATGCCCAACGTGGTCACCGAGACGTGCAGCTCGGCGCTGCTCCTGCCCATGGTCACGTCGAAGGCAGTCGACGCGGCGTTCGTCTACGAGTCAGACGCGGGGCAGATGCGGGACCAGATCGACATGGTGCGGATCACGGTGGCCGAGGCGCTCGCGGTGCAGCCGCTGGCCATCGCCCGCTCCAGTTCCAACAAGTGGCTTGCCCGCCGGTTCATGCAGTCGGTCGCCCATGCTCGCGGCGAGTTCGAGGCCGCGGGGTTCAGGTGGCGCATGGACGGGGATCCCGACCGGCGGCGGAAGGACGAGACCCCAGACGTGCCGACCGCCGGAGGCGGGCCGTGAGTCGCCGATCCGAGCCACCCAGGCCGACCGCCAGCGCCGCCGACCTGGCGTTCCGGGCGATCCTCGCCGTCGTCGGCGGCTTCTACGTCGTGGGGCTCGCCGGCCTGCTGCTGGCCGACGTGGCCTACCTGGCGACGACGGGCGGCGCCCCGGCCGCGCCGCTCGCCCCCCTCCAGCCGGCGTGGAATACGGCCCACGCCCTGGCCGGCGTGTTCGCCGATCCGAATATCCGCCATGCCTTCGTACTGACGATCGTCTCGTGCCTGGTGACCACGGTCCTGTCGATGGTGGTGGCGGTGCCGCTGGGCTATCTGCTCTCCCGCGCTCGCTTTCCGGGCCGCGGCCTCGTCGACGCGATCCTCGACATCCCGATCGTCCTGCCGCCGCTGGTGCTCGGCATCAGCCTCCTGATCCTCTTCCAGTTCTGGCCGTTCCGCCTTGTGAGCCGCCAGATCGTGTTCCAGGTGCCGGCGGTCATCCTGGCGCAGTTCACCGTCTCGGCGGCCTTCGCCGCCCGGATCATGCGGGTGGGCTTCGATCAGATCGACACCCGGCAGGAGCAGGTGGCGCTGACGCTCGGCTGCACGCAGGCCCGAGCCTTCTGGAGCGTGCTGTTGCCGCAGGCGGTGCCGTCGATCGTCACGGCCGCCACGATCGCATGGGCCCGCGCGCTCGGCGAGTTCGGCCCGCTCCTCGTGTTCGCCGGGGCCACCCGGATGAAGACCGAGGTGCTGTCGACCACCGTGTTTCTCGAACTCTCGATCGGCAACCTGAAAAGCGCGGTGGCGGTGTCGGTCCTGATGGTGGCCGCGGCCCTGGCGGTGCTGCTCATCGCCCGCTCGTCGGGAGGAGACATGTCGGAGACCACCGGTTTTGGCGGCCGTCGGGCCGCTCGGTAGACGCTAGACTCAGGTTCGTTCTGGTCATCACCCCTCGAAAGAAGTGCCGCATGACTCGCCTCGTCCTCGAGCCCCGCCAGCTGGAGCCGGTGCTCCGTCTGGTCACCCTGCTCGCAAGCGTGTCGGCCGCAGCCGTCGGCCGCGCCGCCGACTGGCCGGCCTACCGTCACGACCAGGGCCGCAGTGGCGTCACGTCCGAGCGGCTCGCCGTCGACCGCATCGGCCCCGCCTGGGTCCACCGAGCCGCGGCCGCCCCGAGTCCGGCCTGGGCCGGGGCCGCCAAGTGGGACGCCTACCACAGCAAGAAGGATCTCACGCCGATGCGCGACTACGACCTGGCCTACCAGCCGATCGTCGTCGATGGACGGCTGTTCTACGCGTCGTCAGCCGACGACGGCGTCCACTGCCTCGACGCGGTCACGGGCGAGCGGCGCTGGACCTTCTCCGCCGACGGACCGGTGCGGATCGCTCCCACCTGGGTCGATGGGCGGCTGTATTTCGGATCCGACGATGGCTACGCCTACTGCGTCGACGCGACGACCGGCCGCCTCGTCTGGCGGTTCAGTCCGACCGCGGGCCGGCGGATGGTGCTCAACAACGGCAGGCTGATCTCGACCTGGCCGGTGAGAACCGGCGTCGTGGTTTCCGGAGAAACCGCCTACTTCGCCGCGTCGCTGCTGCCCTGGAAGGAGTCGTACCTGTGTGCCGTCGACGCCGGCTCGGGGAAGCCCGAGAGCGCAGGCCGCTACGTGCGGCTGATCAACGCCGAGGAGGGCCGGACCTTCGAAGCCGCGATGGCCACCGACGGCAAGCGGCTGCTGACGCCGCAGGGCCGGCTCTGGCTCCTGGCCTACGACCTCGCCGACGGCAGGCGCAACGAGGAGATTCCAGTCGCCGGGGCCGGTTCGTTCGTGATGCTCGCCGCCGACGGCATCCAGGCGGGCGGGGGCGGGGCGAGGTCGGCGGGGGTGCCGGTGGTCGATCCGCGCGGCGGATCCAAGATCGTCACCCACGCCGAGGCCCTGTCGATGGTGATCGACGGCGGCACGTCGATCGTGCAGACGGCCGCCGCCGTGGAGGCGGTCGACCGCGCGTCGTCGAAGCGGCTCTGGAAGACTGACTGCGGCCCGGTCTTCTCGGTGATCATGGCGGGCGACATCGTGCTCGCCGGGTGTCGCGATGCGGTGCTCGCCCTCTCCCGCGCGACCGGCGAGACGCTCTGGCGGGCGGAGGTCGACGGGGATGCCCACGCCCTCGCGGTCGCCGGCAAGGCCCTGTTCGTGGGCACCCACACCGGCAGCCTGCACTGCTTTCGGGAAGGAGCGGCGGCGGCGCCTGCCGCCGAGGAGCCGGTCGTGGAGCCGCGAACACTCCCCGAGGCTCGCCTGGCGGCGGGGCCGCTGGTACGGTTCACGGCGGCCGACGCGGCGGAGGTCCGCTGGACCACGCCGGCTGCCTGTCGCACGGTGATCGAATACCGGCCGGCAGCGGCGGTGCCCGGAGCCGCAGCGGGCCGCATCCGCACGATCCAGGGGGACACGGCGGCCACGGAGCACGAGGCGACGCTCACGGGACTGCGTCGCGGTCGCGATTACGAGTACCGCATCGTCTGCGACGTCGACGGCGGTGCCACGGCCACGCCCTGGTACGTCTGCGAAAACCTCTTCAACTTCGAGGTCGACGCGGTCCGGCCGGATCCGCGGCCCGACTCCTCGCCCACCGCGCCGAGACTCGCCACCGCGGTTGATCATGTGCTCGCGCAGGCTGACACCGGCAGCGGCATCTGCCTCGTCTACGGCCTTGAGAACGGCCGTCTCGCCGAAGCGATCGCCGCCGCGGGGCGGATGCGGGTGGTGTGCGTCGACGAGGACGCAGCCCGGGTCGAGGCGGTGCGGAAGCGGCTGCGCGAGGCGGGCTCGTATGGGGAACGGATCACGGCGGTCGCGGTCCCGGCGCTCGCCGCGCTGCCCTTTCCCGACGCCTTCGCCAACCTCGTCGTCTCGGAGCGGTCGCTCGTGGCCGGGTCGCCCCCGGGGGCCGTTGGCGAAGCGCTCCGGGTGCTGCGGCCGTGCGGTGGACTGCTGCTGGTGGGCGGCGCCGGGGACGATCAGAGTCGAACGGCGGTGGAGGCGTGGGCCCGCGACGCTGGCAACGCGGTGACCGTCGTCCGTGACGATTCCGGCACGTGGTGCCGTGGCGTCCGCGGCCGGCTGCCTGGCTCCGGCGACTGGACGCACCAGTACGGCACCGCCGCCAATCAGGGCTTTTGCGGCGAGACGCTCCGCGGCGCCACCGCGATCGACGACCTGGAACTGCAGTGGATCGGCAACCCGGGTCCGCGGTATCAGCCCGATCGCCAGGTCCGCAAACCGGCGCCCCTGGCGGCCAATGGCCGGCTCTACATGCAGGGCCTCGACCGGATCATCGCCGCCGACGCCTACAACGGTACCATCCTCTGGTCGCTGGAGGTGCCGGGCCTGCGCCGCTTCAACCTCCCCCGCGACGCGTCGAACATGTGCGCCGACGACGACCACCTCTACGTCGCCGCCGGCGACGCCTGCTGGAAGATCTCCGGGGCCGACGGCCGGCTCGTCGCGACGTTCCCGGTGGTGCGACCCCCGAATCATTCCTGGGACCTCGACTGGGGCTACGTGGCCGTGCAGGACGGCATCCTGTTCGGCTCCGCCACGAAGCGCGGCTCGCATTTCTCCGGCATCTGGGGAAACGGCAACTGGTTCGACAGCAAGGGGGGCTGGGACACGGCCAAGGCGTGCAGCGACAACCTGTTCGCCCTCGACGCGGCGACGGGCAGGCCGTTGTGGTCGCACGCCGGCGGGGTGGTGATCCATTCCGGGATCGCCCTCGGGCCGGACACCGTCTACCTGCTCGAGGGCCGCGACCCCAAGGTGCTCGCCCTCGATCGCCGGCTGATCGGCGATGAGTCGCTGTTCCAGAATCTCCATCTCGTCGCCCTCGACGCCCCGACCGGCAAGCCGCGGTACGAGCGGCAGGTCGACACCGGCCCGGCCGGCGTGATGATCAGCCTCGTGTATGGGTCCGGTAAGATCGCATCGGTCGCATCGGGGGCCCGGGCCTACCACGCCCGCGTCTTCGACGCCCGCGACGGAGCGGAGGCCTGGCAGACGAGCATCCCCTGGCCCACCGACAACCACGGCGGCCATCTTTCGCGGCCCGCGATCGTCGGCGATGTGCTGATGGTGCGGCCCAAGTCGTTCAATCTCCACACCGGCGCCCCCGGCAAGGACCTCGCCTGGGGAGGCTGCGGCTCCTACGTCTGTTCGTCGGAGGCGATCTTCTACCGCTCGGGCAACATCACGATGTTCGCGCCGGAGCAGGGCACCGTCTCCTCGTGGAGCCGGCTGCGGCCCGACTGCTGGATTAGCACGGTGCCCGCCTGCGGGATGGTGCTCTCGCCGGAAGGCGGTGGCGGCTGCTGGTGCAGCATCTGGATGGAGACGTCGGCGGGCTTCTTGCCGGCGGGGTTGCCGGCACCGCGGCTCGGTCCCCGCGAGCGGTCGTACGTGGGCTCCTTGCAGGTGCCGCTCACGGGTTCGGCCGGGGGCACGATCCGCTACACGCTCGACGGTGGCGAGCCTGGCCCCGATTCACCCCTTTACGGTGAGCCTCTGGTGATCACCGGCGACCGGGTCGAGCTCAAGGCCCGCGCGTTTCGTTCGGGCACCGGCTCCGGGCCCGCCACCAGCGACGTCACCGCCGCCGTGTTCACCAGGTCGTATCCACCCCCGGACTGGGATTACAAGCCCACGTCGTTCGTCCGCTCGCAGGCCATCGGGATTTCCAAGCAGGATCCCGACGGTGTGATCCGCTACACCCGCGACGGCAGCGATCCCACACCGCAGTCGAGTCGCTACGAAGGTCCGGTCACGATCTCCGAGACGACCGAGATCCGTGCCGCCACCTTCTATCCGACTGGCCGGCGGACCGACGTGATCGCCAAGACGTTCCGTAGGGCCGAGCCGATCCAGCACGGGGACAAGGAGCTGCTGCCGGGGCTGGCCTTCCTTTACGCCGAGTACTGGGGCGACAAGATCCCCGATTTCTCCACGTTGACGGTGGCGGCCACCGGCCTCTCCGACCGGATCGACCTCACGCCGCTCACGAGGAAGGATGGGTCGGCGCTGCGGTTCGACGGGTATCTGGTGGTTCCCGAGGCCGGCGACTTCACCTTCTTCCTCCGCTCGGACGACGGCTCGAGGCTGTCGCTCGACGGGGCCACGGTCGTCGACAACGACGGCGTGCACGACGCCAACGCGACGCGGCAGGGCAAGGTCACGCTCACCGCCGGCCCCCATGCACTCCGCGTCGAGTACTTCGAACTCGTCGGTGGCGAGGTGCTCGACGTGGGCTACGAAGGGCCCGGCGTGCCGCGGCAGACGATCCCGGCGACGGTGCTCTACCACGAGACGAAAGCGGCGAACTGAGGGCCCCGGGGCGGGCTGAATCCTGCCGCCCGGCCACCACCGGCCGGCCCCCGGCGGGGGACTAGCCTCCGCGGGGCCGCTCGGCCCCCAGCGCTCTCAGCCCGTGCCGCAGCGTTCCCACCACCTCGTCGATCTCGCCGCGCGAGATCACCAGTGGCGGCTTCAGGTTGAGCACGTTGCCCTGGATGAGCTTGAAGGAAACCCCGCGCTCCATCGCGAAGGCCAGGAGCCGGGCGGCAGTCTCCCCGTCGCGTCCCCTGCTCTCTCGGTCGGTGACGAGGTCCACCGCGAGATTGAGCCCCAGCCCCGTGACGTTGCCCACGCACTCAAACTCGGCCTGGAGATCCTCCAGCCCCGCCAGGAAGTGGCGGCCGAGGTCGCGTGCCCGCTGCACCAGCCCCTCCCGCTCGACCGTCTCGATCACCGCCGTGGCCACGGCACAGCACAGCGGATTCTTTTCGTGCGTGTAGTGCCCGATCGACTTGTGGGCCGCCGAGTTGAGCTCCTCGCGGGCGAGGATGCCGGCGAACGGCACCGCCGCCCCGCCGAAGCCCTTGCCCACCACGAGGATGTCGGGGGTCACGAAGTGCTCGGCGGCGAACATCGCCCCCGTGCGGCCGAAGGCCGTGTAGATCTCGTCGAAGATCAACAGCACGCCGTGCCGCGTGCAGAGTTCGCGGACCTGTTCCCAGAACGCCCGGGTGGGCACGGTCGAGTTGTAGAAGACCGCCTCGCTGATCACGGCGGCGACGTCGGGATTCTGCTCCAGCTGCACCCGCAGCTGGCGAACGTACTCGGCGTCGATCCGCTCGCGGTCGGTCCAACCCCAGGGATTGCGATACGGATCGGGCAGCTCCAGATGCAGGGCGCCCGGCAGCAGCGGGCCGAGGCCGTCGCGGAAGTGCGGGTCGGCGCCGACCGACACCGCTTGGAAGCCGGCGCCATGGAAGGTGCCGTGGTAGGCGAGCGTCTTCCAGCGGCCGGTGTGGAGTTTGGCGAGCATCACGGCCATCTCGACCGCCTCGGAGCCGCCGGGGCACATGAGCACCCTTCCGAGGCCGGCCGGCGCGACCGACACGAGCTTCTCCGCCAGGCGGACGGCCGGGAGGTTGGTGAACCGCCGCGGCGCGAACAGCAGCCCGTCGCGGAGGCAGCCCTCGATCGCAGCCACCACCGCGGGATGGTGGTAGCCGACGGTGTGCACGCCGTTGCCGTGCAGGTCGAGGTACGACCGGCCGGCTGCGTCGTGGATCCGGCAGCCCTCGGCCCTGACGACGGCGTTGGCGACCGGCGTGGAGAGCGCCTGATGGAGAAACACGGCGGCGTCCCGCTCCACCAGGTCACGGGTCGCGGCGTCGAGTTCGGCGGCGGTCGCGGGCGGCAGCCCGCCACGCTCTCCTTGGTTCATGGCGGAGGAGCCGCCAGGCCCGCGCGCCACCGTCATGAGCCTAGCTCGGCGGCGAGGCGCTCGACGTACCAGCGGCGAAAGGCCTCGACGTTGTATTCCTTCTGCGGCGAGAGCGGCCCCGGCCGGTAGCCACTCGACCGGACACCCCGCTGGGCTGCGGCGCAGAGGTCCCAATCCTGCTCGGACGTGAACTGCCAGAAGGGGAGCAGCTGCTCGAGGGAGTAGTCTCGGCCCTCCACGGCATCGGCGGCCACCAGCCAGGTGACTCGGGCTCGGGTGCCCAGCGGCCCATCGGGGAGCAGTCGCGTGGTGACGGCGTGGTCGCAGCTGGCGTGGCACCAGAAGTTGGGCAGCGTCCGCAGCCGCAGCGTGCCGACGTCGGCGTCTGGATAACTTCCCATCAGCGGAGCCACCTGCCGCCCGTCCAGCGACTCGGTGACCCAGCCGTCCACCAGCACCGTCCGATTGGCCGAGAACCAGAGGTCGCGGTCGGGGTCTGGAAAACAGGCCATGCCCGTCTCCCGGTGCGTGGCCGCGAGCCCCTGGGCGGCCCACTTGGCCTCGCTCCGGGCCGTCGCCGCCGCCATCGCCTCGCGGATGCGCGGGGTGGCGTCGTCGGCGTTGTAGTGGTCGAAATTGGCCTGGATATACTGCGGGTGGTTGACGTTGCAGTGGTAGCACTCACGGTTGTTGTCCCAGACGAGCTTCCAGTTGGCGGCGATGGAGTAGTCGCGGACGGCAGCCACCCGGGCCCGCTCCATCCGCTGCGGGTGGGCCGTGGGCTCCAGCAGCGCCCGCGCCCGGCCGAAGTCGGGGGGCTCGGCCGCCAGGCAGACGTAGACGAGCCCGGCGAGCTCCTCGACATGGACCGCCGCGAGGTCGAGGTCCGAGCGATCGAGGTCGGCGGGCATGCCGCGGGAGGAGACGAGCGCCCCCGAGCGGTCGAAGGTCCACTGGTGATAGGGACAGACGATCCGCCCGACGCGGCCCTGTTCCTCACGGCAGAGCACGGTACCGCGATGGGTGCAGACGTTGTGAAACGCCCGCAGGCCGCCGTCGTCGCCCCGCACGACGAGCAGCGGGTCGGTGTCGATCGAGAGGGTGACATAGTCACCCGGGCTTGCCAGCTCGCAGGAGTGGGCGGCGAAGACCCAGCCTCGTCGCCAGAAGACCTCCACGTCGGCACGGTGCACGGCAGGATCGCCGTAGAACGCGCCTGGCAGCGAGCGGAGCGGCCGGCACTCGTCGAGAGCCGCGGCGGCGGCGAGGCGGTCAGCGGGGGCGAGGCGGCTCATGAGCGGGAGGCCTGGCGGGGAGCCGTTGCCGGCACGGTGTTCCATTGGGGAACCAGCAGGGCGGCCGCCAGTATGATCGACCCACCGAGGAGCGCGAAGACCCAGCCCCACACCGGGCCGCCGTCGCTGAGCGTCCGCTGCACGAGCCACGGGAGGGCGTTGCCGGCCACGGCGCCGAGCGAGCCGCAGCCGTTGATGAGGCCCGCCGCGGTCGAGGCTCCGCGCTTCGTGCCGAAGTCGACAGCCGCCGTGCCCGAGACGAGGGAATCGGGCACATAGAGCAGGAATCCGACGAAAAAAAAGCCGGCGCCGAGGGCGAGCGATGAATCGGGCAGAAAGGGAAACGCGAACAGCAGGGCCGCCACGCCGGCCAGGCAGAGGACCATCGGCGGGATCCGGCGGGCGGCAAACACGCGGTCGGACAGCCAGCCGCCGAGCAGGACTCCCGCGGGCCCGGCGAGGTCGAACATGCTGCCGACCGCCGCCGAGGTGACCGCTTCGGTGCCGAGGCGTTCGCTGACGTACAGGGGCGACCAGAGCATCACCAGGTAGCGGCTCGGCTTGATGAGGAAGTAGACGGCTGCCAGCAGCCAGACCATGGGGCTCCGGCAGACTTCCGCCACCACGTGCCAGGATCCCTCCGGTTCCTCGGCCGGGGTCTCGGTCGGGTTGATCACGGGCACGGCCTCCCCCTTGTACTCCTCGACGGGCGGCAGACCCACGCACTCGGGTCGGTCGACCTGCCAGAGCCAGAACACGCCGGCGACACCGCCGAGGGCCGCGGCGTTGACCCAAAAGGCCCACCGCCAGCCACAGGCGTCGGCGGCGGCGGCCGCCAGCATCGATGCCGCAAACCCCCCGATGGCGTAGTTGGTGCACCACAGGCCCATCACCCGTCCGCGCTCGCCCCGGGAGAAAAACTCCCCCACGTTCTTGGCCAGGGGCGCCCAGCCGCACGACTGGCACAGCCCCTGCACCGCCAACAGCGCCGCCATCATCACCACCGACGAGGCGCAGCCGCTGGCCACCGCGACCACGATCGAGACGAGCATGCCGCCGAGCACCAAGCGGCGGGTGCCGAATCGGTCGCCGGCGACACCGGCCGCGAACTGCCCCACCGCATAGGCCAGCAGGTAGCCCGTTTCCACGAGCGTCATCGACCCGAGCGAAAACCCGCCATGCTCGGGTCGGGCGAGGGCGACCTTGGCGACGGAGAACGACTTCCGGGTGAGATAGAACCCGGCGTATGCCAGCCAGGTCGCGGCGAACACCCGCAGTCGGATCGCCCGATAGCGCCGGGCGGTGACGTCGGGCGGCGCTCGGCTCTGGCCTTCATCCATTGTAGCTGAGGGTATCGCGGGGACGGCGCTGCGGTCAACGACCGCGGCTGCGGTGTGGAACTGGCATGCCAGGGGGGGCGTGGTCGAGAAACCCCGGCCTGGTCACCGGCGGCCGGCGGCAGGCTAAAGTGTTGGGGTGTCCGAACTCGTCCCCGGGTGATGAACAGCCATGTCGATCGCAGAACCTTCGCTTCCGATTCGTCCCTACGTCGATCGCAGCTGGCGGGTGTTTCCGGCCGGCTCCAACGGCGAGTTCGGTCTGCCGGAGGAACTCTGCACCGTGATCGCGGAGGGAGCGGGCTGCGTCGTCCGCGACGCCGCCGGCGGGGAATACCTCGATTTCACGATGGGCTGGGGTTCGGTGCTGCTCGGCCACGGGCATCCGGGCGTGACGGCCGCGGCGATCCGCCAGATTCCCCTGGGGACCAACTTCGCCCACGTCAACGCCCGTTCGCTCGAACTGGGCGAGCGAATCGTCGCCCTCAGTCCGGCCTGCGAACGCGTGAGGATGTGCGCCTCGGGCACGGAGGCGACGATGCACTGCATCCGCCTGGCCCGCGCCGCCCGCCGCCGGCCGGGAATCCTCAAGTTCGAGGGGGCCTATCACGGTTCGCACGACGTCGGCACCACGAGCCTGTTCGGCTCGAAGCTCCATCCCTGGCCGCAGCCGGAGCCCCTCGGGTCGAGCATGACGCCGCGGGAGGCGGCCGACATGCTCGTGTCTCCGTTCAACGATCCCGACATGGCCTGCAGGCTCATCGCCCAGCATGCCGACGACCTGGCGGCGGTGATCATGGAGCCGCTCCACCGCTGCCTGCCCCCCGAGCCCGGGTTCCTGCAGGCGGTGCGGCGGGCCTGCACGGAGCATGGCGTGCTGCTGATCTTCGACGAGGTGGTCACCGGGTTTCGGCTCGCCCTCGGGGGAGCCCAGGAGCGCTACGGCGTGGTGCCCGATCTCGTAGCCTATGGGAAGGCCATCGGCGGCGGGTTTCCCCTCGGCATCTACGGCGGGCGGGCCGACGTGCTCGACCTCGTCCGCGAGGAGCGCATGGGTCGCGACGACTACGTCTGGACGGCCTCCACGGTCGGCGGGAATCCCGTCAGCTGCGCGGCGGGATTGGCGGTGCTCGACGCGCTTTCGGCGCCGGGCGTGTATGCGACCCTCGATGGGCTCGGCCGGTATCTCCGCGCGGGCATGCAGCGGGCGATCGATCGGAGCGGCATCGAGGCCACCGTGATCGGTGACGGTCCGCTGGCGCAGGTGGTATTCCGCAGCGGTCCGGTCCGATCCTCCCGGGAGATTTGGCAGGGCACGCCGGGGTATGGCCGCCGCTTGATGCTCGGGCTTTTCAGACGCGGCGTGTTCCTCAATCCGATGGGAACGAAACTCTACCTGTCGCTTGCCCACGACGAGCGGATCTGCGACGCGTTCCTCGACCGGTTCGCCGATTCTCTCGCCGAGATCACGGCGTAAGGCCCGCGATCACACCGGCCGCCCGCGGCGGCGCGGGACCGCAGCTACGCGGCTGCCGTCCCGACTTGATCGCACTCTGGCGCGGCTTCATACCAACTGACCGACCCACGGGCTGCGGAAGCGCCGTCCCGTGGCTCCATCATGGACGAACGCCGATTGAATCGCAGCGGGATTTTTTTATTTGGCACGTCGTTCGCAGTGTAAGTTGGCTATCGCAGAAGGAAAGGAGGTTTTCGCCCAGAATAACGGCTCATTTCAAAAATCACGGAGCAGGGCGTTTCGCAATTCCTGCGAATCATTTCCCAGTTCTTGCGAAATCATTTCCCAGTTCTTGCGAAATCATTTCCCAGTTCTTGCGAAATCATTTCCCAGTTCTTGCGAAATCATTCGCCCGTTGTGTCGAAGCAGCCTCTCGGCCTCCGGCCCAACTTCTTTTTTTTCATCGCCCCCCCTTGGGGGTTATTGCCAATGCGCGGTCCGTGGAATCTATTTCACCGACCTACCGTGTGGCGGGGTGATGTGTCTCGGGCTTCGCACACCAGGGTGGTGTCCTCTTCCCATTTTCATTTTCTGCGAAAAAAATCAGGAGACTCGCAAGTGAAACTCTCTTCGTTCCGCCAACGCCTCAGCGCACTGCTGGTCGGCAGTCTGGTTAGCACCACCCTGCTTCTGCAATCCGCGTTTGCCGCTCCCACGGGGTCGCCCTATCGGACGGTGATGGATTCGCTTCTGCCGAACAACTACTTCATGTTCGACGAGGACTTCGGGTCTGTTGGAGTCTCTGGGACCGTAGCCGACAACGGATCGTCGCCCGCTTCGGCGACTTACATCTCGGTCACTACCGGTGGCAATAATCCTGTCGTTGCCTTTAATGACGGCACTCAAAACGAGAACACAAGTTTTAGCAATGCTGCGACCGTCGGCCGGACGGTAAGCCCTGGCAGAACATCCAAGTTTAGCAACAACACGCTGAACACTGAGGTAGGGGCCCAGGAAGTGATTGACCGCCAGTATCCCGGTCTGCAACCAGCGTATTTCGTGGTCTCTTCCTCAAACCCCGTCCCGTCCATTTACCCCGTCGGCACTTACGGTCAGCCGGTTGGGTCTACGGGGACCACCAACCGCCAGTTTGAGGCCAACTCGAGGGGTGCAGTGCGGTTGGGAACCGACAACACCGGGTGGGCAACTGACCTGTTTACCTTCGCAGCATGGGTCACTCTGGACGACGGCGCCAAGGGTTCTACAAGCCCTCGGTTTTTTGATCGGGGTGGAAACACGACTGCGGCGACGGGCACGGCTGGACAGATGCTGTCGATCGGTCAGGCCAGTTCGTCAAACGGCGGGCCGTTCATTGCCGTGGGCCCAAGTTCGGGGCAAGGCCTTGGACGTGCAGTCTCTTACAACGCTCCGGGCTACACGGCGAGTAACGGCGATGCTTACTTATGGGATCAGAAGCCCACGTTGGTGATCTTTTCGATCAACAACACCGGAACCCTGTCGGTGGCCGAAAAACTTGCCACAGCTCAGTTTTCCCAGGGTGGCTTGGATCTGACGTTCGCTCTGAAGAATCTATCCTCTTACTCCGCGACCAACGCCGGTGGGCTCGGTGTCCCGAAGTTGGGATTCCGTGATTTGAATGCCACGACGGGCAATGCCCTATACGGGAACACCGGTATGTTCGCCGGTGAGATGGATGAAGTTGGAATGTGGAATCGAATCCTTGCCTACGACGAGAAGGAAGCGCTTTTCAACGCCGGCACTCGGCCTGCGGGTGGGCTTCGTAGCTCGGGCACTGGTGACAATTTCAACATTGCCGGCAGTTGGGTGTATACCGCTGGCGATACCAATCCTGTAACTGGTTTGACTGACTCGGCGATTTACCCGCTTCAGTACCCCCAGCAGCACGGTAATAACTCGATGCCCTACCAGGACATCAACGTCAATCCCTCCGCAGGATCGATGACGATGATCTCGCCGGTGTCGCAGACGCCGGCATGGCGGACAACGGTCAACTCGATCACGCAGTCTGGGACTTTTCAAATGGGTCCCTCGATGCAGTTGCGTTCCACTGATACTGCTGCGATCAACGGGCAGGTCTACATGCAGGGCCTGTCGGGCACGTGGAAGGGCACTGACGGTTCGTCCACGTTCGTGACCATGAACTCGCGGCTCTGGACGGGCGGCGCTGTGACGTTCGGCGCCGGTTCGAAGCTCAAGATCGACAGCCCGGAGAACCAGATCGTGTCACAGTCGGGCGTGACCATCGACCCGACGGCGACCTTCGAACTCACCGGCACGTTCGGGAAGGTGTATTACTCCGGTGCCGCCGGCTCCCTGACGGGCACGGCCGGCACGGCCAGCAACGTGATGGGCACGATCGCCAGCGGCTCCGGCGCCAGCCTGAGCACCGTGATTCAGGCCCGCTCGCAGTGGGGCCAGGGCACCGGTGCCACCAGCACGATCACCCGCACGGGTTCGTTTGGCGGCCGGTTCGCGTCGGTGACGCTCCCCGGTTCGCCCGATTCCAGCGGGCTTCGGGTGTGGTCGTCGTCGTATGAGAACAATGCCACCGATGGTGTCGGCGTCGTCGACAGCTTCAAGATCGGTCTGGCCGCTCCTGGCGACATCGACTTCAACAGCCAGGTAACGCCCGACGACATCCTCTCGCTGGCTGCGAACGGCCTCTACAACACCTCTAGTCCTGCCAACTGGCGGGAGGGCGACTTCAATCAGGATGGCGTGTTCGACTCGGCTGACATGCTGATGGCGGGAGCCACCGGCGTCTTCAATAATGGGCCGTACTCCACGACCGAAGGCACCACGTCAGGCACGGCCCCGGTGAACATTCTGTACAACGAGATCACCGGGAACGTCTCGTTCGACACCAAGGGTGTCGCGGACATGAACGGCTTCATCCTGAAGTCGGCGAGCAACGGGCTGCTCTTCAGCAATGCCAATCTGACCGCCGGGCCGTTCGTGACGACCAGCAGCGGCACCATCTCGAGTTCGTTCGCCCAGACTTTTGCCAACGGTTACAACCTCGGAGACGTTCTGGCGGCGGGCTTGGCGAAGAGCTTCCTGCTCAGCGACCTGACTTTCACCTACTCCCAGGCCTCGGGCGGTGGGGTGAAGACCGGACAACTCGTCATGGTGCCGGAGCCGGCTTCGGTGGCGGCGCTGGCCATGGGCGGTGTGGTCGGCACGCTCCTTCTCCGATCGCTTCGTCGTCGGAAGCAGAACTGATGCGGCGGGGAGGCTGATTTCACCAAAGAGGTTCACGGTGCCGGGGGGCCTCGGAGTCCCCCGGCACCGGTCTTTTTGGGCCAGGGCCTTTTCTGGTGTCAGGTGGACATCATCGACGCGGCGAACTTCCTCTCCAACGGCCTGTTCGACGCGGGGGTGTACAACGCCCCGCCCGCCCCGGCCGGCGTGGCCTGCCCGCCGCTTGCTGCGTCGTCTGCCGCGAACTAAACTTTTAAAAGTCGGGTGCGAGATGCGGGCAGCGCGGCTAGCGGCAGCATGGCGCATCAGGGAAGCCGGGCAGGAAAGGCAGCGATGGCAACCGTGGGCCTCCGGGGTGCGTGGCCGCCGATGCTGGGCCGTGTCGCGGCAGTGTGGTTCCTGACCGGGATCGCCGCCGCATCTCCGATCCTCGAGTTCGACTATTCCAAGGATACGGGTGGGTTCTTCGCCGTCCCGGAGCGGCGGGCGACGCTCACCCTCGCGGGCAATCTCGTCAACCGGTTCCTCGACGACCTCGCTCCGATCGTTCCCAGTGGCAGCAACACGTGGAGCTACTGGCTGACGCGTCCCGACAATCTCGTCTACGAGTTCCCGCAGAACGAGACGATCCCGACCAACGTGATCCGCATCTTTCCGGGCGGCAGTTCCCTCAGTGATTCAGGTCCCCTGGCAATCGCCTATGCGGCGATCCCCTGGCAGCTTTCCGGCGACAATGCCTGGAGGGCGACGGTTCGCACTCGGGGCCAGCCAGGTGCCGCAGGCACCGGTGCGACCGACTACGGCCCGTTCGCCGGAAGCCTGGTCTTCAACACGAACAAGGCGTGGTCTTCGGGTACCGCCGCGCCGGCAGCCGGGACCTACGACCTGATCAGCATCGCGGCCCACGAACTGATTCATATCCTCGGATTCGGTGTGTCGCAGTCGTTCCAGAACCTCGTGGTGTCGGGGAGTTTCGTCGGCCCCCACGCGCTGGCGGCAGCCGGGCCTGCAAACCCGCACCTGCTCCTGGCCGGCTCATCCCACTGGGCGGCAGGCACCACGGGCACGATTGCGGGTCTCTCCGCGACCGCGATCATGAACGAGACCTTCGCCGCCGGCGAGCGAAGGCTGCCCACGGATCTCGACAGGGCGGCCCTCCAAGACCTAGGATGGCGACCCGCCGCGATCGGCGATGTCGATCGCGATGGAGCCGTGACGCCGGACGATCTCCTGGCGATCAGTGCCTCCGGCGCGTTCAACACCGGCGGCCTCCATGGATGGCACGAGGGCGACGTGAACGGTGATGGCCTCGTGAGTCCGGACGACCTCTTGGCGATCGCCGCGACCGGCTTGTTCAACACCGGCCCGTATGCCCTCTCGGCGCCCCCCCCCGTTCTGACGGTTCCCGAGCTGGCCGGAGTCGTTCCCGCTCTGGTGAGCCTTGCGACGTGGTTCTGCGCGCGGTATCATAAAAACGCGTTGGGAGGGTGATCTGAGCATTCACCACGACAACTCGGGCAGGCATTCCTATGAATCGGAAGAGGTCAGGCGGGTTTACGCTGGTGGAACTCCTGGTGGTGATCGTGATCATCGCGCTGCTGGTCGGGTTGCTCCTGCCGGCGGTTCAGTCGGCTCGCAACGCCGCCCGGCAGTCGAGTTGCCGCTCCAATCTCCAGCAGATCGGCGAGGGACTGCACACGTACGCCGATGCCAATCGCTGTTTTCCCCCCGGATCCGCCAGCCCTTGGTACCGCTATCACGGGTTCACGTTCTGGAGGGAGATTCTCCCGTTCATGAATCTCAAGAAGCAGTACGACCTGCTTACGAAGTTTGCCAATACCGAGGGTGGTGCGATTGCCATGAACGAGAACCTCGGGCCGGCGTTCAGCGACATGCAGATCAAGTGGCTCTCCTGCCCGGCATCGCCGAACCCCAGGATGACTTTCGCAGCCAAGCTGCCCGAATACGGCGTGGTCCAGGACACCTATCTCCAACCAGCGGACTACGCGGGTTGTTCCGGCTCTGTGCTGGGGCCTGATCGGATGCAGGGCTGGGGCTGCCCGGCCGGCGCGCCAGGAACCGAGTGCAGCCAGGTGAAGTCGATGAGCGGGCTGCTCTGTGACTTCGTCACCGACGGGAAGTTCGGGCACATCGCTCCGGGCAAGATCGAACTCGTGGGAGATGCCGCCCCGAACGGCAAGAAGAATGTCAAGTTCAAGGAGATCTTCGACGGCCTGTCGAAAACGCTGATGGTCGTCGAGACATCAGGCGAACTCTACGGATACGACGCCGATACCGGCGCCAGGACCGTGACCCAGGGTCGGGCGACCGACGTGTTCAGCCAGGGCACCTGCTGTGCCGACTGGAGCCCGATGCGGAGCCGGGGGCTCGTGACCGTACGGCATCCTCCGGGAACGAATTCGACGTCGGCGATTTCAGGGGGCTCCATGGGGGCCGTCAACCTGCCGATCCAGTCAGGCCACGTGACCAGCAACGTCGTGTGGGGTGACGGGCACGTGTCGACCCTCGAAAACGAGGTCGACCTGATGGTGCTCTACAACATGGCCGACCGCAACGACAGGGGCCGGCAGTAGGAGTCGCTCACACGGGAAGCGCGGCGGCCGGGCCTGCCGATCCCCTCCCACCACCCGCCTGAGGAAGCATTACGGTGTCAGAGTCTCACGGTTTCGCCTCGCTCGTTTGGCGGCTATCGTGGCCGCTCGTGTGCCTCGCGATTCTCGCTGCCGGCTGCGGACCACAGCTGGCGGAAGTCCGCGGGAAGGTGACGCGAAACGGCGGCCCGATGGAGTTCAAGGGGGCGCTGGTGACCTTCATCAGCGCGGACCACCGCACCAGCATCGCCGCGAAGGTCCGTGACGACGGCACCTACCGGGTCAGCATGGCAGCCGGCCACGGCCTGCCACCCGGGCAGTACCGCGTGGCCGTGACGTTCCCGGACGGCTTCGTTCCGCCAGGTGTCACCGGAGGCCCGACCGCGGCGACCGACAAGCTGATGGCCAAGTGGATTCCGCCCCGCTACCTCAGCGCGGCCAAGAGCGGCCTCACGGTCGATCTCAAGCCCGAAGGGGCGACCTTCGACATCGATCTCAAGGACTGAAGAGCCTGCCGTCGCCGCTCAGGGATCGCCGGGTCCCGATCCGCCGGCCCGGCGCAGGCGGAGGTGGTTGAGCCGCGTCGCCTTGTTGATCCGGCTGTCCTCGTGCGAGGTCAGCGTCAGGCGGCCGTCGGTCACCTCCACGACCCGGGTGAGATCGCGGGTCTCCTTTCGGTTCAGCCGCAGGTCGCGACAGAACTCCACCCCCTCGACGAAGATCGTGGCCCGCTCCTGGCCGTAGAAGGTCTCCCCGACGCAGACGGTGACCTCGTAGCGGCCGTCGGCCACCTCGAGTTCCCAGGCGGCATCGGCCTTGCAGTGGATGAAGGTGTTGCGGAGCGGGTCGTGGGCGTCGCCGCGACCGCCGAGGCGATCCCGCATGTCGACGGTCCACCCGTAGAAGCAGCCGTCGGGCTGGGGGCGAAAGGTCTCGCCGGCATCGATCACATAGCCCTCGGGCACCGGAGCGGACCGAGTTTGAAAGTTGACCGCCAACACATCCGGGAGCCGTCGCGTGACCTTGAGAAACCGCTGCCGCGTCACGTCGCCCGCCGCAGGTGCGCCGTCGGCGTGTGTCCAAAACCCGCGGGCGGCGACGTCGGCCGTGGCGTCGATCACGATCGGCTCCCGGTACAGCGGTGAATCGCCGGTCGGGTCGGAACCGTCGAGCATGTAGCGGATCTCGCCCGTCGTGCCCGTCCTGGTGATCGGCACCGTGAGCGTGTCGGTAAACACCGTCGTGCCACTCTCGATCACCGGCGCCGGATACCGCCGCGTGAAGGTGGCCGTGACGGTTTCGCTCCGCGCGGAACCGCCCGCCGGTTCGGCGAACCACGCCGCCGTGCGGACCGTGGCGGAGCGGTCGAGATGGATCGGGGCTGCGTAGGCGGCCGACCGCTCGTCTGGCTCGCTGCCATCGAGCGTGTAGCGGATCGTGCAGCCGGCGACGCGGTTGAACAGGCCCAGCTCCAGCCCGTCGATGAACGACCGCTCCCGGGTCCCGAACGACACCGCCGGCCGCCGCGCCGGCGCGAAGGCGATCGAGGTCTCGAGCCAGCCGCCGCAGCTGCAGCCCCCGCCGGCCTCCGGCGAGAGCAGGAGCCCCGCCGCCGGCACGGCGCTGAGCCAGCAGCCAGGCCGGAGCCGGCTGAACGACGAGAACTGACCCGAGGCGGGGGACCAGACGGCCGAATCGCCGCTCCGGAAGAAGACGGCATCGCGGGAGGCACAGTAGGTGCCGCAGCCGCCGCCCGGCATCGTCCCGGGCAAGGGCTTTCCGCTGACCAGAGCGAGCACGTGCGGCCGAACGATCACCCGGCCGTCCACGATGACCGGCCGGGAGTAATGGCCCCCGTGACCGCGGCCTCCCCAGGGAACCCGACGCGTCCAGAGCCTGCGGCCGTCGGCAGCACGACGGGCTTCCACGTGGAAGGTGCCGTTCTCCGACGAGCAGGTCACGAGTGTGCCATCCGCCCAGGCCATCGAAAACATCGCCCTGCCGCCGACCATGGCGAAGGGCTGCTCCCACTCCGTCCGGCCGGTGGCGGTGTCGACGGCCACGAGGTGCAGCCCCGGAAAGTCGTCGTGGAGCATGATCCTGCCGGCATGTCCGGCCAGCGTCGGCGGGTCGCGGCACTCCAGAAAAAACGCCCTGCCTCCGGCAAGCGTGATCGAGCAGTTGACGATGGCCGAACCGGTGCGGCTCCAGGCGACGCCGCCGGATGCGGGATCGATCGCGAACAGCGAGTCGCTGACGACCACGGTGTTGACCTCGTCGTCCCGCCAGTACTCGCCCCCCCACCATCCCTTGGCGTTGATGGCCCGCAGGTTGGCCGTGCCCACCAGACGCGGGCCGTCGACCGCCACGTAGCCCCAGTCCCAGGAGGCTCCGGGCCGAACTCCCGGCACCGGATCGAAGCGGCTGACGACGCGGCCGCGATCGGCCGACAGCTGCCAGCACTGGCCGTCGACGGCCACGAACACGTGCCGCGCGTCGGCCGCCCAGTTGCCGGCATCGTGAGGGATGTCGTACCGCTCGAGTCCGGGAACCTCGAGCGACCACAGCGGCACGCCCGTGGCGGCGTCGAGCGTCACCAGCCGCTCCTGGCCCTGGATGAAGAGCCTCCCCGCTGCGACCAGCGGCGCCGGATGGCGGACCATGCGGTCGGCGTGGTCCCGCGGGCCGGGGCGGCCGATCCACTGGACGTCGAGATCGTTGGCGGCGCGGACGCCGGCGAGCGTCTCGCCGGCGTATCCGGCGTTGTCCGCGGCACCGTATTGGTGCGTCCACGCGGCTGAACCCGCGAGCGGGCCGCGGCGGGCGAGGAGCATCCCGTCTTCGCGGGGTTCGACGCGGAGCCCGGCGGCCTCAGCCGGCGCCGCTTCGGCGGCACCGGCGAGGTGTACCAGGCAGCCGGTCTCGGGCCGCAAGAGCCGGGCCGCCTCGGCGAGTGACAGCCTCGCACCGCTGACGTTCTCCGGCACTGCAATCACCGTGGCGATCATTCCGGGCAAGCCGGTGTCGGCGAGCGATGGCACGTCGATCGCGGACAGCCGACCGCCATAGGCGCCGGCGAGCTGCCAGCGTTCGCGAACGTCCTCGACTCGCTTCGCGTCGTCGTCGAAGAGCACCACCCGCAGCCGGCTCTGCCGGGCGAGATCCCACGCCAGCCGCTCCGCCGCCGTGCCGCCGACCACGAGGGCGATGCCGTCCTCGGCGCCGGAGGCAGCCAGGATTCGGACCGCGGCGGCGGTCGTCTCCGGACTTCCGGCGTCGTCCGCGGCCGGCCACGGCGAAGCGCCGTAGTTGAAGTGGGTGTCGATGCTGCCACGATGCAGCACGGCGTCTGCCGCCGCCGGATCGAGGATCTCGTAGTTCACCGTGCGGTTGCCCGGAAGGTCATCCAGCACGGCCACGTGCTCGGTGACGGCCGCGGGATCGTGAGAGTGGCGCCAATCTGCTGCCGGGGCCACGACGCGGAAGCGCACCGCCGAGGCCTGCGGGGTCGCCGTCCGCCAGTGGACGAGCACCGACTCGGTATCCCGCCACTCCAGGAACGGCCGCTCGGGAAGGCCCGCGGCCGGTGCCGACGCGGGGGGCGGACTCTCGGCCACCGCGGCCGGCTCCGGGGGCGAAGCCGGCTCCGCGAGCGTGGTTCTGAAGCAATGGATGCGTCCTAAGTCGGTGCTCACGAGCACCGCTCCATTGGCCACGGCCAGGCCGAGGGCTCGTCCCTCGACGGCGGCCCGCCAGAGCACCGCTCCCGTGCGGCGATCGAGGGCCACCACGGAGCCGTCGCAGCCGGCGAAGACCGTGTCGGCGGCGACGGCGAGCGCACCGGCGTCGACCAGCGACACCTGCCACCGCTGCGCGGCCGGGTCACCCCCAGGGCCGGCCGAGACGCCTCCGGCGGAGAGCATGAACACGTCGTCGCCGTCGGCGACGCAGGCCACCGCCTGGGAGTGCCATGCCTGGGCCGACGGGTCGCGCAGGCTCGTGCCGCGGAGGCCGATATCGCGGGAGAAGGGGCCCGAAATGAAGACGCCTTCCCGCGTGATCGTGGCGAAACTGCTCGCCCCGGACACCGCACCGGCCGGCTCGAGCGTGGCGGTGTCGAAGATCGACACCCCGGCCCGGCCCTGCGGGGCGATCAGCCGGCCATCCGTCGCCAGGAGGGCCGCCTCCAGGGTGTAGCCGTCTTCGAACCGCCGGACGCCGCCGCCGTGTCCGGTGGGTTGTCCGGTCGCGGCGGCGACGGCGTAGAGATACGTTGGTTTCCAGGGCAGCATCGACATGCCGAAAACGGCGGTGCCGTCGATCACCGCCACGCCGGTACGGCAGGGCCACTGAGACACGAGCCGGCCGTCGTGGATCAGCATCTGCCGGGGGGCCGGGGGGCGAAACCGCCAGGTGAGCCTGCCGGTCGCCGCGTCCACCGCGCGGGCCGTGCCGTCATCGGATCCAAAGAAGACCAGTCCGGCGGCGACCGTCGGCGGCACGCGGATCGGACCCCCCGTGGTGTGCCGCCAGCGGGTCGTGCCCGTGGCCAGGTCGAGGCATCGCACGGCGTCGTCGGCCGACGAGCCGCAGAACACGGCGTCGCCCGCGACCACGCAGTGGTCGACCGAATCGTACCGCCGCATGTCGCCGAGTCCGCGCTGCTTGCGGAACGCGTCGACGTCGGCGGCGCCGGCCCAGGCCGGCTGCGGCGGCTGCGGCGACCGGTATACCCAGGCGGGCGCGAGCCGTCGGGCGTCGATTCGCTCTCCTGTCGCTCCGCTGCGGCGGAGATCATGGCGAAACATCGGCCAGTCTTCCGCTCCGGCCACGCCGAAGCCGAGCCCGGCGATGACGCTCCAGATCCCGAGAAACAGGGACACGGCGCTGCGTTGGGAACGACTCATCTCGCGTCCTCGTCGGCCGCCCAGGCGAACTCGCCGTCCTCGACCGACCAGTTGCGACCGAAGAAACCGGCGGCCATCGTCCGAGGCGAGCCGGTAGGCTCGGCGGCCGCACGCACCACCACGCAGTCGGGATAGCGAACGAACGGCACGAACAGGCTCCAGCGCTGGGCCAGCTGCATTCCCACCGGCCCGGTGCCCCCGATCGCGACGACCGCCGCGGTGTCGCTCCCGGGACGGGGCTGCACGAACAGAACCGCCAGGTCGTCGCCGGTGAGGGTGCGGTCGCCGATCCGGAGCGACCCGCGTCGGACCTCGACCGGCGAGTTGGGCAGCAGCCCGTTCCAGGCGGAGTTGGCGTCGGCATTCCCCACCAGCAGGATCGTGCGATCGGGTTCGGCGTGGGCGTCGAACTCGACGTCGCTGACGACCTCCGGCGTCGAGACCGCCCGTGAGAGATAGGTCTCGGCGTCGTAGCGGGCCTTGGCGAGCATCCGGGCGTTTTCGGCCTCGCTGCCGGTCGAGCCGTAGACCGTGAGAAACCGCCGGTCGACCTCCTCCTTCACCGGCCCGTAGCGGTGCGGCCCCTTGAGACGCGGCGCCGGCTCGGCCGCGACCTTCCACGCCTCGCCTTCCCGCTCGAGCCACAGACCGCCGCCGGCATCTGCGGCCCCCGACACCTGCTGGCCGTCGATCTTCACCGTCGCCCGCTCCGGTGACCGCAGGTGGCGGAGGTCGAGCCTCAGGGCCGCGACGTTCTCGCTCTCGACGGCGAACTCCCCCTTCAGGGGCCAGCAGTCGGCCTTCACCCGGCTCAAGTCGCCGTGATGCCGCTGGGCCACGATCGAGATCCAGTGGAGCCGCGACGTGATCCGCGGGTTGGGCGAGACGAGTTCCAGCGATCGCACCGAGGCGTCGGGCGGCAGCACGTGCCGCGCGAAGCACTGCATCATCTGCGGCCAGTCGACGCAGGCGGTGCTGGAGTCGCTCTCCACGCCGTTCCAGAAGTGGCTGCCGCCCTCCTCGCGGTACGTCCAGTCGCGATGCCCGGCGTCGGCGAGCAGCTTCGCCATCTGCCGGCTCTGGTCCACCGGCACGTTGTTGTCGCTGCTGCCGTGCAGCACGTAGACGGCGCGATCGCGGAGGTTCGGAAGCAGCCGCTCCGGGTCGCTGGCGAGCATCGGCCGAGCCATGATCGCGTCGATCCCCACGGAGGTCGCCAGGGGATCGTGCCCGCGGTAGTTCCAGTAGTTGATCCAGCCGGCGCTCGGTCCGATCGCTGCGAAGTCCTGCGGGTTGAGGCAGCCGATGTGCCAGGTGCCGTGGCCCCCCATCGAATGCCCCGACAGGTAGACCCGCGTCGGATCGTGCGGCAGGCGGGACTGCGCGTCGCGAAGCGCCTCCAGCGCGTCCTTCCGGCCGATGTCCTCCCAGTCGAAGCCGTACGGGCCGCGATTGGTCGGGGAGACGAGATGGGCCCACGACTTACCGCCGATGTGGACCAGGTGCGACGCCGCGTCGACCGAGGCGCCGTGCAGCGTGAGCACCACGGCCGGCGGCGGATCGCCGTCGCGATGCGCCGCCCGCTTGACGGCGTAGTACTGCACCGTGCCGTCGATGTCGCTGCGGAAGGTCTGCACGTGCGGCTCGCGCGGATCGAGCGGATTGGCCAGCCGCAGCCCGAGATCCGCCGTCTCCACCGGCCGCTCCTCGGCGTCGAGTAGTTCGAGCCGCAGCCGCGCCGGCCCGGCCGCGGCGGGGGCCGCGGGGATGCGATACGCGACGCGGAGCGTGCACAGCGGCGGGATGGAGGCCACCTTGGTGACCAGGGTCGTGCCGTCCTCGCGGGTCGCCCGCACCGAAAGGCCGTCGATGGTGTCGGGCGTGGCGTTCGAGACGCCGCTGCCCGCCCAGGCCTCGCCCGAGGAGTCGGCAAGAAGATCGGGCACCACATGCCGACCGGCGAATGAAGCCTTCCGCGTCGGCGGGACGAGTTCGAGCGTCGGCTTCTCGCCGGCGACCAAGAGCAGAAAGCGGTTGCTGCCGGGACGCAGCAGCACCGGCGTGGGAAACAGGCCGCGGTCATAAAGGTCACCCGCGTGCGGCTCACCGTTGACGAAGCACAGGCCGACGTCGGCACCTGTCATGATCATCACCCGCTCGGTCGCGGAATCGACCGTGGCGTGGATGTAGCCGCGGCGGAAGCCCTCGGCGAGCGAGGCATCGGCACCCACCGCCGTCCAGCGCACAATCTCACCGTCGCGACCCGGCACTTCGTCCCCCTCGCGCGGCTCCCAGGGGCGGTCGGCCGGCGCGTGCGCGAGTTGATTCTGCACCGGATCGGCGAACAGGGTTCCGCGCATGGGCCGGCTCAGGCCTCGGATCACCAGTGCCGGCCCGGGAAAGACGCGGACTCGTCCGCCGTCCGATGGATCGGCTGCGACGGCCGCCGGCGCGGCGAGGATCGCGGAGCAGGCGATCGCCAGCAGACCGAGGAACGAGCCTGCCGCCGAAGAAACGGAGGGACGCGTGGATGAAGGATGCTCGTGGTGCATGATTTCGGGGCGGCTGGATGCCGCGTTCAGGGAACCTCTGGTCGGTCCGCCACTCGGACCGGCGCGAATGCGATCGACGTTTCGAGCCAGCCGCCGCAGCTGCAACCCCCGCCCCCTTCCGGCGCGAGGATCATGCCGCCGGCCGGAATGGCACTGAGCCAGCAGTCGGGCCGCAGCCGCTCCCACGTGGTTGCCCGCTGGTCGACCGGGTCCCAGAGGCCGAGGCTGCCGAGCCGCGTCAGGAAGGCGTGGCTCGAGGCCGCGTAGCTGCCGCACGCTCCACGACGAACGATGGCCGGCAACTCCCTGCCGGTCGCCAGGTCGAACGACTTCGGGCTCACGTAGAGAACGCCGTTGACGATGGCGGGCCTGGCCGAGTCCCCCCCCTTACCGACCGCCTCCCAGGGAAACGTCGTCTGCCAGACGCGGCTGCCGTCGCCGGCATTCCAGGTGCCGACGGCGTACTCACCGCGGCGTGAGGCCACGGCCACGACCCGCCCTCCGCCGCAGGCGAGGCTGAACATGGTCGCCGCCCGCCCGAGGTCGAGCGGCCGTTCCCAGAGCACGCGGCCGTCGGCGGCGGCCACGGCCACCAGCCGCGCGTCGTCCCAGATCGCCGGATCGCCGATTCTGCCGCCAGCGGCGGTCGGCAGTTCGACGAACACCACCCGTCCGTCTGCCATGGCGATCGAAGTGTCGACGACCGTGCCCGCGCGTCGCCAGACCTCCCTACCGCTGGCGACGTCGATCGCGAAAAGGCTGCGGCTGCAGACGTTGGCCGCCAAGGGCCCCTCGGCCGCCGTATACCAGAACTCTCCCCCCCAGAACTCCTGATAGGCGGCCCGTGACGGGACGGCGGTGCCGACGAGGCGATCGCCCCACCGCCCCACGTAGCCCCAGGTATCGCCGCCGTCCGTGCCCGCGGCGTGGACTCGGCCGACCGTGCCCCGCTCCGCGTCGATCTCCCAGCAGCCGCCGCGGACGGCGACGAAAAGCCGCTGGTCGTCGCAGCACCAGTTCGCGGCGTCGTGGCGGATGTTGAACCGCCGGGAGTCGGGCACTTCGAGATGCCAGAGGATCGCGCCGCTGTAGGCATCCAGCGCCATGAAGCGGTCGAGGCCCTGGGCGAAGAGCCGACCGTTGGAGAACAGCGGCGCAGGCTTGCGATTGCCGCGATCCGACTGGAAGCGCGGGCCGGGCCGGCCCAGCCACTGCACGGTGAACTCACGGCAGCTTCTGGCCCCCGCGAGCGTCTCGCCGGCGAACGTCGCGTTGTCGGGGCCACCGTACTGGTGCGTCCACGTGCCGATGCCCCCGGGCGGAGCGGGCCGCACGAGGAGTCCCTCGCCGCTCACGGCGGCCGTTGCCGCGCCGGTGAGTTCGGGACGTTCGTCGTCTCCGCAGCCGGGCAGGAACAGGCAGCCGCCCGGCCGCACGGTCGCCAGCCAGCGGCCCACCCCTTCGGCCCCGAGCATCCGCCGAGCCCGAGCGCCGACGACGGCGACCGCGGCGATGCGGTCGGCCACCGGCGGGGCGGCGACGTCGTCGATCTGCACCACGGCAATCCTCGTGCCGAGCAGGCCTCGGGCGAGCAGGGCCGCCCGGGCGGCCGCGACCCGCGCCTCGTCGTCGTCGAGGATCGTCACGTGGAGTCGCGTGCCCCCTGCGATCGCCACCGCCAAAGGCAGTTCGTCGGCGCCGGCGAGGAGGCAGGTTCCGCCCCGGGCCGCGTCGGCCCGGATCGCGGCTGGAGGGTCTCGAGTCGGTGCCTCCACCGCGGGCACTGCAGCCACGGGATTGAGAAACGTGTCGCACTCGAACGGCCCCGCCGCCGTGTCGGAGGCGACGATCGACCAGGGTATCACCCGCCGACGCCGGAGCCCGTCGAGCCTGGCCTCATGGTCGGTCACGGGATCCTCGCGGTGAATCCGGCGTTCGTCGCCCGACTGTCCCCAGACGACCGTGGTGGGCATGGGCGTGCTCGTTCGCCACGTGACCACCGCCGCGTCGGGTGCCGTGAACCGCAGCACCGGTCCGCAGGTGATCCAATCAGGCACCCGCGCTGCCGGCACGGGACCTGTGACCGGGGGAGGCGCCGGCGGCGGTTCCTCGGCTTGGGCAGCCGCGCCTGTTTGGGCAGCCGCGCCTGCTTGGGCAGCCGCGCCTGTTTGGGCAGCCGCGCCTGCTTGGGCAGCCGCGCCTGCTTGGGCAGCCGCGCCTGCTTGGGCAGCCGCGCCTGTGGCCCGAAACGCGTGAATCGATCCCTCGTCGGTGCTGACCAGCAGCGTTTCATCGGCCACGGCGAGGCCCTGCGCGCGGCCGGTGACGGATCCGCTCCAGGCCGCGGCGCCATCGACCCGATCGAAGGCGTCCACCCGGTCGTCGCCGCCGACGATGACGTGGTCGCCGGCGACGATCACCGCCTGGGATGAAGGGCAGGGCCGCCGCCACACCCAGGCATCGTCGGCGATGCGGAAGCAGCCGAGCGTGGCCCGCTCGAGCACGTACAACATTCCATCGGCGGCGGCCATCGCGACCGCCCCGTACTTGCGGGCGACCGCGGCCGAGTGTCCGGCATCGGTCTCGCTGAAGAAACCCTCTCGCGGCCCGGGACCGACCAGTTCGCGGCCGTCATCGGCGACCAGCGCGAAAATCCCGCCGTGCACGCCCGGCACGACGCCCCGACTCGTGCCGGAGCCGCGATCGAGCATCAGGGGAGACGCCCGCCCCTGCGTCACCAGGATGTGGTCGACGCCACGGAGCATGCAGCCCTCGGGCGTGGCATGGGAGATGCCGCGCACGAACGTGCCCGGGCCCGTCGTGGTGCCGTCGGACGTGGTGGCGCAGCCTACGAACGAATCGTCCCACGGCAGCATGCCGGCAGTCCACCACACCCGATCCTCCTCCACGATCACTCCGGCCCGCAGCGGCGCGGCTGAAACCAGGCGGCCGTCGTGGAGAATGAGCCGTCCGACGGCGGCAGGACGTTGCCAGAGCATCGAGCCGTCGGCCGCCTTCACGCACCAGAGTTGTCCGTCGTCCCCCCCGAAAAAGAGTCTGCCCTCGTGAACGGTGGGCGGAAGCCGCACCGGCCCTCCGGTGGCATGGGCCCACTGCTCCTGGCCGGTGGCCAGATCGAGGCAGTGCAACGAATCGTCGGCCGACGACCCGAAAAACACCAGTCCGTCTGCGGCCACGACGTGAAAGCTCTCGTCGTAGTTCCGCATCGAGGCGATCTGCGGCCGCTTGACGTAGGCATCCCAGCGGGCCGGTCCCGGCCACGCCGGACGCGGTGCGGCGACCGGCCGATGCACCCACGCCGGCTGGAGCGCGGCGACTTCGAGCCGTTCGGGCGTGGCCCCGGAGCGGCGCTGGTCGTGTCGCAGCGTGGGCCAATCCGCGGCCTCCCCGGGCCCGGTGACGATCGCGGCCAGCAGCACGGCAGCCTTGGCCCACCCGCAGCCGGAGCGTACCGCAGCGAGCATCGCGCGGAGTCGGCCCCGAATTCCCCGAGGGCGGGAGGCGCGTCGCTCGGGTCGTGAAATTCTCGTCATCGATTCTCCAGGCAGCCCGCGGTTCATCGTACACCGCGATGCTCGCGAAGAACGGCCGGCCCGCGGCAGGCGACGGCTTCCCCTCCCGCGAGGGGATTGTTGTGCCCTGACAGCCACGGCCCTATACCTCTCTCCGGCTCCAAGCCCGAGCGCTCTCTCTGGCTCCAAGCCCGAGCGTCGGGCCGAATGATTCACTGGGAGAGTCTCGATGACCGTTGGCCGATCGCTCGTCGTCGCCGTCTTCCTGATGGCGGCGTGGCAGGAACCCGTCCGTGCCGAGGTGGGTGTGCCGCGTATTTTCGGCGACCGCATGGTCGTGCAGCGGGACGCCCCCGTGAAGGTCTGGGGCTGGGCTACGCCGGGCGAGGAGGTGAAGGTCGAACTGGCCGGCCGCACCGCATCGACGACGACCGGCACCGACGGCCGCTGGAGGGTGGTGCTCGAGCCGCTGGCCGCGGGCGGACCGCATACCCTCGGCATCGAGGGGAAGAACAAGCTTGCCTTCCAGCGGGTGATGGTTGGGGAGGTCTGGCTGTGTGCGGGCCAGTCCAACATGGAGTGGCCAATGGATCGGACGCAGTATGCCGGCCGCGACCTGCCGACCTCGGCCGATCCGCTCCTGCGGTTGTGCAAGGTCGACCCGATCGTGGCGGTGCGTCCCGAGCGGGACTGCACGGCGTCGTGGAACGAGAGCAACCCCGGCTCGGCCGCCAAGTTTTCCGCGGTCGCCTGGTATCTCGGCCGCGACCTCAGGAAGCGGCTCGACGTGCCCGTCGGGGTGATCATGGTCGCCGCCGGCGGCACACCGATCGAAACCTGGATTTCCGCGGCCAGCTGCGGCGAGACGCCGGCCCTGACGAAGATCGGCCGGCTCGTCAGGCAGGTCGCCGACGACTACCGCTCGCAGTCGGAGGCGAACCTCGACCGCTGGACCGCCCGCGCCCGGGCGGCGATCGCGGCCGGGGAGAATCCGCCCGCGTTCGAGCCCTTGCCCCCGATCATCATCCAGCGGGGCTGGCTGCCGACGGGCATCTTCAATGGCGCGATCGCACCGGTGGCCGGTTTCGGGGTCCGCGGCGTCGCGTGGTACCAGGGGGAGGCGAACAATGGCGACGGCCTCTTCTACAACGAGAAACTCGCCGCCCTGATTGCCGACTGGCGGCAGGCGTGGGGGCAGGGTGAGTTTCCGTTCGTGATGACGCAGATCGCCCCCTGGTCGGGCTACCCGGAAGGCAATCTCGAGGGCATCTGGGATGCCCAGCGGGCGGCCCTGGCCATTCCGGGCACGGGGCTGGTGACGACGGGCGACCTCGTGCCGAACCTCGCAGACATCCATCCCGTCCAGAAGGCCGAGGTGGGCGAGCGGCTTGGCCGCTGGGCCGCCGCTCGGGTCTATGGGCTCGAGGACGGGCCGGCGACCGGCCCAATCCCCGAGAAGATCGCGGTGCGGGGGGATGCCGTCGCGATCGCCTTCCGGAACGCAGACGGCGGGCTGCGGACGCGGGACGGAACCCCGGCGGGCCTCTTCCAGGTGGGCACGGCCGAGGGCTTCTTCGATGCCGAGGCGTCGATCGACGGCGCGACCGTCATCGTCAGGTCGGGCAGCGTGCCCCACCCGGAATACGTGCGCTACGCCTGGAACAAGACGGCGGTGCCGACACTCGTCAACGAGGCAGGCCTGCCGGCGCTGCCGTTTCGCAGCGACGCGCCCGCGGTGCGGATTCGAGGTGCAACCACCTTTGCGGGCAAGAACCGCGTGACTCTCATGGCCGAACCGATCGCCGGCACGATCCGCTACACCCTCGACGGCTCGCTGCCGACCCCGCAGTCGCCCGCCGCGCCGCCAGCCGCGGCGACCGGTACGACGGGAGTTGGCGACAGCCGGCACGCCGCGACGGTGGAACTCGACCGCTCGGCGACACTCACCGCGCGGCTGTTTCCGGCGGCGGGTGGCTCGAGCCTGCCGGTGTCGGCGGCGTTCGTTCGTGTCGATCCGTTGCTGGTGGATGGCGCCCGCTACGCCCCCGGCCTGAACTATGAATACTTCGTGGGCAAGTGGAGTTCGCTGCCGAACTTCGACGCGCTGCCCGTGGAGCAGGTGGGAGTGGCGGAGAAACCGGCGGTCACGGCCGCGCCGGTCGCCACCCAGTTCGCCCTGCGGTTCCGCGGCCATCTGCAGATCGCGAAGGACGGCGACTACGTGTTCACCGCCAAGTCGGACGACGGGTCGCGGGTGTCGCTCGATGGGAAGGTGGTCGTAGACGACGACGGTCAGCACGGGGCGACGCCGAAGAAGAGTGACCCGGTGCGCCTCCGGGCCGGCCTGCATCCGCTGGAGGTGCTCTACCACGAAAGCTGGGGCGGTTCGTCGCTCAGCCTCGCCTACGAGGGACCGGATCTGCCGGCACAGGACATCCCAGCCACGGCGTATTTCCATCGGCTCGACTGAGTTTCCCGCCACCGGCCTCGGCGCGCGAGGCCACCCCTTGGAGACGGATAGGCATGGGTTGCACGCGAGCATTGGTGGCGAACCGCGCCGTGCGGCTGGCAGGAGTGATCGCCCTCGGGGTATTGTCCGGCGCGTCGTCGGCCGCTCCGCTCGGGCCCGCCGCCGTCAATCTCGCGGCCACCGCCACGGTCACGGCCTCCAGCGAGCAGCCCCATCTGCCCGCCACGGCCGTGGCCGATGGACGGATCTGTCGGCCGAACGCGATGCTCGGCGAGTTCGGCTCGTGGGCCGTGGTCGGCGACACGGCCAAGGGGCAAGCCGAGATCTCGTTCGCGTGGCCGCAGCCGACCACCGTCGCCGAGGTGGTCTACGTCGGCCGCTGTGCCTGGGGAGAAGGCGAGACGTTTCGGGAGTATGAAATCCGTGCCGAGGGGCGGCCGGAACCGGTGGCGCGGGGCGAGTTCGAGAAGCGTGCCGGACCCCAACGGGTGTCGTTTGCACCGGTCGAAACGCCACGGCTGACGATCGCCTTTCTCTCGTCGCATGGGGGGGCGAATCCCGGGGCCAACGAGATCCTGGTGTTCTCCACGCCCACGGCCGATGTCGAGCGGGCGGTCGCCTTCGCCCCCAACTCGATCTGGAGCGATCACGCCGTGATCCAGCGGGACAGGCCGGTCCGCGTCTGGGGCACCAGCGCCGACGGGGAGGAGATCGCCGTCGAGTTCCGCGGGGAGACGTTTCGGACGCTGGCGGCCGGCACGACGTGGCAGACGACGCTGCCGCCGCAGCCGGCGGGCGGACCGCACGAGCTGGCGATCACCGCCGCCGGTCGCACCACCCGCTGCCGGGACGTGCTCGTCGGCGAGGTCTGGGTGGCATCCGGACAGTCGAACATGGAGATGCCGGTCGAGCCGAGCGTGTGGCCCAGCAAGTACGACGGCGTCACCGACCACGCAGCCGAAGTGAAGGCCGCAGACGTGCCGGGCATCCGGATGTTCTACGTGCCCCGCGTCGCTTCCGGCGGGCCGCTCGCCGACACGGGCGGCCGCTGGCAGGTGTGCAGTCCCAAGACCGTCGGCGGCTTCGCCGCGGTGCCCTACTTTTTCGGCCGTCGGCTCCATGAGACACTCGGCGTGCCCATCGGTCTGGTCGACTGCTCGTGGGGGGCGACCTACATTGAGCCCTGGACTTCACTCGACGGCTTGCATTCGATCGCCGAGCTGGCCGAAGTGACGGCGGTGGCGACGAAGGACAAGGCGGAGTATGACGCGGCCCTGGCGGCGAATCCCGCCGCGCCGCCGGCCGCCCACCAGCATCAGCCGACGCGGCTGTTCAACGGCATGGTGCACCGGCTCACGCCCTACGCGATTCGCGGGGCGATCTGGTACCAGGGAGAGGGCAACGTCGGCGACGGCATGCGCTACTTCCACAAGCTTCGGGCCCTGGTGGCCGGCTGGCGGGACGCATGGGGCGAAGGTCAGTTTCCCTTCCTGTTGGTGCAGCTCGCGCCCTATGACTACGGCATGTACAAGGGCTCCAAGGATCCCTACAAGCTCCCGGCGCTGTGGGAGGCACAGGCCGCGGCCGCGGCGCTGCCGAACGTCGACATGGCGACCATCACCGACGTCAGCGACGTCAAGAACATCCATCCTCCCGACAAGCGCTCGGTCGGTGAGCGGCTAGCCGCGGTCGCACTCGCCGGCACCTACGGTGCCGACACGCCGAGCCGTGGCCCCATCTACAGCCACTACATCCTCGAGCCGGGACGGATCCGCGTGGCCCTCGACACCGGTGGCTTCCGGCTGGCGAGCCGCGACGGCAAGCCCCTCTCGTGGTTCACCATCGCAGGCGCCGATCAGGTCTTCCACCCCGCGGAAGCCGACATCGACGGCGCGGCGGTCGTGGTGCGGTCGGCCGACGTTCCCGAACCGAAGCACGTGCGGTTCGGATGGCACAAGTTGGCGGAGCCCAATCTGGCCAACGAAGCGGGACTTCCGGCGGCGCCGTTTCGGACCGACACGTGGACGGTGCAAACCGGGCTCGATGAATGACCTGGCACGTTCGTGAAGGAGACCAGCAAGCATGACTTTATTGGCGGCTGAGCGGGTGGCGGGCGGCGGCGGCATGCCGGCCGGGATCCTGCGGGCAACGCTGCTTGCGGCGGCGGTGGTTGCATCGTGCACATGGCCGCCCCGGTGGGCCGCTGCGGACGTGGCGCTGGGCCGCATGTTCGGCGACCACATGGTGCTGCAGTGCGAGCGGCCGTTTCGGATCTGGGGATCTGCCGATCCGGGTGAAGAGGTCGTGGTATCGATCGCCGGGCAGCGAGCCGGCGCGAAGGCCGACGGCTTCGGCCGCTGGCTCGTCGAACTGCCTGCCCAGCCGCCGGGAGGCCCGCACGAACTCGTCGCCACCGGCAGGACGACGGCACGGTGCTCCGACGTGCTCTTCGGCGAGGTCTGGTTAGGATCGGGGCAATCCAACATGGTCTGGATCCTGACCAGCACCCAGGACGGGCAGAGCGAGAACGAGGCGGCGGACTTCCCGCTGATTCGCACGTTCACGGTGGGGGAGCGGCCCAACGATCAGCCTCAACTCGAACCCCCCACCAACGCCTTCAACGGGCCGTCGGAATGGCGCGTCTGCGGTCCGCGGAAAATGGGCTGGACTTCAGCCGTCGCCTACTTTTTCGCCCGGGAGTTGCACCGCGAACTCGACCGTCCCGTCGGGATCATCGTCTCGGCGAGCAACGGCACGCGGATCGAGCCCTGGAGCCGCAGCGTGACCGTCCCGGTTGGCCCGGAGCTTTCCGACGTCCCGCCCAGTGAATATGGCACGCTCTACAACGGCATGATCCACCCGGTGATGCCGCTGGCGAAGCGCGGGGTGATCTGGTACCAGGGCGAGGGGAACGTCGGCGACGGCATGAAATACGCGGCCCGGATGCGGGCCCTGATCTCCGGCTGGCGGGCTGCGTCTGCCGACCCGGCGATGCCGTTTTATTTCGTGCACCTCGCGCCGCTCAACTGGGGCGGAAAGCCCGTCGACGAGCTGCCGAAGCTTTGGGAGGCCCAAACCGCGGCGCTTGCCGAACCGGGCACCGGCATGATCGTCACCAACGACATCGGCAACACCGGCGACGCCCATCCTCGCAACAAGCGTGACGTCGGGATCCGGCTGGCGCGGTTGGCCCTCCAACACACCTATGGCCGCGAGGACATCGCCGCCGATTCGCCGCTTTACGACGTGATGCGGGTCGACAACGCTGCCGTCCGCGTCCGCTTTCGAAACGCCGGGCGGGGTCTGCGCACCCGGGATGGCGGGCCTCCGCGGCGGTTCTCGGTCGCCGGAGCCGACCGCCAGTTCGTGCCGGCCGAGGCCCGGATTGAAGGGGACGAGGTGGTCGTCTGGAGCGAGAAGGTGCCCGATCCGGTGGCCGTGCGCTTCGCCTGGCATCAGACCGCGGTCCATAACCTCGTCAACGACGTGGATCTGCCGGCCGCGCCGTTTCGCACCGACGCGTGGTGAGCGACTCCACCGTAGGAGCCCGCCGTCGGCTTGCAGCCCGGCCTTTCGGGCACGTACACTTTAACCAGGGTGGGCGTCGGCTCCCTGCGCTCCTTTTCTTGTCCCGACTTCGATCATCGAGGTTTTTCATGGCCCGAACCAGTCGTGTGCTGCGGACGCCGACCGGCTTCACGCTCGTGGAGCTCTTGGTCGTGATCACGATCATCGCGCTTCTCATCGCGCTGATCCTGCCGGCCGTGCAGAGCGCCCGGGAGGCCTCTCGCCGATCCGTCTGCAGCGCCAACATGCGGGCCGTCGCCCAAGCGGTCGTCACCTTCGAATCGCACAGGAAGCAGTATCCGGCGGTCATCGATCGCAATCCTGCGGCTGCCACGCCGAATGCCGACGGCAGTACCGGATACAGTTGGATTTTCATGGTTCTGCCCTACATGGAGCAGCAGCAAATCTTCGATGCGGTGTCACTGGGCACCTCCAAGCTGACGGCCGGGCCATTCAGCGCAGCCGCCACCTCGGGCGCGACTCCCGTTGCCGCGGAGGGGATCCCGATCCTTGGCTGCCCGGCGTACTCCGAAGGCAAGACGACCTCGGGTGCCGCTCCGGGGCTCGCCCTCACCAACTACAAGGCGATGGCGGGCGTGTTCGTGACCAGCGTGGCGCCCGGGATTCCAGGAGTCAGCGGCACGCAGTCGCAGACTGTCGTAACGGGTGCGGGCTTGGTCCAGTTCGCTCCCGAAGGGCCTGGCACGGCGGCGTCTCGGCTCGGCGGCCGTCAATCATCCGTTGTGGACGGCATCACCAACACGGTCATCGCGGCTGAAACCAGGGAACCGGGGTACTCCTGCTGGGTTGACGGTGCAAGCTGCTGGGTGGTTGCCCTCAGGCCATTCACGAACAATCCCAAGAACATCAAGGGGCTCTGGATGCCGTCCGTCACGGGTTTCTCTGGACTCGGCGTCGGCGGCGACACCACGCCATGGCTGCCGGGCTGGCGGGGCACGACGTGGTCGTGGGGGCCGAGCAGCAACCACACCCTCGGGATCGCGCTGCACGCGTTCGGTGACACGCACGTGGCATCGATCGAGCCCAATGTCGACGGCCGCGTGTACGCATCGATCGCGTCTCGCGCCGGTGACGAATCGGAACTGCTGTCGCAATGACGAGGGTCCCGGTGGGCCGTCACAGCCGGCAGAGATCCTGGCCGGCTCACCCGGAGCAACGAGGGTTCCGCAGTGCACGTCGAGCCGAGCGGGCCATCGCCGAGGCTCGCAACCTGATCCGCGGGATGCGGACGGCACCGCTGGATGATCTCGGGCTCCGCGGAGCGATCGAGGACCTCGTCGAGCAGTGCGAGATCGCGGGGACCGAGGTCGGGGTCGCGTTCGCCGACGACATCGATCCACAGGCCGCGACAGGCCATCGCGGTGCCGCCGCCACGAGAGACGGCACGAACCCGGACGTCGCACGTTCCCTCCAGAGGCCACGATGATGCACCACGCCCCGATCGGTCCATCGGCACCGGTCGTGTCCCGGCTGCTGATCGTCCTCGCCTCGGTTCTCGGCGTCGGGCCAGACGCCGCGTCCGCCGCATCGCCCCCCGCCGACATGCCGCACCGCGTGGCCGACGATGCGGCCGGCGGGGTGCAGCCGCACCTCGTACTCGGTCAGCCGGCACGGTTCGCCGAAGGGCAGGTGCCGACGGACCGCGTGCCGGTAGACGATCCCGCGCGGGCGATCGTGCATGACCCGGGAGGGGTGGTCTACGAATACCGCGGCCTCGATCCCGACGCCCGCTACACGGCTCGGCTGACGTTCCTCTCGGATCACCCTTCCGGGCCGAGGTTTCCCCGGCGAGTCGCCCGGATTCGGGTCGACGACGACGTGCTTGCCGACGCCATCGAACTGCCCGAGGACGAACTGCTGCATCGCGACGTGGAACTGCGTCGCGAGTCCTATGCCGACGATAGCGCCGTCGTGCTGCGGATCGAGAAGGTCGAGGGGCACAACGCGGTGGTCTCGCGGGTCGAACTCTGGAGCGATCAAGAGGCCCCTCCCGCGGACGTGGCCCTGCCACCGGTGTTCGCCACCGGGATGGTGGTGCAGCGTGATCGACCCATTCCGGTGTGGGGATGGGCGCGGCCCGGTCAGGAAGTCGTGGTCGAGATCGCGGGCCGCCGCGTCGCGGCCCAGACCGGCGCCGCCGGCCGTTGGCAGGCGCGGCTCCCCCCCATGCCTGCCGGTGGACCGCACGAGCTGACGGTGACTGGCGAGCGGCGCATAACGCTCCACGACGTACTCATCGGCGATGTCTGGATCTGCTCTGGCCAGTCCAACATGGAGATGCCGCTGAAGCAGGACAAGCATTTCGTCGCCGAGCAGCCCGAGATCGACGCCCCAGGCATCCGGCTGTTTCGCATCCCGGCCCTCTGGTCGGCGGGGCCCGCGGCGCGAATGATCGGCACGTGGCGGCGGTACGAGACGCGTCACGCGGCCGAGTTTTCGGCGGTCGGCTCCACCTTCGGTGCCGAACTGCACCGTGAGACGGGCGTGCCGATCGGATTGGTCCAGGCGGCGATCGGCGGGACGCCCATCGAGAACTGGACGCCGGGCCCCGTGGGCCATTGGTACAACGGCATGCTGCACCCGCTGCTTCCGTTCCCGATCCGAGGAGCCATCTGGTATCAGGGTGAGTCGAACATCGAATCGGGTGCGAACTATCGTCGCCAGATGGAGCAACTCATCGGCGGCTGGCGCCGGGAATGGGGGCAGGGTCAGTTCCCGTTCTATTTCGTGCAACTCGCGCCGTTCAAGCATCGCGAAGACCCGACGAAGCTCTGCGTGATCTGGCAGGCGCAGCTCGACAGCCTGCAGATTCACAACACCGGCATGGCGGTGACCACGGACATCGGAGAGGGGGATCTCCACCCGCCGGAGAAGCGTGAGGTGGGCCGCCGCCTGGCCAGGTGGGCCCTGGCTCAGACCTATGGCCGGGCGACACTCGTGCCCAGCGGGCCGCTGCCGCACCACTACGAGATCAACGGCGCGAGCGTGATCGTCCACTTCACCCATGCCGACGGTGGCCTTGCGTCGCGGGACGGCAAGCCGCTCGACTGGTTCGAAGTGGCCGGATCAGACGGCCGCTTCGTGTCAGCAGCGGCGAAAATCGATGGACCGTCGGTGGTGGTGTCGAGTCCAGACGTGCCCGAGCCGGTGGCAGTCCGCCTCGGCTGGCATCAGCTCGCCGAACCGAACCTCGTCAACAGCGCGGGCCTGCCCGCATCGCCATTTTCCTTGGGAGATCGCCCAGAGTGATGAACCGCGCCTGCCTGATCCGACGGCGACGCCTCGTTGCGTGGTGGCTCCGCGTGCCTGTCATCGCTGCGGTGATGCTCGCCGCTCTGGGCCGCGCGTCGGCAGCCGGCGAAGCTGGGGCGCTGGACGACCTCCGAGCCTGGCTATCGCTTCCCGCCGGCGAACGGCCACCCATCGCCGAGCAGGCGTTCGCCCGCGTGGCCCTCTCGTCCGCTGAGGCGCTGGCGGCTGGCCGGATGCTCTGGGACGATCATGCGGCCGAGATCCGTCGGACCCGGGTCGCCGAACTGGAGGCCCGCGAGATGCGTTCTGGCAACGCCCGAATGCGATTCGAAACCGTGGACTTCCCGCCGGACGGAGACCGGCCCGCCCCCTCTCGTCGCTCGCTGTTTCTGTCGATGCACGGCGGCGGCCGCGCGCCCGCCGAGGTCAACGACTCCCAGTGGCGAAACCAGGTCAAGCTGGCCGACCGCTACCGGCCGAGCAACGCGGTCTACGTCGCTCCCCGGGCGCCGGCCGACAGCGCCGCCATGTGGTCGGTTCCGGCAGTCGATGCCTGCTTCGACCGGCTCATCGAGACCATGATCGTGCTCGAGAACGTCGACCCGGATCAGGTCTACCTGATGGGCTACTCGGCCGGCGGCGACGGTGCCTATCAGCTCGCCCCGCGGTTCGCCGATCGGCTCGCCGCCGCGGCGGCGATGGCGGGCCACCCCAACGACTCGTCGCCGCTCGGCTTGCGGAACCTGCCGTTCACCATCCACGTCGGACAGAACGACCGAGCCTACGGCCGCAACAACGTGGCCGTAACCTGGAGGGACAAACTCACCGCATTGAAGTCCGACGATCCGGCAGGCTACGAGCACGTGGTGCACGTCCACGAGGGCAAGGGGCACTGGATGGACATGGAGGATCGCGAAGCGATCCCGTGGATGCAGGCCTTTCGCCGGCAGCCGCTGCCGCAACGGGTCGTCTGGCGGCAGGGCCATGCGACGCACCCGCGGTTCTACTGGTTGGCCGCCGCCGCGGACAGCGCTCACGTGGGCGACGAGGTCGAGGCCTCGCGAGACGGCTCGACGATCGACGTCACCATCCGCCAGGGAAAGCCCCGCGTGATCGTGCGGCTCAACGACGCGATGCTCGATCTCGATTCGGACGTCACGATCCGGCTCGCCGGCAGGCCCGTGTTTGCGGGCCGCCCGCCCCGAACGGTGGCCGTCCTGCAGAAGACCATCCGGGAGCGGGGTGATCCGGCGTCGATCTTCAGCGCCGAGATCGAACTGCCCGTCGACCCCCCGGCAGCCGCGGCAGCCGCGGATGTCGGGCCCGTCGCCGGCGCCCTGGCACGGTCGGGAGACAATCGCCCCGCCCTCGAGTCGCTCCTGGCCGCAACGCCTCATCCGCGGCGGCGCGGCCTCGAGTTCCTGCTCGCCAACATGCCGGACCGCGATCTGCGGGAGATGCCCGTCGACCTTTTGGCGGAGAACGTCGAGTCCGCCTACGCCGCCCTGGACCGGGCGCCGTGGCGCGACCGGATCGACGAGGCCTTGTTTCTCAACGAGATTCTGCCCTATTGCGCCCTGACCGAGCGACGGGATTCCTGGCGGCGGGAGATGCAAGACCGCTGCCTCCCGCTGATCGAGGGCGTCACGACCCCGGCCGCGGCCGCGGCCGTCCTCAACAAGCAGCTGTTTCCCCTGATCAAAGTGCGGTATTCCAAGCGCCGGCCCCTGGTCGATCCAAGCCCCGCACAGGCCACGGAGTCGGGGATGGCATCCTGCACGGGTCTCTCGATCGTGCTGGTCGCGGCCTGCCGGTCGGTGGCGATCCCGGCGCGGTTCGTCGGCATTCCAGCCTGGCCCGGCAACACGGGAAACCATTCCTGGGTGGAGGTTTGGGATGGGGACTGGCACTTCACCGGCGCCGCGGAGCCCGCGGGCGATCGGCTCGACGAAGCCTGGTTCACCGGCCGTGCCGCCGGCGCGATGCGCGACGTTTTGCGGCACGCGATCCACGCGGCAAGTTTCTCGCGACGGCCCGAGAGGTTTCCGCTGCCGTGGAACGGGCGGGAGGATCTGCGACCCTGGGCGGTCAATGTCACCGACCGCTACACCCGCCGCAGCGTGTCGCTTCCCGAAGGCAGACGGCAGGTGCTGCTCCGGGTGCTCGCGGAGCCGGCGGGGGATCGCGTGGCGGCCGAATACGAAGTCCGCGATGCCGCTGGTGCGTCGCTCCAGTCGGGCCGCACAAACGACGAGCGATTCGACATGCACGACGACGTTCCCCTTCTCGTGCCTGTCGACGCGGACGTCTTCGTCAGCCTATCCTGGGAGGCTCGGAGGTGGTCGGAAAAAATCCCGGCCGGCGAGGCGGCGCGAGTGACGTTCGTCGTGCCCACGAAGTCCGGCGCCGATCCCAATACCCCCTGACGCGATCCCACCTCCCCCGCCCCCGAGGACCAAGCCGATGACGCCACACCCCGTCTCCGATCGATCCGTATCCGCCGCTCCCGCCATCCGGTTGCTTTGGGTAGCGGCACTCCTGGCCAGTAGCCTTTCCACCCCGG
>Ga0164294_10000340_pt1 | contig 43753 bp, 34 predicted proteins | sample GEODES005metaG_FD_111479 | JGI IMG/M metagenome (GOLD analysis project Ga0164294, IMG submission 111479) | Oligotrophic lake water microbial communities from Sparkling Lake, Wisconsin, USA - GEODES005 metaG | ecosystem: Environmental > Aquatic > Freshwater > Lake | place: USA: Sparkling Lake... | reverse complement strand
CGGGATTCGGGTCTGATGGCCCTCCCGCTGGTGTGATCACGTGGGCGGTGGCCCGACGAGGTGAGCGTGGCAGTTCGTATCTACACCCTGGCGAAGGAATTGAAACTCGACAGCAAAGAGCTCGTCGAGATCTGTTCCCGCGCTGGTATCCAGGACAAAGGCTCGGCGCTCGCCAGCATGACCGACGAGGAAGTTGCCCGGCTCAGGGAGTTCATGGCCGGCAAGGCAGCGAAGCCTCCTGAGCGGCCTGCCGCCGGCGGGGCAACGCTTGTCCGGCCTGCGAGCCCGGTACGACCTGCCGTTGTCGGCAAGCCTCCGGTGATCGCTGCCAAGAATCCCTCTTCGACGGCGACAAAGCCTGTCCAGTCGACGCCTCCGGAGCCGAAGCCGGCGGTGGTGATGCGGCCGCTGTCTGGTCCACTGGCTGGTCCACTGGCTGGTCCACTGGCTGGTCCACTGGCTGGTCCACTGGCTGGTCCACTGGCTGGTCCACTGGGAGCCAATCGCACTTCCGACGGGCCCGGTGTGCGGCGTTCCGAACCGGCGCCGCAGCGTCCCATCGAAGCTGTTGCTCCCGCACAACCCGTGCCTCAGGCTCCGATCGCGCCCCTCCCTCCTCCTCCTCCCCCCCCTTCCCCTTCCCCGCCCCCGCTGTCACGGACTTCCGGTCCGCTGCGCCGCGAGGACTACATCGCTCCTGGTGGTGTTGCCGCCCGGGCCAAGCCGCCGGAGCTCGGTGGGAAGTCGACTGAGCCGCGACCGCGCCCGGCGGGCCTCCGCCCCGGTGGCGTCGGTTCGAAGCCGCTTCCGCGGCCCGCGTTCAAACTCGCGCCTCTGCCGGCTGCGGGACGCCCCACGGCGCCTCGTGTCTCGCAGGAACCGGTCGCGCAGAAGCCCGACGTCAAACTCCCGCTCGATGCCATTCGCAGTGCGAAGGCGGGGGGCGCCAAGCCGCTTGCCGACCACATGCGCAAGCACGAGCAGCGCCAGGCTGCCGAGGGTCGTCCGCGTCCCGGTGGTCCCGGTGGTCCCGTTGGCCCGGCCAGGCCGGGCGGACGTGGGCCGGGAATGGCTCCCGTGCCTCCGTTGATGGAATCGGGCGTTCGTCCCCGCCGTACCCCGGCGAAGGGCCCGGGCGTTCCTGACGAGACCCCAGGCCGCGATTCGAAGCAAATAGGGAGACGGCGGTTTGATCGTGGCGGCAGTGATGACGATGACGGCGGCGGCCGTCGTCGCCGGTCTTCGCGTCCCCGCAGAGGGATTACGATCTCGACTGCCGCGCCGCGGAAAACCAATGCCTCGATCCAGGTGCCCTGCACCGTGCGGGCGTTTTCCGAGGCGATCGGCCTGTCAGCCAGCGACGTTCTCAAGAAACTCCTGAACTTCGGTATGGCCACGATGCCGAGCATGGGCACGATGCTCGATCGTGACACCGTCGAATTGCTGGCTGCCGAACTCGGTGTGCATCTCGATCTCAAGACGGCGGAGGATCTCGAGAAGGAACTTCTCGCTGGCTTCGACGCCGTCGACGAGGATCCCACCCTCCGCGAGTCCCGCCCGCCGATCGTGACGTTCCTCGGCCACGTCGACCATGGGAAGACATCCCTCCTCGACCGCATCCTCGGTATGAACGTCGCTGCCCGCGAGAGCGGTGGCATTACCCAGCACATCCGTGCCTACACGGTGAAGCACAACAGCAAGTCGATCACCTTCGTCGATACGCCCGGTCACGAGGCGTTCACGCAGATGCGGGCTCGCGGGGCGAATGTCACCGACTGCGCCGTCCTCATCATTGCGGCTGACGACGGGATCATGCCGCAGACGGAGGAGGCGATCAGCCACGCCAAAGCGGCCGGGGTGCCGATCGTCGTCTGTATCAATAAGATCGATCTGCCTGGGATCGACGTGCAGCGCATCTATCAGCAACTCGCTGCCAGCGATCTTCTGCCCACGGAGTGGGGCGGCGAGACGGAGGTGGTGAAGACCAGTGCCCTCACCGGCGAGGGGGTCGATCACCTCCTCGACATGCTGCTCACGATTGCCGAACTCCACGACCTCCGCGTCAACCCCTCGCGGGCCGCGGCTGGCGTGTGCCTCGATGCCTCGATCCATGAGGGGCGCGGTGTCTCGGCCTGTATCCTCGTGCAGAAGGGGACGCTCCGCGTCGGTGACTCGCTCGTCTGCGGCGAGGCCAGCGGCACCGTCAAGGCGATGCACGACACGCTCGGCAAGAAGCGGATCACCGAAGCCGGTCCGTCCCAGCCCGTGCTCGTCAGCGGCCTCGACATCGCTCCGGGGGCCGGCGACCGATTCCAGGTGGTCGAATCGATCGCCATGGCGCGGGAAGTGGCTCTGAAGCGGAGCGGGATCCGCCGGCACAGCAGCCTTTCGAATGCCCCGGTGCACGTCACACTCGAGAATCTCCTCGATCGTCTCGGCACGCAGAAGACGCCGACGCTCAACCTCATCGTCCGTGCGGATGTCCGTGGTTCGATCGAGGCGATCCTCAAGGAACTCACGAAGCTCGACCACCCCGAGGTCAAGATCCGGATCCTCCAGTCGACGGTCGGAGGGGTGACCGAGGCCGACGTCCAACTCGCCGATGCGTCCGACGCGATCATCATCGCGTTCAACGTCGTGCCCGACGAGCGTGCCCGCTCGCTGTCCGAAGAACTCGGCGTGCAGGTACGGCGCTACGAGATCATCTATCAGGTCACCGACGATCTGCGGAATGCCCTCGAAGGAATGCTCGCTCCAGAGAAGCGGGAGAACCAACTCGGTCGGGCCGTCGTGCAACGCACCTACTCGATCAGCCGGCTCGGCGTCATCGCTGGTTGCCGCGTGATCGGCGGAGTGATTGCCCGCAATGGCCGCCTCCGCGTGATCCGCGACAATCGTATTCTCGGGGATTATGGCATCGAGTCGTTGAAGCGTGAAAAGGACGACGCCCGCGAGGTTCGTGACGGGTTGGAGTGCGGCATCAAGGTGGCCAATTTCAACGACATCAAGGAAGGCGACGTCCTCGAGTGCTATCGAATCGAGGAAGTCGCACGGACTCTGTCGTGAGCACCCGACGCCAACTCAAGGCCGCTGCGGCGGTGCGGGAGGTGGTCAGCATGGCCATCCTCACCGAGGTGCAGGATCCAAGGGTCCGTGACGTCACGGTCACCGGCGTGGAGATGGATGCCGACATGCGCTCGGCCACGATCCATGTCTCGGTGATGGGGGACGAAGCCAAGCAGAAGTTGGCCCTGAGGGGGTTGGCGAACTCGGCCGGTTTCCTCCAGTCGCGGATCGCCGATCGGATCGAGACCCGCTATACGCCCCGGCTCAGTTTCGAAATCGATGGTGGCGTGAAGAAGTCGCTCGAGATTGCCCGTGTCTTGGCGGAGGTGCTGAGGCCGTCCACCGGGGACGGGTCCGTTGTCGCCCCGGTCGATGCCGAGGCGGAATCTCCGGAGCTCCAGCGGAAGGCTCCGGCGGACGAGGCGCTGGGCGAGGATGTACAGGAACAGGCATGACCACACCGAATCGGCAGCAACCCAATCGCCAGCAACTCGTCGCCAAGCTGCACAAAGCTCTGCGCGCTACCTACAAGCCGGTCGATCCGGACACGCAACCCCCGCTCCTCGAACAGGTTCTCTACGCCTGCTGCCTCGAGAACGCCCCGTATGACGTGGCGGCACGGGCCTATAAGCGGCTCGGCGAGGCGTATTTCGATCTCAATGAGGTCCGCGTCACGACGGTCGCCGAACTCGCCGAAACCCTCCACGACCTCCCCGATCCATCCCGGGCCGCCCTCGCGCTCCGCCGGGTGCTTCAGGGGGTGTTCGAATCGACTTACAGCTTCTCTCTCGACAACGCGAAGAAGCATTCGATCGCGCACGGCATGAAGACGCTCGAGCACATCCACGGCATCCCGCCGTTCGTCGTGGCCTTCATCGGCTCCACGGCGCTCAGTGGCCACTACATCCCCGTCGATCTGGGAGCGATGCAAGGGTTGTTCATCACCGGGGTGATGTCGCAGGAGGAGTACGACTCAGAGAAATGCCCTGGGCTCGACCGCTTCATCCCCAAGAAGGCGGGGTTGGAGTTCGGCTCGTTGCTTCACCAGTTCGGCGTTGAAGTGCTGACGAATCTCCACGGCGCGTCGGTCAAGAAGGTGGTCCAGGCAGTCAATCCAGATGCCAAGCGGATGCCGAAACGCGGCGAACCGCTCCCCCTTCCTGTGCCCCCGCCGCCCCCGGCAGGCAAGGACGCGCAGAAGGCTGCCGATGCTGCCCGCACCGCGGCCGAGGAACACCGCCCTGCCGGCCCCCAGGCGGCGGCCCGTCCAGCCGGCAAGACCCCGCTGCCCCCGCCCGGTTCGGGGCCGAAGCGAGCGGCCGATGGCACCCTCGTCGCCGGCGCGAAGCCGGGCCCGAAGCCCTTTGTCGTGAAGCCAAACGTCGGACGGCCGAGCGCCATCAAGCCAGCCGAGCTTGAGGAGCCTGCCGCCGTGGCGCCGCCGGTGCCGGCCAAGAAGGCCGAGGCAAGCAAGAAGCCCGCCGCGGGCAAGACTCCTGCGGGGCCGAAGGCGACCGACAAGGCCGCGACGAAGAAGCCTCTTGCATCTGAAAAGTCGGCTCCCTCCGAGGGCACGAAGTCGTCGGACAAGTCATCCGACAAGGGGAGTGCCGCGGCCAAGGGCAAGGGATCGAAGCCGGCCACCGACCGCCCCGCATCCGCAGATCGGCACTCCGATGACCTGACTCGTCGCAAGCCGCGGTGAGCGACGGAGGGGAGTGTGGTCAGGAAAACCCCCCCTCCACCGAGACATCCAGACGCAGATCGATTCCAGAGAACCTCCTCCAGCCAACGGAGCAGCGAGTGGCCGGCCATTCCCATTGGGCAAACATCTCCCGTAAGAAGTCGCTCATTGATGCCAAGCGCGGCAAACTGTGGAGCAAACTCGCCAAGGCGATCATCGTGGCCGCCAAGCATGGCGGGCCCGATCCCGATGCCAACCTCCGCCTCCGATATGCGATCGACGCCGCGAAGGCGGTCAGCATGCCCAAGGACAACATCCAGCGGGCGATCCGCACCGGCATCGGGGAGTTCAAGGGGGGCGACCTCGAGGAATCCCTTTACGAGGGGTATGCCGCCGGGGGCGTCGCCGTGCTCTGCGAGATCCTCACCGACAACAAGAACCGCACGGCGCCGGAGGTTCGCAAGATCTTCGAGATGTGCGGAGGCAAGCTCGGGGCCACCGGTTGCGTCGCCTACCTTTTCCAGCGGAAGGGAGCTGTTCGTCTCCCGCTGGCGTCGTGCTCGGAAGATCGGCTGATGGAGTTGGCGATCGAGGCCGGGGCCGACGACGTCAAGCCGGCCGGTGACCGCTGGGAGGTGATCTGCGAACCGTCGGCGATGGTCGACGTGATGACGGCGATCCAGGGAGCGGGGATGACGATCGAATCGAACGAGATCGTCCGCATCCCGACGAACTCGGTCGATGTCGAGGATGTCGACACGGCCCGCCGGGTGCTCCAACTCATGGAACGGCTCGACGACCACGACGATGTCCAGAGCGTGGCCGCCAATTTCAACATCCCCGACGAGGCGATGGCCCAGCTCGATTGAGCCGGGGAATCACTCGACTGCCGCGGCGGCGGCCACCGGTTCTTCGGCGTGTTCCACCTGCGGCCAGTAGGTGTCGAAGTCGAATTGCGGGCTATTGTCGAGGTCGTGGCACTCGAGGCAGTTGTTGATGACTCGCTGTTTGGCCTGCGGGGAGTCGATGTCGAGGTGGAGTTCGGCCCGGAGCCGTTCCTTGTCGGCAGCGGGAACGCGCACCTGCCCACGTTCGGCCGAGGCGTGGGCCGCGGCCGGGCCGTGGCAATTCTCGCAGCCCTGTTGGGCGAGTTGCGGGGTGACGCTCACACCCATGAATCCCCCCTCGTAGGGCTGGAACTTCTGCGGCGCCCAGCCAACGACATGGCAGGAAAGGCATTCAGGGTCGCCGTCGCGCCGTGGCGTCTGGTTCTCCAGCGTCGTCAGAGCGCTTGCGTGACTGGAGTTTGTCCACACCTCGAACGACGCTTTGTGGCATTCGGCGCAGGCGGCGCTCCCGGCAAAGCGGCGACCCGTCGGATGGCGTCCGGGGGAAAGACCGAGGCCCGCGAGCCCCAAGGTCTCCAACTGCGCCTGGTAGCTGGCGAGGAGCCGGATCATCTCCTCCGCCTCGCCCCAGCGGGCATCGAGCGGCACCCGCTGGGCGCGGATCGGATGGGCAGGATCGTCGAACAAGCCAATGACGACGGCGAACATCCCCTTGTGGCCGAGTTCCAGGAGATGGCGGTCAACCGGAGCGGCGCCGGGGGCCGCCCGGTGCGGCGCGAGCTTCTCCGGTTGGGCGGGTGGTTCTTCGGCGCCCCCCGCCGTGACCACAAAGTCGAATTGGGGAAAACGCGCCGCGAGCTTCTTCGTCTCCTCCGGCGAGGCGAAGGCGAGCAGCACCTGATGGTCGCAGCCCGCCTTGGCCAGGGCCGCAGCCGGCTCGACGAGCGACTCGGCGGCCGGCTTGGTGGCGATCAGGTCGTTACGGATGTCGGCCAGTTCCGCATCGCCGAGGACCGCCGTGATCCCGATCCTCAGGCCACCGCGCTCCACGATCCGATAGAGCGGCGTGATCCCTGAATCGAAGCCGATCAGGCCGACGTTGGCGCACACGAACGGCGTCGGCGCGTTGCCCACTGCCGACACCGCCGCCACGACCTCCTCGGCGGGGAGGCGGAGGTCTTTCGGGCCGAAGCCGACGGCGGCGTACTCCATCGCCTTGAGGCCGTCGACGATCGAGCCGAACTTGATCTCGGTCTGCCGGCCGAACCGGTTGACCTGATCACCCAGATCGATGGCCACCACGGGCCAGTCGGCCGCGGCCATCGCCCCGAGGAAGTTCCGGCGGCGGCTCAGGCCACCTTTCTGGTTCTCCTTGCCGGTGCACCCGCACGGCTCGATGTAGCCGTCGAGTTCGCCAGTGAACACGAGCACGGCCTTCGGTTTCGGCCAGCCCTGGAAGACGTCGCCGTTGCGCTGCCGGAAGGTGTTCGCCGTCTCGTCGCTGACCCCGGGCCCCTGCGAAGGAACGGGAGTGACGGCGGCGGGGGCGTCGTCCTGAGCGCGAAGCGAGCGGACGCCAGGGATACCAGCCGCGAGGGCCACGGCGAGCAGGATCATCGCACCGCGGCGGGAACGAAGGGGGCACGGGCAGGCGGCGTTGGTCATGCAAGAGGTTCCGGCGGCGGGATTCGTGGGTGAACTGGGCGCCGTGATCCTCACGGGCCGACGGCGACACTCACGGGGATGGTCATGGTGGGGGAGTCGGGGTGCCCCGTGTCGAGAACGATCCGGCCGGCCGGTGCCTGGGTCGATCCGAGATGGTTGCAGGGGGCGCTCCCGGCGGGAATCGTGATCACGAGGGGAAACCTCAAGACCGCGCCGCTCCCTACTGGCTTGCCCTCGCCGACCACCACCTGCATCGATGCGGGAACCACGTCACGGACCACCGGCTTGACTGCGTCACGGTGTGGCCCCTTGGCCGTGAGGAACACCTGCGTGTTCACCCCGGTGCGCCCGGAAATCGTGCCGAGCTGGAGGACCTGACGGGAGGAATCCCATCCCTGGCCCGCCAAGGCAAGATCACCCGAGACGGTTCCCTCGACGGTCACCTCCGCCCTCACCGCATCTGGCACGAGAAGATCGATCTGGGCTGTCTTGCGCAGCGGCCCGATGGGGACTCCGGCGAGGATTTCAACCTCGAGGAGGATGCCCCCCGTCGCGCCGCGCTCCGCGGCGATCTCCTCGGCCGACAGGGGGGCCGTGGTGAACGACACAAACTGGGAGGTTTCGGAGTCGGGTGTGCTGACGGCCGCGACCTGCGCCGGTTCCTTCCCGAAGGTGAAGATCTTCGACGATGCCTTGACCCCTCCCTGACTCGGGATCGAGGTGAGGACAATCGATGCCGGATCGGCCTTCCACACCGGCACGACGAATCCTTCGACCACGAAGACGATCTCGGGGCGGCGCGGATCGTTGGTGAACACGGTCGCCTGCTGGCGGAACGGCCCGCCGGTCTTGCCCCGCCACTTCAAGAGCAGCTTCGCTGCCCCCCCGGGCGGGAGCAGTTTCTCGCCGTTGGTTTCGCCCCCTTCCGTGGACTCGAAGTCGCTCACGGTGCAACTGCAGGAGGTGGCGCCACGAGTGATCTTGAGGGGGGCGTCTCCGGCATTGCGGATCACGAACTCGTGCGTCTCGTTTCCCCCCTCTGCCATGGTGCCGAAGGCATATTGGGTCGACGGGGCATCGACCTTGGGAACCGCGATCCCCTCCTCCATGCGGAGGCCGGCCGGGTCGAACTCGCCCAAACGCCAGGGGCGGATCGAAGCCCGCAGGAGCGGGGTTCCCACGCCGAACATCGCCCCGACTGCCAGGGCCACCGCCACCACACTCCACGCCCCGGGTACCCGCACGCCCATCGATCGCCCGCCCACCCGGCGGCCTCCAGTTCCGGGGCCGGTCGCCGCAACGGACGTCGGCCGAACCCCTCTCCCGAATTGTACGCCGCCGCCGCCCTTCCGCGGAGGCAGCAGAAGAGACCGGAGAGCGACGGGCGTCCAATTCCCCGGGGGCGATCAGTAGGACCGGGCTAGCACGCTCCGCCGGCTCACGGGCTTCCCCGTGACGACGCACGTCCCCGGCTCATCGTCCCCGTCCATCGGCACGCAGCGGACGGTCACCTTGAGAGGGTCGAGGGCGGCAGGCACCGCCGGGTCGTCGGCGACGTGGACGTGGGCAAAGCCCCCCTTCGCTGGCCCCTTCGGCCCCTTTCCTTCCCCGTCGGCGCCGAAGAACTCCTGCACGGCTTCGAGAGAGTCGAGGCGGACGCTGCGGCGGTCGCGGAACTCCTTCGCCCGATCGAAGAGACCCTGCTGGATCTCGTCGAGGAGGTCGGCCGCCGTGGCGGCGAAGCGGTCGATCGGCACGCTCGTCCGCTCCTTCGGGCCGCGGTCGCGGCGCATCACGCTCACCGTCCCGGCGGCGAGGTCCCTAGGGCCGATCTCGACGCGCAGTGGCACCCCCTGCTTGACATGCTGCCAGGTCTTTTCTCCCCCGCGGATGTCGCGGCTGTCCGTTTTCGAGCGGATCGGTTCGCCGCCGAAGCGGGCCTCCGCGAGGCCTGCCTCGATCTGTCGGCAGGCAGTGAGCACCGCCTCCTTCTCCTCCGGCGTGCGATGGATGGGGAGGAGCACCACCTGGGTCGGCGCGATCCGCGGCGGGAGGACGAGGCCGTCGTCGTCGGAGTGGGTCATGATCACCGCCCCGATCAACCGGGTGGAAACCCCCCACGAGGTCGTCCAGCAGTACTCCTCGGTGCCGGACGGTCCGGCAAACTTGATCTCCTGGGCGTGGGCGAAGTTCTGACCGAGGAAGTGCGACGTGCCGGCCTGGAGCGCCTTGCCGTCCTGCATCATTGCCTCGATCGAATACGTATCGACGGCGCCCGGGAACCGCTCCGCCGAGGGCTTGGGGCCGCGGATCACCGGCATGGCGAGATCCCGCTCCGCAAACGTCGCGTAGCAGCCGAGCATCTGCAGCGTCTCCTCGACCGCCTCAGCGCTCGTCGCGTGCGCGGTGTGCCCCTCCTGCCAGAGGAACTCGGAGGTGCGGAGGAAGACCCGGGGACGCATTTCCCAGCGGACGACGTTGGCCCACTGGTTGATGAGCAGCGGCAGATCACGCCACGACTGCACCCAGCGGGCGAACATCGCCCCGATGATCGTCTCGCTCGTCGGCCGGACGATGAGCGGCTCCTCGAGCTTGCCGGTCGGGATCAGCTTCCCCTCCGGTGAGAGTTCGAGGCGGTGGTGCGTGACCACGGCGCACTCCTTGGCGAAGCCCTCGACGTGCTTCGCCTCCTTTTCGAGGTACGAGAGCGGGATGAAGAGGGGAAAGTAGGCGTTCTGATGGCCGGTCTCCTTGAACATCCGGTCGAGGATCGCCTGCATCCGTTCCCACATCGCGTAGCCGAGCGGCTTGATGACCATGCAGCCACGGACCGGCGATTGTTCGGCGAGATCGGCCGCCTTCACGACCTGCTGGTACCACTCCGGATAATCTTCAGCGCGGGTGGGGGAGATTGCGTGATCGGCCATGGGGGTCTCCGGACGGGGCTGTCGTGGGGGGCGGGATACGGGGGCCAGCGGGATGATCGCGGCGGCGGGATTGTAGTCGCTGCCGGGTTTTTCCGCGGAGCCGACGGCACGCCTGCGTGGTGCCTGATAAAATCGTCCCTGGTCTCGCTCCAGCCGCCAACCCCACCCGGATCCCGCATGTCGCCCGTCGATCCCCCCAACCGTGCGGCCCGTCCCCCGTCCCAGCGACGGCGGGTCACGGAACTGGCGCCGCAGACCGCGGTCGATCAGGTGTTCCTCGCCACCCACAAGCAACTCCGGCCGAACCGCAATGGCCAGCTCTATCTCCAAGTCGAGCTCGCCGACAGGAGCGGATCGATCACCGGGAGGATGTGGAACGCCTCGGATGCCGAGTTCGAGGCCTTCGACGACGGTGATTACGTCCGCGTCGACGGGATGACGCAGCTCTACTCGGGCAATCTCCAGCTCATCATCCAGGGGATCGGGCGGATCGATCCGCGCGTTGTCGATGAATCGGAGTTTCAGGTGCTCTCGGCGGCCGACGTCGTCCGACTGCGTGGGGAACTGGCGGCGCTGCTGGCGACGATCCCACCGGGGCAGCTCCGGGAACTCGCCGACGAGGTGCTCGCCGACGAGCCGTTGATGACGGTCTTCTGCCGCTGTCCGGCCGGGGTCAAGCACCACCATGCCCATGCCGGCGGCCTCCTTGAGCATGTCGTCAATCTCCTCCGCCTCGCCGACCGGGTCGCCCCGCTCTATCCGGCGATCGATCGTGATCTTCTCCTCATCGGTGTCCTCTTCCACGATCTCGGGAAGACGCTCGAATTGGAGAGCGAGAACGGTTTTTCCTACACCGATGCCGGCCAGCTCCTCGGGCATGTCCTCCTCGGGCTCGAACAGTTGGAGGCGAAGATCGTCGCGATCGAGGCCCGCACCGGCCGGCCGTTCGACGTCGATCTGGCGGTGCGGATCAAGCACATGGTGGCGAGCCATCACGGCCAGTACGAATACGGCGCCCCGAAGCTCCCGATGACGCTCGAGGCCCTCGCCCTCCACCACCTCGATCACATGGATGCGCGGCTCGCCGGCGTGCTCCAACTGATCCAGAACGAAGCGGCGATCGACGGTGGTTGGACCCAATACCAGCAGTCGCTCGGGAGGAAGTTCTTCCGCGGGCGCGGCTCATGACCACCTCCGCCAGGGGTGGTTCACAACCGACCGTGGAGGACAACGATGCCCAAGGATGACCAGGGACGATCGGCCGATGGCCGGCGTGAACGGCGCCCGTCCGGCCAGCCGCCCTCCGCTGCCCGGGCCGGGAGCCCCCCTGCTGCCGGCCGGGATGACGTCATCGGAGTCTTTCGCCGCGCCGCCGGAGGCTACGGATTCGTCCATCCGCTCACGGCCGCCGCGGGCAGCCGGGAGGGGGATGTCCATATCGCCCAGTCGGCCTGCCTCGATGCCGTCAACGGCGACACCGTTCGCGTCCGGCTGTCACGGGGGCGTGATTTCCGCCGCCCCGGCCCGTCGGGCGAAATCGTCGAAGTGATCACGCGGGCGAAGACGCGGTTTGTCGGCAGTTTCTACGTCGCGGCCAACTCGGGCTGGGTCCAGATCGACGGCACGTCGTTTCCGCGGCCGGTGTCGGTCGGCGATCCCGGAGCGAAATCGGTGCGGGAGGATGACAAGGTCGTCGTCGAGGTCGTTCGCTTCCCCACCCATCTCCGGGACGGCGAAGGGGTGATCATCGAGGTCCTCGGGAAGGCGGGGGAGCCCGGCGTCGACACCCGTTCGATCATCCACGAGTTTGGTCTCCCCGGCCCGTTTTCCGACGAGGTCCTCGACGCTGCCCGGGCGGAGGCAGCCATGTTCACCGAACAGGTGCCGGCCGACCGACGGGATCTGACGGCGCGGACGATCATCACGATCGACCCGGTCGACGCCCGCGACTTCGACGATGCGATCTCGCTCGAGCGGCTGGAACGCGATCACTGGCTTCTCGGGGTCCATATCGCCGACGTTGCCCACTTCGTGCCGGAGGGGGCCCCTGTCGACCAGGAGGCGCTCGCCCGTGGCACGAGCGTTTATCTCCCCGACCGGGTGATCCCGATGCTCCCGGAGATCGTCTCCAATAATCTCGCCAGCCTCCAGCCGGGACGGGTGCGCTACGCGCGGACCTGCTGGATCGAGTTCACCGCCGACGGAATCCCCGTCCACACGGACGTCGAACGGACGGCGATCCGCAGCTGCCGCCGCTTCACCTACGAGGAGGTTGACCAATTCCTCGCCGACCCGGTCACGCCCGAGGTCGAGATGACCGGTGAGGTGCGCACGCTCCTGGAGCGGATGCGCGACCTGTCCCGCATCCTCCGCCGCCGGCGGAAGAACCGCGGGGCCCTCGAGCTCGACATGCCGGAGGTGAAGGTCGATCTCGACCGGGATGGACGGGTGGCTGGTGCCCACGTCGTCGCCAACACGGAGAGCCATCAGATCATCGAGGAGTTCATGCTCTCGGCGAACGAGGCCGTCGCCGAGCGCTTGTCGGCCGCAGGGGCGGGATTTCTCCGTCGCGTCCACGCCCCTCCCGATCCACGCAAGCTTCGCCAGTTGACGGAGTTTGTTTCCGAATTGGGGTTCGAGGTCGACACGCTCGAGAGCCGGTTCGAACTCCAGCGTCTCCTCGGCCTGACCCGCGGCCGACCCGAGGAACATGCGGTCCATTTCGCCGTGCTCCGCAGCCTCGCCCGGGCCGTCTACGGGCCCCAGCCGGAGGGGCACTACGCCCTGGCGAGCGACTGCTACTGCCACTTCACGTCGCCGATCCGCCGCTATCCCGATCTCGTCGTCCACCGCGCCCTCGATCAGCTGGCGCGCGGCCGCCGGGCCCCCGATGACGGGCTGGTCGATCTCGGTCTCCACTGTTCCACCCTCGAACGCCGCGCCGAGGCCGCCGAACGGGAGCTTGTGAAGCTCAAGCTCCTCCTCTTCCTTTCCTCGAGGATCGGCACCGAGATGGAGGCCGTCGTGACGGGGGTCGAGCCGTTCGGCCTGTTCCTTCAGGGGCTCGAGCTGCCGGCCGAGGGGCTTCTCACCCTCGCCGAACTCCCCGCCGACACCTACCGCTTCGAACGGGGCAGCCACACCCTCGCCGGGCGGCGACCGGGGCAGTCGTGGCGCCTCGGTGATCGTGTCCGCGTGGCGGTGAAGAAGGTCGACCTCGACCGGCGTGCCCTCGAGTTCCGGTTTGTCGGCGATCGGGGGAAGGCCCCGCCCGGGCTCCGTGCCGCCCGTCACGTCAAGGGATCAAGGCACGCCCGCAAGATGCAGGAGAAGACGCCGGGCAAGGGAAAGGGCAAGCCGAAGCTGAAGGGCAAGGCCAAGGGGCGACGCGGCCGCTGATCGCGTGGGACCTTCTGCCCGGGGGATGCTGAGCTTCATGGCGAGATCGGGCGGCATCCCTACAATCGGCGGGCGGCATCCCCGCGCCTCGGACCCCAAAGAACGACAAGGAACGCTCCTGTGAGTGAGTCGGCGACGTCCCCCCTGCCCCGACCGACGAGCCTCCGTGAGACCGCGCTGTGCGACTGGCATGCGGCGCATGGGGGCCGCATGGTCGACTTCGCCGGCTGGAACATGCCGGTCCAATACGCCTCGATCGTCGACGAACACCTGGCAACGCGGTCGTCGGTCGGCCTCTTCGACGTCTCGCACATGGGACGCCTGTCGGTCACCGGCCCTGGGGCGCTCGAGTGGCTCGAATCGATGCTAACGAGGAAGGTGGCCGGGATCGTCCCCGGCCAATTTCGCTACACGCTGGTCACTGCCGATGCTCCGACGGCGCTTGTGGTCCTCGATGACGCGCTGGTGAGCCGCGACACCGACGCCTCCGATGGCACGCCGCGGCTTGCGTTGGTCGTCAACGCCGGAAACCGGGAACGGGTCGTGGCCTGGCTCCGCTCCCGACTGCCCGCGTCCGGCGTCGAACTCGTCGACCACACCCTCGACACCGCGATGATCGCTGTCCAGGGGCCGAGCGCGGTCGATGTCGTCGCCGGGCTCTGTTCGGGGGGCAGTTGTATGCGGATCCGCGCCCTGGGGAATTACCGGGGGACGACCGCCAGCGTTGCCGGGCATGCAGCGGCGGTCAGCCGCACCGGATACACCGGCGAGGATGGGGTCGAGGTGACGGTGGCCGCGAGCGACGCGGTGGCCGTTTGGGAGGCGATCCTGGCCGCTGCGGCGCCGCTCGGGGGACGGCCCTGCGGCCTCGGCGCCCGCGACACCCTCCGCCTCGAAGCGGGAATGCCGCTCTACGGCCACGAGCTCCTCTCCCACAGCGATCCGTTCGCCCTCGGGCTCGGTTTGGCGGTGAATCTCGAGGGGAGGACGTTCCCCGGATCCGCGGCCCTGGCCACGTTGAAGGCTCAAAAGCCGGCCCGCGTCCGGGTGGGGCTCGATCTGGGTTCGAGGCGATCGGCCCGCGAGGGGAATGTCGTTCTCGCCGGTGCTGGCCACACGCTGGCCGGGGGCGAGGTCGGGGTGGTCACCAGCGGCAGCTTTGCCCCCACGATCGGCCACGCCGTGGCGATGGCCCTGATCGAGCCGGCCCTCGCGGCGGAGGGAACAGCGGTGGAGATCGCGATTCGCGATGCCCGCCAGCCGGCCCGCGTGGTCGGCTTGCCCTTCTTCCGCCGGCCGGCGGGTGGTGGAAAACCACCGGCCGCGGGATGATAGGGGCGGGCATCCGCGTGTGGTCGAGTATGACAGAGCCGGGTGCAGACCGAGGTTCGATCGATCAGAAACAGGAGGAGCGACGGCGATGCTGAAGGATGTGCGATTCGCAAAGTCCCATGAATGGATCAGTCCCGTGGCTGGCGGTGTGGCGACGGTCGGGATCTCGGCGTATGCCGTCGAGGCCCTCACCGATCTGGTGTTCATGCAGCTTCCGGCGGTCGGCCGGAAGGTGAAGGCCGGGGAGTCGATCGGCGAGATCGAGAGTGTGAAGGCGGTCAGCGACCTCTATGCCCCGGTGTCGGGAGAGATCGTGGAGGTCAACACTTCCCTCCCCGATCAGCTCGAGACCCTCGGGAAGGATCCGTTCGGTGCGGGGTGGATCGTCAAGATCCGTCCGGATCACCCGGCCGAAATCGACGCCCTCCTCGACCTCGCGGCCTACGAGGCGCTCATCGGCAGCCAGCCTCACTGAGACTCCCCCTTGAATCGAGCTCCTGACACTACCTTTGAGGCGCGTGCCCGGCCGGTGATTGCCTGGTGGGATCCACCGGCCGACGGTGCCACGAACATGGCGCTCGACGAGGCGCTGGCCGCCGAGGCCGCCCGATTGGATCGGGTGCTCGTCCGCATCTCCACCTGGTCGGAACCGACCCTGTCGCTCGGCGCGTTCCAGGCGATCGCGGAGGCCCGCGCCCACCCGGCGCTGGCCGGGCTGAGGATCGTCCGTCGGCCGAGCGGCGGCGGCGCGATCCTCCACGGCAGCGACGTCACCCTCTCGGTGGCCGTGCCGCGGCTTCACCCCTACGGAGGGACGCCGCAGCGGCTTTACGACGCGGTCCACGAGGCGCTCGTCGCCGAATTGTCGGCGTGCGGTGTCGAGGCGGGCTTGTCCGCGGGGGGCACGCTAGAGAGGGCCGGACGAGGGGGGAGATCGGGGAGTGATCGGGTGGATCCGGATCCGGGGTCTGAGGCGCCTCCCGCAGCGGGGCCGCCGGTGGAAGGTCCACTTCTCTGTTTCGACCGGCGGGCGGTCGGCGATGTGGTCATGCCGGTGCCGGATGGTCGCTTCGGCAGCGACGCAAAGATCCTCGGCAGCGCCCAGCGGCGTTTGCGGGGCGCGGTCCTTCAGCACGGGAGTCTCCTGTTGGCGGCCAATCGCCGCGTGCCCGAGGAATCCCGCCATCCAGGCCTCGAAGAACTGCAGCGAAGCGATGGATCTGGGGGGAGTTGGGCGTGGGGATCGCCTGCTGGCACGGGGCTTTTGCGGGGCTGGCTCACCCGGCTCGCGGCCACCCTCGGAGAAGGACTCGACACGCCTGCTGGCCGGTTTGTCCCTTCCCCGGAGGCGGGGTATGAGGAAGGTCTCACGCGTTTTCAACAAGACAGTTGGAATGGACGTCGGTAAGATATGAGAATGGGTAGGACGAACTCCCGGGCGATGTCGATCCTCTCTGGCGAACGGTCGTTGAGAACGACTGGTCGCCAGCGATATGGCTTTGCTAGGGTTTCTCGAAGTCTTCAACGGCCCGCCGTCGGCGTGGATCGGTGAGGATGGCAAGGGTCGGTCTCGAGTGGGTGGAGACAGCCGCACCATGATCACCAAGTTGATCGTCGCCACCGGCAAAAGTGCTGGCCGTTCGATCGCCGTCAAGAAGAACACGCTCCTCATCGGCCGCGCCGAGGAATGTGACGTCCGACCGTTGAGCGAGGACGTCAGCCGTCGTCACGCGGCTGTCCATGTCGGCCCGGCCGATGTCTGGGTTGAGGATCTCGGCAGCCGGAACGGGACGTTCGTTAATGGCGCGCGCATCACCGCGAAGACGAAGGTCGTGTCTGGAGATCTGATTCGGGTCGGCGCGCTGGAGTTGACCGTCTCCTGTTCGGAACCGGCCGCCCAGGGGGGCGCCGATCAGGACGTGTCGAAGTGGCTGATGGCCGATGACGCCCCGGCCGGGATGTTCGACACCACCCGTTCCCTGCGGGCCACGACCGACGGCCCGAAGGCCGCGACGATTGGCCCTGCCGATGCCGATTCCAGCAGCATCCACTCCGCGGCAGGCTCGGATGACGTTCATGGATCGACGATCTCAGGGATCGCCGGGGATGCGCCCTCGACCACGGTCTCGGGCTCGGCCACCGCAAAGAACAGTGGGAGTTCGACGAAGGTCGGCCAAAACGTGGGCGACACGAAATCGGATAGTTCGGTTGCGATCGAGGCGGTGAAGCAGTCGAACGCCGCTCCAGGCTCGCTCCCCCCTTCCGCCCAAAAGGGGACGGTCAACTCTCGGGATGCCGCTGCCGAGGCGCTGAAGAAGTTTTTCGGCAATCGGTGACGCCCCTTTCCAGCCGGTCGCCGCGGCCATTCGCGGCCCTAGGGCGAGGTCGCGGCGCGGGTTGAACGGGATGAAGTGGTCGTGCCGGCGGAAAAGCTTTCCTGAACGGAACCTTTTCCCCAAAGATCCGGACCTGCGCCGCCGGAGACGGGAATACTTCCGGCAGAGTTTCGCCAGCCGTTCAAGTCCCCCGTCGAGGAGATCCATCGATGCCCGCCTCCGCCGCCGCTGTTTGCCCGAGCCTGGAAACGCCCCGCTGTGATGTCGCCGCCGCCCCCCACCGGACGCCGAAGGGGCCGCGCCGTCGTCGGTTCATCGATCCGACCACGTGCGATCGCGATTACGGCCCGGAGGAGGTCGAGTTCATGCGGGCCCTGGAACGTTACAAGCGGTCCAGCGGTCGGATGTTCCCGACCTGCAGCGAGATCCTCGAAGTGGTCCGCTCCCTCGGCTACCAGCGCGACGTACCCGCCTGATCACTCGGGGGCTCCGCACGGTGGCTTCGTGGGCGGGGGATTTGGGGGGAATGAGGGGAAAGCGATTCTCCCCCTGCCCTTGTCGGGGTGCGGTCGGGCCGGTACCGTCCGCGGCCCCATCCCCTGCCGGAAAGCCAGAAGTGCCGCTGAAACCGCCCCCCACGCCGCTCCGGTCGTCCCGCGTGGGCGCCGTCGTTGTCGCGGCGGCGGTCATGTTGCTGGCCGGGTGCGGGTCATTGAAGCGGAACGAGAACGCCGAGGGCGTGAAGCTCTACCAACAGGGCAACTATCTCGGTGCCGTGAACCACTTCCAGCAGGCGCTGGCCCAGCAGCCGGGGAGCCCTGATTGCTTTTACAACCTCGGTGCCACCTACCATCAGCAGGCGAAGGTTTTCGGCAAGGGGAGCGATTGGCGGTCGGCGGAGCAGTATTACCACCTCTGTCTCTCTCGGAACCCGAATCACGACGCTTGCCAACGGGCCTTGGCGGTGCTCCTCGTGGAAGAGCAGCGGAGCCCGGAGGCGATCGCTTTGCTCGAGGATTGGTCGCGCCGGCAGCCCAACAATCCCAATCCGCAGATCGAACTGGCGCGACTCTGCCAAGAACATGGCGACGTCCGCGAAGCGGAGAATCGGCTCGTCGACGCGTTGGCGATCGATCCGTCGAATCCGCGGGCGCTGGTGGCCCTGGGGCAGATCCGCGAGTCGACCGGCGACATGAATCAGGCCCTGGCGGACTACTCCCGCGCGCTGTCGGTCGATAGCGTGCAACCGGTGGTCGCCGCCCGGGTGGCGACGCTCGCCAACGCCGCGCCGACCGCCACCGTGAGGACGGCTGCCCTGCCGACAAGCCCGAGCGGGCTCCAGCCCCCTGGGCCACCCCCCACTGGCGGAGTGCTGCCGCAGGCGCCTCCATCGGCGTGGGGGCCGGCGCCGGCGGTGTTCCCGGCAGGGGCTCCAAACGGTTTCCCAGCCGCGCAGCCGGCCTCCGCGGCGGTGGCCGTTCCCGCCCGTTGACCCTTCCCGCGGCGGGTCCTATCCTGCGGCGTTCCTGGGACAACGATGGCGCGGCCGTCGGTGACGGGGGGCATTCCGCCTGCTCCCCTTCCCCCGGGGGGGCGCTGGATGGCGTTTGCCCCGGTACGGACAGCCGTGGGCGGATCGAATGCCCCGGGGGCCGCGGCACCGCAGGGCGGAATGGAGAACACCCGAGTGATGGATCGCACAACGCCGACGGCCGGGATCATGGAACGCGTCTTCAATTTCTCTCCTGGCCCGGCGGTTCTCCCGCTGGAGGTCCTCGAGCGTGCCCGCGACGAGATGCTTTCCCTGCCCGGGGTGGGCATTTCCGTGCTCGAGGTCAGCCACCGCAGCCCACCGTTCGATCGGATCCTCGAGGAGACGCTCAACGATCTCCGGATGCTGCTCGGGATCGGTGAGGATTACGAGGTGGTGCTCGTTCAGGGGGGCGCGAGTCTGCAGTTCTCGATGGTCCCGATGAACCTTCTCCGCGGGCAACCGGGCCCCGCCGACTATCTTGTCACCGGCACGTGGGGGCACACAGGGGCCAAGGAGGCCCGCCGTGAGGGGCGCGTCCATGTTGCCTGGGACGGAGAAGCCACGAACTACGATCACCTCCCGACGGCTGGAGAACTCAAGCTCTCCCCCGATGCCGCGTATCTCCACGTGACGAGCAACGAGACGATCCAGGGGGTGCAATGGAAGCATGACCCTGTCTTCGGGACCGCACCGCTTGTCTGCGATTGCTCGAGTGACTTTCTGTCCCGCCCGATCGACGTGGCGGAGTACGGTCTGATCTACGCCTGTGCCCAGAAAAACGCCGGCATCGCCGGGGTGACTGTCGTGATCATCCGCAAGGATCTCCTCGAGCGATCGCGCGACGATCTGCCGACGATGCTCGACTACCGCACCCACGTGAAGAACGGGTCGCGTGCGAACACGCCGCCGGTGTTTGCCGTCTATGTTCTCGGCTTGGTCTGCCAGTGGATCAAAAACCGCATGGGGGGCCTCGACGGGATGGCCCGCCACAATGCCGCCAAGGCGAAGACGCTCTACGATGTCCTCGATGGTTCGGGCGGCTTCTATCACGGGCACGCCCAGTCCGACTGCCGCTCCGACATGAACGTCACCTTCCGCCTCCGCGACGAGGCAATGGACAAGGAGTTCGTCAAGGGCGCCACCGCCCGCGGGCTTGTCGATCTCAAGGGGCACCGATCCGTCGGCGGCATCCGAGCGAGCATCTACAACGCGATGCCGGTCGAAGGGCTTGCCAAACTCCGCGACTACATGATCGAGTTCCAAAAATCACACGGCGGCTGACAACAGACGCTCTGCCGGAATCGGGCCACCGCTCTCCGCCGGCTTCCGCCCTGCCCCGCGACCGCCGCTTCCTCTCCAATCCTGACTGCGAGCCCGACTGCGATCGATCGAACGTCGTCGGGACAGCGACGCCTCCCCCACCCTGCCGAGAAGCCGTCAATGCCCTCCATCATCGTGCTCGACACCCTCAGCCCCGACGGTCTGGCGCTCCTTGAGGCCGCGGCGGCGCACGGCATCACCTATGAGGTGGCGACGGGCCTCTCTGGCGACGCCCTCCGGGAGGCGCTCGCCAGGCACGATGGGGCGATCTGCCGCAGTGGCGTGAAGATCACCGCCGATTCGCTCGCGGGCAACCACCGGCTCAAGGCGATCGTGCGGGCCGGGGTGGGCACTGACAACATCGACAAGGATGCGGCCACCCGGCAGGGCATCGTGGTCATGAACACCCCCGCTGGGAACACGGTGAGCACGGCAGAGCATGCGTTCGCGCTGCTCCTGGCCCTCTCCCGCAACATCGCCGCCGCCGATGCGAGCCTCCATGCCCACCGCTGGGACAGAAACAAGTTCATGGGGGTTCAGGTCGCTGGCAAGACCCTCGGCATCGTCGGCCTCGGCCGGATCGGCCAGACGGTGGCGGCCCGCGCCCGGGCGTTCGAGATGCGGGTGCTCGGGTTTGATCCCTTCCTGTCGGTGGAGCGCGCCGCCGAACTGGGGATCGAACTGGTTCCCAGTGTCCAGGCCATGCTTCCCGAGGTCGATTACCTCACCGTCCACACACCCCTCACGGCCGAGACGAAGTATCTCGTGGGGATGAAGGAGCTCGATCTCCTCAAGCCGGGTGTCCGCCTTATCAACTGCGCCCGCGGCGGGATCTACGACGAGAAGGCTCTCGCCGAGGGGCTCGACCGTGGCGTGATCGCCGGCGTCGCCCTCGACGTCTTCGAGAAGGAACCGTGCACCGAGTCGCCCCTGTTCGACAAGCCGGGGGTGCTCGTGACGCCGCATCTTGGCGCGAGCACCGAAGAGGCCCAGTCGCAGGTCGCCGTGGAGGGGGTCGGGTTGCTCGTCGACTTCCTCGCCACCGGCGCGATTCGCCATTCGGTCAACTCCAGCCCCATCGATCCGGCCTCGCTCGAAGGGGTGAAGGGCTTCCTCGACCTCGCCTGGCGCCTCGGCCTCCTCTTGGCAAAGCTCGACGACGCTCCGCCGCGGTCCTGCTCGATTGCGTATCGGGGTGAAATCGCCTCTCGGTCGACGAAGCTCGTCACTGCCGCGTTCGCGGCCGGGCTCCTCGAAGGGGCCGCCGACGACGTCAACATCGTCAACGCCGAGGTCCTTCTCCGCGAACGGGGCATCGATCTGGTCGAACAAAGCCGGACCGATCCCGGCGCCTTCAGCTCCGTCGTGGCCGTCGACCTCGTCGCTGAGGGGCGCGTGCACCGCGCCGCCGGGACGCTCTTCGGCCACGCCATGCCCAGACTCGTGCAACTCGAGGGGCATCGACTCGAGGCGTACCTCGACGGGATCGTGCTCTTCTTCACCCATCAGGACGTGCCGGGAATCATCGGTAACGTCGGCACGGCGCTCGGTGGTCTTGGCGTCAACATCGCCCAGATGACGGTCGGCCGTTCGGCCCCGGGTGGGGATGCGATCGGAGTCCTCAATCTCGACGTGGAGCCCTCGGCGGCGGCGATCGCCGCCGTGGCCGCCGTGCCGGGCATCCGCTCGGTCAAGGTGGTGCGGATGCCACCGGCGGGCCAACTCCCCAACTGGCTGGCCATGTCGTCCTCCGCGAGCCGTGGCGCTCGGAAGTGATCCGCCGCGGGCTGCTGGTGTTTGACGCCTCTGCGGCGATCGTCACAATGCAGTGATGGCATTGGGCTGGGGCAGCGGGCGACGGTGCCGAGGCGTTGTGAATCGTCTGGCCGGTCGCGCGTTCCTGACGCGACGTCAGGCATTCGACGGGCGCAGCGCGAGGCCCTCGATGGTCGTGGTGCGAAGATTCCGGGGGCAGGATCATGGTGCGTTTCCACGGTGGCCGCGGCGCCCGTCACGGGATCGGGTCGATCCTCCTGCTTGGCGGCATTCTGGCGGCGCTGCCGGTGCTGATCGTCGACCGCGGGGGGGGGCTCGTTGCGGCGCTTCTGCAGCGTGACGGAGGCGGAGCGGCGGGCCCCGGCAACGCCGAGATCGCCACGCGCCGCCTCCTTGACGCCCTCACCGAAAAGCGGATGCACGATGTCGTTCTGGCCGTGCTCGATCGGGTGGCCAATGACCCTGAGGCTTCGACCGAACTGCGGCAGAGTCTTCCGCTGCGACGCGCCGACGCGCTGACAGGGCTTGCGCGCCGCGAGCCGCCGGGGGCGCGGCGGGCCGCGATGCTCGAGCAGGCGGCTCAAGAGGTCGATCGTTGCCTCGCGGCAACGCCGACCGGTGACGAGGCGATCGCCGCGTACACGCAGAAGGGCAACCTCCTCGTCGAGCGCGGGCGGATCAAGCTCTTGCAGGCCAAGCGTCCCGGCGAGGACGGACCGAAGCTCATGGCGGAAGCCGTTCCGCTTTTCGATGCCGCGATTGTCGCCCTCGAGTCACCGCCTCGCGATCCGGGGGCGGAAGTTCCGCCGCCGACGAACGCCGAGGATGCCGTCCTCGCGAGCCTCCGTGATGTCGATGCCCGACTCGCCCAGCTCAAGAACGCCGGCAAGGAGAAAATGGGGGACGAACCGACGGGCGGAAAGAAAGCCCGTCGGACGCCCAAGAAGCCGGCAACCGATGTGAAATTGATGGAGAAACTCGAGGACCGTCAGGACGAACTGCGCGGCGAACTCCTCCAGACACGGCTTCTGGTCGGGAATGCCTACTTCGAGAAGTCGAAGGCGCTGCCGCCCGGATCGCCCGAGTGGAAGGCCGTCGTGAGGGGATCGGCCGAGCGTTACCGGAAGCTGTTTGAGAAGTATCCCAAGTGGGGGGCCGGGCTCTATGCCCGGTACTACGAGGGGCGGAACTACCTCGTTCTCGCCCAGTCCGAGACGGTGCCGGAGGAACGGCGCAAGCTTCTCGACACTGCCCTGCTCACCCTGTCGAGCATCCGGGCGCTCGACGGGGAATCGGGCTTCGTGCCGACGCTCCGGGCCAAGTCGATCAATGCGTCGCTCGAGTGCTGGCTGGAGCTGAAGGTCTACGACCAATTCGACGATCGGCTCCAGAGGCTGTCGCTTTTGAACGTGCCGGCCGACCGGCTCGATGCCGAATGGCTGGGGATGAAATACCGCTCGGCGCAGCTGCTTTCGGAGAAGGCGGAGGTCCTCCCGGCCGACCAGAAGGGGAAGAAGCCGGGCATGCTCCGGGATGCCAAGAAGCTCGCCACCGACGTCGCCCGCCACAACAAAGATTTCGCCCGCGAGTCGCGGGCCCTGCTCGAGAAGCTCGGCCGGGCCGCTCCCGACGACGACGACGACCCGGCCGCATCGTTCGCAGCGGCGTTCGATGTCGCGGCGGGGGCTGTGACGGCGATGCAGGAGAAGCAGGCCGAGGCAAAGGGGGCGACCGCTGCCGGGAAGGCGGAGGAGGCTGCGGCGGCCGTGGAGGCAGCGGGCGTCGAGCGGACGCGGGCCATGGAAGCTCTGCGGCGGGGCTTGGCCCGTGGGGACGGCGTCCCTGCCGACGACCTCAACCGGGCCCGCTCCTTGCTCACCTACCTCCTCTACGATGCCCGCCGCCTCCACGATGCCGCCGCCTTGGGGACGCTTCTGGCCGAACGCTATCCCAACGCGAAGGGGGCGCGGCAGTCCGCCAAGATCGCGATGGCGGCTTGGCAGCAACTCGGCAGGGATGGACCGGCGGCTTGGCATGCCGCCGCCAAGGTGCGGTGTGCGGATGTCGCGGCGCTGATCATGCGAACCTGGCCGAAGGAGCCGGAAGGCGTGGAGGCAGCGCAGATCGTTGTCGCCTCGGCTGCCGAATCCCACGACGCCGATCGACTCGTGAAGCTCATCGCCGACGTCCCCCGCGATTCTGCCAAGGGGGCCGAGGTGCTCCTCCGCGCCGGGGGGGCCCTGTGGCGCGAGATCATCGAACGCCGGCGCCTTCCCGAGGACGTCCGTCCCGCGCCAGAGATCCTTGCGGCATGGAGGAGCCGTGCGGTCGAAGCGCTTGACGCCGGGCTGGCGGCCATGCCCGCCGGCGGTGCGGCCAGTCCGGTGGCCGTGGCGGGGGGGCTGGCCCGCTGCCAGATCGCGATCGAGGAGGGGGATCAGGCCCTGGCGGCGAAGCTCCTCGAACACCCCTCCTGGGGTGGCTGGACGGTCCTCTCCTCCGGGGATGCGGCGTATGGGTCGGGGCCGCTTGCTGAAAATGCCGCCACGGTGGCGCTACGGTTTTTCATCCAATCGCAGCAGCTCGACAAGGCCCAGCAGGCCTTCGACAAACTCGAGGCGGTGGCGGGCACCGGCCCCGAGGCGACGGCCAAACTCACGAACATGTATCTCTCGATGGGGCGCGACCTCCAGGGGCAACTCGAGGCCCTGGCGGCCAAGCAGGGGGCCAATCCGGGGGATGGGCCGGTGGAGTCGGAGGGAACGGCGCTGGGGATCCTCGCCGGCTTCGAAAAGTTCCTCGAAGGAGTGGCGAAGCGGGATGCCAAGGTGGCGTCCCAGATGTGGGTGGCGACGACGTACCTCTCGCTCGGCTCCGGCAGTGGTTCGGCCACGGTCGTGCCGAGGGCCAAGGCCTCCGGCTATCTCGCGCGGGCCGCGGAGGTGTACGAAGGCCTCCTCAAGCGCTCGGGCGCTAGCGCTGGGCTGGCTGACGGTGCCGACGAGATCGCCCGCTTCGTTCCCTCGATTCGCCTCAAGTTGGCGAGCGTCTACCGGGAGTTGGGACGCTGGGACGACGCTCTCGGGCATGCCGATTGGATCCTCTCCGACGCCAAGCGACAAAACTCCCTCGACGCGCAGATCCAGGCCGCAGAACTCCTCCAGGCAGCCGGTGAGAAGGCCACCGACGGCGCCGCCTCCGCCCGATTTCTCCGCGAGGCGATCGCCGGCAGGAAGAGCCAGGGGGGCGTGGCTTGGGGATGGGGAGGAATCGCCAACCGGCTCGCCCGCCAGGCCGCCGACCCGAAGGCGATTGACGCCCGATCGAAGTTCTTTTCGGCCCGTCTCAATGTCGTCCGTTGTCGCCTCGCCCTCCTCGCCAAGCCCGGTCAGGATCGGGCCAAGCTCCTTCAGATGGCGTTCAATGACGTCGCTGTCACCTACCGGCTCTACCCCGATCTCGGTGGCGACGCTTTCCGTGCCCAGTTCGATGCCCTCCTGAAACAGATCCAGAAGGAGCGCGGCGAGGCCAGCCCCCGTGGGCTTGCCGAACTCGACGAAACCCCCGTCGCCGCCTCATGACGTCCGTCCGCTCGCCCAGGAATGCCACAGCCATGCCGACCTCCATCCGCCGCGGAGCGATCGCTACCCGCCAGTTTTTTCCCGTCCTCCTCGTCACTCTCCTCGTCACTCTCCTCGGGGGTCGCGGGGCGTTCGCACAGTCGGCCGACCGGGTGGTGACCAACGCCGGCACGGTCTCCGGCCGCGTCTCGGCGACGGATGCGAATGAGGTTCAGCTTGAGGATCGGGCGGGGGAGATCAAGAAGATCGCCATCGATCAGATCCGCGAGGTGCAGTTTGGGGGCGAGCCTGCAGAGCTCAAGTCGGCCCGTTCGATGCTGCTGCGGGGTCGCGCTGCCGACAGCTTGGAGGAGCTTGCCAAGATCGAGCCGACCGATCTCGACGGGGCCGAGCAGATCCTCCTCGACGAGGTCGACTACGTTCGGGCGGCCGCGACGGCCCGCGTGGCGCTGGCTGCCGGCGGCGATCCCCGCGAGGCGGGGAAGCTCGTGGCAGATTTCGTGGCCAAACATCCGGACAGCCACCACGCCTACGACATGCAGGAGCTCCTCGGCGATCTCTTGGCGCGGGCCGGCCGGGTCGACAACGCGCTGGCCGCCTACGGGCAACTCGCCAAGGGGCCGCCGGCGTTCAAGGTGCGGGCGGCTTCGGCCCGGGCGGCGATGCTCCTGGAACAGGGGAAACATGCCGAGGCGCTGCGGGAGTTCGATGCCGCGGTGCAGATCGACTCAAGCGACGAGGCCAGCGCCGCCCAGAAGCGGGCCGCGGAATTGGGCCGGGCCCGTTGCCTCGCCCATCTCGGCAAGCCCGAGGAGGCCGTCGGGCTCGTGCAGGCGGTGATCCAGCAGGCTGACCCGGAGGACGGGGAAGTGCTCGGTCGGGCCTACAATGCCCTCGGTCAGGCCTACCGGGCCACAGCGGGGAAGGAACAGGACGCCCTGATCGCGTTTCTGACCGTCGATCTCGTCTACAACAAAGTCCCCGAAACCCATGCCGAGGCCCTCTACAACCTCGTCGATCTGTGGGAAAAAGGGGCGAATCCGGAGCGGTCCCGGGAGGCCCGGGCGACGCTCGAATCGAGCTATCCTGGTTCGCAGTGGGCAAAGAAACTGACGGCGGGAAAGACCTGACGAGGGAGTGGTCGGGTAACCGCGTCGGCGGCCCGACTTGAGGGGACGAACCTGGGTGGCGTACGATCCAGGAGCCGCGGATGATTGGCGGCGTCCGGCGCCGGGCCGGTTGGGGGAGTCCAGTCGTACGAGTGGATGTGTGGCACGGTCGGTTCGACGTTTTCCGAGGAGATGAGCATGGAGTCGGCTGCGATCGCGGTGGTTGGAGAAAACGGGTGGCAGGTGCCGCAGGCAGGGGCGTCGTTCCTGTGCGGCCTCCGTGCAACGCTCTCGCGGGCCGCGATGGCCTTGGCCCTCCTTCTTCCGGCGACGGCGGCCGTTGGCCCCGTGCTCGCCCCCACCGTCGCTCTCGCCCAAGACGACCTCGCCGACGAGGAAGGGGCCCAGCCGGAGGGGGAGAGCATGCTCGTCTTCTACTACAAGGCGCTCGGCCTGCGGTACGTGATCATATTTCTCCTCCTTTCTTTCGCGCTTGTCGCCCTCCTCGTGATGTGTTTTCTCCAGATCCGCCGCGAGGCACTGATGCCCAAGGCGCTTCGGGAGGGGTTCGAGGCCCACCTCGACGCCAAGGAGTTTCAGCAGGCCTACGATCTGGCCAAGGCCGACGACTCCTACCTCGGCCATGTCCTGGCCGCCGGCATGAGCAAGATCCAGTCGGGCCATGCGGTAGCGGCCGAAGCCATGGATGAAGCTGCCGGTGAGGAGCAGATGAAGATTGAACACAAGGTGAGCTACGTGTCACTGATCGGGGCGCTGGCCCCGATGTTCGGCCTGCTCGGGACGGTCGACGGGATGGTGTCGGCGTTCATGGTGATCGCCAAGTCCGAGACGCAACCCAAGCCCTCCGAATTGGCGATTGGTATCTCTCAGGCCCTCATCACGACGCTCATCGGCTTGTGGCTGGCGATTCCTGCCATTGCCTGTTACGCCTTGTTCAAGAACTGGATGCAGACTCTCTACGGGGACGTCGAAAAGGAGACGAGCGGACTGATGGCTCGGTTCCAGGCCATCGGCAAGAAATGACCGTGGTCGGCGGAAGCATCCCCTCAAGCATCCTTTTGCGAGTGAGTGAGCATGGCGCGACGCAGCGGTGGTGGTCCGTCGAAGACCGAGATCGACATGACGCCGATGATCGACATGACGTTCCAATTGATCACGTTTTTCATGTTCGTCATGAGTTTTTCAGAGGCCGAGCAAGACGAGCGCGTGCAGTTGCCGTTGAGCCAACTGGCCAAGCCGGCGGAAGGGGTGATCGAACGCCCGATCACGCTCCAACTCACGAATGCCGGCACGGTGATCTACGCCGGTGAACTCGTTGCCGTTCGGGACATCGGCGGCTATCTGGAACGCGAGAAGACGGTGATGATCGACGAGAACCGGGAGCCGAACACGGCGACGATCATCGTGCGTGCTGATGGCCGGGCGAAGACGGGGGAGGTGCAGGACATCATCCGCATCTGCCAGGAGAAGGGGTTCGAACGATTCGCCCTCCGGGCGCAGTACGACGACCGGCGGTGAAACAATGGCCAAACGAACCAGCGACCTCCCCGACCGAATCGCGATCGACATGACGCCGATGATCGACGTCGTCTTTCAGCTGATCTCGTTTTTCATGTTTTCCCTGAAGGTCGTCGCTCCCGAAGGGGATTTCGACATCCGCATGCCGATCGCGGCCGCTGCCGCGGCCGCTCCTGACGACCAGCAGGTGCCGCCGGTCCGCGTGAAACTCTCGGCCGGGCCCGACGGGAGCCTCGCCGCGATCGCCATGAATGGCACCCCCGTCGCCGACTTCGACGAGCTGCGCAAGCGAATCATCGGGCTGGTCGGGGCCGACAGTGGCCCCAATTCGCTCGCCGAGAAGACGGAAGTCGAGTTCGACGCCGACTACACGCTCAAATACGTGAACGTCGTCAAGGCGATCACGGCGGTGTCGGGGAAAGTGGAGAACGGCCAGGTGGTGGAGCTGATCCGGAAGATCAAGTTCACGCCGCCGAAGAAGGGCTGACGTTTCGGTGGCGCAATCTTGGTGGCGGGTGTGCGGGTCGTGAACCTGTGGGCTGTCCGTCGGCCGGTCGCCGTTCACCCGCGCGGATGGAAGCGGCCGTGGATACCCTTGAGCCGACCGGCATCGACGTGCGTGTAACGCTGCGTCGTGGCAATGCTCGCGTGGCCGAGCATCTCCTGGACGTGGCGGAGATCGACCCCTCCGGCGACGAGGTGGGTCGCGAAGCTGTGGCGAAGGGTGTGGGGGCCGATGTCGGGGGGCACTCCGGCGTTGCGAGCGTGGTCGGTGACGATCTCCCAGATCCGCATCCGTGACAGCCGGTTCCCACGGGACGAGAGCATCGCCCACGGGGGGATGCTTTCGGCGTTGGTGGCGTAGGTGCCCCGGTGGCCATTGAACCACGTACGGACGGCGCTCACCGCGCGGGCACCGAGCGGGACGACGCGCTCCTTGTTCCCCTTGCCATGGCAGGTGCAGAAGCATTCGGCGAGGTGGATGTCGGTGACTTTCAGCGACGACACCTCCGAGGCCCGGCAGCCGGTGGCGTAGAGCAGTTCGAGAAGGGCTTTGTCCCGCTGGCCTGTCGGAGACCTGCCGTCGGGGCTGGCGAGGAGGCGGTCGACCTGGTCTGGCGACAGCACGCCGGGAATGGTGTCGTCGCGGCGCGAGGCGGCGAGGAGTTCAGCCGGGCTTTCCGAAACCGTTCCCTCGAGTTGGAGGAAGGCGAAGAAGACGCGGAGGGTCGCCGCTTGGCGGGCCACGCTCGCCCGGGCTAGCCCCTTTTTGGAGAGATAGCCGAGGTAGTCGCCGAGATCGCGGATCGAAATCGCCGCGGCATTTCGTCCCCCAAGCCAGGTGCTGAAGTCGCGGAGATCGCGGGCGTAGGCCTGGAGGGTGTTGTCGGCCAGGGCCCGTTCGTGGCGGACGTACGTCAGGAACCGCTCGATGAACAGGGCATTCGAAGCAGGGCCTGTTTCTGCGGCGGGGCTGACATCGAGGATCACCCTCCGCCCGCGCTCTCGCTTCACGATCACCGGCAGCGGCGCCGGAGACTGGATCGGGGCTGGTCCCGGGGGGGCTGGCTTGGACGTGCCTTGGGCGCGGCGGGGCATGGATCGACCTCCATCCCTCAGTTCGGCAGGCTCTTGCCAGCGGAATCAGTCGGCGCCCCGGGAAGGGGCCGAGAGGCCGGCACAGCCGTTACGACCGCGCCACGAGTCAGCGCCGCAGCGGCGTTAGCAGGCTGTGGTTAAAGTGCCCGCCGCTGGATGCGGCGGCGGATACACCCGAAAAACCTCGGCTTTTTCGGGAGTGTCTCAAGTGGAAAAAGGTCATGGATGACTTTTTCCACGGGCAGTTAGCACGGCGGTCGGGAGGCGGGGTCACGAGGGGTCGTAGCCGAGGTTCGGGGCCAGCCAGCGCTCCACCTCTGCCACCGTCATCCCCTTGCGGCCGGCGTAGTCTTCGACCTGTTCCCTCGTGATCCGGTCGACCGCGAAATAGCGGGCCTCCGGATGAGCAAAATAAAGACCGCCGACGCTCGCGGCCGGGGTCATCGCAAAGCTCTCGGTGAGGTCCATGCCAGCGGCCTCCCTGGCCCCGAGCCAATCGAACAGGGCGAGCTTTTCGGTGTGGTCCGGGCAGGCCGGGTATCCGGGCGCCGGCCGGATGCCGCGGTACTTCTCCTCGATGAGATCCTCGGTGGAGAGGGCCTCGGCCCGGCCGTAGCCCCATTCGCGGCGGACTTTTGCATGGAGCCATTCGGCAGACGCCTCGGCAAACCGATCGGCGATCGCCTTGACGAGGATCGAGGAATAGTCGTCCTGGGCCTTTTCAAAGTCGGCACAGAGAGCCTCGCATCCGTGCCCTGAGGTGACGGCGAAGGCGCCGACGTAGTCCTTGCGACCGCTCCCGACCGGCGCGACGAAGTCGGCGAGGGCATGGAAGGTGTCCTGCCCCTTTCGCTCCCATTGCTGGCGGAGGGTGTGGATGCGACCGAACTCCTTCGTCCGCGCGTCGTCGGTGTAGAGGAGGATATCGTCGCCCTCGGCATTGGCGGCGAAGAAAGCGTACACGCCGCGGGCCCGGAGGCTCCCCTCGGAAACGACGCGATCCAGCAAACGGAGGGCATCCTCGTGGAGCTTGCGGGCCTCGGTCCCGACCACCACGTCATCGAGGATCGCTGGAAACTTCCCCTTCAGCTCCCAGGCCTGGAAGAAGGGCGACCAATCGATGTAGGGGACGAGTTCCGTAAGCGGTATCGAGTCGAGGCGGCTGATTCCCAGGAACGATGGCACGTCGATCGGCGCCGTCGACCAGTCGGTCGTCCAGCGCTTCGCCCGGGCGTCGGCGAGCGGCACGAGCGTCGCCTGCTGCCGCCGCTTGAAGTTCTCCACGTCGCGTGCCTGGGCGGAGCGGTTGTCGCGGGAAAAGCCCTCCCGGCTCGCCGGATTGATGAGCTTCTCCACGACGCCAGCCGCCCGCGAAGCGTCGAGCACATGGATGATGTCGCCGGAGTACTTCGGGGCGATCTTCACCGCTGTGTGCCGGGCGGACGTCGTGGCCCCGCCGATGAGGATCGGCAGCTTGAGCCCCTCGCGCTCGAACTCTTCAGCAACGTGCACCATCTCCTCGAGGCTCGGCGTGATCAGCCCGGAGAGGCCGACGACGTCGACCTTCGCTGTCTGGGCCGTCTCGAGGATCTTCGCCGCCGGGATCATCACGCCGAGGTCGATCACCTCGTAGCCGTTGCAGCCGAGCACCACGCCGACGATGTTCTTGCCGATGTCGTGAACGTCGCCGCGCACCGTGGCCATGAGCACCCGCCCGCGGGATGTCTGCTCCTGCCCCTGCTTCTCAGCCTCCATGAACGGCTTGAGGTATTCGACCGCCCGCTTCATCACCCGGGCGCTCTTCACCACCTGCGGCAGGAACATCTTCCCCTGCCCAAAAAGATCGCCGACAACCTGCATCCCACTCATGAGCGGGCCCTCGATGATCTCGAGGCTCGCGGCATACTTTCCCCGCGCCTCCTCGACATCGGCCTCGACGTGGTCGGCGATCCCCTTGAGGAGGGCGTGCTGGAGACGTGCCTCGACGTCGAGGTCGCGCCAGGTGTCGGTCTTGGCGGTGTCGCTGGGGTCACGGTGCTTCACCTGTTCGGCAAACTCGATCAGCCTGTCGGTGGCGTCGGGGCGGCGGTCGAAGAGCACATCCTCGATCCGCTCGAGGAGTTGCGGATCGATCTCTTGGTAGACAGCCAGTTGCCCCGCATTGACGATCCCCATCTCCATCCCGGCTCGGATGGCGTGGTAGAGGAAGGCAGCGTGCATCGCCTCGCGGACGGCGTCATTGCCACGAAAGGAGAAGGAGATGTTGCTCACCCCCCCCGACACCTTCACTAGCGGCATCGCCTCCTTGATCAGCCGCGTGGCCTCGATGAAGTTGATGGCGTAGCGGTTGTGTTCCTCGATGCCGGTGGCGACGGTGAGGATGTTGGGGTCGAAGATGATGTCCTGCGGCGCGAATCCGGCCTGCTCGGTGAGGAGCCGGTAGGCACGCTTGCAGATCGCCAATTTGCGATCGATTTCGGTCGCCTGTCCCTCCTCGTCGAAGGCCATGACGACAACGGCGGCGCCGTAGCGACGGACCGTCCTCGCCTTCCGGAGGAAATCCTCCTCCCCTTCTTTCAGGCTGATGGAGTTGACGATCCCCTTGCCCTGGAGGCACTTGAGGCCCGCCTCGAGCACCTTCCAGTCGGAACTGTCGACCATCACCGGGACCCGGGCAACTTCCGGCTCGCTCGAGAGGAGCGTGAGGAACTTCGTCATCACCGTCGGGCCGTCGAGCATCCCCTCGTCGACATTGACGTCGATGATGTTGGCGCCGTTCTCCACCTGCTGCCGGGCGACGCCGACGGCCTCCTCGTAGCGCTCTTCTCGGATGAGCCGGGAGAAGGCCTTCGAGCCGGTGACGTTCGTCCGTTCACCGATGATCGTGAAGCTGCTCTCGGGACGGATCTCGAGCATCTCGAGCCCCGAATAGCGAGAGCGATCGGAGTCGATCGGGGGAACACGCGGCGGATGTTTGCCCACCGCCTCGGCGATCGCCTTGATGTGCGCCGGCGTCGTACCGCAGCAGCCGCCGATGATGTTGAGCCATCCCTCGCGGGCGAAATCACCGAGCACCCCCGCCATCGAGGCTGGGGTCTCGTCGAAGCCACCGAGGGCATTGGGGAGCCCGGCGTTGGGGTAGCAGCTGACGGGGAGCGGTGCGATTCGACCGAGATCGGCCAGGTGGGTGCGCAGCTTTTCGGCACCGAGGGCGCAGTTGATCCCGACGCTCACCAGATCGGCGTGGGAGAGGCTCATCCAACAGGCTTCGACCGTCTGTGCGGAGAGGGTTCTTCCCCCTTCGAAGACCGTGAACGAGGCCATCACCGGCACGCGGATACCGGTCGAGCGGAAGGTCTCCTCGATGGCGAACAGGCAGGCTTTGAGGACGAGGGTATCGAAGGCCGTCTCGGCGAGGATGACGTCGACGTCCCCCTCGAGGAGTGCTTCGACCTGCGTCCGGTAGTTGGCCACCATTTGGTCGTAGGTAACGTCGCGGTGGCCCGGGTCGTTGACGTTGCCGGCGATCGAAAGTTGCTTGTTCGTCGGTCCGATCGACCCGGCTACAAATCGGGGTCGGTCGGGCGTCTTCGCGGTGGCCGCGTCGGCGGCCTCGCGGGCGAGTTTGGCCGCGGCGAGGTTCAATTCCCGCACCCGGTCTTCGAGGCCGAAGTCGGCGAGGGCAAGGGCGGTGGCGCCGAAGGTGTTGGTCTCGACGATGTCGGCTCCGGCCTCGAGGTAGGCCGCGTGGATCCCGCGGATCGCATCCCCCTGGGTGAGGACGAGGATGTCGATGCAGTTCTTCAGGTCCTTCGGGTGGTCGCGGAAGGCTTCGCCCCGGAAACCGTTTTCGTCGAGACCAAGGGCATGGACCATCGTCCCCATGGCGCCGTCGAGAACGGCGATGCGGGTGGCGAGGAGGTCATGGAAGGCCTTTTGGCGAACGTCACGGGGGAGCGTGGTCATGATGGGGTCGGCGACGAAAAGCCGCCGGGACTGTGGTGCGGTGGGAGGGGAACTTTTCCGGACGCGTCATGATAGGCGACTGGGGGGGCCGGGCATACTGCGACACGGAGAGTGGCGGTGATCGGTGCCCCCAAGGCGGCTTGAACAGGGGGCATGGGGAGGCCGAGGGGGGCGGACGGACGCCATGGGCTCCCCCTCAAGGACTGAGCACCGCGGAGACGATGGACCGACGAGGGTCCGAGGCTCGAGTCCTCTGGACGGATACCGACTCAAGCGGTGGTTCAGGCGGTCAGTGCCGCTCGCCCTTCAAGCGTGTGGCCGCCTTGGGAGCCTTGCGGGGAGAAGACTTTCGGGATGGTGGTGATCGCCAGGTTTCCACGACTCGATCCGATCGCGACGGCGGCGTGTCCGGCGGTGCCCGTCGTGTCCATGGCAGTGGCGACCACCACGGCCTTGGCGCCGGCAGACGTCACGGCGCCAGGATCGCCGCAGGTGCCCGTCGTGGCTGCCGTCCCGAGGCGTTCGCGGGCCCCCCGGGCCAGGTTTCCGGCGGTGTCGACACTCGTGCTGGCAGTCGTCGCCGGTATGTTCTGGGCGGCGGTGTGGCGCGAGGAGCAACGGCGCGCCGCGGAGGATGGGAATCGTGATCGCGAAGCGGTGGCCATGGAACCGGACGGGGAGGCGGGGCTGATCCGATGACGCTCGACTGGCTCGACAACGCGTTCCTCACCCGACAGCCGCGCCCCAAGCCGGCCGCACCGGCGGCCGCCCCCGAGGCCCCGGGGGCGATGCTCCCTGATGCCATTCCCCCGGGTCCACGGCCATCCGATACATCGGCCACTTCCGAGGATTCGGTCGTTGCCCGTCTCCTCGAGGCTGTGCCGTCAGCATGGGGCAGTCTCGCCGCGGCGATCGAATCGGCGGCGCTGGCCGGTGTGAAGGTGGTTGCCTTCACCGGCGGGGAGCGGAGCGAGGGACGCTCGACGGTCGTTGTCGGCGTGGCCGAGGTGCTGCGTCGCCGCGGGCGGTCGGTAGCCATCCACGCCCAGGCCCCGCTCCTGCTGCCGATCGACGAGGCGGAAGAGGCCCGCGTGGCGGAGATCGTGCTCGTCGATGCCGGGCCATGGTTCACCGCCGGTCCTGTCCGCCGTCGCACCGTCGAACGCGCGGCGTTGGGGTGTGATGCGGCGGTGCTCGTTCGCCGTGCCGACAGGCCCCCCTGCCCTGCCTGGACCGAAGCGCTTGCCGCGATCGGCCTGACAGTGATCGGCGAGGCGGTGACGTTCGAATCGGCGTTGGTATCGGGGTGAACCACCATGGTCGTCTCCCGGTCGCTGCCGGTGATTCTCACTCCCGCCCAAGAGGCAGCGCTCGGCCGGATCCGCTTCGCGCTCGAGGAGCCGGCCGGGGTCGTCCTGCTCTGCGGCCCCGCCGGCGCGGGGACGAGCCTCATTCTCGCCAGACTGGCCGCCGAACTCGGGGCTGACCAGCCGGCGGGCATGCCGATCCGGACCGCGTCGGCGCTCGCTGACGCGATCAGGCAAGACGCGCCGATTGGCGGCATTCTCCTTGTCGACGAGGCCCATCTGGCCATGCCTGACGATCTCGATGCGTGTGCCACCCTCGTCGCGGCGCAGGGCGCGAGCGCCCGCTGTGTCGTTCTCGCGGGGCGGGGGCGACTGCTGACGCTCGTCGGGCGCGACAGCCGGATCGCCCCACGCGTGCGGCTGCGGGCGATCGTGCCGCCGCTGACCCTGGCCGATACGGGTCGGATCGTGGAGAGCCGGCTGGGCGATGTGGGGTCCGACGTGGTGCGGACCTGCCACGAGATCACTGCGGGGATCCCGGCCGCGCTGGTTCGGCTCATCGAGCTGGCCACCGTGTCGGCTGGTCGGCAACTGACGCCCGCCGACATCGAGACGATTCACCGCCGGCTCGACCTGCACGCGGTGTGAGGGGCCTCGGCGCGTTGGCCAGTGTCCGCGACCGATGTCAATCGATCGACGCTGCGGTTCGGGCGAGATAATCGGCGGTCGATTCAGGGGGCATTGTCCCCGCCGGCGGGAGCGGGCGGCCCGGGGCGAACGGCGCCGGGTCGAGGTGGGGCGGATGACCGGTCATGAGATCGGCCAGGAGGACAGCGCTCCCGGTCGACTGGTGGAGCCCCGCTCGGAAGTGGCCGGCGGATAGGAAGGCGTTGTCGAGGTCGGGAATCGGGCCGATCGTCGGATTGCCGTCGCTGTTCCCCGGGCGGAGGCCGGCCCAGGATCGTTCTACGACGCTTCCCGGCAGGTCGCCCAAGAGCGACCGGGCGACCCCAAGGAGGCGGGAGACGGTGTCGGGGCTCGTGGTCGGATCGAAGCCGACGTCCTCGATCGTCGAGCCGACGAGGAGCCGGCCGTCGGGACGCTGGACGAGGTAGCTGAGTCCACGGTTGACGATCCGCGTGATCAACGGCCTCGGAAGGCGGAGGAGGACGATTTGTCCGCGGATCGGCCTGGTTTCGAGCGCGAGGCCAAAGGCCGCGGCCAGGCCGCCGGTCCAACTTCCCGCCGAAAGCACCCAGGTGCCGGCAGTGATCTCGCCGGTCGCGGTCACCGCCCGCTCCACCCTCGTACCCCTGACGACAAACTGGCGGACGTCGGCCTCTTCGATGACCACTCCCCGTCTGCTACACGATGCCTCGAGCGCGTCGAGATGGCGCGAGGGGCGAAGCTGCTGCTCCTCACGGAGCATCATCCCCCCGAGGATCTCCCCGGCCTCCGCGCCGCCGGCCAGCGCCGGTTCGCACTCCAACACCGCTTGCGCGTCGAGGAGGTCGGCAGCCGTCCCCCTGCCACGCCACCGTGTCGCGTCAGTGCGGAGTCGCTCGAGGCCTGCGGCCGAGCGGGCCAGATAGAGGCCACCGCTCGAGAGGAGGCCGTTGTCGATGCCGGTCTCGGAGCGGAGATCCTTCGACCAGAGGCGGTGGAGTTTGTCGCTCCAGGCCGTGAGAGCATCGGCAGGCGAGATGCCGGCATGGAGCGGCGCTGGCGGAAAGATCCCGGCCGCTGCCCAGGAGGTGGTCTCGGCGCCGCGGCCACGGGCGAGAACCCTCACCTTCACACCGCGGCCGGCGAGCTCTCTGGCGATGGAGAGACCGATGATCCCACCACCGACGATGCAGCAGTCGTTCATGGTGTGTTTCGGTGGACGCGGGTCAGGCGTTGGTTGTCACGGTCGGCGTGTCGGCGATGTTCACCCACACATGCACATGGGGGGCGCCGCGGTAATGCCAGACAAACGACGGCCCTTCGAGCCGCCAGTTGTCCCACACGCCGTCGTTGCCGACGTCGGCATCGCTGAAGAATGCCAACCGGCAGCGATCGAGGCCTCCCTGCGCGGCTAGGCAGGTGCGGGCCTCGGCCCGATCGGTGTCGCGGAACGGTTCGAGGAGCAGCCCCAGCACCCGCTCGAGTTCCCCGCGCTGATCGGGCGACATCTCCGAGACTGCAAGCCCGTCGAGCCGCGCGTCGCCCCGGAATCCGACGGCATTCTCGGCTGGAGTCTTGGCCACGAGCGCCGCCTCGCGCTGCTTGCCGTCGAGCATCGCGGCGAGCTGGTTGGCGGCAACGGCCTGTGACCAGAAGACGTTCCCCTCATGATCGGCCGGCTCGTTGAAGGCGCCGGTGTCGTGGCCGTAGAAGATCGGGCCGGCAAAGGCGACATGCTCTTCAGAGTCGCCGTCGCAGCGGAGTGTCATGTGGCGGCCGGTGAGAAGAAACTGAAACTTCCCGCTCCCCGGCTCCCCGAGCATGGCGATCGATTGGGCATGGCCGAAGCCGCCGCAATCGTCCTCCATCTGCCGGTCGAAGCGGGCATGCCACTCCGGATGGATGAGCTGCTCGAAAATCTCCCGGGTGAGCGCCTTCTGGTCCTTCGTGTAGAAGTCGCTCTTGAGCTCGGGCTCGGTGGCGTTCCAGTTGTTGCCGACGCGCGACCGGAGGAGGCCGAACTTCGGATGAACATAGTCCCACGCGAAGCAGATCTTCTCCCGCTGGCTCGGCGACAGCGAGGCGTGGAGGGCCTGGGCGAGCGTCTCGGCGGTGCTCACCGCCGACGGCTCGGCCGCCCGGAGAAGCGTCGGTCTTGTAAGGAGGCCGGCGCCTCCAAGGAGCGACGGGGCTGCAGCCAGCAAGCCGGAGGTGGCAAGAAATCCCCGGCGGCTGATCGATCGGTGGCGTGAACGGCGTGGCATTGGGTGTGCTCCTGCGGCTTTGCTGGCTCCGGCCGGTGGCATTCGGCATCGGAGCCATTCCCTAAGAGCCTACGCTCCTAGGCTGCGCCTCACCAGCTTGGCCGGTCGCTCGGCGCGTGGCTTGGAGGACTTGCCCCGCCGTCTCCGGCCCCGATACCGGGGCTGGCAGGTGGCGCAGAAGAAGGTCGAGCGTTGGGCCTGAACGATGCGCTCAATCGGAGCGCCGCAAGCTTGGCAGGGGGTGCCGGCGAGCCCGTAGACGCGGTGGAGCTTCTGAAATCCCCCCTTGCGGTTGTCGGCGGTGCGGTAGAGCTCGTCGCCGATGCTCGAGCCTTCGTGGGCCACGGCGCTGGCGAGGATCTCCCGTGCGGCTCGCGCGACGGCCTCCCACGCTCCGGCAGCGAGCCCGTGGCAGGGGGTGCGCGGGTCGATTGCGGCGCGGTGGAGGATCTCCGCGGCGTAGATGTTGCCGATGCCCGCCACCGCTCTTTGGTCGAGGAGGGCGACCTTCACCCCCCGCCGCGATCCCCCTAGCCGCTCGGCGAGCTCGCTGCCGGTGACGACGAGGCCGTCAGGGCCGAGCTTGGCAGCGCCGCAGGCCCGATCGAGCCCCCGCGCGTCGAGGAGCCGGATCGTCCCCAGGCCGCGCTGATCCCAGAAGAGGAGCTTTTGGCGTGAGCCCGCGGATGAGCCGTTCCCCGTGGCGACCTCGAGCTCCATCCGGACATGGTGCGGCGTCGGCGGCTCGGCCACGAGGAGAAGCCCGGTCATCCTCGGCTCGATGACGAGCCAGTGCGCGGCCGAATCCTCCCTGCCGACTTCGATCGCCACCCGTTTGCCGAACCGGGCGACCGATACGATTCGATGGCCCTCGAGCCGTGCCGCGATCTCGGTGGGGGGCGGGGCGATGGCCAGCGGGCGGCAGGTGCCCTGGGGAAAGCGGGCGGCGACGATCCGGGCACCGCAAAGCCCCGCGATCCCGCGACGCATCGTCTCGACTTCGGGGAGTTCGGGCACGGGAGGCTCCTCGCGGCGGGGCTGCCGCAGCGCACCAGCGGCGGTGGATGGTAGCACCTGCCGGTGCGGCTACAATTGGTGCCTTGCGTCGCCAGCGGCCCTCGGGCGACGCCGTTGGATCGTTCCCTCTGCCCTGCGCTTCCCACCGGAGCCTCCGCCGATGCCTTCCCCTCTCTCCCCTCCACTTCCTGCCGGTGGCATCTCGCAGGTTCCCGACGTCCACGGCCGGTTTGGACGGTTCGGTGGTCGCTACGTCCCCGAGACGCTCTCCGCCGCGCTCGATCAACTCCAGGCGGCCTACGACGAGGCCCGGGCCGATCCGGCCTTTCAGGCCGAGCTTGATCAGCTCCTTGCCGCCTTCGTCGGCCGCCCTCTCCCCCTCCTCTTTGCCAAGCGGCTCACGGAATACGCCGGCGGCGCCCAGATCTGGTTCAAGCGCGAGGATTTGAGCCACACCGGCGCCCACAAGATCAACAACACCCTCGGGCAGGGCTTGCTGGCGATGCGGATGGGCAAGAAGCGGATCATCGCCGAGACCGGCGCCGGCCAGCACGGCGTCGCCACCGCCACCGCCTGTGCCCGCTTCGGCCTCGACTGCGTTGTTTACATGGGCTCCGAGGACGTCCGTCGGCAGGAGCCGAATGTCCGCAGCATGCGGATGATGGGGGCGGAGGTCCGGCCGGTGGAGAGCGGCTCACGCACACTTCGCGACGCGATCAACGAGGCGATGCGTGACTGGATGGGCTCGGTGGAGACAACCCACTACATCATCGGCTCGGTCGTCGGGCCCCATCCGTTCCCGCGGATCACCCGCGATTTCCAGTCGGTGATCGGCCAGGAAACGCTCGTCTTCTGCCAGCAGGAACTCGGCCGCGATCCCGACTGCGTCGTCGCCTGTGTCGGCGGGGGAAGCAACGCCGCCGGCATGTTCTATCCCTTGGTTGAGCACAAGGGGATTCGCCTCGTCGGCGTCGAGGCCGGTGGCCGATCGGCCAAGCCTGGCGACCATGCCGCGAGCCTCTCTTACGGCAATGCCGGTATCCTCCATGGGAGCCTCTCCTACGTACTCCAGGATCCCGACGGCCAGACGGCCGACGTCCATTCGGTGTCGGCGGGGCTCGACTATCCCGGCGTCGGTCCCGAGCATGCCTGGTGGCACGACACGAAGCGCGTCGAATACACGAGCGTCACCGATGCCGAGGCCCTCGACGCCTTCGATCTCGTCGCCCGCCGTGAGGGGATTCTCCCCGCGCTCGAGACATCGCATGCCATCGCCTGGGCGGTGAAGGAGGCGGCTCGTCGGCCGAAGAAGGAAGTGATCGTCGTCTGTCTGTCTGGCCGCGGTGACAAAGACGCGGCGGAGATCGCTCGGCTGCGATCCATCGAGAAGGGAGGGGCCCACGCATGACCAGCCACCACGATTCGAAAGGCCTGTCCTCCGGGCCACTCTCCAAGACGTTCGCAGCTCTCGCCAAGGACGGCCGCAAGGCCCTCGCTCCCTTCGTGACTGCCGGTGACCCTGATCTCGACACCACGCTCGCTGTTCTCGAAGCGCTCGACCGGGCCGGGGCGGCGGTGTGCGAGCTCGGTGTGCCCTACAGCGATCCGATCGCCGACGGGCCGGTCATCCAAGCCTCCTACACGCGGGCCCTCGCCGCGGGATTCACGCTCGAGAAGTTTTTCGAGATGGTGCGGAAGGCGACGGGCCGGGTGAAGATGCCGATTCTGGCGATGGTGAGCTATTCGATCATCTACCGTCGCGGGATCGATCGCTTCGTCGACGATGCCGCGGCAGCGGGGCTTGCGGGCCTTGTCGTCCCCGATCTTCCCCTCGAGGAGTCGGACGTCCTCGATGCCACCTGCAAGGGGGCGAATCTGGCCCTGGTGCGCCTCGTGACGCCGACGACGCCGCCGGAGAGGGCCGCCGAGATCGCCAAGCGTTCGACGGGCTTCCTCTACTGCGTGAGTGTTGCCGGCGTGACGGGGGCTCGGACCGATCTCCCCGAGGGGCTCGTCGAGCGGGTGAAGTGGCTGCAGACCAAGACCGACGTGCCGGTGCTCGTCGGCTTCGGCGTCAGCACGCCGGAGCAGGTCAAACTCCTCTCGGGGGTGGCCGACGGCGCGATCGTCGGATCGGCGCTCGTTCGCCGCGTCGGTGAACTCGCGGCGGAGGGCCCGGAGGGAGTCGCCAAGGGGGTGGAGAGCTACATTGCCGACCTCGTAAACGCGGCGCGATAACGGCCGCGGGCAGTGCTTCAATCGTTGTGCCACGGGGCGTTCCGGCGCTTTGGCCGGTGGGAGTCAGCGGCTATCGGACTCCAACGCTTGCCCGTTGCTGCACCGACAATGGCACCCGCATGATCCGGTTGCGATCCCACGATTCGCTCAAGGCTGCGCCGGCGAAGAGTGTAACGCGCTGGGGCTCGACGAGGAGAAACGGCGTGACGTGGCCGAAGCGGTCGACGTCGGCGCCGGATCGATCCACGAGGAGCCCCTGGGATTGCCAGGTGAGGCCGTCGGGGCTCGTGGCGAGCCGGGTTCCCTCCCGCGATTCGACGGTCATCACGAGCCCGTCACCGATCCGGACGACATGAACGCCTCCGGCATCTTCCCCGAAGACAGGCTCTGCCTGCGGGCGCGTCCAGGTCAGGCCGTCGATCGATTCGGCGTAGCCGACCGCGCGGATGGATCGATCGGACTTCGGCACGCCTTCCGCTGGAGCGCCCACCGGCAAGTCCCGCCGGCCGTCGTACCACATCCGGAAGCGGCCATCCTCATGGAGGACGCTCGGCCGGCCGACGAGGAGCGAATCCCAGGCGCCGTCGGCGCCGGGGCGGAACACCGTCCCCTGCTACTGCCATGTTCTTCCATCGGTAGAGGTCACCAGCGCGATCTCGTCGCGGATGTCGACCGGGGCTCGGGTGAAATACATGAAAAACGTATCGCCGACCTTCACGACCGATGGATCGTTGACATGGTTGGCATCGCCGTGGTCGACGACCACCCCCTTCGGCTCCCACACGAGGCTGTCTGGCGACTCGGCCAGCAGAATGCGGTCGTGGCCATCGCGCCCTTGGGCCCCGTACCACATCCGGTAGACGCCGTCCTCGATAAAGATTTCCGGTGCGTACGCATTCCCGCCCCCGTGCGGCGCGGCCTGGAGGTCACCGGTCGGATCGAGAACGACCTCCGGCGCCGCGGCGATCGCGTTGCCTGACAGCAGGCAGGCCGCAAGGCCAGCGAGGAAGAAGACGCCTCGATGGAGCATCATGGCGCGCCTGGAGAATGTTCGAGGGGCTCATTTGACGCTCGGAGGCGGGAGTCGTCGTGCAGGCGATCGACAACGCGGAGCAATCGCAGATCGGTATCAAACTTGAAGGCGATCGCCCAGAGGCCGGCCACACAACCCGCCAGCACTCCAGATCCTTGGGGATTGGCGATGGTGGCCACGATCAGGCCCACCGATGCGACGCCAGCGCAGCGCGACAACGTTTTGAAGCGGCCTGTGAGATCGGCGATGGCAGCACTCCGGCGGACCGGATCCGCTGCGATCTCGGCAAACTCTTCGTCGTTGTTCTTGAACATGTCAGGCTCCTTAGAAGCGTCGCGATGGTTGCCGAAGCCCCCTCACGCCAGAACCTCCCGCACGACATGGCCGTGGACGTCGGTGAGTCTCCGGTCGACGCCGGCGGTGCGGAACGTGAGGCGGGTGTGGTCGATGCCGAGGAGATGGAGGATCGTCGCCTGGAGATCGTGGACGGTCGTCGTTCCGGCGGCGGTTTGGTAGCCGAGCTCGTCGCTCTCGCCGTGCGTGGCGCCGGTCTTCACCCCTGCCCCGACGAGCCAGGTGACGAACGTGCCACCGTTGTGGTCGCGGCCGTCGCCCCCTTGCGCGAACGGGGTGCGGCCGAACTCGGTCGTCCAGATCACGAGGGTGTCGGAGAGGAGGCCGCGATCGCGGAGGTCGTCGAGGAGAGCGCCGATCGGCTGGTCAACGCTCTTTGCCATCGGCGGCAGCTCGCGTGAAATGCTGCCGTGGTTGTCCCAGTTGTCGACCGCCCCCTGCGGGCCGCTCCACACCTGCACGAACCGCGTGCCACGCTCGATCAGCCGCCTGGCCATCAGACAGCGCTTACCGAAGTCGGCCGTCTCCTTTTGCTCCAGGCCATAGGCGGCGATCGTCGCCGCGGTCTCTCCCGCGAGGTCGAACGTGGCCGGCGCCGAGAGCTGCATCCGGGCGGCGAGTTCGCCCGAGGCGATCCGGGCTTCGAGTTGCGTGTCGAGCGGGCGGGCGGCGGCATGGCGGCGATTGAGCCGGCTGATCGCAGCGAGCGTGTCGCGATCAGCATCGCCCCGGGCAAATGGAAAGGCCTCTGAGGCAAAAATATCGGGGATCGGCTCGGGGCGGCCGAGATCGACGACGGTCCCTTGATGACGGGCCGGCAAAAAGCCCGCCGAAAAGTTCCCCTTCTGGTTGTAGGGGAGGCCACGCGGGTCGGGGAGAACGACAAACTCGGGGAGGTCGTCGACGATCCGCCCCAGGCCATACGACACCCAGGCGCCGAGACAGGGAAACCCGGGGAGCATGAACCCGGTGTTCATCATGTAGCTCGCCGGACCATGGACGTTCGTCGTCGTCTTCATCGCCATCAGGAACGCCATCCGGTCGACGCGCTCTGCCTGACAGGGAAACATGCTGCTCACCCATCGCCCCGTCTCGCCATGCCGGGCAAACGGGAATGGGCTCTTCAAGACGTTGCCGGCCGGGCCTGTAAAGCCTTCCGGCTTTTCCTTCGGCCCGAGCGCCTCGCCGTGGTG
>Ga0164294_10000339_pt1 | contig 43772 bp, 36 predicted proteins | sample GEODES005metaG_FD_111479 | JGI IMG/M metagenome (GOLD analysis project Ga0164294, IMG submission 111479) | Oligotrophic lake water microbial communities from Sparkling Lake, Wisconsin, USA - GEODES005 metaG | ecosystem: Environmental > Aquatic > Freshwater > Lake | place: USA: Sparkling Lake... | reverse complement strand
GGTAAAGTCTGCATTCACCTTTGCATTGTTTGAAGGACCAGTTGGAGGAGCATTGACCAAAAATCTAGCGGCATTTGCCTTGTTATTTCTCACTTCCGCCGCGGCGATTGCCCAGGAAGCGACGAACATCAAGGAAGTTATCATTCGCGGCAACAAGCGCGTAACCGTTGAAACGATCAGCGGAATTATTCGGACAAAGGTAGGACAGCCGTACATCCAAGAGAACTTGGATCGGGATAAGAAAGCCCTCGAAGACCTTGGCTTTTTCTCTGCGGTTAGCGTGCGAGCCACCCCGCTCGAAAGCGGCCAGTACTCGGTCACCGTTGATCTCGTCGAATTCCCAGAGATCAAGGAAATCCGCGTTACCGGCAACACCGTAGTCACAACCGAACAGATTCTTGCCGTTGTCAGCTTAAAGCCCGGTGACGTTTTCAATGCAAACGCCCTGGCGCCGAGCATCCGCGCCATCGAAAAGCTCTACGCGGACAAATCCTATTTCGCTCAGGTCCTCGATTTCACTCCTCTCGAAGGCAGCACCGGCACGATCAATCTCGCCATCAGCGAAATCAAGGTCGGCACGGTCTCGGTTCAAGGAAATGTCCGAACCAAAGACTGGGTCTTCAAGCGACTGATCAAGACCCGTTCTGGAAACGCCTTTAACGGCGAACGATGGGGCAAAGACCTCCGTCGAATCGCTGGCTCCGGTTGGTTTGAACCCGGCACGATACGAAGCATCGAAGACCCCGATCGAGAAGTTGGAAAAGTCGACTTGACGGTTGAAGTCAAAGAAGGACGAACCGGCCGATTCGACGTTGGTCTTCAGCTCGACCCGCAGAACTCCCTTGCTGGCGTTGTCCGACTTTCGGAGAACAACCTCGGCGGAACGGGCCAGGGCGTGACGTTGGACTACCTCCAGACCACCCAAGGCGGCGGTGCCAGCGTTGGACTCGAGTACATCAACCCGTTTTATGACGACAAAGACACCACCGTTTCCGTCTCGGTGTACAGCCGCGTCATTTACAGATTCAACAACTTCTTTAACAGCAACACGCCAACGACCGATAACTCGGTGTTCGAGCGCCGCGCTGGTGGCACGCTTGCATTGGCCAGACCGATCAAGGAAGACCTCACCTTCGGTATCAGCGCACGGTACGAGTCCACCAAAACCTTCAACGGCTCCACGGCCACCGGAACTGACTTCATTCAGCAAGACGGAACCGTCGGCACCATCGCGTTTGCGCTGACTTCCGATAAGCGAGACTTGGTCGTCGACCCATCCCGAGGCGATTTCCTCCGGTTGGAGTTCGAGCCTGGTCTTACCAAGATCGACCGCATTGGCGGCGCGATCACCGATACCAGCCTGCTCGGCAACAGCTCGTTCACGAAGTCTGCCATCGAGTACCGACGCTACTTCACAAATCAGCCGGCGCGTGGCCGAAACGATCCAGACGCGCCACGTCGAGTCCTTGCCTTCCGAGCCCGGTACGGCACCATTTCAGGAACCGTTCCGTTCTTCGAACAGTACTTTGCCGGTGGCGCAAACTCGATTCGAGGCTACGACGAAGACCGATTCTGGGGCCGACAGCAGTTGGTTACCAACCTTGAATACCGGTATCCGGTTCAGCGATCGTTCAACGTCATCGGATTTGCCGACTACGGCGGAGCTTGGGGTGGCTATGGTGCCATCAACAACTTCAGCCAGTCGAACAAGTTCAAAATGCATCTCGGTTACGGGTTGGGCCTCGCGTTCCGAACTCCACTTGGACCTATTCGAATCGACTTTGGCTTCAACGAGGATGGTCAAAGCCGTACTCACTTCTTGATCGGAACGTCCTTCTAACCAAGGGCCTCATTTAGGAAAAACATGAACAAAGAAAATTTAGGCTGGGCGGTTTCGGGCGCTCTCGCAATGTCCCTCATCTTCGTCGTGAGCACGGGCTTTCAAGAGAAGGCCCTTAAGCTGGGCACCGTCAATGTCGCCAAAGTTTTTGATGACAGCGATATTCGGCAGAAGCTCGATGTCGAAATTCGAGAGTTCGGTACGGCTCGAGAAAACACCTTTAACTTCCTCGCCACCTATCCAATGTTGGCCACCGCGGATCTCAAGAAGTTCCGAGAGCTCAGCCTAAAGGTGCCGCAGACCGACGCCGATAAGGCCGAGTTGGAGCGACTGCGCAAGGCCGGCGTCACGGCCGATCAGAAGTACCGAGAACTGCAAACCAAGCCCAATGCAACCGATGCGGAAAAGACGCAGCTTGGGACTTATCAGCGAAATGTTCAGGAAAACGAGCGATACCTTGGCCTAACCCAGCAGGAGTTCAGCCGAGAAATCACCGATCGACAGAGCAAGATGCGCGCCGATACGCTCCTCAAGGTTAAGGCCGCAATCAGCGAAATCTCCCAGAAGCAGGGTTACAGCATCGTCTTCTCCGACGAAACGGCCCCGTATGCGGCAAATGACTTGACGCCTGAAGCGCTCAAGGCCATCAACGCCAAGAAGTAATCAACCGTAATGGATCAACTACGCCGAACTCCCCGTCGCCGCCGAGCCCTAAAGGGCGCTCTCGCCCAAATGGGCTGGGTCGTCGCGGCGGCGTTTGCCGCGGTCACCTTCGCGAGCGGGTTCCAGACCCCCGCCATGAAGTTCGGCGTGGTTGACATTGCCAAGGTTGTTGAAAACAGCAGCTACGGCAAAGAAACCCAAACGATGTTCCGCCAGATGCAGGCCTCGCGAGAAGGGCTGCTCGAGTTCATCGACACCAACCGAGTTCTCACCACCGAGCAGGCCCAACGACTCCGCGATCTTACGATCAAGCCAAACCCAACCAACGAAGAGAAGGCCGAGCTCGAGCGCATTAAAGCGGAAGTCATTACCGCCAATAAGAAGTGGGCCGAGCTTTCGACGAAGGCTGCCGGGCTCACCGCAGAAGAGCGGACTCTTCTCGAAGATTACGCGCGCCGCAGCCAGGCGATGAGCGAGTTTGCCGACCGACTCTTGAAGCAGTTTACGAACGAGATTCAGGGCTGGGCCTCGGACCAGAAAGTGAAGGGTCTGGAGCGCGCGCGCAGTTCGGTTCAAGAAGTGGCAAAGGCGGAAGGTTATAACGTTGTTTTTGAAATTGGGATCGCACCTTTCGGAGCAAATGACCTCACCGATGCCGCGCTTAAAGCAATGGACGCTAAGAAGTAGCGCCTTCCTTGCGCTGTTGGTGTTCGTAGGCTGCGGTCCGTCTCGCCCAAAGCCGGCGGTGAGCATCAATGTCAACCGGGTGGTGCAGGAATCGTTGCCGCCCGCCGAAAAAGAACCCGCCCTCCCGCGACCGCCAAAGCCGATGCCCGGCGTTACTGCCGTGTTGCCTGCCCTTCCGGCACGCGAGATCATGACCCGGCCGCAGAACGCGGAACAGCTACGAGAATCAGTGCGTGAGCTTCAGGAGTCCATCCGAATTCGGCTCGAGAAGCAGCTACGAAAGCTGTACGCCCGTGATGCGAAGCGGTACGAAGTGGAGCTTCAGCGGCAGTTTGGCGACTTAGAGGAATCGTCGCTAACCGAACTCAGCGAGACCATTCGCGCCGAACTGGAGAAAGTCGGAGAAGCTCGATTACCAAAGCTGGCGCGCCTGGCTTTCCTCGAGGGTTGGCCCGATCCCAATCCGCAGAACATTCCCTCGCCAACCCCGCTCCGCCCGGTGCCGCAATTGCGCGAAGACGAAGCCCTGCGGTTGCGCCGAGAGCTTGCCCGGATCGATTCGGAGTTCAAGGCGCGAATCGAGAATCTCTCCATCCTCCGGCTCGATGCTTTGGCGCAGCGCCGGACTCAAGTTCTGCTCGCGATCGAGGCGAGAAAGAACGAACTCGATGCTCAGGCAACGGCGGAAGCGAATAAGCAAATGGCCGACGCTACGAAGGATCTCCGGCTTGACCTTGCGCGGGGTCAGGTGATCAAGTTGCGACCCGTCGCGGCACAAACCGTAACGATTCCGGGCGGAAAACCGCTCGCCGGGGTGCCCAAGGTACCTTCATCCCCGGAGCTTTCCGAGCCGCAACTGACGCGGTCGCTCGTGGAGAGTGATCTTCGCATTTGGCTTGGACTCAATGGTTTTGAATTGAAGGATAGTGCCGTAGATAAGACGGCAGAATTTATAGCATGGCGAAATTCCCAGAAGCTTGGACAGTAGCGGATCTTGCCGCCTTTGTCGGTGGTTCCGTGATCGGAGACTCGACTCGAAAGGTCAGCCGACCGGGCACGCTCCAGGACGCATCGCCGGATACCGTCGTTTTTGCCGATAACGCGGAGTACCTGGACAAGGTTGTCGCGAACGGAATTGGCGTCGCACTCGTTCCGAGTGGCGTCGTTGCAGAAGGAATCTCGCTGGTAGTTGTGGAATCACCCCGAGCTGCGTTTGGGAAGCTTCTGCACTTCTGCGTGGAGCCACATCCCGTGGCCGTGGGGGTTCATCCGAGCGCTCAAGTCTCGCCAACCGCGACCATTTCGCCTGAAGCCGCGATTGGCGCTTTCGTCGTGATTGGTGATGCCACGGTCATCGAAGCCGGTGCGGTGGTTTATCCGTTCAGCTACGTTGGGCCGAATTGTCATCTTGAGCGGGACGTGGTCGTGTACCCACACGCCGTCCTGATGCAGAGCATCACGTTACGAACCGGGGCGATTATTCATCCCCACGCCGTCCTTGGCGCAGATGGTTTTGGCTACTCCTGGGATGGAACCAAGCATGCGAAGGTGCCGCAAGTCGGCGCGGTGGAGGTTGGCGAGCTCGCCGAGATTGGGGCCTGCACGACGGTGGACCGAGCAACCGCCGGCACGACACGCATCGGTGCCGGGACGAAGCTGGACAACTTGGTGCAAGTCGGGCACAACGTTCAGATCGGAAAGCATGTGCTGATCGCGGCGCAAACTGGCATCAGCGGCAGCGCGCAGATCGGTGATGGCGTGGTCATGGCGGGTCAGTGCGGTGTGGCCCACCACGTCTCAATCACGAGTCGCGTGACTCTCGGCGGTCGTGCCGCCGTCATCTCCGACATCACCGAACCCGGCGTGTACCTCGGCTATCCAACCCGTCCGATGGATACCGAAAAGCGCTCGATGGCACTTTATGGTCGCCTCCCCGAAATTTGGAAACGGTTGCGCCAGATCGAAAAATCACAGGACTCAGAAAAATGACGTACCAACGCAAAACCCTCGCAAGCTCGGTGTCGTTCGAGGGGATTGGCCTTCATTCCGGCGCCCCGGTGAAAATGACCGTTCACCCGGCCGAAGCGGGAATCGCCTTCCGGTACGGTAACGATCGATTTCTGGCGCGACCAGAGAATGTCACTGAGACCACGCGGTCCACAAAGCTCGGAACGGTAAGCACGATTGAGCACGTGATGAGCGCGCTTGCGGGGCTAGAAATCACCGATGCCGAAATTGAGCTGGATGCGCCGGAAGTGCCAGGTTTGGACGGAAGCGCCATGCCGTTCTTCGATGCCATCGAGCAGGCTGGGGCCACGGACCTCGGCACGGCCGAACTCCCACCGCTGTTCCGACGCTTGTTCGTTCATGAAGAGCCGGTGAAGATCGCCATTTCAGACGGCACTGGGCATTGGCGGTACGACTACGACACCGGTGAGCGATGGCCGAATTTGCAGTCTTTCGAGTTTCGGGCAGGGTCAGACAGCTACCGCGAGCAATTGGCCTCGGCGCGCACGTTTGCGTTCTTGGAAGAAGTGCCGAAGATCATCGCCGCCGGGTTGGGCCTAGGTCTAGATGAAAGCTCGGTGCTGATTCTCGGGCCAGAAGGTTATAAGAATGAAGCCCGGTTTGCGGATGAACCTGCTCGGCACAAGTTGCTGGATCTCATCGGCGATCTTTACTTGAGCGGTGTGCCGATTCGATTTTTGAATGTGGTGGCCGAAAAAAGCGGCCACCGGACAAATATTAGTGCTGCATCAATGATTCGACGGGCCTTAGAGAACAAGGACTAGAGCGATGGGGCCGTCTTCTCCCGGAAGAACTTCCGGATTGGACTGCGCAAGAGAGTCGAGGAGCCATTTGGGTCCGCACCCGTTGGGTGTGCTGACCGCGGTGGTCTCAGAACGGTCACGATGAAGCCCGGCCACGCCATTGAGGAGTAGCAAGTATTTCATCGACTCACCGGGCGTCGCGGAGAATGACTCTGCCTGCGGCGACCAGCGAAGGGCGATTGAACCTTTCGTCATTGAAAGCTTCTTCATTTGTTGTTCCAACGGAATAATGCAGATTACGTTCGCCAGCGAGGGCTAGTGGCGGTAACAAACATCAGACTTGCTGAATTTTACTACAAAAACCGCAATTAACTCGAAGTTCTTCTGAGAAGATAGAATCGTGCGGTGAGCTTGCAATACCGTTTGAACCGTCTCTTTGCACCCGATGGTAAGTGTTTTGACGTTGCAATCGACCACGGGTTCTTCAATGAATCTACTTTTTTGAGTGGCATTGAGGATCCGGCCCGTGCCATCGCCGCCGTGGTGGCCGCTTCGCCAGACGCCATCCAACTTCCGCCGGGCTCGGCACGCATTCTTCAGTCGATCGCGGGACCTCGCAAGCCTGCTCTCGTTCTGCGTACTGACACCGCCAACGTGTACGGGGCCATCCTTCCCGCAACGTTGCATTCGGAGCTGATTCAGAATGCGGTCGAGCAAGCATTGCGGCTCGATGCCGCGTGCATTGTCGTCAACTTGCTGTCGCTGCCGGGGGAATCAGAGCTACTCAATCAATGCGTTCGAAACGTGTGCGCCTTGAAGTCTGATTGCGAACGGTTTGGTATGCCGCTCATGGTTGAGCCTCTGGTCATGCAGCCCAACGAGCAATCTGGCGGTTATCAGGTGGATGGCGAGATCACGAAGATTCTGCCCTTGGTGCGAATGGCGGTCGAGCTGGGAGCCGACATCATCAAGTGCGATCCGTGCTCTGACGTTGCGGAGTTTCATCGTGTGGCGGAAATCGCGGGGGGATTCCCCGTACTCGTCCGCGGTGGCGGGCGTGCCAGCGACGAGGAGATTCTGTTCCGGACCGCGGCCCTCATGGTGCAAGGCGCCAGCGGCATCGTCTACGGCCGCAACGTGATCCAGCATCCGAACCCGACCCTTATGACGCAAGCGCTCATGTCTGTGGTCCACGATGGGAAATCGGGAGCAGAGGCTCTCGAACTTTTAGTATAGTTTCGTCTACAGATTTCGATGGATACTAACTCGATCATCTTCATCTTGGTTGGCCTGCTCTTGGGCGCAGTCATCGGGGCCGTTGGCGCGACCTTACAGGCAACCCGCAAGAGCCAAGCCGAGCTACAAGCTCTGCGCGAGCGCCTCACAACGAGCGAAACTCGGTTAGAGCAGTTGCCTAAGATCGAGAAGGAACTCGCGGAGAAGGCGGCCAGCTTGCAGATCCTTGATGGCAACCTCAAGACCCTCGAAAAGGCAAAAGTTGAAGCCGAAACGAATCTGACGAACCTGCGCGTCCAGATGGAAAGCGCGCTTAATGCGAAGGATGAGCAGGTCGCCGCCCAGCTCCAATCTGAGCGTGCCGCGATGCGCGAGCAGATCGAGCTGCTCAACAAAGCAAACGAGGATCGACTCACCGCCATGCAGTCGCACGTTGAGGAGCAAAAGGAACTGCTCGCGAGCGCGCAACTGCAGCTCAAAGACGCCTTCAAAACCCTCTCGACTGAGGCGCTGGATGAGGCGCAGAAGAAGCTGATGGAAGCTGCGGAACGAAGCCAACGAAATACCAAGTCGGTGGCCGACGCCGACTTTGAAGAGCGCAAAAAATCGATCGAGCAGATGGTGAAGCCGCTCGCCGAGAACCTTGCGAAATTGGATGCGAAGGTCCAGAACTCGGATGAGAAGCTAGCAAACCAAACCGGGCAGCTCACCCAGCAGCTGCAATCGTTGTTTGGCGTCACGACATCCCTGAGCAACGCGCTCAAGCGCCCGCAAACGCGAGGCAGCTGGGGTGAAACGATGCTTAAGACGGTGCTTTCCAATTCGGGCTTGCAGGAAGGCGTGAACTACACCTTGCAAGACTCGACCGATCGCGAGGATGGAAAACTGCGCGCCGACGCGGTTATCCACTTGCCGAACAATCGTTCCATCGTCATCGACAGTAAGACCCCGTTCGATCCGTTCCAAGAACTCACGAACGCCGAAACGGAGGAACAACGGGCCCTCGCAATGAACCGGTTCCTCAACTCGGTTCGCGGTCACGCAAAACAGCTGTCGCAGAAGGAGTACTGGCGGCAATATGAAGGGGCCGACTTCGTTGTCATGTTCCTGCCTCACGAGGCCATGTATCTCACCGCCGTCGAACACGATCCGTCGCTGTACCAAAGTGCCGTCTCGGAGAAGGTCTTTATGGCGAATCCAATGACGCTGATCTCGCTTCTGAAGTCGGTTTCGTACGTTTTAGATCAGGAAAAGCTTAACAAATCTGCCCAAGAGATCAGCGAGATTGGAAAGCAAATGTACGCGGGGATCAAGTCATACGCCGAGCACGTGAGCAAAGTCGGGGGTGGCTTAAAGTCGGCGGTTAATGCCTACAACGAATCCGTTGGATCGCTGGAGCGAACCGTCTTGAGCCGAGCGAGAAAGCTAGAAGCCCTCGGTGCAAAGCAAGGCGATGCTCCGAAGGACGTACTCGAGATCGAGCCACCCGTTGCTCGGTTCAAGTCGCCGGAACTCTTGGCGTTGCCGTTTGATGAAGGGGTGGAATGAAGCCGAGCGAGCTAGCTGGGGTTTTCCTCGGAGCCGGATTCGGCGGGGTGTGCCGCTTCCTGGCCTCTTCACTGTTGCCATCTGTGGGCGGCTTTCCCTGGACGACCTTAGGCGTGAACGTGCTGGGGTCTTTACTCGCCGGCGTCGCGGCCGCTACTTTCCAGCCCGATGACCCTTGGCGACTTGTGGCCGTGGTTGGCTTCCTCGGCGGATTCACAACTTTCTCCGCGTTCTCGGTCGAAACGATCCAGCTTCTCCGCAACGGACAAACCAGTTCCGCCGCCGGATACGTGCTGGCGAGCTTAGCTCTCGGAATCGCAGCCGCCTGGGGTGGATTCTCGATTGCGAGCGGGGCCAAAGTCGGCTAATCACCCGGAGCGCTGGGTTCAATTGCTGGGTTTACTTTTGTCGTCTTGCGACGCTCTAAGGTAGCGGTAGCAACGGGCGCAGACCGATAATTTACGTTTCCGCCCTAAGGGAGAAAGTATAAATAATAAATTTTTGGCGACCAAACACGTGATTGACCCGGATGGGCCCACTCGGAAAATGGCGCCCCCGAGAGGAATCGAACCTCCGACCTACCGCTTAGAAGGCGGCCGCTCTATCCGCTGAGCTACAGGGGCGTACTCTATCGGCAAGATACCCGTAACAATTGTTTCGTTCGCCGCCAAACCGTTAGACGCCGGTATGCCGAATGTCATACACTACGGTCGGGCCGCCGCCCCGAACGGCGGGACGGGAGCGTGTTTTGGTTAGCGAAAGTGTTCCATTTCCTTGTCTAACTCCAGAAGAGGAAGAGCGCCGCATTGCGGTTCTCGATGCGTTCGACATCGTATCCGTCGATCTAGACGATCAACTCGAAGACGTCGTTCAACTGGTCTCCGAACTGTGCGACTCGCCTATGGCAATGGTCAGCCTTGTTCATCGAGACAAGCAGTTCTTCAAGTCCCGGATCGGCATGGAAAACGCCACAACCGCGCGGAGCGTGTCGTTCTGCCAGCACACCATTCCGACCAAAAGCCCATTTGTGGTTCCAGACGCCATCGCCGATGGCCGATTCGATGACAATCAGCTCGTCATCGATGGCGAGCTGCGATCCTACATTGGCGTTCCACTGATCACCGAAACCGGCGAAGTTCTTGGTGCCCTCTGCGCCATCGACCGCCGCCCTCGCTACCACGCGCCAGAAGTTCTCGCGGCGATGGAGAAGCTTGGGAGACTGGTCATACATCAGTTTGAGAGTCGCTTGCTCTCGAAGAAGCTAGAGCAGGAACTCCTCCAACGAGGCGTCCGAGAACGCCAAAGCGAACTGCAATCACGCGCTCTCCGCCTCCTCGCAGAAGGGGCGGATTTACCGGTCGTTTTGCAAGCGATCAACGATCTCCTGGAGTTCTTGATCACCGACTCCATGTGCTCGGTCATGCTGGTTCGCGACGGCTTACTTCGAGTCGGCGCCGCAGGCAAACTGCCGCCGGAGTACGCCAGCTTGGTGGACGGCGTCCCAATTGCCCCAGATGCCGGTTCGTGCGGTTCCGCAGCCCACTCGCGACAGCTTGTGATCTCATCGGACCTTCATTCAGATCCGGCATGGAAAAAGTACAAGCACATCGTCGACCAACTCAACGTTGGCGCATGCTGGTCGATGCCGGTTCTGGATCAGTCCGGCGATGTGATCGCGACGTTCGCGGTTTACTTCCACGAGTCTCGCACCCCAACCGAGACCGAGTTGCAGTACCTTCGGGAAACGGCCAACTACGTTCGACTCTGCATTCAAAGCCGCCGACAGCAGGACGAAGTCGAGCAAGCGAGAGAAACCGCCGTTCGCGCCTCGCAGCTGAAGTCAGAGTTCTTGGCCAACATGAGCCACGAAATCCGAACGCCGCTGAATGGCGTTCTCGGAACGGGCGAACTGCTCGGGCAAACCGAGCTCACCAGTGTTCAACTTCGGTACCTCGACACCATCCTTTCTTGCGGCGAGGGATTGCTTCGCATCTTGGATGACATTCTTGATGTGTCGAAGATTGAGGCAGGAAAGCTGGAGCTTTCGGTTGAACCGTTCGACCTCGCCGAGTGCGTTCGCTCGGCCTGCGGCATCTACCTAGCCCAGGCGGCCCGGCACCGAATTGAGCTCAACGTCGAGATAGACCCATCGGTAAAACCGGCGTACCTCGGGGACTCGACTCGAGTGCGGCAGATCGTTGCTAACATCACTTCGAACGCGATTAAGTTCACATCGTTCGGAGGGGTCTACGTCAAGCTGCTAGAAGGAGCGCGTCCCGGACATGTAACGATCGTCGTTCGCGACACGGGAATCGGCATTGCCCCGGACCGCTTGGAAGCGATCTTTGAGAGCTTCACGCAAGCCGACGGCTCGACCGCTCGCCAATACGGCGGCTCGGGACTTGGCCTCACGATCGTGCGAAGCCTGGTCAACCTGATGGAAGGCGAGATTGAGATCGATAGCGAACTCAATGTCGGCACCACGTTCCGTATTCACCTTCCGCTTCCCGCGACAAACGAACGTGTGCGATCTCGCACCGAAGAGTTGGCAGGAATGAGGGCCGGTCTTGGTTTGCGAATCTTGCTCGTCGAGGACAACTCAATCAACCAAATGGTCGCGCGCGAAGCGCTCGTGCAGATGGGTTGCGAGGTCACGGTTTGCGATAGTGGAGAAGCCGCGCTGGAAAGCTTCGTGCCCGGGAAATTCCGCGTCGTCTTGCTAGACATCCAAATGCCGGGCATGGATGGTTTCGAAACTGCGCGACGGCTTCGGCTCCTGGAAGTCGGTACCGGTCACCGAAGCGCCATCATCGCGCTTTCGGCCCATGCAATGGAGTCAGTTCGAGTTCAGGCCCTGGAATCGGGCATGGACGACCATCTCGCCAAGCCGATGCGGCAGCGCGACCTGCGCGAAGTGATTTTGCGGAACCTCCACTAGGCAGATTTCAAGGTGAGAATTGCCACTTCGGGAGGGCAGTTGAACCTCGAAGGAAGGAAGGTTGTCCCGACGCCGCTGGTGACAAAGATCGGAGTTCTTGCCTTCGGATAGAACCCGCGAACGTATTTTCGGCCCATCGTGCTGTGCTTCGGGGCCCATCCACCCGGAAGCACAAACTGACCGCCGTGGGAGTGACCGCTGAGCATGAGAGCAGCACCATCCGGAAGGAAGTCCACCGCGTCCGGCTCATGCCAGAGTGCGATTTTTGGGAGTTCAGCACCGATAGCCTGAGCGGATTCCATGGCGAGGTGAGGCTTGGCAACCTTCGCTTGGTAGCTGTCGATCCCGACCCAGCAGATGCCATCCAAAATCTGGCTTGAATTACGGAGAAGGGAAATTCCGAGTTCTTCGCAGATCACAACCAACGCATCTGGCGGAGCGGTGAAGTAGTCGTGGTTGCCCGGAACGGCAAGGACCTTGCCCTTTAGCAGACGCAACGGCGCAAGAACATCCCCCAAGAGCGGCGGCAGGCTCGGGAACCAGTCGTCCACGAAATCTCCGGCAAGCACCACCACATCTGGCTGCTCGCCCATTGCGAGTTGAATGGCATGAGACGCGAGTTCGGCGGTGTCGAGATTCTGAACGTGGAAGTCGGCAAGAAGCGCAATTCTATATCCGTCTAAGTGTTTCGGCCAACCGGGCAAGGGAAGGTCAAACTTCCGAACCTGAAGGTTCTTTCGTTCGCAAATTGCGCCGTAGACAAACATTCCAGCACCCACGGCTCCAAGGCTGAAGACGACATCCCGAAATCGCACGTCGGTAGTAAACCTGCCCAGGGACTGGCCTAGTTCTTAACAGTCCTTTAACGCGCAAGCTGTACCCTGCACCCGAGCATGGTTGACCAACGACTCCGAAAAATTTCTTTTGCCAGCCTGGTTGCAGCTACGGTGGCTATCTTCGTTGCCGGATGCAACAGCGGCGAATCGACCGCAACAGATAAGCCGGAAGGCGGCACCAACGCCAAAACAACCGAGAAGCTGAGCGGATCGATATCGATCGATGGCTCAAGCACGGTCTTCCCAATCTCGGAAGCCTTCTCCGAAGAGTTCGGCAAAGAACAGGGCGACATCAAGTTCGCGGTTGCCTCCTCGGGAACGGGCGGCGGGTTCAAGAAGTTTGCTGCCGGCGAACTTGACATCACCGGCGCATCGCGACCGATCGAAGCTTCCGAAATCGAAGCCGCGAAGAAGAACAACATTGAGTTCGTTGAAGTGCCAATCGCCTTTGATGGCCTTTCGGTGATCGTAAACCCGAAGAACAGCTTTGCCGAAACGTTGACCGTTGCCGAGCTCAAGAAGATTTGGGAGCCGAACAGCAAGGTTAAGACCTGGAAGGATGTTCGAAGCGACTTCCCAGCAGAACCGATCAAGCTCTACGGCGCCGGTACCGATTCCGGCACGTTCGACTACTTCACCAAGGCGATTGTCGGCAAGGAAAAGTCGAGCCGAACCGATTACCAGGCCAGCGAAGACGACAACGTTCTGGTGCAGGGAGTTAGCGGAGACGAGTTCGCACTTGGCTACTTTGGCTACGCGTACTACGAACAGAACCAGGACAAGCTGAAGCTAGTCAAGGTTGATGCGGGCAAGGGCGGCATCGCGCCAAGCCCAGAAACGATTGCGGACGGCACGTACGCTCCGCTCAGCCGACCGCTTTTCCTCTACGTCAACAAGAAGTCGCTTGACGACAAGCCAGAAGTTAAGGCTTTCGTCGCCTTCTTGCTGGCGAAGGCAAAGGAAATCGTTCCGACGACCGGTTACGTTCAGCTTCCTGACGAGGCCTACACCATCGCGCAAGAGCGAGTTGATAAGAAAGTGGTTGGCACGTCGTTCCAAGGGGCAGAGACCGGAATCACGATTACCGACTTGCTGAAGCGAGAAACGGTTAAGTAATCAGATAATCTGTCAGCGGCCGATTGGCCGCTGACATCTGGATATGGCAATTTCATCTAAGCCGGGCAGCAGTCGGCCGATTGACGGAGTCCCGACGCGCTTGCGGAGCGAGAAATTCATTCGATTTCTCTGCTTTGCATGTGCGGCAATTTCGATTCTGACGACGCTCGGCATTGTTCTTGTCCTTTCCACCGAGGCAATCGCCTTTTTCACGAAGTCGAAAGTAACGCCTGGCGAGTTCTTCCTCGGCACGGATTGGAGTCCGACTTTCAACGATCCAAAGTTTGGGATCGTCCCGCTGGTGTGTGGCACGGCCATGATCACGATTGGCGCTTGCGTCGTTGCAGTGCCCATTGGCCTTTTGACCGCGATCTTTCTCAGCGAGTACGCCCATCCGACGGTGCGTAAGATTGCCAAGCCGGTGCTGGAGCTTCTTGCGGGAATTCCGACGGTCGTCTACGGCTACATCGCTCTGGTCTATCTCACGCCGGGACTTCGGACGTTTATTAAGGACCTGCAAGTCTTTAACGCGCTCTCGGGCTCGATCGTGGTAGGGATCATGATCCTGCCTCTTGTCTCGTCTCTTTGTGAAGACGCGATCAGTGCCGTTCCGAAGGGCCTTCGCGAGGGTGGCTACGGTTTGGGGTCAACCAAGTTGGAGGTCACGGGCAAGATCGTATTGCCGAGCGCACTATCTGGAATCATGGCGGCGGTCATTTTGGCTATGAGCCGTGCCGTTGGAGAAACCATGGCCGTCACTTTGGCTGCGGGTCAAACGCCGAACGTCACCGCCGATTATCGTCAGAGCATCCAGACAATGACGTCCTACATCGTGCAAATTTCTAAGGGCGACACGCCAACCGGCTCGATTCCGTTCTTAACGATCTTTGCCGTTGGCGCGACTTTGTTCTTGATCACGATGGGGCTAAACATCGTGGCCATTAGAATCGTGCGCAAGTACCGGAAGGTGTACGCGTGAACTTTCTTTTCCTTCGTCGGCTCCGCACCAGGTCGAACAAGCGCTGGGTCAAAGATAAGCTTTTCGAGTTCATTTGCCAGCTTTCGGTTTTGCTGGCCGTCGCGATTCTGATCGCGTTGCTTTGGTCGGTGTTCTCGACCGGCATTGGTCGGGTGAGCAGCCAGTTTCTCACGAGCTTTCCGTCACGAATTCCGCAAAATGCGGGCGTCAAGGCCGCGATTCTCGGTTCGCTTTGGGTGGTTGGAATCACGGGAATTGTTGCGATTCCAATCGGCGTAGCGGCCGCCGTCTATCTCGAAGAGTACAAGATTCGCGATAGTAAGTTGACTGATTTCATTCAGATCAACATCTCCAACCTCGCGGGTGTCCCGTCTATCGTTTACGGTTTGCTTGGGCTTGAACTGTTTGTTCGACTCGCCGGGCTGGGCCGCTCCATTCTCGCTGGCTCGCTCACGATGACCCTCCTCATCCTGCCGATGGTCATCATCGTTTCGCAAGAAGCGCTAAAGGCGGTGCCGCGAACGATTCGAGAAGCGAGCTACGGACTCGGAGCAACGCGTTGGCAAACGATTCGGTACCAGGTCTTGCCGTCGGCGCTGCCCGGCATCATGACGGGCATCATTCTTTCTCTCTCGCGAGCGATCGGAGAATCGGCCCCACTCATTACGATCGGTGCGGTCACCTACATTTCTTCCATTCCGGAAGGCGTGAACGATCGATTCACGGTTCTGCCGATCCAGATTTTTGATTGGTCCTCGCGCCCCCAGAAAGGATTTCAGGACGCTGCGGCCGGTGCCATCGTCGTCCTGCTGGCGATCCTGCTGATCATGAACTCTTTGGCGATTATCCTCCGTGCCCGCGCGCGCCGGTAATTGTTAAGATAGGGTGAAATATCCGGACCTATGCGGCCCGAGTCTAAAAGCTTCTTTGAGCTGATTGTAAACACGCCATCTCCATCTGGCTTCGAGGAGCGCGCGGCTCAAGTTGTTCGCGACTACGCTTCCGGATTTGCGGACGATGTTCGAACGGATGTACACGGAAACGTCGCCGCAATCGCTAATCCAGACGCCAAGACGAAGATCATGCTGGCGGGCCACATGGACGAAATCGGCTTTATTGTCCACTTCATCAGCGAAGACGGCATGCTGTTCTTCAAAACGGTCGGTGGTCACGATGCTTCAATCATCGTCGGGCAGCGGGTTTGGGTTCACGGAAAGGAGAAGGTCGCGGGCGTCATTGGCCGAAAAGCTATTCACCTGTTGACCGATGAGGAGCGAAAGAAGCGCCCGGAGCTTTACGATCTTTGGATCGACATCGGGGCGAAGAACGCCGAAGAAGCACAAACGGTTGTTTCGCTGGGCGACTGCGTGACCTACCAATGGGAGTTCCAGTACTTAATGGGCGATCGCGCGACGGCGCGTGGCTTTGACAACAAAATGGGCACCTACATCGTTATGGAAGCGCTTCGACTCTTGAAGGAAGAAGGCTCGCTGCACCCAGAAGTTGGGGTCTACGCCGTGGCAACGGTTCAAGAAGAAATTGGGCTCCGAGGCGCGAAGACCGCGAGCTACTGGATCGCGCCGCAGGTTGGCCTGGCGGTTGACGTGAACCACGCCAACGATATTCCCGGCGTGGATGAAAGTCGCTACGGCCGACTAGACGTGGGCAAGGGCCCCAGCGTCATGCGCGGCGCGAATGCAAACCCAATTGTCTTCGACATGATCAAGAAAGCGGCGGCGGCGGATGGCATTCCGTACCAGGTTGATGTTGAAGCGGGTGGAACAGGCACCGACGGCAACGCGATGCAGTTGAACCAGGGCGGAATGGCGGTCGGAATCCTCGGCGTTCCTCTCCGCTACATGCACACCCCTTGCGAGCTCCTTTCCGTTACGGATGTTCAGGATTGCGCACGGCTGATGGCCGCTTTCTGTAAGCGAGTCACTCCGGAAACGGACTTCACGCCGCGAGTCCTGTAAGGGACGGTCGTCGTGATTGTCCCGGGAGCATAAAACGCGCGTGACACAATTGAAGGTGACGTGAAGCCATCTGAGATCCGGCACCTTCAGGACTATCTGACCGAAGTGCGAATCCGGGATACCTGGAAGCGCTTCTTCGGTGGATCTCTGGCACAGTTCATCCTGCCGGCGCTGATTGCTGTGGCCGTCTACTTTCTCATTTTTCGCCGGATGGGCGGCTGGATCTTCCTCTTCCTCTTCTTTGGTGCGGGGCATGGCATGTTCCAAGGCTTCACCAAGTGGATGCAGCAGCGGGCAGATTCGATGGCTTGGAACCGCGCGGTGCAAAATGCCCGCCAACGCGCTTGGTGTGAGCAAATGCGAGAGCTGGCATCAAAGCGCGTCTTGGCGGCCCGGATTCATCCAGAGGTCGGCCGCGCATTGAACGACACGGCAAAGGCGGCGATGGAAGTCCGTGCACTGTTGGGATCTGCGCAGTGGGATGATTTGGCTCGATCCGCGCATTGGCGTGATATTCGAAAATCCTCTCTGGGGGCGGTGGACGAAGGAATGCACGATGCAATGACCGAAGCCCAGCCCTACGTGCGGATCTCGGGAATGAAGAAGGCCGACTTTGAAAAGATGGTTGCGCGCGACCCAAATGCGAAAGGGACCGTAGCAAGCATTGAGGAACTGACAAGCAAGCTTCGAGCGCTCCATGAAGGATTGAGAGGAGCCCATGGCTTGAGCGCTCAGACGAAGCTGGATCAGGCACTTGAGGACCTGCACTCGGTTCGTAGAGCCGAGACCGAGCTCGACGAACTGAGACATTAGTCCTGAGTTTTCAAAAATTACTGAAATTTCAGCCATTTTTAGCGGAACGAGGGGTATAAATAATTGACATGGGGAGACCGGCCGCCGAGAGTCCGATTTGGGACCGATCCGGAGCAGAGAAGCGTTCTGCGGTCAATGCCATGTTCTCCGACATCGCGGGCAACTACGATGCTCTGAACCGTATGATGTCCTTGAACCAGGACACTCGCTGGCGAGCGATTGCGGTCGCAAAGGTCGCACCGAAACCAGGCGAGGTCGGCCTTGATCTTTGCGCAGGAACCGGCGACTTCATGCCCCATCTGCTCAAAGCAGTCGGAGCGACGGGTGCCGTCATCGGCATGGATTTCTGCGTGCCCATGCTGGAACAGGCGAGCCTAAAGAGTCTGCCCAATCTTGCTCAGGGTGATGCGGTCCAGCTTCCGCTGCAGTCAGAGTCGGTAGATGTGGTGACGGTTGGGTGGGGCATTCGAAACGTGCCCGACATTGATGCGGCCCATCAGGAAATTTTCCGTGTTTTGCGACCAGGTGGTCGCTTCGTCTCGCTTGACATGGCGATTCCAAGAAACCCGGTGGTTCGAGCCGGATCTCGGTTTGTTAGTAAGCAAATTTTGCCTCGGCTAGGTGCACGTTTTGGGGCGCAAACGGCATACACCTACCTTCCAGAAAGTACCGAGAGATTTTGGTCACGCGATGCCCTTGCCGATTCCATGAGAAAGGCAGGACTTGTCGATGTTGATTTCGCTGACCTCATGTTCGGAAACATTTGCCTCCACTTTGGTAGAAAAAAATGATTGCATCGGCTCAAGAATTTGTAGCTCAAAGAAGCTTGGACATGGATCTTCTGGCGGAAGTCGCCGAAGACGTGAATCGAGTTGAAGAGGAACTCCGGCGTCAGATACTGAGCCGAGTTGATCTGGTCGAGCGAGTCAGTCGCCTGACCCTCGAAGCCGGCGGGAAGCGTCTTCGCCCGGCTTTCATCGCCCTTGCGGCTAAGGCCATTGGTAACCCATTCGAAGAAGAGCGCGTGGTCAAGCTAGGCGCTTCGCTGGAGATGATCCACATGGCAACGTTGATCCATGACGACGTGATCGACGACGCGAAAACCCGGCGCGGGAAGCCAACCGCCGCTGCTGAGCTTGGCAACACGGCAGCCATTCTTAGCGGCGACGTGCTTCTTGCGAAGGCGATGTCGGTACTGGCATCGGACGCTGATCTCACGGTAATCCGGGTTGTGAGCACCGCCGTCGAAACGATGGCAGAAGGCGAAGTCCGAGAGCTGGAAGCTCGTGGCGATTTCGACCTGACGGAAGCCGCGTACGAAGAAATCGTCGAACTCAAAACCGGACGGTTTATCGAAGCTTGCTGCCAAGTCGGTGCGCTGATTGCAGCTGCAACGCCGAGTGAAGTCGATGCGCTGAGCACCTACGGCAAGCACGTTGGCCTAGCCTTCCAAATCGTCGATGATCTGCTCGACTATCGTGGAGATAAGGCGAAGACGGGCAAGTCCACCGGAACCGACTTCCGCGAGGGACAGATGACCTTGCCGATGATCTATCTCCGAGAAACCCTTTCGGATGCGGAGGAGAAGATTGCGCGGCATCGCTTCGGAAATGGTGCGAGCGACGATGAGATTCGCATGATCGCGGATTGGATGGACACGCGTGGAGCATTCGAGCGAGCCGAAAACGAAGCCCGCCGACGCGTTGGAATTGCTAAGGATGCCCTGAAGGCATTGCGAGATTCGCATAGCCGACAAGTCCTTGAAGCCGTCGCCGACTACGTTCTTTTCCGGAAGGTTTGAGGATGTCGTTCCGAGCCGTTCTCTTTGACCTCGATGGCACGCTTTATCGTGGCAACGAGGTCATAGAGGGCTCTGCCCCGGCGGTCCAGCGATTGGTCGACGCCGGAATCGAAGTAGCTTACGTCACGAACAACTCCACTCAGACTCGCCAGTTTTTCTGCGACAAGCTAGAACGCATGGGCTTCGCGTGCTCTCCTGAGTTGGTCTATGGTACGGCTTATGGTGCGGTGCGGGAAGCGGCGAAGCGCGGCCTTTCGCGCATCGCGGTGGTTGGCGAGCCAGGTCTAAAGCACTCGCTCGCGGAAGCCGGGAGCGTGGTCGTTGATTTTGACGAGCAGCCGGAGGCGGTGATCGTTGGGCTCTGCCGGACGTTCACTTACGACCTCATGAAGTCTGCGATGGCGGCGATCCGCGGTGGGGCATTCTTTATCGCGACCAATGAGGACGCGACGTTTCCGGTCGAGGGAGGAGGCTTCATTCCCGGCGCTGGCAGCGTGGTCGCGGCGGTTAAGACCTGCAGCCAAACGGAACCGTTTGTGATTGGCAAGCCAAATCCGAATTTGATCCAGCTCGCGATGGCCGATCTTGGCGTGTCGCCCGAGGAAACGCTGGTGGTCGGCGACCGTCTTGATACCGACATCGAGGCTGGCATTCGAGCGGGATGCGCGGTGCATTTGGTGCTTACCGGAGTTGAATCGGAAGCCCCGGAAGGGCTGCCGTTTACCTATGACGTTGCTGCCCTCGTTGACCAGCTTCTTTAGACGGATGCCGTTTCTTTGGATTCTCGCACGGCGAGATGCGCCACTTCGGACACGTATCGATCTCGCTGTTCCTTTTCTAACGTTCTCCACGTGAGGAACTGCCTTCGCAGGTTTGCGAGGAACCGACGGTTCACGGTGGGCCAGTTCTCCGGGTCTCCGGCAAGTCGATTGAGCTTGAGATCCAGCACGTAAACGCCCTTGACTTGGCTCGGCGCGAGAGTCAGGCTCAGGCGCTGGGAAATGCCCAGGTCGTAAGGGGCAAGCCACATGGAGCAGCTCACTTCGTAAGCCGGGGGGACAACACCGGGCAGTCGGCACGAATCAGTGTCTCGACTCACGAAGTCGCCGATGGTGAAACCTTCAAACGCCTTTAGCCATTCGGTCAAAAAGACGGTCAGCGGACCGGCTTCAGCCGCAGAGATGCTAAACGGCAGGGGCAACAGCCATTCGTCGCCTTCTGGCTCGGTGTTGAAGACCTCGTCGTTCATGGCAGGAGCCGCGATCTGAGCCGCTTTTCTCGCGGGGAAGATCGTGCTGAGAAGCACGACGCCCATCACGATGACGGCGGACATAACGGCGCTGGTTGAGCTGAAGTTGAGGGTCAGTCCTGGAAGCGCACCGGTAGCAACAATGACCTTCGCCGAGCCTTGAGCGACGTAATAGCCGATGACGGCTCCGAGCACCCCGTACACGAGGGATTCGGCGAAGAACAGCATCGCGATATGGTTCGGCGCGAGTCCAATCGCGCTGAATATGCCGATTTCCTTGGTCCGCTCGTAAACGCTGGCGATCATCGTGTTAAGCACGAACACGCTGGCGATAAGGAGCTGAACGATGATCAGTCCAAGGCCGGTGCTCTTGGACGCGGCGAAGATTGAGAACTGCTTGACTTCAAGTTCGCTTGCGCCCTCCGCCTTTGGCACCGAGGCGTAGACGTTAAGTCGAAGTCGGGGCATCAGGTCCACGAGTGCAGCGCGAGTGGCGGCCGGGTCGTTGAACTGCACGGCGACGGTTCGAAGTTCGGCGCCTTGAGAGAACGCCGTGTCGGTCGGCACAATGAAGATGCTGCCGGGGTCAAGCCGCAGGTAGCTGCGGAATGCTTGGGTGCTGCTTGCGGTTTGCTCTTGGTACCGCTTGGAAAGGCTGAAATCGGGCGGCATGAAGCCATCGCCGTCTAGATCCGTGATGCTGCGCAGGATGCCGGCGTCGGCAATGCCGATTACGGTGTATTGCGTTCCGGCGTAGTTCACCTTCGCACGACCGACTTCGTTGTTAGCGATCTTGAGCTGCTCGGCCAAAGGCTGCGGAAGGATGACGACATTTCGATCGCCGCGGCGGAACCATCGACCGCCGGGAAGCAGCGCCTTTTGAGGTTGAAGGACCTTCTCTTCCTCCGGGTCCAGCCCCATCATGGCTCGAACTTCGGCGACGCGGTCGGCGCGTTGCAGCGTGAGAACGCCGGTATCGCCGATGTCCGCGCCGTAGTAGAACGCTCTACGGACCACGGTTCCACGCGTACCGAACTCGTTGGCAATCGTTCGGTAAGTCCCCAATTGCAGCGGTTCAAGACCGGGTGTTCGGACAAGTAGGCCGGGGTAATTCGCTTTGTTCGGGCTCGGGGCTTCGTTCAGCGAGAGATCCGCCACGATGCTTGTGAAGCTCAGAACGATGAAGGTCATCACGACCAGGGTAAGTGTGGTGAGGATCGTTCTCGCCTTACGCCGGCGCATATTGCTGACGCCGAGGTTAAAGGCTGCCATGGCGACGCTTGACCGCTTGATGTCGACATCGTGAACGCCGCTCTGGGTCGCGCGAATCGCCTTCATCGAGTTTTCGAACTTGCCGAGGATGAAGGAGATGACGATGAGACTTAAAACGCCCATCACGAACGCCACGAAGATCATCGACGGGTTCTGTACGATTTCGAAGGCCGGGTGGATCAATCGCAGCAGAATGAATGAGCCAATGAAGATTCCGATCGAAGCGAGCAATTGTTTGATCAGAAGTTGGTTCCCGATCATCAGGCGTTCGACAAAGTAGCTGAACGGGATGAGCAGGAACAAATAGAACACCACGCCGTTCACGACGTCGTTGGCGGTGCTCATGATGACCGGGTGCGCCCGAAGGGCAAAGCCCCAAGCCGCGCGGCTGTGGCGCTGGGCTTCCGCCCAGTTCTTCTGCAACAGCGATTCCTCCGCGGCTTTGGCCTCTTTCACCGCGCTTTCGTGGAGGTCTCGAATTCCAGGGCTAATGATTCGGTACTTGAAGAACCGATCCAGTCGCGTCTGGTTGATCGCGATAATGTCGTTCGCCGTGGTCAGAGCGGTGTTGGGGAAGAGGTACTGATCGTCGGCGGGTGATGTTGGCGGGCTCGTGTCCTTGCCGCCTGGAGCGCGAAAACCAAGACCTTCCTCGTTACCGACCTTCGAGTTGGTCAGGATGAGCCGGTTCTCGTCGTTACCGCCGAGCAGTATGTACCGCTGGCCGGGGGTGAGAAACACCACTTGTGAGTCCTCGATTTCGGCCGTCAGTCGCTGGTCAAACGGCGGGAGGAACACGCCAAAGTCCTGGGGCATCGAGCCGCTTCTGGCATCGGTGGGCATGATGCGACGGAGGGCACGGAGTTCCTGTGGATCAGTCAGACCAAAGACGTCGATCGCGACGCAAGGAAAGACGACGATCGGAGATTGCCGATCGGGGGACTTGAGCTGGAAGAAGATTCGGAACTGGAAGTCGCCGTAGAAGCCGAGCGAGGCCGCATGGTCTATCCGGCCGGTCACATCGTCGATTCGAAAAGCCGCGATTCGGTTTCGCGGGGGATCAATCGGGCCGTAGGAGTTAATGGTCGGGATGCCGATGAATCGGTAATCCGCTTTTTCACCGACCGTGATTTGGATCATGTCTCCGCGCACGCCCATGAGGGTGGTTTGGCGCGCGAGATAGGTCGCAAGCGTTCCCGGAACCGGCTCGTCGGGCACGAAACTTCGAGTCGGATCGAAGGAGACGACTTGCCCGTGGAGTTTTCCGAATCCGCCAATGAGGCGCATGCCCGATGGGCGAGCCGGGGCCAACGGAACCTTGTGGTCAGATGACTCGGTCTGGTCGGTCGTGTCGTTCAGCACGTGGTGCAACATGCAGGCGAGCGTTTGCACTTGCCGAGTTACGTTGCCAAAGTCGATCTGCGAGACCGTATCAAAGGGAGTATCGACGTTTGGGCGGCTGTCTTCTACCGTGATAAAGGAGAGGGCGTTTAGGCCGCCGAGCACCATCGGCTCAGCATCGACAGCAAACTTACCGCTGATATTGTTTTTCCAAGTTCGGCTGTCCCCGTTGTTGGTCCCATCAATCAGTACAAGGCGTGCCGGGGTTACGCCCATTTCGAGCGCTACGCGGTCGGCGTGGGCGCGGAAGATGCGGGACATGCTCCGCAGTTGGTCAACAAGTTCGTCCCGAAACTCGTAGAACCAGCCTCGGGCGTAGCTTCCGATCGTCGGAGCGCCAGAACTGATATCTAAGCTGAGGGTGAGAAAAGGTGGCTGCTCGTTTGACTCGAGGTAGTGCTGGACGTATTCTCGAGCGCCGATCAGGGCGAGCCCGTGACCTCCGCTAATGACAACGCGAAGGGGTCGAGCGTGGGGAGTCTTTGTGTAGATTCGCGCGACTTCGAGCGCTCCGGCGATTCCACCGATGGCTTCGGCACCGGGAGCCGCGCCAGGAACCACCGACATTGCGTCGGCATTGGCGTAGACCGCGATGACTTCGTTTGCTCGCTTGGCGTCGGTACCGGGAAAGTCGGCGGTGATGACTTGGCTCTTGGCGTTGACCCACCGCTGATCGCATTTAAGGGTCGCGACTTCATTTTTCTGGGCCGCTCGTAGGACCTCCCCGGCGTTCTTTAGTGGAAGATAAAAGCGGGGGACGGAAAGCGGGACCCCGCTAAACTTCTGTTCAGCTTCGGTTCGACTTGGTACGTCGGGCTGAAGAAATATGATCGCTTTTGCGCCGAGGGTTGCGGCATTTCGCCATCGAATCCCAGAGTTGAACTCAACAACGACGATAGAGCCCTTAACGTCCTTGCCGTTCAGGTCCTCAAGCGACCCGGATTTGGCGAAAAGGATCGGCCCGGAGACATCACAGGTCGAGGTGCGAACCAGGTTTGGCCACATCGGCAAAACCGTGATCGGCTTCTGGTTGATCGTCAGCGTTCCCTTTGCGGTTGGATCGGGAATCGTGACGTTGAATTCGCGTTTCTTAACTTGCGTCGCGCCCAATTCGGACAGGCGATTTGCGGCGAAGTCGAAGGTTTGCCGTTCCCCCTCGGATCCGGTCAGTCGAGAGCCGAATCCGCTCACCGTCTGATAGGTTTGTTTGATGCCAGGCGCGCTGACCTGATCGATCAGGCCGCGATAGGTCGTACGAATTTCGGCTTCAGTGGGCGCTGGGCTAGCGAGGGGCGCAAGGAGGCCAAGAGCGCCTACGCAGGCGAGGCGCCATCCACGATGAGGGAGCCGAAGCACATCAGCATTTTAGCCGTAGGTTTTGATTTTCGGTGCGAAATCAGTTCAAATCCCACTTGTACACGGCGGAATTCTGAATGAAGCCCTGCCAATTCGCTTGGAAGTTGCAGCCGCGGGTGAGGTCGCTTGGCGAGAAAGATCGGACCGAGCCGTCTAGCATGGCAACCGTCATTCGACCGGTGTGCCAAGTCCAAGCTCCGCCGTACCGGAACTCAACATTTTCGGAGCCGCCTTCCCAACCACGAGATGGCGTGTAGACCTCGGTATTGCCTGCGGAGGAGCCAGTGAACGTATCCACGGCGCGACCGATTGGGTCTGCCGTGTACCGGCACGGAGGAACCACGAGCCAGCTTCCACCGATCACTTGTCCGGTGCTGGCGTCTTGAACAGCCGAATCAACGAAAAGGATCGTGCTGGCGCTGGACTGAATATCGAACTGGCTGCGGGTGCGGGCTGCCCATCCGCTTTGTTCGCGCACGACCGGGCTCAAATACTGGAAGTTGTAACCGAGGTTGACCTTCTGTGAGGCGGTGTAGTACCGGGAGCTCGTGTCACCGGCCACCAGGTCGGCGTCGAAGGTCGATGCGACGACCGATTTACCGGTTCGGTTTTCTGGGCAGAAGAACTGGTCAAACCCGGGGCGGTACGGCAAAAGGAGCTGTACCCAGGTCCGGTCATTCTGTGAACTCGGGGTGCCACCCACTTGGTGATTGATTGGCAAGTACCGCTGATCGTAGTCGTCGGTGTAAATCAGCGTCGCTTGCGATACTTGCTTAAACTGGCTGGCGCACTGAGTTGAATGGGCACGAGCTTTTGCCGAGGCGAAGACAGGGAACAACACTCCCGCGACAACTAGCAAGATGGCGAGAACTACAAGCAACTCAACAAGCGTAAAAGCTCGGCGTACCATGGGCACTGGTTTCTATATTACAGCAACTCTGGCCGAATCTTGGGGTCAATTGTATAAACCGTTAGGCTGCTAACTTCGGAGAATCCGAGGCTCTGGTACCAAGCACCAAGGTTATAGTCGCACTGTAATATTACGGGGTTTTCGCTTGCGGCAACTCGAATTCGACGGACTAAATCGCGCCCAAAACCTTTGTTTCTTTTCGAAGCCCCAACGCATAAATTGTAGACACCTATGGTTTCTGCGTTGTAATGCATTAACGCGGTAGATACGACCGCGCCATCGGTTAGTTGGCCAACTGCCGGGATTCCACTATTACAAATAGCGTTACGAATAGCCCCTTGCTCGGCAAGCCCGTACCTTTGGAAGAAGGTTTCGATCATCAAGTTTGCGGCGGCAAGCACATCGATTGGATTGATCGGCTCCGTCTCAAAATCCGTCACTGGCCCCATGGCGGGGGCAGCCATTTGTAACATTCGGTAGGAGGGCTGAAATCCGGCCCGCCGGAGCATTTCATTCACCGGAGCCGTTGGGATGGCATACAGGTGAAAAACCGAGCGCTGCGCCGCATGTCGCGCGAACATGCCGGCATCGTTGCTGTTCAGGTTGCGGATTACCGCGAAATTGGCGACCGGGTGGTTCACCGCGCCTTCGCAGAACAAGTAATCATCGGTCTCGGTGAGGCTGCCTTCGGCAGCGGCCCCGAGAGCGCGAAAAGTCGCCAACAGGTTGTCGAACCCGATTGGAAACTCAGGCATTAGAGAACGGTGCTCCACAACAGACCGACTCCGATGCGCTTTTCGCTCGCATTGAAGCCGACGCTGAAGCCACTACCGATCTGCCGATGGAGCCAGATTCGTGGACCCCGGGGAGAAATGAAGAGGGTTGCGAGATTCCGTCGGGCGTTGTCGAATGCCCAAAGATCGAGGCCCGCCCCGATCTCAAATCCACTGGAGAGTTCCGCTCCCAGGCCAATTCGGATCGTCGGGGCGTAAATGCGGGATGGTGGCGAGTACGTTCGTCCCGAGAATTTGGCGTCGAAGAAGGCGGCGGTCTCGCGCAGGAGTCGCCGCTGAACGAAGATGCCCCCGTAGTGACCGGTGTCGATGCTTAGCGTCTGGATGCCCGGCATCTTCTCGATCAGGGCGTCAGAACTCGACTTCGGGATGACGGTGTCGAACTTTCCGACAACGACAAACGAGTTTCCGGGCTCGGTCCGGGGCAAGAAGTTCGCTGGCTCAACGCTGGACAGCTCTTGTCGCAGTTTCTCCTCGGTGAACCCCTTTGCTCGTAGTTCATCGCGTTGCACGACGACGCGGGACGAGGACCACAGGATGTTGGCTAGCTCGATGCCGCCGAGAATGAAGGCAACGTTCTTCACGCGAGGCTCGACCGCGTAAGTGAGGGCGCTGACAATGGCGCCGAGGCTCGTGCCCGCAATTCCGATTTTGTTCGCATCGAACTCTGACCGCGTCGTGAGAAAGTCGATTGTGCGGCGGAGGTCTTGCACGGCCTGGTAAGTCGTTGCGCGGAGCGCGACCGGGTCGGGCTGAATGGCAAGCGCTCCAGATCTCACGCCGGCTGGTGTTCGCTGCAGGTGATAAGGAAGGGTCACCACGGCGCTCGCGATGTTTCGGCTGGCCAACTCCTGCGCCAAAGAAACTTCGGCGCGTAGATCAACCGCACCCCAGTAGTGAGAAATGACGACGATGGGCACTGGACCTCGGCGGTCCGGCGGAACAAAGATTCGAACCGGGATGGTGTCGTTTTCTCGCACGCCGGATGGCGCGGCGGTTGGAAGGCCAACGTTGTACTCGGTGGCCCATTCGTACTCCCCGACCATTCGCCAGTTCTGGAAGTCAATTTTTGCCGGAGGAATCGTGATATCCGGCGTGCTAGCCGTGAGAGACGGCTGGGCCGCACCGAGTGCAGTCAGCACAAGGGCGGTGAGACAGAGCCAACCTCTCCAAAGCATAGATGGGAATGTACTCTAATACATCCCCGTGGCCCTGCGAGGCGTCAATTTGTAACCGTTTCTAGGCTCACTTTTCCGCGTAGGAATAGATCGAGCCGAGGTTCGCAATCTTGCCATCAGGTGCAAATGTCAGCTCCATAATCGCGACCGCGCCTGGGAATTTGAACCGGAACCGCTTGTTTCGGAAGCCGTCGACGGTTTCCCCGTCGAGGTACTTGTAGGAAATCGCGTCCTTGCCAATCGATGCCAATCCAAATCTCATCGCCAGGCCGCGGGTGGTGCCGAGGTTGCTCTTAAAGTCTTCGGTGAAGTGGGAGGTGTCGTACTTGCCCTTGCCCCACTTGCGCAGCGTGAGCATCATCAACGCGCTCTCTCGCTCGTCTGGATCAACCTCTGCTCTCACATTTGGGTCGTAGCTCGGAATGAGCGCCGCGAGGCCAGCGCGCGCCCACTGGGCTCCAGAAACGCCGCCGGTGTTGGTCAGCACGATCATGCTCACGTTTTCATGCGGCAACCTAAACAAATCAGAGCTGAATCCGACGGTATTTCCGCCGTGCTCGATCAAGGGTCGATTCTTATCCTGCCGAATCCACCAGCCAATCGAGTACTCGCTCGATCGGCCGTTGGTGAGTCGGACCGGGGTGAAGAATTGCTTAATCGATTCGGGCTTGAGAAGCTTGTTGGTTTGCAGCGACGCTTCCCAACTCGCGAGGTCATCGACCGTGCTGACCAGGTTTCCCGCACCGCTGGCCAGAGAAGGGTTAATGACGGGGGCATTTTGGAGACCTCGGGGTCCGACGGAATAGCCTCGGGCCCGGTTTGGAATCACGCGGTCTGGGTCACTCACGCTGGTGCTCTTCATGCCCAGTGGCTTGAAAATGCGCGCCTGCATGAACTCGGAGTAGGTCTGTCGCGAGAGTTTCTCGATGATCTCGGTGGCGATCAGGTACCCGGTGTTGCTGTAGGACCAAGAGGCTTGGGGAGCAAAATCAAGCTTCATCGCCCCCATCTTCTTGAAGACATCGGAAGCCTTAACTGGATCGGTTTTAAGCGGCGAGTACGTTGCCAGATAGTCTTTGAGACCAGCGGTATGGCTGAGGCATTGCCGAATCGTGAGGTTTTGCCATTCTTCCGGCAAGCTGTCGAGGTGCTTCGAAATCGGATCCTCGAGAGTGAGCTTGCCTTCTTCGGCGAGCAAGAGGATTCCGGCAGCGGTGAACTGCTTGGTCATCGAGCCGATTTCATAGACCGTTTTGCGGGTTGCCTTCGCTTCGGTTTCGAGGTTCGCTTTTCCAAACGAGTTGGATTTGACGACCTTTCCGTTCTTCACGATGGCGTACGTCAGGCTGGGGACGCCGCTCTGACGGAAGATGCCTTCCATCGTTTTATCTGCAGCATTGATGTTGAAGGCAGAAGGTGCGGCCAGCGTCGCGCCGAGAATTAAGGCAAATCCCACGCTTGAGTTATGTCACTTTTTCTCTGCGCGTCCTAGGACGGTCCCGCGATTATGTCGGCGAATTTAGCGCAGGAAGTTGAAGGTCAGTTCAATGTCTAGACCTCGAGATCGATAGTTACCGCTGGTGAGGGTGGCGTCGGTGTTCGAAACATCCCGGAATCGGTACAGCGCTTGGAGGCCGATGTTGCGGAAGATTCGGTACTCGTAACCGACGGTTGCAATCTGCTCAAGCTGACCGTAGTAGCCCGAGGATCGTGCGTTTGTGAGGGCAAAAATGAGTCGATTTCGGTCGTTCATGCGGTAGCCCATGCTCAACTCGTAGCTCAAGGAGTCCTGACCAAATTGGCTTGTACCTCCGCTACTTAGCGCCCCGGCGAGGATGGCGGCAAAGTTCAGCCGTCCGGGAGGTGATCCGGAGAGACCGACGGTATATGACGTGCCCTTAACCGCGTTGGTCAACCCAGTGCCGTAAGACGTGTCGGTCTGGTCGAGCGAGAGGCTGAAAAGGGTTTGCCGTCCAAGGTCCCACTCGACCCCGGCACCGTAGGCCCGAGTCTCACTGTTTGAACTCAGATCACCAAACGAGCCGGTTTGGTAAGCGCGGAGGCTGAGGTTGAACCGATCCGATGCGCGATGCGAAATCTGGGTTTGGAAACTTCGCAACGTGGTGTTCCCGAGGTTGATGGAGTCACCTAGCCCACCGCTGCTGAAGCCGTTCCCTCCATAACCAATTCCAGCGCCGGAGTTCAGGTTGCCAAGGGTGGAAATTGAGCCGGAGTTGCTGTTGATGTAGGACGTCGAGACACTCCATCGGTCGGTCGGCTGCCACTCGGCACCAATGCTGACATCCGTTCCATCACTGTTTTCCCCATCCCGGTCAATATTCGAGAGACTCGCCCGGGAGGAGACGCGGAAGTTCTTTGACGCATCCCATTGAAGGCCCGTTCGGAAGGACTGCAGCGCCACGCTTACGATTTCTGGGGTGCTTGAAGCGGAGGAGGTGGGTCCGGTGGCGGACTGATTTTCCACCGCGAAGTTTGCGGATACGCGTCCGAACTGCTTAGATGCGGTGATGCTGGTGGTGTCGAGGGCGGAATCGGACTGGAGCCGATTTCGGATTCGGGAGTGTTCCAGGCCCCATTGCATGCCGTCCACTTCGCGATAACGGGCCGAGCCGGTGGTGGTCGTGAATCGGTTGAGACGGGTTTCTGTCGCGCCGTTCACGGTCTGGCGCGTGGTAACGAGGGAGTTTTGGGTTCGGACGCCATAGCCCCAGGCTCCAAGGTTGTACTCCAGTCCGAGTTCGGTTGCCTTTTCGTTTCGGTTGAATCCGCGGGACTCGATGCTCACGAACTCCGCCGGGATGTCTCGTACGCCACCGGTGAAATTGAAGGGTCCCTTGCGATACTGCCAGTCGGCACCTTGAGCGACTCCGCCAATGCCGTCGCTGGTCGCATCGCCCCGCGCTTGGCTGAGTTTGAAATAGCCAAGATCGGTTTTACGCCCGGACTTTGCGTCGGTTTTGACAAACGGGAGGAGCCAGTCGACTCCGGTCACGCGCCGATCGCCGGTTACGGTCTGGATCACCTTGGGTCGGTAGGTTGCGGAGACCGTTTGGGACGGATCGATATACCGCGTCATGTAGAAGCGCCGGGGATAGGCGGCATCAAAATTGAAGTCGACGCCCTGGATTTGTATAATTGCGCCAACGCGAATTTGTACGGTTCCAGGAATCGGTTCGTAGTCAAGGTCGTAGCCGACGGTCGGGACACCTTGTCCTTGGAACAGCTCAATCTTGCTGCTGGCCGAGCTGGCGCCGCTTCCAACTTGCTCCATCAGGCTCGCGCCGATGGTCCCAAATTTTCCGAAGTTGTAGGCAATGCCGGCTCCCTGGATCGTGCCGGTTTGTTCGTTGAACGCGGCCGACTCGTAGGTCGCTACGATGACCGACGTTGGCGAAATGATCCGATTGATGAAGGTGATCGCGCCGAGGTCAGAATCCAGCTCGTAATCGGTGCCGAGGCGTACGGTCTCTCCGTTAACCTGTACTTCGATGGTGTCGGGTCGGATTCGACCGCTCTGCAGGTAGTACGGCCCGGAGGAGTTGTTGCCGGAGATGCTTACCGTGCGAGCCGCACCGCGCGATTGGCTGCGGACGGCACGAGCTTGCAAGCGACCCATGTTGTAGTCCACCATCGCCCCGTTCAGCAGTCGGTTGAAACGGGCAAACCGGTTGGTGTTCAGTAGGGAGCCGTTGATGTCTCCGTAGGTCAATCGGTATGGGTGCCCATCGAAGTTGAGGGTGACCCGGCGTTGATCAGGATCTTGCAGGCGGTTATCCGCAACCTGCATGTTGAAATCGACGAAACCGAAAACCTTTCGGCCCGAGATATTCATCTGGCCCTGGTCGGAAAATTGATCGCCTCCCTGACCGTAGTAGTTGAGCGTATTAAATGCTTCGCGGTCGCCTTCTACGGTGTGCGCTCGGTAGGCCAAAGTTCGGCGGCCGGAGATGTCAATCCGATTCGTGATGTACTCGTTGAAGAAACCTTGGAGGGTTTTGGGTGTTGGAGCCTTGGTGCGAAGACCCGGACGGCCGAGTACTTGCCCGGTCGGTGCGACAGCTGGAGGCGGCACGTTGGTCGTGAGCGGCTTCTGAACTGCCGTCACTTTCGACCAAGTTTCTTTCGGGATTTGTGGGATGCCGTTCTGCGCCGAGCCAATGCTCACCGCAGCAAAGATCACTCCCGTACCCAATTCACGCTTCCGCAAGTTCAAATTTAGCTGATGAGCATACAGTGCTCAGAACCGTTAGACGTGCATCGTTGCCAGATGGTCCGTAAATTACGCTCGGGCGCGGAATGCGCTGGCGACCAGTTCGACATTTTGGGCTGCCGCCTTGGCGAGTTCCTCGTTCTTTGCGGCGACGATTGATGCGTTTCGATCGCGATCCTTTTGGAACGTGGTGTACGCATCGAAGAGTCGGGCTCCCGTCAGTTTGTCCATGGAGACCGCCGGTCCGATGTCGAGCTGGCGGGCTAAGGCAGTCACTTTGGGGTCGTAAGCGAGCATCAGGGACGGAACGCCGACGGTGCTCGCGAGGATGCCGGCATGAAGCCGAATGGCGACGATTGTGTCCATCCGCGCGATGCGACTTTGGATGTCACCGGGGCTCTCAAGCTTGCGGAGGTCCGGAATCTTTCCGCCCGCCCGGTCCTCAATCTTTTGGATCAGGGGGACATCCTCATTACGGTCCATGGCGAGGAGAATCGGCATTGCGCCGCTTTGGAACAGGAGCCGGCAGAAATCGCTGATGATTCCCACGACATCGTGCCCTTTGCCCAACGGGCGTGCGGCGATGCCTACGGTCTTCATTTCGCCGACCTGGAAGCCTAAAGCGTCATCTGCCCGAGGCGGCGCCGAGAGCAGGAATGCGCAGTCGGCGGTGATGCGCGGCGAGTGTTTCACGCCGAGCTCTTTGAGCATGGTCGCACTTGCGGAATCACGAACGGCAATAAGATCGGCAGCTTGGAAAGCTTGTCGAGCAAAGGAGCGGCCAACGATGGTTTTGAGTGGGCCGACGCCTTGGCCAACCATGAAAACCTTCTTTCCGGCCTTCTTGGCCATCTTCACCAAGCGCGAGTAATACAGCACGCTGCGGAAACTCGTGACATCTTGGAAGATGCTTCCTCCCGGGAAAACCAGCGCGTCGCATTCGCCGATCGCTTCCTTGATTCTCTTAAAGTCACGCCGTGGCACGGCAGGAACGCCGTGTAATCGGTTTGTTTCCTCCGGCTTGCCGCTCAAAACCTGACATTCATGCCCGTAGCGACGAATCCCGTCCGAAAAGCCGAGCATGATGGCGTCGTCGCCAAGGTTGCCACAGCCGATATATCCGGCCAACAGAAGCGATGCCAATGCGTTATTCCTCCGAAGGCAGCCATCTTTTCATGGCCACCCATCCCCCGATTCCGAGCATACTCCCGATGGCGAGTCCGAGGGTAAGGCGAACTAAGCTAAGTTGAATCGGAATATGTCCGTGACAGAGGGTGTTGACGATGCCGGTCTGCCCAATCGCGGCAAGGGACATGGTGAGGGCGAGCACCAAATCGTTGCGAAGCGTCGTGGATTTTCGGGTGAGTAACCAGCCGAAGGCGATCACCGCCACGGGATGCCCGATCAGGAACTCCTTAGTTCGCGGTCGGACGTAGAAAATGCGATCGAGATAGTTTCGGAATAGGATTTCTATTCCGCTTGCTCCGAGACCATCGTTGCCGGTCCGAGCGAGAAGTACGCCAAGGACGCCGGCCAACGCGATGCCGAGGAACACCGCGCCATAGGTGATGGGTGCAGCAAGGATGTCTTTAGGATTTCGGTTTCGGAAAACGCACCACAGCCCGACGATGACGATGGGCAGGAACACGGCGATCTTTACGCCACTGAACTCGTCCGCCCGAATCATATAGGGGATCCCGGTCATGGAGGCGGCAACGTACAAGCCACCCACAAGGCTCACGACGGAGGTTCCGAAAACCCGTAGCAGGATTCCGGGCAAGCCGTCGTTTCCCGGCACGTTCGCGTTCCGATCAGCAAATAGCCAAAAACCAAGGACCGGCATCACGACCGAGACGAGCAAGGTGACAATTGAAGCCCCAGACTTGGTGATTGAGAGCGCGAGGAGGGCGAGACCACAGCCGATAAGCAATGTTCGATTCAGCTTCGGAACGAAGACGCTGATGAGCACCATCGACACCAGGGCACCGACGGCGGCGAGGAGCTTTGAGTACCAGTCGGGAAGCTCGGGGTCTACGAATGGATGCGGCGTCGAGATGACAAGCCCCTCCGCGCGAACGCCTTCGGCGACTTTCTGAATCAAGTTCGCAAAGTGGTCCAGCGGTTCGGCGGCGGCCGATGTTGGCGGGCGCAACAGAAGGATGCGGTGACTTCGCTCGCGGGCTGCTTTTACGTACCGGTCGACAACGTCGAGATCGGGCAACTTGTCGAGCTCAGCCAGCTGAGCGGTGTGAAGCCGAATGACGTTATCCGGGCTCAGCTCCAGCATGTTGGCATCGCCGGCAATTTTCGCGAACTCGGCGCTCGCGTAAGGAATCTTCTTCGCCTTCAGTGCTTCGGCGGTGGTCTTTAGGAGTTCGCGACGACCAAGAACCTGGTCTCCCAGAGGGAGGAAAGCGATGACGCCATTTTCGGCCATCCAGTCGATGGTTGCGGTGATCGTCTTAGCGTTCGCGGCAACGGGGTTCCCTGCTCGGGCGACGATGCGGAAGTTGTTTTCTTTGGCAAAGGCGACTTGCTCGGGATTTAGGCCGATGGAAGTACTGCGCACCATCGACGGAGGAATTTGGCCCAGGCTGAGGCGTCCATTGCGAGGCTGAGTGTTGCTCACGAGCGCGCCGAAGCGAATGTTGAGTCCGCGAATTACCCGCGGTAGCACGCTCGGATCATTGATGATCAGCGAGGTGATCCGGATTTTTGAATCGCTCGGAAGCTCGGCAACCGAGGTGGTCACCAGATTCAGGTCGCCCCGAACCACAAGGTCGGCAACGGATTCTTCGCCGAGAACCAGCGCGTCGATGCCAGCAGATCGAACCTTTTTAGCCGCTTCATCGGCCGGGATGTTCTGGCCGGCGGCCAGGGATTCGAGGGCTTCGTACTCCATCCCAAGCGACACCGCGAGGTTCTTGCTCTCTGCCGAGTGGCGACGCCAGAGCGGATAGATGGTCGCAAGAAAGAGGACAACAATAGCGACCACGGCGCGGGTTCGGGGGTTATTCATGAATCGCATCCGGGGTTTTGATAATTTTGTCTCGGCCGCCCATGGCTAGCACGGTGAGCATCCCGGCGAGGAAGCCACCGACATGCGCCCAATTGGCAACGCCTTCTTGCGGAACAAACACTTGAAAGAGAAACCAAAACCCAAGGAGCTTCCAGGCAACGATCGGAATCGGGCGGAAGACGAATGGGAAGATTAGTAACTCAATCACGGAGGTGGGAAACAACAGGAAGTACGTTCCCAATACGCCGCCGATGGCTCCCGAAGCACCCAGGGTTGGGGTGTTTGAAATCGGATTCACAAAGATTTGCACTGCGGTCGCCACGATCCCCCATCCAAAGTAGTAAAGGCTAAAACGCCAAGCTCCAATCGTTTGCTCGATTCCGGGCCCAAAAACGAGTAGAAAAATCAGGTTCCCAAGCAAGTGCACGGCGTTGCCGTGCATGAACATCGAGGTGAAAACGGTGACGAGGGCGAACTTATCCGGCGCGCCGCTGAGGCTTTCAATCACCCGATTGGGGCGCATCGTGAGATCGGCAAATACGATGTTCGCCGAATTAAGTCGCCACTGGTGATCCCAAAAGAAGATGAGGATGTTCAGCGAAACGAGGACAAGCGTGATCACCGGAATATTCCGGCTAGATAGCTTGTCGCGCAACGGAATCACATTCGGCAGGATACCGTTCTGAAATTACTCCTCCGACTCTTCGACCTCGAACCAACCCGGAACTTGCTCGATCTTGGTGGCCAATCCGTTGGGCAAGGTGAGAACTTCGCGCATGTTTTTCGCGACGACCTTGGTTCGAATCGGCTCGCCGCTCTCTATCTTGAGCGGCCACTCGGGCTCTGAAATCGCGACGCGCGCGACGGCAACCAAGTCCGCCCCGGTGCTCAGAACGGCTTCGGCATCCTCGCGAGATTTGACCGAACCTACGGCAATAAGAGGAAGGCGATGGTTGATAACCTCTAGGATCTTTTCAAGGGTCGAACCTTCGTAGCTCGAGTGCAAGCTTGGTTGCCGGAAATCGCGAAGCGAGATATCGAGGTTATCGAGCGGCCGTTCGCAGAGGGCGTTAACAAGCGCGATAGTGTCGGAGATTCGAATACCGGGGGTTTCGGGCTCTTCCGGCGAGAATCGGTATCCCACCGAATAGCCGGGCACCGCGTTCAAGACAGCGTCGGTGACGGCGAGAGGGAACTTGAGCCGGTCCTGGCCCCAACTGTCTTCCCGGCGGTTGCTGTGGGGGCTGACGAACTGTTGGAGCAAGTAGGTATTTGCCCCGTGAATCTGGACTCCGTCGTAGCCGGTCTGCTTTGCGCGAATCGTGGCTTGGGCGAAGGAGTCGATGATCTCGAGAATCTCACCCTCTTCTAAAGCACGAGGTACGGCCGAATTTGGCCGTGCATTCGGTATCGCCGAGGCGGAAACTGGGGTGCCGTTCACGAGTTCAGGCGGGCATTGGCGACCGCCGTGGTGAATCTGCAGGATCGCTTTGCTTCCACCTTCATGGATCGCGTCGGCAACGGATGCCAGCGAATCTAGAAACTCGTCGGATGAACACTGCCACTGGCCGTGAAACGCCCAACCGGACGGATGAACGCAGCAGGCGGACGTGATGAACGATCCATAGCCTGCTTCAGCTCTTCGACGGATGTATGGCAACTCATCGGCCGCAATCACCCCATTCGGTTGACTCGAGTAGGTCGTCATCGGGGCGACCACCAACCGGTTCTTGAGTTCCAGTCCGGAGGCGAAGGTGATGGGTTGGAAGAGTGCGCTCATACGAGTTCGGTGTGGGTCAGAGTTGGGCTACGCAGGAGGAACCAGCGGATTTCGCTGAGGGCAGTTTTGGCCGCTTCTTCAGGAACGAACCTTCCTACGTTAGGGAACTGTACCGTCTCGGAATACTTAAATTCCGACTCCCACATTGCTAAGTGGTCCATCGTGAACATTGGGTCTTTGAGTCCCCAAAGGAAGAGCGTTCGCTTATGTTGAATGGCCTCTCGCCGATCCCAAAGGGTTTGGTACCACGTGCCCGATTTTCTGAGGGCTTGGATCATTTGGTACAGCCCTTCGCGCTCATCGAAGCCACGGAACGGCTCGAGATACTGCATTTGGGTCGCCTTCGGAATCCGGTGCCGGTCAGCGAAGAGGGCCGGCATGATGAACCCAGGGGTTGCGTTGAGCATCCGGTAGTAAAGGCGATTGATTGGGTGGCCCACTAGGGTGGCAAGTCGCATGGCGATGCGGTTATCGTGCTGCGGCCAGAGCCAGGAGTTGAACACGACAAGTTCGCGGACTCGGCCCGGATAGTTGATTGCAAAGTTCAAGCCGATCGGGGCGCCTTGATCGTGAACCACGAGAGTGATGTCGCGCAGGTTTAGGTGCAACATCAACTTTTCGAACCGATCGGCCTGCTTTTCTGGCCGGTAGTCCATGTCCGGTCGCTTCTCGGACAGCCCGAAGCCAAGGTGATCTGGGGCGATGCAGCGATGCCAGGGGCACAGACCCCGGATCAAGTGTCGGAACGCGTATGACCAAGTTGGGCTTCCGTGAACGAAGACAACAGGGCGTCCTTGGCCGTGATCGACATAGCTCATCCAGCCGTCGCCCGTGTCAAACTCACGGGTTGCGAAGGGGTATTGAACGATGTTCAACCACGGAAAATCGGAATGAATCGGCATCGCCCACCTAAAGAATAGCGGTCTTAGGTGGGCAAAGTTTCATCCGGCGCTGAAACTTTTGGGTGAATTACGCGAGAGCTTGCTCGAGGTCTTCGATCAGGTCCGCTGGATCTTCGATTCCTACGCTCAGTCGCAGCATGGTTGGCGGGATTCCGCGTTCCAGGCGCTGCTCTTCGGTCATCGTCGCGTGACTCATAAGCGGCGGGTAGGCGATCAGGCTTTCGACACCACCAAGTGACTCCGCCAAGATGAACACCTTGGTTGATTCGGCGACCTTGCGAGCCGCTTCCACCGAGTGGAATTCGACGGCAAGCATTCCGCCGAAGCTGGTCATTTGGCTCTTTGCGATCTGGTGGTCTGGGTGAGTTGGAAGGCCAGGATAGTGGACCTTGGCGACTCCAGGGTGCTTTTCTAGGAACTCGGCAACCGCGAGGGCGTTGCTGGAATGCTGCGCCATTCGAATGCCGAGAGTTTTGACGCCACGAAGGCTGAGCCAACAGTCGAACGGGCTTGGGACACAGCCCCAGGCCTTCGCGTACTCATACAGCCAAACGCCAAGTTCTTCGTCTTTGACAACCGTTGCTCCACCGATGATGTCGGAGTGACCAGCGATGTACTTCGTGGTGCTGTGGACGACGATATCCACCCCGAGGTCGAGCGGATTCTGGAGCGCCGGAGAGGCAAAGGTGTTATCAAAGACAACGATCAGCCCGTGCTTCTTAGCTTCGGCGGCAACGGCTCGGATATCGCAAACGCGAAGGTTCGGATTCGCCGGGGTTTCGAAGATGAGCATCTTCGATTCCGGTCGAATGACATCGCGGATGGTCAACGGGTTGTGCGGACAGAAACTGCTGACGCTCACGCCCTGTCTAGGGAGCCATTTTTCGGCGATTCGGAACGTGCCGCCGTAGATTTCCGTGGCCATCAGCAAGTGGTCGCCTTTCTGCAACAGGCTAAATGCCGCGCCAATCGCGGACATTCCGCTGCTATAAACGGTGGCCCGGGTTCCGTTTTCTAGGGAGGCGATGACCTGTTCAAGCGTTTCGCGGTTGGGGTTTTGACAACGCGTGTAATCGATCGCCGGAATGTGATCTAGGTCGGCCCATGCGAAGGTTGAGGATTGGTAAAGCGGTTGGATAACGGCCCGGTACTTAGGGTCCGGTTCCTGTCCAATTCTCAAAGCACGGGTCGCAAATCGCATCCGTCAAGAATACAGTTTTGGATCAAATCTCGCTGAGCGGCCAAATTTTATTAGGAATTTGGCCGCATATTCGTTCGATTCTTCAGCCTCGGAATAGTCCGCCGAGCAGTCCACGTACGAGCTGTCGTCCGATTTGGCTGCTCGCGCTGCGAGTCACGCTCTTGAGCGCACCAGTAAGGATTTGGTTCATCGGGTCGTTGGCGGCGCGCTGCCTTGCCAGTCGTTCTTGCCGGTCGGCTTCCTTCTGCGCGGCGATTTGATCTCTCAAGCGTTGCCGCTCGAGCTTCTCGTCCTCTTTGGCCTGCTTCAAAAGCTCTTTCTCAATCTCGGCCTGCTCGGCGGCTTCGGCGACTTTGGCCGCCTTTGCTTGCAGGATTTCGAACGCCGACTCGGGGTCGTGCGAGTGATCGTATTTGCCTCGAACTGGGCTCGAACTCAGGATGTGAGAGCGCTCTTCCTCGGTAGCTGGTCCAAGGCGACAGAACGGCGGGCAGATCTTTGTGCGCTCGACGACGGTCGGGGCGCCCTTCTCATCCAGCACGCTCACCAAAGCCTCGCCCGTGACAAGTTCCAGAATCGCGGTGTCGGTTTTGAAGTTCGGGTTCACACGGAATGTTTCGGCGGCGGCGCGGACCGCTTTTTGGTCGCGTGGAGTGAAGGCGCGAAGGGCATGCTGGACGCGGTTTCCAAGCTGGCCGAGAACAGTGTCTGGGATATCGATCGGGTTCTGGGTGACGAAGTAAACACCGACGCCCTTTGAACGAATCAGTCGAACGACCTGCTCCACCTTCTCAACCAGCGAATCGGGTGCGTTCGTGAAGAGCAAATGGGCCTCGTCGAAGAAGAAAACAAGCTTTGGCTTCGGCAAATCGCCGACTTCAGGCAGCTCTTCAAAGAGCTCACTCAGGAGCCAGAGAAGGAAGGTGGCGTAGAGCCGCGGGCTCTGCATGAGCTCCTGTGCCACCAGTACGTTTACGTAGCCTTGGCCATCTGGGTCGACTTTGAGAAGATCACTGAGCTCAAGGGCTGGCTCGCCGAAGAAGCCATCTCCGCCTTGCTGCTCCAGCACAAGCAACTGTCGCTGAATCGCGCCGACACTCGCGCCGCTAACGTTTCCGTACGTTCCCTGAATCTCCTTGGCGTTATCGAGGACGAATTGCAAAATACTTCGCAGGTCTTTCAGGTCGAGCAGTAACAGCCCCTGATCGTCGGCTATTTTGAACGCGATGTTGAGAACACCCTCTTGGGTTTCGTTCAAGTCGAGCATCCGACTGAGTAGGAGCGGACCCATTTCGGAGACGGTCGCCCGAACCGGGTGGCCAAGTTTGCCAAAGACATCCCAAAAGGTTGCGGGGCAGCCCACGAAGTTCTCCGCGATTCCAAACTCGCTCAGGCGCTCGGCGACGCGAGCGTTGTTGCCGCCCGGCACCGCGACGCCGCTCAGGTCACCTTTAACGTCGGCGACAAAAACCGGAACACCTGCCTGCGAGAAGCCTTGGGCAAGGGTCTGGAGGGTAACCGTCTTGCCGGTACCCGTGGCTCCAGCAATCAGTCCGTGCCGGTTTGCGTACTTCAGGCGAAGCAGAACGTCCTGGTCGCCTTTCCCGATGAATAGTGTCTCGGCAACTGCCATACCCATAGGTTATTCGATCACAATGCGATTGAGATGCCGCACATTCACCTTGAGACCACCGCGGACCTACAAGAGAACGGTGACCTGCCGCAAATTTTGGAACGACTGATCAACGCGCTCGCGACGGTGGAGTCGATTTCCACTTCCTCGATCAAGGCGTACCACACGCTACGAACGAACTGGGTTGTTGGAGAGGGCCACCCGGAAGGGTTTGCCCATTGCACGCTTGGCGTGCTCTCGGGACGATCACCAGAGCTTCGCTCGAAGCTGGCGGATACTGTGTTTGAGGAGCTCAAACGGTGCTTCGACTTTTCGGATCAAGAAGGCGGCGTTGCGGTCACGCTTGAGGTGCGAGACATGGACGCTCACACTTATCTCCGCTGAAGAGGCTAGTTGCCGGTGAGGGTCGCGTAGATGGACGTGATTTTCTTCACGTAGTTGATCGTTTGTTTGTACGGTGGAATACCGCCGTACTTTTTCACCGCGCCCGGGCCGGCATTGTAGGCGGCGAGGGCAAGCTGCATGCCCCGAGCAGAATCGCCGGTTTGACGGATGTAGGTTTCAAGGTGCTTTCGCATGAGCTTGACCATTCCGTAAACGTTTTCTTCGATGTTGAATCGGTTGCTGACGCCGAGGTCGGATGCGGTTCCGGGCATGAGTTGTCCGAGGCCTTTTGCTCCCGCGCTTGAAACGGCGAAAGGATCAAAACCGCTTTCGACAAGCACGATGGCCATGATCAAACGCGCGTCGACACCATGGCTCAGGCAGTGGCCGATGATGTTTTCCGCAATCCGCGTGGCTTCTCGCTCGCTCAGGCGGCGATTCTGGTTCCTGACGAACTGAACGTAGTACGGAAGAACTTCGCTTCGAGGAAGAGTCCAGCTACGCGGCGGAGCCGAGCGGCTGAGGGGGGTGCTTGGAATCTTGCGGCCGGTTGATCGGGAGGGCGCTTTCGCCGTGGACTTGGCCTTAGGTGCGGGCGGAGTCGCTTTTTTGATCACCAGGTCTGGAACGAGTTCTGCTGGTGCTATGGCGATGAGGGTGCACCGCAAGCCGCCGTACTCCTCGGTTCGCTCGGCTCGGATGATCGCGCGGGCCGGGAGTTCGCGCATGAAGACCCACTCCGGGATTTTCTCAATCTCGAGGGCGATCGTGTCGTCTTTTGTTCGCTCAATCAGGACGCCGGCGTGTTCGGGGGAAGAGAACGTGCCCTTCACCGCGCCTTTAATTTCGAGGAACTTTGCCCCTACAAACTTATCCAAAACCTGGACTCCAACGGTCTCGGTAATGCCGTACCGTTTTCGCTGCGCCAAGTACTCAGCGGCCGAGGGCTGTGCCGCGGCAACCGAAGTCATTAGAGCAGTGAGCAGGAGAAGGGTTCGCATAATATGGAATTGCTAACAGGGACTCTACCTTTGTATAGTCGGCCGCTCGGGTCGTTTGGTTCAGCAGTATCGTAACTCGGGGAAATTGCCCGCTTCTGGATCAGCGGAAGAAGCTGAGGAATCCGTCGTTTATTTTGCCGGTGCACCCGATGGTGACTTTGCTAATTCGCCAAGCATTTGCCTGTCGCTTTGCGTCGGTGTAGATCTTAAACTTGTTGTTTCCCACTCGGTATTCGCGGACGTATTGCGCTACCAAAGCGGCACCTTTCGAAGGACTGTTGTACGATTTCACGCCTCGCAGCGTGAGCTCATCGAGCGGTGTCACGGTGTCGGTTGGCTTTCCGCCGGTATGGCAAATGCCGACGAGGTCACCTTGGAAGTAGTTGTTCTTGATCTGCGCGGCCAGTTTGCGCAAGTCCTTTCTGGTGTGAATCTGGCCGAGGAAGCTCGAGACTTTAGGAACGGCCTTCTTGGCCATGTAGGTGGAATTGCGAGGGCTGAGAGCGCGCACGGCCGCACAGCTGCCCAAAAGGACAACCAAGAGCGACACCGAGATGCTCGTCCAGTTCCAAAATCGCATACCTTCTCTCAGAAGAACACCCTGAGAATATCTGACGGCGATTCGTGCTCGATGCACCGGAAAAAAGGACTTCAGCCTGAAAATGCAGAAAAATTACCGGGTTTTATCGGAAATCAGGCTGGCGGAGAGATCGGGATTCGAACCCGAGAGAAGATATTATCCTCTACCCACTTAGCAGGCGGGCGCTTTCGTCCACTCAGCCATCTCTCCGCGTGAGAACAGATTATAGCACGGGGTACCTTGCGCGTCAGTGAAAGCAAGTTCGCCGGTTCCCTGGGAAGTCCGCGCCTACATCGGCTTGATCGTGTTTTCGTTGTGTGGCTCGCTCGCATCGCGGGCCCTGAAGTTGGATCCGGGCTTGATCGGACCGGTGAGTTCGGTGCTGACGATCGCGATTGGGGTGATTGTTGCGTTTGGCACCGATGTCGACGCTCGGCTTTGGAGAGTAGGGATTGGCGTCGGCTTGTTCGGGGCGAGTACTGAGGTACTCGGATTAGCAACGGGCTTTCCCTTCGGCCGGTATGAGTACACCGATCAGTGGTTACCGGTGATTTGGCTCAGTGGCCTAGGCTACTTCCCGCTGTTGTTGCCGCTTGCTTGGCTGATGATCACTGCCGCTTCAGCACGAGTCGTTCAAAACCCGATCTTGGCTGGGCTTCTGGCCGCCGGAATTGATTTGGTAATGGAGCCGGTGGCGGTAAACACTCTTCGGTACTGGACCTGGACCGATGGTGGGCCGCTGCCAGGGAACGTGCCGCTGGCCAACTTCTTTGCGTGGTGGGTGATTTCGGGCTTGGGGGCGTTTGCTTTGCAACGAGCGGGAATGCCCGCGGATCGAAGAGGCTGGATTGTTTTGGTGGGGCACTTGGGCTTGATGATCGGGCTCTTGCTGTTAGACATCGCCTTTAGGCTGTAGATTGAACCGTGCCTAAGCGTGAGTTTATTGTTGTCGGAGCGGGGTTGGGCGGGTTGGCAACCGCGCTGCGACTCGCCCATCGCGGTCACAAAGTTACGGTGCTCGAGCAAACCGACCAAGTCGGTGGGCGCGATCGAGAAGTTCGGGTGAACGACTGCGTTTTCGATGCGGGCCCGACGCTACTTATGATGCTCGACCCGTTCGAGAAACTCTTCCGTGATGTCGGCGAGAAGTTCTCCGACCATCTTTCGATCTCGCTGTGCGATCCGAACTACCGCGTGTTCTTTTCTGACGGCAACCGGCTGAACTGCACCAGCAACATGGCGCTGATGCGGCGGAATATTCAGGAACTTGCCGGCGACGCGGACGCGGCGAAGTACCCCGAGTTCATTGGCCGATTGGGCGGGCTGTATCAGGATTCGATCCCGAAGTTTGTGCGCCGAAACTATGATTCGGTGCTCGATTTGGCTTCACCCAAAGCCCTGCAGCTCGCGCTGAAGCACAACATGCTGAGCAACCTGGCGAAGGAAGTGGAGCGGACGTTCGACGACAAGCGGCTTCATCACCTGTTTTGCTTGCAGACGATGTATTTGGGCTTGAGTCCGTACGATGCGCCCTACGTCTATGCGGTGCTGGTCTACATGGAGTACGGCGAAGGAATTTGGTATCCGGATGGCGGGATGGTGCAGATTCCACGAACGGTGTCCCGGCTAGCGCAAGAGCGCGGCGCGGAGATTCGCCTGAATACGAAGGTGGTGAAG
>Ga0164294_10000338_pt1 | contig 43869 bp, 30 predicted proteins | sample GEODES005metaG_FD_111479 | JGI IMG/M metagenome (GOLD analysis project Ga0164294, IMG submission 111479) | Oligotrophic lake water microbial communities from Sparkling Lake, Wisconsin, USA - GEODES005 metaG | ecosystem: Environmental > Aquatic > Freshwater > Lake | place: USA: Sparkling Lake... | reverse complement strand
TCTATACCGATCGCCATTGCCGCATCGTTAAGGGAACCAGAACCCTACATAGACCCATCTATACCGATCGCCATTGCCGCATCGTTAAGGGAACCTGAACCGGAACCTGAACCAGATCTAGAAGAAAAACAACCAGTAAAAACAATATCCAAAAATTCCGCAACTTACGTGACGCCCCAAGGAGTCGTCTACATCCACGACAAAAGTACCCCCGGAAACATTCATGAATACGAAGGTTCCACGGAGAATGCGTCTCTGCGAGAAGTGAAACTCGACGACCAAGAAAAAATACAAGTAAACCACAATGGTACTTGGACTACATTAACTCCGGAAAATTTCAAAGAGTTGTATCCAATCACAAACGAATCTCACGATAATCCGGGGTTTTATAATGATACGGTGGCAGCAATAAAATGGGTATTGCGAGATATAGCAAAAACATCAACAAATAACTGAGAAATCGGTGTATAAATATAAATATATATGAGTCTACGACACACTACGTACTGTGATAACAGAATGTAGGTTCCTCCTTACCAAACAACCATTTTCTGTAATATCTGTCGCATTTTTCCAGATATTCCAGAGGAATCCCTCCTTCGCCGTCCCGCGCCCGTTTCGCTACCCGTTCCATACAAATGTCAGGCGCCACATCCAAATGCATGATTGCATCAAGAGGGAACTCATTTGCCGTGCTCTCGACCAATCTCGTGTATATCTGGAAACACACATCGTCGATCATACCGTCGTCGCGCAACATCTCGGCAAAGATATATCGCCCGGCATCAATCGACCTCTCGCAAATAAGCAAGACACAGTCCGGGTTTTCTCGAATGACTCTTCGGAACGCCTCGAGATGCGTATTGTACGCCATCACCTGGAACGCGAAGGAATACGTTTTCGGGTCTTTGTAATATTTCTCCAAAATCGACTCGCCTGTGTCGGAATCGCAGATCGTTGTCCATATGTCGACGGGTTCCGGCATGAACACGATCTTCTCCAACGCAAGTCTGCCAAAATATTTCTTGCTCTCCTCGTATGGCAACGCGTATTTTTGCTGTAATTTATCGACAATGGTCGATTTTCCCGCCCCGATGTTCCCTTCGAGGGAAACGATGAATGGCATATTGGGACGTTTGCCACTGGATATATTTCTATCAATAATCGTAATATTGCTGGATTTTCCTACCACGTCGGAGGACGCGATTAATTCTAATGCTTCGAGAACCCTAGCAGAGGATACACAACGCGACTCAGAATACGTGATATCGCATTTAGTAGAAAAGGACATGGTTTATAGAGACAATGAAGATGAATTTGAAGATGAATATGTCTTGCAACCATGAATAATAAATCCGATTCAATTTTTTGAATTTCAAAAAAATCGACTCATAATACAAATGATATTATACTCAGTCGAGACGGGTCCAAAAGACGCGTTCTTATACATATTTGCGTTTATCCTCGTTTCCATGACCTTGAATAAAACGATTCAGGTTAGTGTAGCAATCATATTATTCGCGATCGTGTTTGCTCTTTCTCGGTATGACGCGACCTATCAATCGTGGGATCATGTAAAAGAGCAGGAATCGTTTGAGCAGAGGATGGGGGAAATCGTGAAAACCATAAATAAGAACGAGTCGACTGTGATCGAAACGATACCGCGCATTATCATTCAAGTATGGGTTCAAAAAGACGGCGGGACACCCATGATTCCTTCCAAATATGTGCAGTATATGAACAAATTTCGCGAACTAAATCCGTCGTTTGAATACATGTTTTTCAACGAAAATGATATAAAGCAGTTTTTCACCGAACACTATCTGGGGTATTACGATATTTATAATCGTCTGCCATTTTTCATACAAAAACTCGATTTTTTCCGGTACTTGGCAATCTACCATTACGGCGGGTTTTACTTTGACGTGGACATTGAACCATTTAAACCTCTCGACGACGACGTACTAAACCATTCTGCGGTTTTCCCCATCGACGAATATGCAAGTGCATTAGGTTGCCAGACCCCGCGCATGAATTCGTATTGTCTTGTGGGGCAGAACTTCTTATTGGGACAGTATGCATTCGGCGCTACCGCAAAACATCCTTTTATGAAATTCTTGGTGGACAAAATTGCCCAGAATTTGCAGATTTATATCAAGACGGCAGATCAAATATCGCAATCAGACAAAGGGTCAATCCACTATTATGTTTATAAAACCACCGGACCTGATTTTGTGACGGATTGTTATGTACAATATAAAAACAAAGACCAATTGTACATATTGTCGAATGGAAAACGGCAAATGTTTGGAAATTATGCCGAGCATAAACTTTCTGGCGAGTGGAAATAGACCGACCCGAACCCAACTCTCCACCAGTCATGTCCAATGTCAATGCGTCAGTTTCGCGGGAGGTCGATACGCAATGATATCCACAACTACCGCGGTTGTCGGAAATTCATTTACCCCATAAATATCTTGCAGCAACACCCATTCAAAAAGTCCACCGGCATAAACATATACATCGCTAATTCCTAAACTCAGTAATTGGGCGCGTTTTTTTATAGGCGAATCGTCGCAACCATTTCGTCCATATAACACAATCGTCTTCTGGTTTTCCACGTATTTCGAGAGGTATTCGTTAATGAATGCCTCTTCTTCTGTCACACTTAGTGTTCCGCCGATAAGAACGCCTTCCGTAGCAGACATCGTATGTATAATCGCATATTTTGCAGGGTTTCGAATGCAATATAAAAGGTCGTCAAACCCAATAGAACGACCACTGAATGATGGCATGACAGACTCAAATGCCCATTGAAGTAGAGAGGACATTTATCAAATTGTGCGGTTGATAAATGTCGTACATAAAGATTTATGTATATTTAAAATAAAGATAAACACATCCTGATGCAAAGTATATGAACATTACGCAACAATCGTCCCACCGTTATAACCTAACCCAACCCTAAACATGGATTTATCTCAAACCAAACTCTCGAAATCGGAATGGGGGTCGGTAGAAATACCCGTCTCCGATCAAGAAAAGCGCGTCCTCTCGCTCATCATGGAAGGATATCATAACCCAGATATCCGGTCGAATCGCCACCTCTCGCTCATCAAAACAATGAAAGTCGACGCGACCGAAGAAATGGAGTGGTTCCTTTATAAAACGTATTTTTACCCCAAACTTAGCGCAATATTTCCGGCAGATAAAAATGACGAAAAGCAGAAAAAAACGGACAAAAAAATCAAACCGCCGAATAAGGCAGACCAGATTCGAATCCAGAAATTAGACGCGACGGTGGAGTCCCAGCAAAAAACCATATTCGATTTTGTCCTTCTCGACTATACGGTCAATTCTCAAAAATCGAGAAGCGCGCTTTATACCCTTATTTATTTGCGGCGGTTGACGATTCCTGGCGTGAACCGGTTTTTACTCGAGAAGATCGACGAGTACTTGGCGAAAGCAGACACGACGTCTTTCGATGCGATTCGTGATGTGTTTTCGAATTCTACGACCTATATTGAGAGGAACAAATCGATCATGGAATATGCGGATGAGTTGCTATATTCGCATCAGCGCGACTTGTTTCGAGTGTTTTCGGATAAGAAGAAACGCAATATTCCTAAATGCGTTCTCTATATGGCGCCGACCGGAACGGGGAAAACACTGAGTCCCATTGGTCTATCCCAAGAGTACAAGGTCCTGTTTGTATGTGCCGCGAGACACGTGGGACTGGCACTGGCAAAATCCGCAATCAGTGTGGGGAAACGGGTTGCTTTCGCGTTCGGATGTGAGACGGCAGCGGATATCAGATTACATTATTTTGCTGCGGCGGATTATACGGTGAATCGGAAATCGGGGGGTATTTACAAGGTGGACAATAGCAATGGTATTCGGGTGGAGATTATGATTTGCGATGTGGCGTCGTATTTGGTGGCGATGTATTATATGAAGTCGTTCCATTCGGTCGAGAAGATTGTGACGTATTGGGATGAACCGACGATTGGACTTGACAAGGAAATCAGACCAAGAGGAGGTTCAGAGCAACCGACGATTGGACTTGACAAGGAAATCAGACCAAGAGGAGGTTCAGAGCAACCGACGATTGGATTAGATAAAGTCGGCGGTTTGAAGCAACCGACGATTGGACTAGATAAAGTCGTTGGTTGCTCTGAACCGAGTGTCGGTTCAGAGGAAGACTCGGAAATATCCTCTCTCCATAATATGATTCACCGCGTCTGGTCTCTCAATCAGATACCCAATATTGTCCTCTCGTGTGCAACTCTTCCTAAACCAGAAGAAATCGGCAGTGCGCTCCAAGATTTCAAGGCAAAGTTCTCAGATTACGAGGCAGAAATCCACGTCATCGACAGTCACGATTGCAAGAAAACCATCTCTCTTCTCAACAAAGAAGGTAAAATCGTGCTTCCCCATTCGTTGTTCCCCGACTATGGAACCCTGATCATGGAATGCGTCGACCATTGTGACGCGAACCGGTCACTCCTCCGCTATTTCGACGTGGCAGAAATCATTCGGTTTGCAGAGAAGGTTCAGTCGTTTTTGCGAGAGGATATGCGTATTCCTAAATACTTCAAATCCATCGACGCAATTACATTGAATTCGATAAAATTATATTATTTGACTATTTTGCGAGAATTGCCGCCGGATCAATGGCGCACGATTCACGAATATATGGTCGAGACGTTGAAACCGAGATTTGGGCGAGAAGACAAGGACGTGGATATCCGCAAAATGAAAAGCGAGTGCACTCCTCCTAAATCGAATATGTTGGAGACATCCCGTGTCGAATTTACACGGCAAAATAGTGTTGCGGCAACACCAACTCTTCCTAAACTGCCCGCAATTCCTCCCAACCCCGCATCAGGCATCCTCTTGACAACTGCCGACGCACATACATTGACAGACGGACCGACGATTTACTTGGCAGAAGATGTCGAGAAGGTGGGTAGATTCTATATCCAGCAATCGAAAATCCCGGATTCTGTCTTCGCGATCATTCAACAGAAAATCGACCGCAATAATCTTATTATGAAGCAGATCAAGAAGGTGGAGCAAGAGGTGGAAGCGAAAAGCGCGCCGTCGTCGTCTTCCACCGACGACAAGTCGTCGAAAAAGGCAGAGAAAGAACCCGCGTCGAAAGAAGTACAGAAGATGCTAGAACAAATCAACGAAATGCGCATGGCAATACAGACGGTGCATTTGAACGCGATGTATATCCCGAATACCAGACAGCACTTAGAAATCTGGTTACCGAAAACTGCGCCTCTCGTAAAAAACGCCTTTGTCCCGAACGTGGACGAAGAGGACGTAAGAGAGATCATGGCACTCGATGTCGAAAATCAGCAAAAATTATTGCTGATTTTAGGGATTGGTGTGTTTTCCAAGTCGTCGGATTCGCGTTACGCGGAAATCATGAAGCGTCTTGCCTACGAACAGCGATTATTCTTGATTATCGCATCTTCGGACTATATATATGGAACCAATTACCAGTTCTGTCACGGGTTCATCGGGAAAGATTTGACGAATATGACCCAACAGAAGACCATCCAGGCAATAGGGCGAATTGGACGCAATAATATTCAGCAGGAATATACGGTCAGGTTCCGAGATGATGGGGTGGGCGAGAGGTTGTTTAAGAGGTCGAAAGAGAATCTGGAGGCGACCATGATGAACCGTCTGTTTTGTTCGGACGATTAGACGTATTTTGTCTGATTGATATATAGAAAATATGCCCGAAAAGAGGAAAACTGTAAAGAATCGAAAACCTAAGAAATGGTCGCTAAAGTACAAACGAAGTATCAATTGCCGTCGTCCTCGCGGATTCTCGCAAAAACAATACTGTAAATATGGTCGAAAATAATACTCTATGTTGGTTCCTCGAATACATTGGTTATATGACTAGACATTAATAGTCGGTTTTTTGTATATACATGGTAGGAGAATAGATACCAGTTGTGTATTGTATGTATTTCCCTTTTATTGTTTTTAAAAATTTGTCTACTCCTACACTTTCATCCCATTTATGATACGCATATTCATCAAAAACAATTATACCATTCAAACACACATTCTCCCACAATTTCATTAAAATCTCATAAGTAGGGTCACCTAAATCTAAGTCCATATATAGTAATTTAATTTTAACACCAACATTTTGCTCAACAAATAATTTTGATGTTACAACTGCGTCGCCTTTAATTAAAATATATTTTGACTTGTCAAAATGACTTAACTTAGATTTAATGGTTTCGATTTGTAGGTCTTCATTACTAATTCGATTTACAACCTCCGTCATCATCTGTTTATTTGTTCCGTTTAGTTCGTCTAACAGTTCCTTTGTGTCAAAAAAATCAAACCCGAGAACTTTTGTTATACTATTCGGTTCATACATCGTTATCAATTTTAACCACAATGATATACCTGCACCTTTTAATACACCAAATTCAAATATATCGCCTACTAAGTTTTGTATTTTTAAATACAGTTCAATTCTTTTACTCATTTTATTAAAAACTCTCGCGTCATCTGAAAAAATAAAATTGTTGTAATCGTCATATACAGATTGGTCAGTTTTCTTAATTTCATTGTATATATCCATGCTATGTATTATAAAACACCTCGAATGTAAATGTTTATATTAATTTAATGACTATTAGTGAACTGCCTTTTTACACCTTTTAACGTCTAGTCTGCCGGAGGCAATGGGCAAAAACCCATACGACTAGACATTAAATTGCAGAAACTTGTATTTGACATTTAGAGTAAATCTAGTCGAATCGCGTAGAGATTTGAAATGCTGTATTCCTTTCGCTACTCAATGAGATGATGGAAGAAAAATTGCAATACATTTTCGTTTGATGATACGTAATTATATTCAATTTAATAATATAATGAATATAATCATACCATTGGGAGGTAAAGGTGAGAGGTTTGCCAATAATGGTTATTTACAACCAAAACCATTGATATCTATATTGGAAAAATGCATGGTTGACCATGTATTAGACAATATTTCATATAATTCTGAAGACCAGGTTTTTATCATTTATAACCGAGAATTAGAAGAACACGAATTTTGCAAACATATTACCGATAAATATCCACACATAAATTTGATTCAACTCTACAAAAATACGAAAGGTGCGGCAGAAACATTAAAAATCGGTATCGAACAAATTTTGTCGAAACCCCACCATCAAAAGTGTTTAATATTAGATTGTGATACTTTTTACAGACAAGACATAGTTAATATGTTTCGAACGTCCACATATAATATGATTTTTTACACCGAAAACACCAACCCAAATCCAATATATTCCTACATCTCACTTGATGTCAGTTCATGCGTGATAAAAATAAGAGAAAAACAAAAAATATCCGATAACGCGAATACTGGTGCCTATGCTTTTACAAACATATCGGAGTTGTATTATTATTGCAATTATGTGTTGGAAAACGGTATAACCGCCAATAATGAACCTTATACATCCTGCGTCATTTCGGAAATGCTCAACTCCGGAATCGCATTTAAAGGGTATAAATTAGAACAAATCGATGTCGTTTCATTGGGAACACCCGACGATGTAGAAAGGTATATAAAATCCACAAATTTGTTATTGTTTGATTTAGATGGAACACTAGTTAACACAGACGCAATATATATTGAAGTTTGGAGTGAATTGCTTGCTACGTTTAACATAAATTGTAATGCCGATTTTTTTAATCATTTTATAAAAGGAAAAGACGACAATGTATTCTTAAAATATTTAAACCACGAATTTTCGGAGACAGATATTCAAACAATTTCTTCGAAAAAGGATGAATTGTTTGTGTCGAAACTACAAGGATACGAAAACACCATTTTGGTAGAAGGCGTAAAGTCATTTTTCGAAAAAAATAAAAACCACAAAATCGCAATCGTAACAAGCAGTAACCGAAAATCATGTAACTACATTCTGCAAATAACCGGGTTAAACAAGTATGTGGATTTAGTGATTGCTGCGGAAGATTGTGACAAACACAAACCCGACCCTGAACCTTATTTAACTGCTATTAAACACTTCAACGCACTTAAAGAAAATACATTTATATTCGAAGATAGTTATTCTGGTTATTGTAGTGCAAAACGAAGTCGCATTGATAATATATGTTTAATATTGAACGAAAAATCTTGCGCGGACATTCAAAATGCAGATGATTTCAAAATTTCCAATTACACGACATTGGAATTGGATTCGATTATAATGTTCCATAATAAAACCGGAAACGTTGAAGTCAATCACCTGGTAGAATTAAAAAATAATATAAATTCTTTCCCAATAAAACGAATCACGCAAAATAAAGAGTGTATAAAAACTGGATATATATGCGACATCATTGGGTATACGGTCGAGTATAACAACGGAGAAGATGAAAATATTATACTTAAAATTAGCAACCTTGATAATGAACTGTCTGAAACCGCATTAAAATTGGATATGTATAAAAATGAATCTTACTTTTACACTAACCTATCGCGTTTAATAAAAAACGTGCCGAAATACATGGGTAATTTTAATGTTAACAACAAAGAAGCAATTATTCTGGAGAACTTAAACAAATATGCGGGGTCATTTAACATTAACCTAAACAAAAATATTCAAACTCTGTTGAATATAGTAAATTGTATTTTTGACCTGCATAGCACATTTCATTTTTGTTCTGAAGAACACATTATATCTTCTATAAAACCGTTAAAAAAAATAAATGAAATATCTTATTACAAAGAATTAATACTAAATCGATTTGATAAATTTGCAAAAAATACACATACATTGTTAAGCAAATATGAACGCAACTTGCTATCAAATATATTTGCAAATATAGACACTATATACGATGCGGTTTCGCAATATCCTCTCAGTGTTTGTCACGGAGATTTAAAAAGTCCAAATATATTCTACAAAAACAACATCGACCCTATATTACTTGATTGGCAGTATATTCATTTAAACAAAGGAGTTAGTGATATAGTATTTCTGTTGGTTGAAAGTGTTGAATTTGACTGGTTAACGGTCGAAATTGTGGTCAACTATTATTATAAATTGAATAAAGAAACCTATGGGGTTACTTACGAAGAATACATGACCGACTTTAAAAATGCATTATGTGTATTTCCGTTTTTTGTGTGTGTCTGGTTTAACAGTGAAGATTCAGACAAGTTATTGGACCCTATTTTCCCGATTCGATTCTTGAAGAATCTTATGAAATATTACAATCATTTTTTGACTTCGAATCCTGTCTAATGTAAACGCGTTAAAATTTAGTATTTATTTTAAAATATATATTAAATGTCGACTTCAAAAAAACGAGTATTGATTGGATTGTTTGGATTATCGAGAACTTTTAAAACTACATCTGACCTCTTATTTGAACATATCATAAAACCAAACAGCAGTGATTTTGAATTTGATATTGTTATAAACACCGACTTTGAGAGTAATACATTAACTGCAAATAGACCTGATAACATTGGGTCGGTATCTAAATATAAATATGAAAATGAAGATAAACTTCGTGAAGACTTAACGGAGTCTTATAATCGAAACGGTCAATTAAAAGACATTATTATATACAACAAAGAAACCCATTTTGTTGTTTTTCCTTGGGCGGTTGTATACAAGCGAATTCAGCAAATACTAAAAAATCGATTTGATAATAATGACAAATATGATATTTACATAATGTTACGTCTCGACATTATAATAAGTAATGTTCTAAATTTAAATGAAATTAATAATGAATTTGTTTTTATAAGCGGGTCGTTTACGCGTACTGCTTATCTTCACGATAGAGACGTAGATGGTGCACTATACGGAAGTTATGAACCGTTTATGTATTGGATATATTCTACCGTAAACTATTTTGAGAGCATATTTAATCTAAATATCGAATCGGTTGGGTTCTTTGATAGAGAACCGTTTTGTGATAACAAGATAATACAACTATATGCCAAAAATGGATTAAATCTTCATAACATATATTCAACCAATAAAATATTTAAAATTCTAGGTATAATAAAATTAAACCACACAAATTGCAATATATTAGACCATTATAACTTTAATGGTAGTATAGTTCCTTATGATTTTAGCAAATACTATAACATTCCAAACGACCATATGATTCGTAATTTTCTATATAACATAAACTCCATATTACACTTCGCATCGTTTCAGTTGAGTGAAAACCGAAATGGTATAGTTTACCATATTATAAGGTAAATTAATGTCTAGTCGTATTTTTTTTGCCCTTCAATAACTGCCCTTCAGGCAGTTATCTTATAGCAACGGAAAATGCAACTAGTCATATACGATGTTCATATGGGTATTTGCCCATATGACCAGACGTTAATGACTGGTCATATGGGGGGTTTTGACCATATGATCAGCGTATATGTCAGTTGTCATTATACCCTCTCCGCAATCAAATACCCGTTTCGCACATTGACGCGTTTCAGAATCTGCCAACTCGCATCCCCCTCGATTTCCTTGACAATCTTCGCGCACTTATCAACGTTCGTGTCGTCCAACATCAATATTTTGCAGCGATCCTTGAGAAGTTGGAATTCGTAATAGGTCGTGAATTCGCCGCCGTCCAGCAACAACACATCAAATACATGGGGGATCTCGGGTCTGTCCAAGAACACCGCACATTTCTGCATATTCAACATATCGACTTCGTGCCAGTGTTGGAAAGTCGGGTTCGATCTACATTGGGGGAAAACGTCGTAGAAATCCGCGGGTTCTTGATTCCAGATGACTTCGTTCAGAATGTGCATCTTGTCATTACCAGCATATAATTTTGCCGCATTGGCACATTTTTCCGCGTTGCATTCTAGACTATAGAAGATGTAATCCTCTTGATTGGTACCTTCTTGTGTGGGTCTTTCCCTTCGATCAAAGCCTTCTTGTGTGGGTCTTTCCCTTCGGGAAAAGCCTTCACTAAATGCCCTAGTTGACCCGAGTCCATTCCACGTCCCAATTTCCAAGAACGTCTTATGCTTCGGGTCCGAAGCATATTGCCGGATATCGTTAGAAAATTCGTCATTGCAAATTTGTCCTAAATGATGATGTACGTGATTTGCATAATTTTGTTTGTCGTTTTGTTCCCACATTATATACACCAACCCCGGTTTATATGATGTTATATATGAACGCATTCGCTGAGTACCGCAGGAATAACGCCCCAATATTCTCCGAATATTCGGTCATCCTGAGTATATGTTCGGTAATCAGATTTATGTAAATGGTGAGTTTTTATAGTTTTGCAAGGATTCGAAACATAATACCCCGATTTCATTACCAATCCTGCAAATATATTGTCACATCCGGGATGTCCAAATTTGAAATTCAAAGTTGAAATGTCGACTTTTAATGGCGATGAAAAGACCCACGAATCTTGGGAATCAATTGTCCTCTCGTGTAATACCCCATCTTCATATTTGGACAAAGCAAACAATTTATTGTTGAAATCTACATTCTCTAAAAGGTTCAATGTATCGTCAAAATAGATATCCGAATTTGACACGATGCATCTCTGACCATGCAAATAGTTATTTGTGAACTGGATAGCGCAATAATAATAGAGACGGTCTTTGTTTTCATCGCTCACTGTAAATTGAACGATTTTGCTTCGGTATTCTTGGTCGACAAAATCTAAATTGTATATCTGGGCATTCAGTAAATAGATGGTTTTGATATGCGGGTTTTTGGAATTATGGATTAGACATTGGTTCAGTTCTTGTTGCCTCTCGTCGTTTGGAGAATGGTAGTAACTTGTAATCAGATTGAACATAATTTTATATTTGCAAATCAAATATTTTTCAAATATAAAACGCGACAAGGTCTGAAAGACCGACATGCAAAAGGTCTGAAAGACCGACATGCAAAAGGTCTGAAAGACCGACTAGACGTTAATACCCAGTCAAAGGTTGAATCGCATAAGGATTCGATTTCAGTGCACTCAGCACATAAGCATTGCTCCTATCCATTTCCATTCCCCCATACAACTGTTGCTGTCCTCTCATCTCTCCCATTTGAGAAACCCCCGGAGTAATGTAAGGCAAGTTGGGCATATGCTGGCGCCGATTCGCTAAATCCGATTCCATCCCAGCACTCGACCGCACATTCACATCGGTCTGCAACAACGACATATTCCCCGGAACCATACGCCCATCAATCGTCGACGATTTGTTGTCATTGTTTCGCTGACGATACTCCGCATCATATGTCCGCGCCTCTTTCGCCCCTGAAGCAGCGCCACTATATTGCACACTCGTATCTCGCCGATTCGTATACACGTCCATCGGTTTCGTTACCATATATGCAGTGTTATCTTGCCCACTATTGATAAACATATGACCGTTCGACCTCTCAGTCGTTTCGCGGATGGTCGGCGCAGGACGGTCGCCCGGGTTCATCAAATACGAGTTCTTCACTGTCGACTCGGGATTCTGGTAAGGACGCAATGTCCCCACAGTATTTTGCCGTTTCGATGGTCGCAACACATCGAGAAGGGGGGCAACCACTGCTCCTAAAGCACCTCCGACGATGCCGAAATAATCGTCGACATTGGAAGTCGATCGATTATTCGTGTATTTCTTGGCACTTTTTGCTCCGAAATCCGTATCATATGTGTCGGTGCGAGAGGCGCCGCTGACAGGACCTAGATTCAATTCGCCTAATTGGTTGCGATGGGAAGGCATGTATTCGCCTTCCACATACTGGGCATCGGTGGCGTGACGACCTGCCGCGCCGACATAACTCATGGTTGCAGTCGCGCGGTTCGGGTCGGCGCGGTCAACCGGGACGCCGTGCAAGGGGGCGGCAGAACCAGATGCGCCTAAAGTAGCAAAATATCTGGTTTGGTCGAGTTCGGTGACACGGTCGGGGCGGTTTTTCTGGACGGGCGCTTGGTACCCGCGGTTTGTTACGGAACTCATTGCGGGTCCTTCGTGACCGAGCATGGAGATGCCGCTCGCTTTCGGGTTGTTGCTGACACGGAGTTGGTCCGCGGTTTTCGGCATCCACATTTCGCGTGCCATCATGCCGGAGTTGAACCCGAGACTCTGCCCTTCTGCGTCGCCTCTCCCTAAACCTGGTCGAACGCGGATTTCCTCGAAGGGTTTCACGTTCGATATTTTGTTGCTGGGGTTGACACGGGATTGCTCGAAATCGGTGAAATTCGGCATGCCGTATGCCCACTGCAAATTCTCACTGGGGGAGAAGAGAGGTGCGCGCTCGGTTTTCGAGAGGTACTGCGACCCTGCCCCTTGCATGGAATCGAGAAGACCTTCGTTGGAGTTCTCGTTGATGATGCGACTGCGGAGAGTGCTGCCGAAAAAGGGGACCATGTTGTTGTGCTGGTAATACTCGGCATTGACTTTGTCGCCAGTCAACGAAGTATACGACGGGGTGTCGGTATTTCCAGTAAAGTTCCCTAAATCACGGTTCATCTGGGCAATGGCAGTGGGGTCGAAATATTTGTCGGTGTAGACCTGGGGGGTGTCATATCGATTGACGGTCATGAGTTCACTGGTGAGGTCCGTTTCGGCATTGAGGATGCCGCGGTCCTCTGGATAATTCGTGTCGGGAATATCGGCATTGGGAAGAATTCCCTCGTATCCTTCATCCAGTTTAGAAGATTGGGTTGCTTGATTTGTTACTAAATAAAGAGCGCCTAATGCCAATGCAGGTATTGCCAGTTCCATTTATAATATTTGCAGTTAATATACTATATCTTATATTCTCATTCATATTATATTGATATTTGCAATCAATATAATCGGATTCTTTTTTGGTCAGAACTTTACAGTTACTTACCAAGAGGTCGGAATCGAACCCTTACGGGTTCTTTACACAAGGGTGTCTCCTTCCTCTCGTCACTCTCGTCTCATTCCTCTTACACTTTATCCTACAATGATTGTACGCCCCCTTTCTCTCCTCTCCCTTCTTGCACGCTAAAACACATCTCCTCGAATGATATTTGCGGTGCTTTGGTTTCTCGCACTTCTTTCGGCATCTTCTTGTGGCGTTACTACGGATTTTTCCTAATTTTCGGCAGGACGAAGCAGATGGCATTCTAGCAAATTATATATTATGCGACTATTTATGCAGCAGGGTTCATTTACCTACCAACTTACAAGAAGGCAAAACGCACGTGTAATTATCCTTTACTAGAATTCGAGTTTGTAATGGTTGTTCAAAAGGCGACAATGCATGTGCTTGAGGATTGATGAGAGGCACTTCCCAACGGGTTTGCTCTAAATCGCGAAACATCCATGCCGGATGCGATGCGCGAGATTCGTCGACATGCACATCGCTAGAAGGATAACTGATTTGGTATCCTTGGCAAATCGGAGCATCCTTATATGTTTTCACGTCGTGGTTGAGAGGTCGTCCTAACCCGCGGAACTCGCTTTCTAAATTGGTCGAATCCGACCACATATTCGCACCCCAACGCTGCAAACGAATTTGAGAGTCCTCTAAATAAGGCAATTGAGTACCTGGTCCTGGCGTGTCAAGGGCATATCTACCTGAAAATGTACTTTGCTCTAATCCTTTATATATGCGTGCTTGGTCATCATGATACCGAGTAAATGCCATTATTGCAAATTATATATTTCCTTAAGATACGAAAATTCTCTCGTGAAAATTGAAAGGAGTCATAAAAACCGACATGCCAAGAAACCATCCCTATTTATTTTCTAAAATGATATCCTCGGAATCCTCCTCCTCCTCTCGTATTTATGTTGGCGAGTTCGTTCAGTTTGTATACGGTCTAAAAAGACGGACCGAAATCGCGTTTGAAATATTGTCTCACGACGATCCGGTTTCCGAAAAATACCCCATTTTAAATGAATGTGAATATCCGATTCGCATTCACCATATGAATGGGTTACCAATTAAGGACGGATATGCGGTGGCATTAACCTCGGAATGGCATTACATAGGAACGATTCTCGCAAAAATTGTATGGGATGATGTATCCTATATCGCGGGAGATGAATGTTTGCAGTACTGGTTTCCTTCCGGAAATCGACCCAACGAACTCGCCGATGGATCGATGCGAGTGGATTTGGAAAAGACTAGTAATTTGGGCACGGTGTTCTTGTGTCCTCTCAATACGTTGCCATTTATGGACATTTGCGGCAAATTCATTTATGAATACAATATGGTGGCGAAAGAGGATACAAAATACAAATTCAATACGCCAGTTACACTGTTTCAAAAAGGCAACGTATTCGGGACATTGCTGGACAATACCACATCATTGAAGCATATTATTCGCAGGGTCGTCACTTTCCGCGAAATGCTAACGTCTAGTCATATGGACAACCCAAAATACGACTAGACGCGAATCTACGATTTACCGCAATAAATAATATAAACCTCTCAACCTGCAAAGTATAATACGATTTCCTAATGCCGGAATTTAACCTTGTTCGGTCTACAATGAACATGACTATACCGAGTGTATGTCTAAATATGATTGTGAAGAATGAGAGTAAAATCATTCGCCGCCTTCTCGAATCGGTCGCCCCGATTATCGATGCCTATTGTATTTGCGATACGGGCAGTACCGATGATACCGTTGCGATCATAGAAGATTTTTTTACGAGTAAAGGCATCCCCGGTAAAATCTCGCGTGAGCAATTCCGCGACTTTGCCCATAACCGGTCATTTGCCCTAAAGCAATGCGAATCAATGCCAGTCGATTATATTCTGCTTCTCGATGCGGATATGATTTTCCAGTTGGGTAAAGGCGTAACTCCGGAGGATTTCAAGCGCGATTTAACACACGATGCCTACCATATGTTCCAGGGGACCGACACGTTCTATTACAAGAACGCGCGCATCGTGAAGAACAACATTGGCGCTTCTTACTGGGGAGTAACGCATGAGTATTTGAAGACTCCGGAAGGAACCTCTTATGGATTATTGGAAAAAACCCGCGCGTTTATCAATGATGTGGGCGACGGTGGAAGCAAGGCAGACAAGTTCGAGCGTGATATTCGACTTTTGCTAAAAGGGTTAGAGGACAACCCGAACAACGACCGCTATACTTTTTATTTGGCGAACAGTTATCGCGACCATGGCGACAGCGATTTAGCGATCGAGTATTACAAGAAGCGGATTGAAATCGGGGGATGGCAAGAGGAGGTGTGGCATAGTTACTACAGTATCGGAAAATGCTACAAGGCAAAGGGTGATATGTTGAACGCGGTTCATTGGTGGATGGAGGCGTACCAGTTTTTCCCGAAACGCATCGAGAATTTGTACGAAATCATATCGCATTATCGGCAAATCGGCAAGAACCAGATTGCCTACATGTTCTACATCATGGCACTGAAACAAGTATTGCTAAATCCGACGCCGGATTATTTGTTTTTACAGCGCGATGTCTATGACTACAAATTGGATTACGAGTTTTCGATTATTGGATATTATTGCAATGTGGACAATTACGACATGACGCGGATTTGCACGAAAGTGCTAAACTGCAAAAATACGGAATGGAATATTGTGCGGAATGTGATGAGCAATTACAAGTTTTATTCGAAGAAACTCGCGGATTTTAGGACCGAATTCCCAGAGAATCTCAAATCGAAATTGCTAAATGTGGGGAAGGAACTAGTTGCCAAAGAAGCGGATGGTCCTTTCTTCGTCGCGAGCACGCCGTCTTTGGCGATTGTCGGGAAGGAACTGGTGGTCAATGTGCGATATGTGAATTATCGGATTAATGACCGCGGGGGGTACGAGAATCAAGAACATATTGCGACGAAGAATGTGATTGCCAGGTTCGATTTAGCGACTTTTGAGAGGACCGCGGAAGATGATTTCATGTGGTATGATGCTAGTATAGACAATTTGTATGTGGGATTGGAGGATGTGCGGATTCTCTATTCCAATACACAAAACAATTTGCTGTATAATGCGAATCGGGGGTTGGGTTCGCATAATCTGAAGGTGGAGCACGGACGTGTACAAACGTTTACACAATCCCAATCCCAATCCAATCCTAAATCCAACCCTAAATCCAAATCAAAATCCAAAGTGTTACCACAGACCCACCCATCCGGATTGATAAAGATGGAAGGACAGAAAGATGTGGAGAAGAACTGGGTGATGTTCGAGGACGCTGCAGGGAATTTGAAGATTGTTTACAATTGGCATGATTTGGTCATTGGGGATTGTTTACCAACCACAGATTCTGAGAATGGCAAATGCGGATACACGTTTAAGAAAACCCATACGATTAAACCCCCTGCCATATTCAAGTATTTCCGTGGTTCGACGAATGGTATCCGAATCGGCAATGAAATCTGGTTTATTTGCCACGTGGTGTCTTACGAAGATCGCAGATACTATTACCATTCGATATTCACGCTGGATGCAACGACCTACGAAGTGAAACGGTTCACTCCTTTGTTTACGTTTGAGGGAGATAAGGTGGAATATACTTTGGGATTTGTTTATCGAGAGGACGAAACGGTCCTTCAAAAGGCAACAAATCAATCGGGCGGAACGAGTTTCAAGGTATCGGACGATGAATCTTCTGACGGAACATTCTGGATTGGATATAGCAAAATGGATTGTTCGACACATTATATGGCAATCAAGAAATCGGTGGTTGAGGGATGGATGACTGTGTAATCTGGATTTAGTGTATAGTCATATGGGAAACTCCCCATATGACTAGACGTTAGCGTAGATATTTCGCAAATATACCGGAATGCAATGAAGGCATATTACAAACCATAAATACAATTGCTAACCCACCTAATACCATACCCGAATATGTAATCACTTCGTCGGTCATCTCATCGATCCGTTGGAATTCCGAGAATCCTTCTTTCGTATTGTGGACCAGATCGCACACAGTTTGCATGTTTTGGATATCTTTTTTCCTATCATCGTTGGTGCGCGTTCTATAAAATGCCGCATCTCGATCAAACGTCCTCTCATCTAGATCGAACGGGACAATAATCAATTTAGCGAGAGGTACGACGCCATAAGTATCTGGGTAAAACTTCGTCATAAAAACGCCGATAGAAAGATCGTCGACGAGATCATGTCGGATCTGGTCCTTTCCTTGCACAACAGATTCTGCTACATCTTTGGACAAAATAATACTGGTTCCAGATGCATATTTCGTGCCCCACAAAGATTCGTCTACTACACCAGAAGCGTGATCTAACCACTGAAGATCGTTCATGATTCCGGATGTATAAACTCCCGTTTTGGGCAGGGATTTGCAAAAGGACTTCAATTCGGGAATATTAATCACGGTTGACATATTCGATCTTACGACGTAATCTACATCTTTCATTCGATTTATCAAAAATTCCATGGCATCGATCGTTTTTCGAGTTATTCCTAAATAGGTCTCCTCTCCTTTAACGTAAATAATATCATCCTCTACTTCGATGTATTCGGATTGCGTTTTGCGATAGGTAACGAAAAACGAATGGACTCCATCGTATTTGTGACAATACGATCTCTGTATTTTCATCATCTGGTCGTAATGTTCATTTGCAGAATAAATAAACAGTATGAGTATTTGCATTTAGAATATATTCATATTCTCATTTTTCGAAAAATCGAAATCTTGGTAACGTCTGGTCATCAATCAATCGCCGGCGCACTTTTACAAGGACCATAGGACCGCCGATGCCACTGTGTGATGCCATGTTCTCGGATTCCTCTCATATGTTGTGCCGTTCCATACCCTTTGTTCCGGTCAATTCCGTAATTGGTTGAGAGCATGGGGTTTGCGTTGCATAAATCGGCAATATAATCATCGCGTGCAACTTTTGCCAATATGGAAGCGGCAGCAATGCAAGTATATAGATTGTCACCCCCTTCGACTGTATGACTCTCGACCTCCTCTAAGGTTTCCGATTCGGGGTTGAAAACCGTAAAGGGGGGGAAATCGTTGCCATCGACGAGAAGACATGCGCCATTTGGACCTGTCCCCGTCTTCTCAATCACGTCGCGGCAACATTCGCGCATCGTACGCAATACTGCCTGTCGAATATTTATCTCGTCGATCAACTCTGCCTCTGCATACCTGACTGTCCATGCAATTGCATTTGTTTTGATGTATTCTGCGACCTCTCTGATTTTCTTTTGAGAGGAGAATCGTTTGCTGTCTTTCATCCATTCGTGTTTGAATTTGCCGGTTTTAGGGAGAATTGTTGCCGCAACATAAAGACGCCCAAAAAGCGGACCGCGTCCTGCCTCGTCCACTCCGATTTCTAGTTTGGTATCCTCTCGAAAAAATGAATTTAGGATATTGGTACGGTTACGTTCGAGTTTTATTTTGGACTTGTCTCTGTCCCTACGCTCTTCTTCTACGGAAGGATGATTGTAGGGACCTGGAGGGTCGCATTCGTTTTTTGTAGGTAAAATACGATCGAGGGGGGAGTTCATTTTGTAGGTAGGTTGTTTATTTGCATTGATATACGTTTATGTGAATTACGGTGAATATCGAAGCAGCAATCAATCACTGTAAACGTATAGTCATAGGGGAACCCCGCATATGACTATCATAAACTGATCGGGACAGTTATCTTACTGCAACAGAAAATACGACTAGACATTAATTCGACCCATACAATATAAAACCTATATATTATTTAAAGTGATATGCAAAAATCGTTATTATTGTTTATCGTATTACTGTGTACATTAACAATTTCGGTATATTTTAGTAATATGAGTCTAAATGTAACAGAGAAAATGACGGAAGGAATGGATAATGAGTTGGAGGCGGCAAAGTTAGCAGCAAGAACACTTGGCGAACACACAGACAAGTCAGGTAAAAAGGCAAATGGTAACAAAAAATCGGATGGTAACAAGGCAGATGGTAACAAAAAATCGGATGGTAAAAAGGCAGATGGTAACAAAAAATCGGATGGTAACAAAAAATCGGATGGTAACAAGGCAAATGGTCATAAAAAGACGGATGAGGACGACGACGAGGACGACGATGACGATGACGACGACGCGGCCGATGAAACAAACCCACCCCAGAAAACAACGTCTAGTGGCAAAAATAATAAACAGGATAACAATAAACACGACGGAGACGACAAAGACGATAAATATTCCCCCATAAACCAACTGAATGTTCCATTTTCCAATAATCAAATGCCCAGTTCAGATACGAATCCCATTTCGGATTACTATAACTGGTTGGCATTCTGGAATACGGTTGCAAATTCGAATGACCCAAATGCAATGTTCAAGTCTAGCAATTATATCCCTAAAACCGCGGTTGTGCCACCGGTGTGCCCAAATTGTCCACAATGTAATAAATCCGCGAATGGAGGTGTTTGTACTAGTTGCGGCGGAAATGGCGGTGCTGGCACTTCATCTACCTACAAGAACCGATTTTCCGATTTCTTGGAAAGGTATGGCAAAGGAACTGGGGGAACCGGAGGAAATGGAGGGACCAAAGGAAATGATTATTCAGGCAACGACGATAGAAGAGGTCCGGGGTTAGGTCGTTTAGCAGAACAAGCAGGTTCCGGAGCAGTAGATTTAACCAAAACCGTATTGAAAGATGTTACCGGACTCGCGAGAGATACTGGTTCGGGTGCAGTTGGATTACTAAGGGATGCCGGGTCAGGCACAAAAGATTTTATCGAAGATGCCGGGTCAGGCGTGAAAGATCTGATCGAAGATGCCGGTTCAGGAATCAAAGATGTATTGTCATCGCATCCAGTCCAGATAAATAATATTGATTCTGGAAATGGGAACCAAAACAATCAATATGGAAGTTATGTTAACAATCCCTATCAGTCTGGTTATTATTCACCAGGAACATACAATTTGCCGAATAATCCTCTCGGAATTCAGGGAATCGATCCATATTCGTATAACGGCGCGTTGGTTTCGAAAGGAAGCAACTATATTCCAGTAACTGACGATTTTAGTGCATTTAGAAAATAAGAAAAATTGAAAGACTTTTTAATCATTATATCGAACGGCAGAAATTACCGATATAATTATTAACAATACGTTTATTCGTAAAAATGGCAGCAAGAAAGCAGTACACGATCGATTTATTCCACACCCACGAGTTGCAATGGTTGGTTGCGCTGTTTTGCACAAAACCAGAATTGTACAAAGACCACCAACAGTACAAGTTCAAGCAAGACTATTTCTTTGAACGATTCCGACGATTTGCAGTAGATTATTACAACTTTTCGGGCGACGAATGTATCTATTTCGGGACGGTGAGAAAGGCAACGGCAGGAGAGACGAGTATTTGTGGAGGCGGAGGACGCATGTCCGGATCATCCTCTCGATATTTCAAAGGCAGATACCACGCGATCGAAGAGGCAAGGGAAAAACGGATCGACGAGTTCGCAAAGAAATACGGCGTATGTTTTGCCGTCGGAACTGATCCTAGGTTGTTCCTAGGCGTTACCGAGATTTGGAATAAACTCGACCAAATCGAGGAGATTCTTGCCGCATCTAAATGGGCAGATGTGAAGGAAAGGGCATATGAGGACGAGTCTTTCGCCACACCTTTTCCTACAAAATTGGAAAAAGACCTCGTTCCTCTCGAAATTCGAAACAAGACAATGCAAAAGTATCGCGCATCAAGGTCGAGTTCGATTGTAGCGAAGAAAACGGTCGAAGAGGAAGAGGAAGAGTCGCCTTCTACGAAGACGGCAAACTCGAATAATGTGGTGCAGATACGAATTGTTATCCCGACTTTTGAAGATGACGAATGGTAAGGCACGAAGTGCCGACATACAAAAGGCGCTTCGCGCCGACTTACAAAGGTACGAGTAAGGTACGATACGACATACAAAAGGCAACTACATAACCCCCATAAAAACTCAAAAATCCTCAAAAATCCTCAAAAATCAAAAAAAAAACACCAAAACAAATACAACAAAATAAAAATAACGCGTTTGTCTGCAAATAACATAAACCCGCAATATTCTAATAACTAACTAATAATTTTATTAAACCATCAAACATAATATGAATACACTTAATTTAAATACCATTTTTAACCGTAATGAGATTTCTTCGAAAATAAAACAAATCATTTCTTCATTTGACGAGAGGTGTAAAGACGCGGATTTCAAAAAGGGTATCTATATTTACGGCGCGCCAGGTACCGGAAAAACCAGATTCATACTCGATATTTTCAAAGAACTCAACTACGATGTCATCAAATACGATGCCGGCGATGTCCGCAATAAATCCCTCATCGATACTATCACCCGCGATAATATGAGCAGACACAATGTACTCGATATGATGCACGGAAGAGTCCGGAAAATTGCCATATTGATGGATGAAATCGACGGTATGCATAAAGGCGACAAAGGCGGCATTTCCGCGCTCGTCAAGTTGATTCGCCAGAAAAAGACGAAAAAACAAAAGACCGAGAATGTCACACTGAATCCAGTCATTTGCATCGGTAATTACTACATGGATAAGAAGATCAAAGAGTTGATGAATGTTTGCAATGTATTTGAATTACCCACGCCAACCGACCAGCAAATTTACACGGTATTAACTAGACTGATACCGACGGTCGAAACAAACATCCGTCTTCTCGACCAAATGGTTCACTACGCGCAGGGGGATATTCGCAAAGTCGAATTTTTGCTGAGATTGAGTGAGAAAAAACCGGAGATTCTAACTAGCGAAAACATACAGCATATATTCCGCGCAAAATTCTACAACGAAGATTACGGCAAAATATCAAAACAACTATTCGACCGAAAACTCAGCGTCAAACAACATGCGGATTTTATGAATGACAATGACCGTACAACCGTAGCGCTTTTATGGCACGAGAATCTGGCAGACCGCCTCTCGATATTACCGCGAGAGGATTCCCTACCGTTTTATTTAAAATTAATAGACAATATTTGTTTTGCGGATTATATTGACCGCATCACGTTCCAGAGTCAAATATGGATATTCAACGAGATGAGCACATTTATAAAAACGTTCTATAATAATTTCCTTTTCCACGAATTTTTCGAGAGGAGACCGGAAGAAGAACTGGCGAAAATACGTGATATGCAGGATGTGCGGTTTACCAAGATTCTGACGAAATACTCGACCGAATACAGCAATCAACTATTCTTGTATATGCTTTGCCAGACATTGGATATGGACAAGAAGGACGTGGTCGCGTTTTTCCAAGAATTACGGATTTATTACGGGGGGAACGGGTTCTTAACTCGATCCGAACTCCTCAACGATGTAGAAAAGATATTCGAAGACGTGAAAATCGGTAAATTGGATATCAAACGCATTTACCGGTATTTAGATAAAAACGTGAAGAAAGAGACTTGTTCTTCGAAAAAAACGGGCAATGTAGGAGATGACGACGACGCGATTGAAATCGACGATTACGAAGACGATGGAGAGGACGAAACAGACGAATAAGACATAAAAAGGCATAAACAGTAAATATACATTCAATGTATGTATATTTGCAGAATAATAGATGGGAAAAAATGGCAAACCAAAGCAAACTATCAAAAACTTCAAACCGTTTGTCAGTGTCTGTACGCCGACATTTAACCGTCGTCCGTTCATCCCCATCATGTTCGAATGCTTCCGGAACCAAACTTACCCCATGGATCGGATAGAGTGGATCATCGTCGATGACGGTACCGATAAAATCCAAGATCTTATCGAAACCTCCGGCATCAAGAATATAAAGTATTTTGCGTTGGATAAGAAGATGCCTTTAGGCGAAAAACGGAATTACATGCACAAGAAGACGAAAGGTAGTATTATCGTTTATATGGACGACGACGACTATTATCCTCCCGAACGAATTGAACATGCGGTCGACCGTCTACAGAACAACAAAGAAGCGTTGTGTGCTGGGTCGTCGGAGATGTATATTTATTTCAACCATATTCAGAAAATGTACCAATGTGGTCCTTATGGACCAAATCACGCCACCGCAGGAACGTTTGCATTCAAGTCGCGTCTTCTCGATGATACGAAATACGAAGACCATGCTGCTTTGGCAGAGGAGAAGGCGTTTTTGAAAGGATATACTGTCCCGTTTGTTCAATTGGACTCTCTCAAGACAATCCTGGTGTTCTCCCACAATCATAATACATTTGATAAGAAGAAGTTGTTGGTTAATTCGCATCCAAATTTTTTTAAAGAGTCGACGAAAACGGTGGCAGATTTTATCCGAAAACCGACGGAAGCAAATATAATGAAGTTCTTTTTGGAGGACATTGATAATTTGCTGGACAATTATGAACCCGGCGATCCAAAAATGAAACCGGATGTTTTAGAGCAAACCAAGGTCATTGAAGATACCCGGAAAAAAGTCACGGAAAATGCGCAAATGCAACAAATGAATGTACCTGGAATCATGATACAAGAACCCGGAAAACCGCCGCGGATGATGCTTCCGGAGGAGACGTTGAAATTGATACAAAATCAACAGCAAGATATTCAAACACTGACTTCTCGCAACAAAGAATTGGAAGATATTGTCGTAGAGTTGCAGCAACAAATTTTGCGATTGAATCCATCGGTGCCTTTGCCGTCCACTTCTCAAAAAACCGAAAAACTGAAATCTGAACCGGATATCACTATTTCTATTTAACGTTTATCGATGCTTCTCCTGGTTGTATCTTGTTTGGTTTTTCTTCGTCTGTATCATCCAAGAACACGTTCAATAGTTCAAATGGAACCGTGACCGCACTCGGAGCAAACAATAGACATATGAGAATATTTGCTATGATTGCAATCGCAATTAACGAATCGTTCGAGAATTTCATTGATTGACGCACGTTCTCTATAAAGAATCCGCTCATAATGATCAGAAGATAAATACTATGAAAATTTTGTAATACGAAATTGCTCATTTTCCCAAATTTGTCACTCTTTTCGTAAACAGGAACCTCTTTCAATTCTTGGAAGATTTGTTTATATACACTTATGATGGATGGCGGCCAGAACCCATTGAAAGCAAATATTACAAGGTACGATAAAAACAGCGTATACAGCAAAAATATAGGACACATAATAGTAATAAACATAAACATCATAAGAAACGAAACAATTGTCATTGCTAGCAAGAATAAATATCCAAAAAGACCGGAATTCATAAATTTGTCATACCATCTTTCTTTCATAAATAGACTGAAAAAATAGTAAACGGCAACAATACTTGCTATTGCAAAAATCGCCCCTGAATTCATCATGGTGGATTCCATGATATCTGTGACTGGAAAAATCAACATAGGTAAGAATGTAACTAGATGGAAAAGCGAAAACCATATGGAACGGTAGTTCCATATCCAATTACGAGAGGTTTCGATCGTCGGAAATCTCGAATCTATGTCCATGCGGAACGTGAGTGTGTAGTAATTTAGAAGTTCAAATGCATGAAACGCGGGCGCCATGGGCCAGTAAAATGCATAAAAGATATAGTCCCTAAAATCGATTATATAGTTTGTATATGCTAACACATACCACCAGTTGATTACCACCAAATACGACATTGGGATAACAACAATCCATATCGATATTTGAGAGGAAAGAATCTCGAGGTCTTTTTTTGCCTCGGGAGATTCGAAATTATCATAAAACCATCCAGCAATCGATCCTGCTATATCATGTTTCACATTATCAACCTTTTTTTTAATCGTGCGAATTCCATTTTTGTAAATATTTTTTGCTTTATTTAAGTTGAAATCTTTATATAAATCGTTAAATATGTCATCAAACGAGGATCCGGTTTCATCCTCCGGCGATTCTGGATTGGGAGTGGGCATCGGCATATTCGGGTCGCTTGTGAGGATAAGTTCGTTTATGTCTTTTCCTATATAGACTTCATTTCCAAAGTTTGCTACTGCACTAGAAATAAATTGTACCGAATCGGAACTCACATTTCCACTACAGGTATTACCATTCCCCGATTGTTTCGATTTTTGCATATTTTCAATAAATCCTTCTTTTACATTTTTTGTCCATACGGTTTCATTCATTTTGATTGTTACGTATATTATTTATTATAATAATATACGTTATTCTTCTACGTCGTACCAACCCAGAATTTACCTAGCAAACAACATACCAGCATTTCCTCCAATAATAGACAATACATTATATCGCTCTTCATAAAGAGTCATATTAAACGTGTAGTCGAAAAGGCGCCAATTTTGTTTGCTAACACCAATCGGGTTACCAGATGTATCGCAAATCACTTGAAAATTCGAATTTTGCGTCGAAATAACCGGTTTGATGGTTGTTATTTCCAAATTAATATCTTTGAATCTCGATAAGTTCATTGCACCGGAAGGTTGGTATTCGAATGGACTGGTGTTCAATCCGAAACTATAGGAATACAACCCGCGTTTCCCAGAACCGTGACTTCTCGCATATTGGTCGACGTAATCGAACACTCCTGCTGGCAATACATTCTCGCGATACACCCCATTTAGATTGATTCCCATCGAAATCATTATATCTTGTATGTTTTCTTGACTAAATGTGCCTGTGACGTAATAACCAGTGTTCACGCCGACTGCTTGCCCCAAATCGGGGGGTTGTGTTCCTGGACCCGTATCATAATAATTGCCGTTTTGCGCCAAAACTGGGGCAGGATTTCCATTTACGATAGTTACCTGAATCGGCGCGGGGAAAACATCATTCGGTGGTCGGCGGTAAGGCCAGTTCGAATAATTACTCCACTCGTTTCGCAGATTCACATCATTTCGCTGCAAAAACCACATCCAATTTGCAATCATTCCGTTCGATGTCAGGGTGACTGTATTTGACCCAACCACATTCTCAAAATTATATTCAAACACGTCTTTCACCAAATAAACCTGGTCTTCTAAAGCAATTTTCTTGCGTTCTTCTTCGGACAGGAAACAATATGTCGCGAGAAGATGTACATCCGCATTCCATGTCGTCGTCTGGTTTTGGTATTGAGAGGCGTCCAGATTTACGCCCGGCACTTGTTGTAAAAAACGATACATTGCAAACTGGGGTTGTGTGAAGTCGGGTTGTACATAAGGGAAGTAATTACTCCAGTCAAACACATCACGTACTTGAAAGAGTTCTTGTATAGGGCGAATGGTGACGTTAATAACCAGTTCATTGTACTGTAATGCGACTAACGGGAATGCGCATCTACTGTCGAGCATGAACCACGCATTGATAGGTATATAGATCGTGCTTCCTCTGATAGATGGTTCGGAACTCGCACCGTCGCCGGCATAGAATGCGGACGGGTAGGTATTGTTTCGCCCATATGCATTGGCAGGATCATAATACTCGGGGGCGTTTCCGCTCATCCGGTTGAAGAGGTGTTTCTTGTTTTCCGGAAAATCTCGCTCTATCATTGCTGCTAAGTAGGCACCAGAATAAGACTGCAACAACATCGACCCGCACGTGATGGTGACGTTTTCAATCATATGTGTTCCTAAATCGCGTATCCATCGGAAATCGTATCCTGCCCATTTATAGGAATTTTGCGGGCAAGGGTGATAAATCGGACTAAAAATATCCGGCAAGGTCACACATAAATACGTATCCATCAAGAGGTCGGCATATCGTTTCACCTTGAATTGGAATGTGCTGGATGTAGTCAGACGTAGATCGCGCAATCCGTCGTAATCGAGACGGAACTTTTGCAATCCGAAATTAGTATATTTAGAATAAACCACTTTGAAAAATGTCTTGGTAGGGTTACCGGTCAATATAACATTGGCACTTCCTGTAGCGGTTAAATTTAATAATCCTCCTGCCATGTTTGTTATATAGTTTGATATACAATTTGCACGTATTTATTCTCTAATTATTTTGCATTGCCATTATAATTATGTCTAGTCATATGGGGTTTTGTCCATATGACTAGATGCTAAATATGTTTACAATATATATTCAATTGAATACCAAAACACACACCATATGAAATTAAAATACGTATTTCTCATATTATCGATTGTAGTCTTATTTTTCATTTTTTATAAGCAATACGACTTTGGACAGAGGCACAAAGAATATATGACTGGGTTAGGCGGATGTTCGTCTCAAGATAACGCAGATTCGCCCCCGCCCTCTTGTACGAACGATTATACGGACCCTGTCGAATTACCACTGAGAGAATGCTGTGTGAAATCGTGCTTTAATTCTGCCTATGACGGAACCGACGTATCAAGAGACACCATTATTACGAGAATACAAGACGGGTACCGGTTTATCGATTTGAACGTATTCACTGCGAGTGGGGATGTATACGTGGGGTTTTCGCCAGATAACGCACCGACGACGATATCTAACAAATTATTGCTGTCGGATGCACTAAAAACGATCAACGATTATGCCTTTAGTAGTTCAACCGTGTTTGATGCGAGTCTGTCGAATGTCGCGTCGTATCCGATATTCGTCCATATTCGTGTTTATCGACCACCGGGGTCGAATATCGATATTATTGCTAATGTAGCAAAAATAATAAATGGTACCAAATCAAGTCCGCCCTCTTATACGAGTAATTATTTGCGAACGTTCGATCCAGATGGTACTCCGAATCCTACTCAGATTGATGGATGCACCGTCCTCTCATCTATCATGGGAAATGTCATTTTCTCCATGGATATATTGAATATTTTGGAGATTTATGCGCCGATTAACTACCAGAGCGCATCGACCATTCCGAAAGAAACAGTCGAATCTCTGCAAACATTTGTAAACATATTGAGTGGCGGAAGTACGTTCCCTGCGTTTTACCGATATACCGACGATTCTCTGATTTACCGTACCAATTTACTAGGAGTCGGGAATGCGGCAATAAAGGGGTCGTTGCAAACAAACGTGAAGCATATGTACATATCGTTTCCTCACCCGGACGATGTGTCGAAGAGTGCCACTCCTAAAATTCCGAACGCGAGCGGGGTTATTCAACCAAATATAAAATCGTTTATAATTGACCGTAGTATACAATTCACGCCTTTACGTGTTTATTTAGCAGATCCCGAACTGAATAAGTATATCAAAATGTTTGATACAATTGGTAAACCGGTTGTTCCGATGTTTTATGTTTATCGACATCTGGGGTCTGCATAATAATAGTAGGTCATTCTGGGGATTGGGTTCACATGAATCGTCATATGGGGTTTTGCCCATATGACTAGACGCTAATATTTCCATACTATATAAGAACGCCAAATGAGAGGCGGAAGTGATAAATCCCGGACAACCCAAAAACGAAAATACAAACCTGCGGTTTGTAATGACGCCATGACATTTCAAGAATGTGAACTCGCGGTTTTAAGACAGGCAGTCGATGAAAGTGAAGGAAACCAAGGCGCGAAAGTTGCCACCTCTCCCGACGTCCAGAAAATCATCGAGATTCTCGAGAACTTTCTCATCCGGAAACGCCTCATTTGTTACGGCGGTACCGCAATCAATAATATTTTGCCGAAACAAGCACAGTTTTATAACCGCGACATTGAGGTGCCGGATTACGACTTCTATTCTGCCCACGCGATGGAAGACGCGCGCGAACTGTCCGATATCTACTACTTGGCAGGATACGACGAGGTGGAGGCGAAATCGGGGGTTCATGTCGGAACGTTCAAGGTCTATGTGAACTTCTTGCCGATTGCCGATATTACCCAGATGCATCCGACTTTATATGAGAGGTTGATGCCTGAAACGATTACGATTGCAGGAATCAAGTATGCTCCGCCGAATTATTTGCGGATGTCGATGTATTTAGAACTGTCGCGCCCGGCAGGCGACGTCTCTAGGTGGGAGAAAGTGTTGAAACGCATCAAACTGCTAAATCAATACTATCCTCTCACTTCTGGGAAAACGAAATGTAATACGGTAGATTTCCAGAGAGGTTTAGATGTAAAGGCAAACAAGACAGAGGAAGAATCGATTTATTATTTGGTGCGCGATTCGTTCGTGGACCAAGGCGTCGTGTTTTTAGGAGGATACGGCACTGCACTCTATTCCAAATATATGGAGAACGACCAGCAGCATCAAGTCGAGAAGATACCGGATTTCGATGTGTTGTCGGAGAACCCAGCAAAATGTGCTGCGATTGTTCGCGACAAATTAGAGGACGCCGGGTACAAAAAAATCCGGATTGTGCAACATACGCCTCTGGGAGAGGTGATTCCTGCGCATGTAGAGGTGAGTGTGAATGGCGATATTATTGCGTTGATATACCAACCGATCGCGTGCCACAGTTACAACAAAATCGATGTGTCGGGGAAGTCAGTCATGGTCGCAACGATAGATACCATGTTGAGTTTCTATTTAGCGTTCTTATATGCCAACAAGGAATATTTCGACAAAGACCGTATGCTGTGCATGGCATCGTATTTGTTTGATGTAGAAGAAAAGAACGGTCTGGAACAGAAGGGACTTCTCAAACGGTTTTCGCTAGATTGCTACGGGAAACAACCGACCATGGAGGAATTGAAGTCGGAGAAAGCAAAGAAATACACGGAGTTGAAAGGGTCGACAAAACCTGCTGACCGAAAAGAATTCGAGAGGTGGTTCTTTAAATACGATCCGCGGAAAGTCCCGGGGTTGCGTAAACGACAAACCAAATACCATCTTTTTTCCAAAAACATACCGAAAACACCGACAAAAACCATTGTTTTGGATGAAGACCCTGTGCCGATTCTTCGACGGACCAGGAAGGTAAGGCGACGGGGTAAGGGATTCCCATATCCTCTCAAGAAAAAACGCGAACAAAATGAAGGACCTTATGCCAAACGGACATTTTACTTTAGAAAAGTGAAATGACCAAACTCATCCGTAGTCTCTCGGGCGATTCCGATATTCTTGTAAATATCATTTGAAGAATAATATTTACGTTGCCATATATGCAATCATTGTTATAACGTCGACATGCTAAATCAACTCCAAATTCGACCTATTGACCATGTGTTCAATACTACACGATTCCACTAGCAACCCGTTTGCATACACACCATAATTATGGTAGGCATTGTCGTTCTCTAATGCGAAATGCCAGATAGTGACCTCCGAGTCATTGTTGTTATCAGGCGTCGCGCGTTCGTCTAAACATGCCGGACAACGGATATGCTTCTCCGTGACATAAACATCCCCCATATGGTCGCGGATTTGGAACAATTGTTCTTCCGTAACCGTGCGACGGAGAGTACAGTGCTCGCCAGTAATATAGAGGTCCTCTGTCATTTTGGGGGAAATCGATTTCTTGAACCTGTACAAACGGTTTTTGGGGTCCGGGTTCGAAGCAGGATCCGATAAGATCCGTTTACCGATAAAGGAGATTGCTTTGTAACCGCTTGAATGGGTTCGGATTAAGTCTCCGCGTCGGAGTGATTCGACCGGGACATATTCTTCGTCGTCGGTTTCTGGGTCAAGTCGGAGGATTCGGGTACCTTCTTTGAAACAGGGGTAGGGTGGCGGTGGTGGTACATAAACACTACTCGATAAACTGGAAAACTCAACTTGGGAAGGATAATTTGACAGATAATAGAGTTCGGAGGCATTTATAACCCGATTGAATACGAGTGCTTGATTAAAATAATTGACGGGTTGATTCGCGTTCGTTTGCTCACCAGTAGCGTTACTTTGCCCAATAAAACAACTTGCTAAACTTGTAGTGCTTGTAGGATAATTGCTGGAAGCAACCGTGGAACTTAAAATAACATTACCGTCAACGTATACATTGAATGTAAAAAACCCGGTTGGTGTATTATTTGCAGATATTGTAGCACAATAATGATGCCAATTGTTATCTGCTAAATTGAATGTAGTAACATAATTTGTGGTTGTGTACAACGTTAATTGATTTTTAGTTGCTCCAAAATAGGGACCATCGACAAAGTATAATGCGATGTTTGCTAAATTTATACCGGTTGCATAGTCAAATAGTCTGAAATTTGAACCGTTGTTGAAAGATGGTATAGTAGTAAATTTCGCCCATATAGAAAATGTCATTCCGTTAGTAGTGTTCAAAGATGGGTTTGATGCTTTAAAATATTGACTCGGTGAACCAGGGAAATAAAGAGACCCACTCGATAGTTTTGTGTTTGTCGTCGCAATACTGGTTAAATTCGTCGTTCCATCTGATACTCCTGAACCAGTGGCATAATTTAGTAAGTCGTTATCAAATGGATAATACTGCAATAATCCGGTGTTATTAATATTATATATTACATTTCCGGTTACTGGTCCTGATAATTTGACTTGAGATGGATAGTTTACTAGGTACGAGAGTTCAGTTGAAGTAATAACCCGATTGAATACCAAGAATTGATTCATGTAACAACTAATCGCTGATGCGGCAAAACTACTTTTTGCGAGAAAACAGGTGGTTAATTGAGAGGTTGCGGGGTAGGCATTAAAACTGATTCCGGACATTTGAACCCCATCAACATAAAAACTGAGTGTTCTAGAAGAACTAAGCGTCAAACAATAATGATGCCAGTTTGTATCCGCGAGCGTATAATTCAAATAAGTGTTTGTTCCACTAACGGTGGTTCCTGACGATGGATTGTATACGACGAAATACATTTGCGCGTTGATAAAGAAGAACACAATGTTCTTATTATTAATTCCAGAACCGAATTCAAATATACTTGTGAAACTAGAAGACGGAATTTCAGTTGTTTTCATCCAAAGCGAAAAAGTGAGACCGTTTGTACTGAAAGTCGTTGCGGGGACTTGAATCGATTCTCCGGTGATTCCCCCGAAATAAAGTGATCCGTTATTCAGTTTTGTTATTCCAGGTACGATGGCAGTACTTACTAAGTTCGATACATTCGAAACTCCACTCCCCGATTGATAATTCAAATAATTCGAGTCGAATGGGTAATAATACAACAAATTCGCATTGTTAATATTGTAAACGGGAGTGGTTGAATTTAATGTGACAAGTTTAGAAGTCCATATGGTGAAAGAAGTATTTGCAACCGTTCCCGCAGGGTTTGTTGTGGTGGCAGTCCATGTTATTCCATCCGGCGAAGTCAAAATGGTTCCATATCCACTAACGTATACCTGCCCAACTATCCAAAAAGACCCGGTCCATAATAATTGGTGTTGTTTATCAAATGTGGAAAATGTAGATGGCGAAGTAACGGTCCAGTTGATTCCGTCGGTAGACCTTGCTAATTTTCCGACACCGGCAACTACCGTTCCTGTTGCCAAAAAGTAACTACCGTTCCATACGACACTATATCCATACCCATTTGCACCAAATATGCTGTTTCCAGATGCAATTGTCCAAGTTCCGGTTAAACTCGAAGAATATATAATCTGGGCAGTATCGGTACTATTGCTCCCAACCGCAACCCAATTTGTACCATTCCAATCAATACTCATCGCATATTTATTTAACTTGGTATCTGTTATAAGTGTCCAGTTGATTCCATCATAGGAATATGCGATCTTCGATTGATTTGTTCCATTAATTCCAAGTGCTACCCAAGTAGAGTTTTTATACGTAACAAATTGTCCATATCCACCTCCTGATCCGAAAAAAGTTGAGTTTGCCGCACCTGTCCAGGTAATACCATCATAGGAATATGCAATCGTATACGTTCCGGCACCGACCGCAACCCATAATCCATTCGCATGTGCAACACATACTGCTACAATTGAAATCACGGAATTGCCGTTTGCCGAAGGATACCAAGTAATTCCATCGTATGAATAACCAATCGAACTGGATCCTGTCCCGACATTTGATGTACCAACCCACATTTGTCCATTATTTGCTAAAGAAAGAACCGGAAACTTAAATACATTGGATGCATTGGAAGATTGGGTCCATGTTTGAGCGTTATTCGAATACGCAATAAACGCATTATTTGAACCGGAATTATTGCCTCCGCTCGCAACATAAACAACTGACATTTTTAAATATGTGTATAATGAACAATCATACATATATTTCTACTAATTTACTACGAGGCATCAACCAACTCCAAACTCGATTTCTTCAAAAGAAAATCAATGCTACATGTTTCTACTAAAATTCCATTTGCCCAGACCGCGTAATTATTATACAAATTATTGTGTTCCAAAGCAAAGTGCCATATTGTGACAGGTCCTTCGTATTTATCATACGGCGACCCCTTATCGTCTAAACATGCCGGAATTCGGTGATAGGTCTCCGTGATATAATCGTCGCCCATATGTTCGCGCACCTCTCGTCTTTTTTCTGCCGAAATCTCTTTTTCTTTATACAGCAAACAATGTTCGCCGGTAATGTAGAGAGGCGGATGTTTCTTACGAGCATCTTGGAACTTGTAGAGGCGATTCTTCTTATCTGGGTCGTCGGTGGGATTTCGTAGTGTGCCTCTCCCAATAAACGCGACTGCTTTGTATCCACATGTTGCCGTCTTTATCAAATCGCCTCGACGTAGGGTTTCTACCGGAACGTAATATTCATCGTCTGTTTCGGGGTCTAATTTGAGTATTTTTGACCCTTGGAGGAAACAAGGATATATACCATTAATATAGATCTGGACGCCAAACGAGTTACCAGATGCGTCTTCCATCAATAGTGTCGACGATGTTACGTTTGCCAAGGTAACGTCAAACTTTATCGTGGGAATCGGACTTAGGTCCAATCTAACCACTTTGTTTTGGGCACCATTAAAATATATTATTCGCTGATTATTATCTATACATAGACTGCGGTTAATATAAGAAGGGTTATATATTATTGCGGTTGTCGTCCAATTGGTGGTATTTATTTTAACTATTCCATTACCGAATATATATAGATCGTTTGTTGCCGTGTCAATGTCCATTTGACTTCCAACACTAACACCACTTGAATCAACGAGTTTTCTAGGCGCCATTAACTGCGTTCCAGATTTGCTCCATTTGGTCAAATACGAACTTTTTGTTAAAACGTATAAATCTTCATTTGAATCGAGCACAACTGAAAGAATATAATCTACCGAAGTTGTACCTATTTGAAATGATGCGTAAGTGCCGGAAATTAACGGGGTTATTTGCAAAGTGCTTAAATCGATCGTGTCGATTTGCCATTGATATGTACCCGGGATAGTACTGTTCGAAGTAATGTCACCCGCCGACATATATCCTATTCCACTTTTACTAATTGCAATATCATTGTAATGATATTTTATGTTACCGCTAGCAAACCAATTTGTTAGTGTTCTAGTTGTAGGATTCATAGTAAAAAAGTACCCTACACTTGTGTAATAAGCATATCCGACTCCATAAATCAATCCATTGTAATACCTGACTCTTGCTAGCACTTGACCTATGTTTACTGGAAATGATATTTGCGTATAGTCTACTGTGGTATCCGATGGGTTTATTTTCAACCGTTTGATTCCTCCATTAGTCAAGCACCAAGCGTTTCTGCTTCCATCCACAACAACACACGTAACTGTGTTATCTCCATTACTATCACCTTCATAGTATCCGTTATATGTATTTGTGTCTAATATCGTCGATCCATCTTTTAATACATAACTTCGATTTGTAACTAGAAATGGACTCGAATAAGTGAGTTGAAAAGAGGAGTTCATTCCATATGGTACTGGAGGGTTCGAATAACTATCCGTGGTTGATGGTGTGGCGCCAGATGGGAAACTAGACAAAGCAAAATACGCCGGATTGATTAAGTACCCGATTTCAGTAGAAGTCAAATCACGATAAAACACGAGGGTTTGATTCATATATGCATTTAAATATCCGTTTACTACATTCGGTATATTAGCAAGATAGCAGTTTGTCAATGTCGTTAATGTCGGGTAAATGTTCGCAGTTATGCCGGTTGGAATAGCATACCCATCTACATAAAAATATACTACTCCAGTAGAACTAATCGTTAACGCATAATGATGCCAATTTAAGTCTCTAATGGTATAATTCAAACTCGTTAATCCTGCGGTTCCAATGGAAGGCGATTTCACGCCAAGACTTATCGACCCGTTTGAAGGACATTCCAGATAAAAGTTGTAATTATTGCTAGGGTCTCCAAAATCGAATATGCGCGCGTCGGCGGTTGGAATCGCATTACATCTCATCCATGTAGCGAACGTCAATCCGGTATTCGTGAATGTGATATTATCGAGTTTGAATCCTTGGTTGCTTACCCCTGTAAATTTTATTGAACTGTAGGCTTTCGATGATACGGATACCCCGCCTTCCATAGACGGACTTAAATAGTTTCTGTATTTACTGCCATGGTTTGCTCCATTAAGATCGAATGGATAATACGCAAATATATTCGCATCATTTACATTTTGGGTTGTCGTAAACGTAGATACCGAGCAATTATAAACCGTTTTCTGGTCGGATACAATCAGACTATCTGTCGTTTGGTTGTAAAAAACACCATAAGAACTATATGACGTCGACGCTAACAATGAAACTAAAACGGTTGAACTGACTCTGTATACTGCTCCTGGAGAAGCATAGGTAGTTGATGTCGCGCCTCCGACGCTAAAATATAGATTATTTGACAAGTCGCAAGTAAGTCCAAATGTATATCCATATAACGGACTCACGTTCAAAGTTGAAAGCAATATGAACGAAGAACTATTACGAATGTTGAATCTATAAATGAATCCGGTCCCTCGGGTCATACAATACAAGTAATTCGCCCCATCTGTCGCACATCCGCTAAATGAATTGTACGTATCGGCAAGTATATTTCCGCTTGCTGTGAAAAACACACTTTGGGATGTTGGGGTAGCAACGTTGATTTGTTTTACGATATATCCAGTTACGGTGGTGGCATACACCGAACCGTTCCAGAAAGCACACCCGCTTAATGGTGCGCTAGTAGAAACCGTCGAAAACGAATTGTTTGCTAAATTGAGGGTCCCAAACGTGGTATTTCCGGCACAATACATTTTGTTTGCAGAAGGATCGATGGCGAATGAGTTATATCGATCTGATGCAGTAATCGTTGTTACCGACGTCCCAGATGAATCGTACACATATATACTATTCGACCCACTTGCCCCCTGAACATAATAATTGCCTGCTGGACTAACTGCAATTGGAACTGCATACGATACGCTAGTTGGGGTAAAACTGGACGTGAGTTTTGAAGTGTTTATGATTATACCGGTAATTGTCCAGTTATATTTCGATGCCAATGTATTGAATGCGCTTTGACTATTCGATGAATAACGAATGTTACTTAGGGTGACTGATCTTGTAAGAGTTGGCAGTGCTGCCCAAGCAATTAATGTCTGGTCCATATTTGTGACGCTTACGCTGTTTGAAAACATATTTGTCATGTTCGACACGAGGATAACATTCCAATTTGCAATAGACTGATCGAATGCCACTGCGCCTTGAAACATTTGACTGGTATTTGTGACTGCACTTACATCCCAATACAGTATGGTCGGGTCATTGAAACTTGCACAATTATAAAACATTTTTGTCAGATTTGTCATTGTAGTTGGAATCGCATTTGGGACACAATTTGTTGTTAAACCTGTACATCCATTCAACTGGAGGTTCTGTATTCCTATATTTCCAAAACTATCTACGGAAGTTACAAGATTTGCCGCATTATTAACTGCAATTTGTTGTACGGTTGTTCCGGTTATTTGGATTTGTACGGATGAATATACGGATGTGTATGTATGGTCAATTGTGTAGTTGCTAACCCCCGCGGTGATAGTGCTATTGGTGCCATCTCCCCAATTAATAGTTGCGTTCCCTCCTATGACACCATTAATCGTGTTAAACCCAAATATTGTCCCATTTGTAACCGACGATAGAGTTATTTTTAATGCCATAATAATGTTATATTCTTATTATAATATTATTCGGTATTCATATGTCCGGATTTTACGGGAATATTCGTGGGAATAAGTTTACCTAGATCTAGATCTAGACCGTGACTTGGAACTGGGACTGGATTTCACTTTCCATCCGCCGAACAGTTTCTTATAAAGGAACTTACCTCGAATCGGCAACAGATTCTTCATTGTCTTTCCGATGTTGAGTTTGGTGCAAGACTTGCACTTTTTTTGGGTTCGGTTTTTTCGTGAATGGGACATTTTATATGCTGTATGAGAGTAAGTATATAAAATGAGGGTATTAAATACGACATGTGAAGACTGAAGGTCGACATGCAAAGACTGAAGGTCGAAATTATTAAATACGGCATGTTTTATTCGCGCTAAGACCGAAGGTCGACATGCAAAGACCGAAGGTCGACATGCAAAGACCGAAGGTCGACATGCAAAGACCGAAGGTCGACATGCAAAGACCGAAGGTCGACATGTGAAGACCGAAGGTCGACATGTGAAGACCGAAGGTCGACATGCAAAGACTGAAGGTCGACATTATTAAATACGGACGCGCTTATAAATCTCCAAAGCAACCAAACCGCCTAAAATCTGCGCCAAACAGTAAGGCACTAAATCCGCAGTAGGCAATTTACCCGCCACTGCCATCACAATCGACACGGCAGGGTTGACATGTCCACCACTGATTCCACTCATGAGAAGAATCAAGAGGGCAAGTGTCGCGCCAATGGCAAGAGCATTACCCGTCGCCAAGATGATGTAAACAAAAAGAGTCGTTCCAAAAAATTCGACAACGTACTTCTGCATTTCTCCTAAATGGTTTTATATTTTATCCGTAGATTTTTGGAGTCATCTTCCGCAACCCCCAGGCATATTATGAAAACCCATTCGCCGTATTTATCTTCTTATACGTCATTGGCGTCTCCTTCGTTAGAACTGCATGGAACCGTGTTCTCACCAAACTCGGCGGTTTCCAAACAGGGGTCAGCAAATTCGTATAGTGCGGACTTGCTCTCACCTTTGGTGGCACACATTTCCCCTGATTCCTGCACCGATTCAAGGCATCAATCACCGTATTCTTCTCCGTTTTCGATGTGAATGAAAACGCGCCACTTCCGGGATTCATCGATGATCCTGCTGCTGCCACTCGACGCCGATAAGAAACATCCGATGCATCTCGCGACCCGCCAATCCATTTCTTCTGCGAAATCTGGTGAGGTCCAGGTGTCGCGATATTCACGGCAAATATATTCTCGTATGCTCTGCGGTCAGCAGAAAAAGAACTATCCGCATCCGAACTCAAATCTTTTGCGGGCATTGCCTTCGTGCCTCTAAGGGTCCCGTTATTCAAATTATTCAGACCAAAATTAAATACAAACATTGGGTGTATAATTATACCTACGAAATAGATGAGCAATAGATCTAAAAACGTCTGATTGCCATGAGAGGAACATACGACGCATTACTCTGGTCGCCTCCATTTGACAGATCGTTGTAGTTGCGGTTCACCGCACGCAACCTCTTAAACTTCACATAGTCCGAAGAATCAGAAACGAATTTCGGGTTGCATGTCGTCGGAGCAATACCAGTCGAATCGCATTGCTGGGGAACGGAACGAATCAGACGACCATATCCAGGTTTCACTGCATTCTGCGGATTCGGACCGCCGCAAGAATAATTGACACGCCCTAAGAAATCGCCCAGACTGTTCACGGCGCGAAATGGTCCCACGCTCGGACTCTTTCCGTTCTGCGCGAACAATTGTTTCGCATTCCACGACTTGATTAGGATACGACGCGCAATCACGTCGTCGTTATTGTCTTTATATGCACTGATAGTTTGTTTAGGAGAGAACCCGTTGTATGGTCCGCCGCCTAAAGTTGCACCGCCTAAATTCGAATTTGACATTTTATAATTTGCAGTATATTACATTCACACATATAAATCCATTTGTATCGCGCTCTCTACTCGTCTAGGCGGGAATGACTATGCGAGATTCAGCATCCTCTACACAGTAGAGGATAAAAACATACAATCCAAATAGTTTGGCATAGTATATTTAGCAAAAATGGAAGAAACAATCAACACGGAAAAAGACGAATCATTTGAACAAATACGAAAAGAACGACAACGAGAGGTCGACCGTCTTTCCCTTGAACTCCTCTCAAACAAAAAGCATTACAAGAAATTAGTCGCAAAAGATTGCCCAGAAGAACAAATAAAGCGCGTCGACGAATCCCGCCGATTTTCAAAGTACAAATCTAAAATTGCCGCATTGTTTATTGAATTACTAGATGAATACGAAAACGACGGAGAGGAAGACTCGTCGAATAACATCAGTCACGAACTCCGTTCGTTGTTCAAAGAAACCGTTCAGAAGACGTTACAGCATTTAGAATGGACCGAGTATAATCGGTTCGATAAATTGTGCGATTTCGAAGAAGAAGACGATGTCATGTTTGCGAATGCCGGATTTAGTCACACCACATTCAATGTTCGCAAGAAGAGACATCCTTCGGAGGAAGACCCTTATTCCTACTGGGGGGCGATGATTAACAAAAGCGAATCGCCGGATGAAATGGTATAACGACTAGTCATATACGATGGTCATATGGGTATTTGCCCATTGCCTCCGGCAGACTAGACGTTAATATAGGCAAATAACACATTCTCCGAATAATATAAATACTATGAATAACATCACACAAAAATATTCTGGAAAAAAACGGGACCATCAAGTACCGGCAAAACGTCGTATTCGTCAAACAAAACGTATGATTTGCAGTCCGGTTGTTCAAAAAATATCCGTGAAAAATTCGTGTTATACACCTAAAATCCTCTTTACGATTCGAGATGCCTATAACAAAGATCATGCGGAAGAAGACCGGATCAGAGAAAACAACGCTACGAAATTATGGCAAATATTGAATTCTCGGTTTGTCCAGTGCCAGAAAGAGGATTGTTGGTTAAATGAGATAAAAGACTTGAGTCTAAAGAAGCGAATCGACCGCTATATTTTCGCGCCGGATAAACCCTACGAATGGCAGAAGAATCCGAATGAATGGTTGTCGAATTTCGATATTATGAATGTTTTAGAGCAATATGAGCAGACCTATAAACATTTCGAATTCATCGGTCCTACGCCCATCGATTTTGATACCGTTGTGAACGGGTCATGTGTGCAGAACGAACTTTGCGATTTTCAATTAAAAGACCACATCAAGAAAGGGCGAACTCATATTGGGATTATTTTCAATTTGTCTCCACATACGAGTAGTGGATCGCATTGGGTGTCGCTTTTCATCGATGTGAAAGAACGCGTCATTTTCTTTTTTGATAGTGCTGGTGAAAAAATTCCAGATGAAATTAAGGCGTTTGTGGATAGAGTAACTCAACAAGCGCAAGAAATCGATGGACATAAATATGAGTTTCATCAGAATTACCCGAAAGAGCACCAGATGGGAAATACGGAGTGTGGGGTATATTCGCTGTTTTTCATTATTACCATGCTTACGAGCACGTCACCTCTCGTGAAAGGCAAAATAATGAATATGAAGCAGAAGATTCATTTATTTAAACATCGGACCATACGGGATAAATATATTGAGAAATATCGGAGTGTGTACTTTAACGATTAGGGCGTTAAGTCACATTACCAAGGTGCCCCGAGACCAAAGGCACTTCGTTTTGCCCCTCCTTTTTGTAAATGAATTTGTTGTTTCGTATCATATTAGGGGGGTGCAAAACGCCAGTGCCTTTTGTCCAAAGGCGCTACGCAGTGGCATGCCCTTTTGCTTCGCTTATGGTCGACTTCACACAAGGCTAGCAGACACTTAGACACTAGCGACTTACAGTCGCCGAAGTCTAAAGGTTTGTTAGGTTTGTTAGGTTTGTTAGGTTTGTTAGTCATCTCATAGTGGGGGTTTCCAAAGGGGGCGTGCCCCCTTGGTCGACTTCAAGCGAAATTGAAGCGAATTGATGCGAATTTGATTCGATGCATATAGTAATAAGACAATTATTATATGCGACACAAGAAACAAAGACATTCAAAAACGGTTAAAAATATACATGAACCCATTCCGAGTGTCATTCAAAACCCGGAATTAGAAAAGCATCGTAGTGCATTTTTAGGAAAACCGGGTTCCAAAGAATGGCATAATTTCTATTCCGACTTGATAAAAACAAAACGCCGTCTATTCAAAGAAGAATCGATCCAAGACCAAAATGAAAAGAACGAGAGGTTCGTCTTAGATAAGAAAAAGAAGACATTAAAGGTGAAAGGTGGTACTAATGTTGCAATGCATAAACCTCTCGCGGAACTAATCAAAAAACTGGTATCGGGTATTTCGATATTAAACGAACCCATTCCCGGGTTGGATCAAACTCGCCTGGATGAATTACTTGATAAGTCCGCAAATAACGGGGTTGATATAGATGCGATACCTCCTGAAAAACCTCGCGACTGCAAGGTTCCATTCGGATGGTTAGTCGACTTATTTGAAACAAAAGATATGAAAGACTTGCTTATTTTTGCAAACACGCAGGTTAGCAAAGGATATGTAAAGGTTCCGGATGCTTGGAAAGAATCGAAAAACGATACACTATTTGACTCCACCACGATTCTTGAAAAAATAATTAAAGATCCTAAAAAGGGACCGTGTAAAGCAGAGGACATTAAAATCCAATATATTCCATTCTTTTTGCAGGTTTATATGCAACTCGTTTCAACTATGCGAGAACTAGTAAGACGCAAAAAAACAAATGATATATTTAAATCGACCGAATCGTCCACGAAAAAAGACAGCGATGCAACGCCCGTTGACATCATCGACCAAAAATCTTCCAAAGTCCGCAAACTCATATTATTCAGCATAAACTTGCTTCGAAATATGAATATGTACGCGAACCCAATGTTTTTCGACGATTTGTACTACTATTACTATTTCTTGAATCTGGACAAGGTGTTTCCAAGTATGGACGATTTCTTCCGCATGTTTGATACACCGGAATCGGAACCGAAGAAGAACAATTCCAAAGTAAATGTGAAGATGCAAGTCTATGAACAGTTTCCCAATGACGACCCTAGTCAAGAAGCACAAGAAGAGAAACACTATGGGTACGATATTGTGGAAAAACGTACAGGCGCTGATCCAGAAACGAATTTCGATTGGTTCTTGAATTTAGTACAACTCCATCCCGATTTCTATTATAGATTGCCAGTTGTTGCGAAAACCGAGAAAGAATATTTGTTTGAAGAGTTGCCAGTGGATAAGGATGAACCATACGGGCAACAGGATGTGAGAATTCAAGTAATCGACAAACAAACCGGCGGCGGGTTCCTCAATACGATTTACTCTGCGTTTGGATTTAGCGGAACTAGTGGACTATATAGATATTTAGATGATAGTCCTCTGCCAAGGATGTTTGAAGATGTATTGAAAGATGAAAGTGATGTATTTGATGGAAATGTAAACCTGTGTATCTACTCTCTAGATAATTCTTGCGATTTTGACGGAAATGGACCGACGCCTTTCCTTAAATTTATTGCTGTTAAAAATGGAGACAAATGGGGATTTCCGACGTTTCATTATAAATCTTTGCAGGACCGTGAGCAAAATAATTCGAGTTTTAAATGCGAATTGTACAGTGCGATAATGCAGAACTTGGAAATACATTTGTGTGATGGGATTAAAGGTGGGGCAGAGAATCAGGTAGAAGGTGACGGACAACAACCCCAGATTGTAAACACAGATGAAACCCCGACGGTTAATCCAGAAGTAGATACACCTATTACTCCTGATGAACAATCTGCGGTAAATACTGTAGAATCTCCTGTTATTCCTGAGGGAGACCAACAACCACTCAACCCTGAAGAACCACCTGTTGTTCCTACTGAAGGCGAACAACCTGTTACTCCTGATGAACAATCTGCGGTAAATACTGTAGAATCTCCTGTTATTCCTGAGGGAGACCAACAACCACTCAACCAGGAAGACCCGCCT
>Ga0164294_10000337_pt1 | contig 43895 bp, 40 predicted proteins | sample GEODES005metaG_FD_111479 | JGI IMG/M metagenome (GOLD analysis project Ga0164294, IMG submission 111479) | Oligotrophic lake water microbial communities from Sparkling Lake, Wisconsin, USA - GEODES005 metaG | ecosystem: Environmental > Aquatic > Freshwater > Lake | place: USA: Sparkling Lake... | reverse complement strand
TGGAGACGGTCTCCCCGACATCGTGACCACCTCGGTCTCGGCTTGCTTTGACGGCACTTCCACCGCCGACCCTGCCGCCTCCTGCCCCGGCGCCGCCTGGGTGATCCCAGGCGCCGCCGGCCTCTGGTAAACGCGAAGCACCCCAGCCCGTCCCCTGCGCGGCGTACCAGAATAAACAATCCGTAACGCCATGTTACACGCGATTCGACAGGGCCCGCAGGTCGCGCAGCTCGCGCCAGAGGTACCCAAAGCCCGACCAGGCCCCGCAGAGCCCGATGATCGGCGTCAGCACCTCGCCCAAGCCCCGCAGGCCCAGCGCCACCGCCACCATCGCCACGCCCAACAGCCAGGCCGTGACCTTGCCCACCACGGTGGCCTCGTGGGGGCCCACCTCGCCGCGGTAGAAGCGGCCGGTGAGCCAGATCACCATCGGCCCTTGGATGAGCTCGCGCGAGAACCAGCAGGCCATCCACCAGTTGGGCATCAGCTCGGCGTTTACCAGGGTCCAGGCAGCGTTGACATGCACCACCTTGTCGAGCCAGCCATCGAGCACGCTGCCGGTGTGGCTCACCTGGCCGAGCCGGCGGGCGGTCCAGCCATCGAGGATGTCGGTGAGCACACAGGCGAGGTAGAGCGACACAAAGCCCACCGTGCTCGCCTGAAAGAGCGGGAAGGCGCAGGCCATCGGCAGGCGGGAGACCGTGAGCACCCCGGGGATGCTCCACAGATCCCGCCAGGCGAGGCGCCGCGGCGACACAGGCGGAGACGCGCTCATCGCGGCCCCCGGGCGCGGCAGCCCCGGCCAGCCCCTACCAAACCTCGCACTGCTTCTCGGGGCGCATCGGCTTGCCCGCGGGGCAGGCGAAGGCCTGATGGAATTCCGGCAGGTTCACCAGGGGCCCGTTCACCCGCTGCTTGGGCGGGCTGTGGGGGTTGCTCATCACCAGCATCTTCTCGAACTCGGGGCTGTAGACCGAGCACCAGGACTGGGCGAAGGCGACGAAGAAGAGCTGATCGTGGCTCAGGCCCTCCACGCCGGGCTCGCCAGCGCCGCCGCCCTGGTTCTTCCAGGCCCGGTAGGAGAGGCGCACGCCGCCCAGGTCGGCGATGTTCTCGCCCAGGGTGAGGTCTCCGTTCACCTTGAGGCCGGGCTGCACCTCATAGGCGCTGTACTGATCCGACACACACTGGGCGCGCTCGGTGAAGCGGGCGGTGGCGGCGGGGTCCCACCACTCGGTGAGCTGGCCCTTGGCGTTGAACTGCCGGCCCTGGTCGTCGAAGCCGTGGGTGAGCTCGTGGCCGACGACCATGCCCATGCCGCCGTAATTCATCGCGCTGGGGTAGCTGCGATCGAAGAAGGGGGGCTGGAGGATGCCGGCCGGAAAGACCATCTGGTTGTAGAGCGGGTGGTAGTAGGCGTTGACAGTGGCCGGTGACATCAGCCACTCGGTGGGGTCGGCGGGCTTGCCGATCTTGGCGAGCTGACGGGCCACCTCGGCCTGGGTGGTCATCAACACATTGCCCAGGTGATCGGTGGGGCGGGTGCTGAGCTTGGAGTAGTCGCGCCACTGATCGGGGTAGCCGATCATGTTGGAGACGGCGGCCTTCTTTTCGAGGGCGCGGGCGCGGGTGGTCTCATCCATCCAGGTGAGCGCGGGCAGACCCTGCTCAAAGCTGGTCTGGATGCCCTTCACCATCGCCTGGGCCTTCTCTTTGCTGTCGCCGGGAAAGCGCTGCTCGACGTAGAACTTGCCGATGATCTCGCCAAAGGCATTGTCGGTGGCGCCCACGCAGCGCTTCCAGCGGTCTTCGATCTGCTGCTGGCCGCGCACCTGCTTGCCGTAGAAGTCGAAGTTGGCGTCGACAAAGGCCTTGCCGAGCGAGGGGGCCATCGCCCGCAGCAGGTTCCAGCGCAGGTAGGCCTGAACAGTGGGCCAGGGGGTCTTGGCCAGGAGATCGGTGAGGCCGGTGAAGGTGGACACCCGATCGACGCTGATGTCGCGGGTGGCGCCGGCCCCCATGCCTTCGAGCCAGGCGCTCCAGAGAAAGCCCGGAATCTGGCCCTGCAGCCCGCCCAGGTTGATCTTGTTGTAGGTCTTCACCGGGTCGCGGGTCTCCTCCACCGGCATCTGCAGCGCGGCGTAGGCGGTCTCGAATGCGATGATGTCGCGGGCGGCGTTGACGGCGGCGTTCTTGTCCATGCCGGACAGGCCGAGCAGGCGCAGGATGTGGCCCTCATAGGCCTTGAGCAGGGCGAGGCTCTTCTCGTCGGTCTTGCTGTAGTAGTCGCGATCGGGGAGGCCAAGGCCCCCCTGGTTGACGTAGAAGATGTTGACCTGGGGGTTCTTGAAGTCGGGGTCGACCCAGGCGCCGAAGAGGGGGTTGGCGCCCACGGTGTTGAGCTCGCCCACCACCCGGGCCAGCTCTTCGGGGGTGTCGACGGCGTCGATCTTGGCGAGCCAGGGCTGGAGCGCTGTGATGCCAGCAGCCTCGATGGCGGGCTCGTTCATGCAGGCGCTGTAGTAGTTGCCGATGCGCTCCCAGTCGGCGTCTTTGGCCTTGCTGTCCTTGGCGGCGGCCTCGACGATGCCCTTGATCAGCTCTTCGTTGGTCTTGTCGATCTCGCTGAAGGAGCGCGTCCAGGCGGGCTTGTCGGCGGGCAGCGGCGTGGCCTTCACCCAGCCGCCGCAGGCGTACTGGTAGAAGTCGACGCAGGGGTCGGCGGCGAGGTCCATCGCGGCCTTGACGGTGTCGGAGACCTGGGCCCGGGCGGGCTCGGGCAGGGGCTTCTTGCCGCAGGCGGCGAAGACGAGTGCGAAGAGGGCGCGGTTCATGCGGGCTCCGAAGGGGTTTAGAGGAGGGCGCGGCGGGCTTCGCGCATGCGCAGGCGGGCCTCGCGGCGCAGCTCGGCCTCGTGGAAGCGGCGCATCAGCAGGGCGTCGCCGCCGGTGTCCAGCGCGGGGACGGGGCGCGGACGGCCGGCGTCATCGAGGGCGACGAAGGTGAGGTAGGCCGAGCAGGCGTGTTCGCGCTCGCCGGTCTCGGGGTGCTCGGCCTCGACCCGCACGCCCACCTCCATCGAGCTGCGCCAGCTCCGGTTGACCTGGCTCTGCAGCACCACGATCATGCCGGCGCGGATCGGCACGAGAAAGTGCAGCTCGTCCATGCTGGCGGTGACCACGCCGCCCCGGCTCATCCGCTGGGCCGACACCGCGGCGCAAACGTCGGCCCAGGCGGCGATCTGGCCACCAAAGGCCGTGCCACGCGCGTTGGCGAAGCTGGGCAGCACGATCTGGGTCATGATCGTGCGGGTGGCCTCGGTGGGGACCGGGGCAAGGGCGGCAGACATCGGCACCTCGGGCGGCCTCCTTATACCGGCGGGCGGCCCCCCCTCCACTGGCCGAGCGCCTCGGTGAGGCGGGTGAGGCCCTCGCGGGGGCCGCTCCGGGCGGCGTCGGCGAGGGCGGCGGGCAGGGCGGCGAGGAGGCCTGCGGGGTGCGAGACGGTGGGCGGCAGGCCGAGGCGGCGCCGCAGGGCGTGCAGCGCCCGCTCCCGGCGGTAGGCCTCGAAGGGGTCGGCGCGGTGGGCGTGGAGCACGACGGCGGCGGGCGCCATGCCCACACTTCTGCCCTGGCTCCAGGCGAGGTCCTCGCCGATCGGCTCGGCGGGGAGTGGGTTCTCGCGAAGGATGTCGCTTCGGTAGAGGGTGGCGACGTGGTCGGCCTGGGGGAAGGCGGTCGGCGCGGAGGCCCAAGGGGTCCAGGCGGCGAGGCGGCGGCGGGTGGTCTGCGACGACCAGGCCCAGGGGAGCTGCCGCGCCACGACGGCCTCGAAGGGGCCGGCCTCGAGGGCCTCCACCATCGCCAAGACCACGTCGGGGCGCAGGGGCAGAGCGTCGTCGACGGTGAAGAGCACGAAGGGCTCGTGGACATGGGCCAGGGCGGCCTGGCGGGTGGGGCCATGGCCCTGCCAGGGCTGTCGCAGGATCGTCGCACCCGGCATCGGCGGCGGCGGACCGTCTGCGTTCCAGATCACGACCACACGCGAAACCTCGCCTTGCGACAGCCACCGCGGCAGGCCGACCGGCGCGCGACGATGGGAGGGAATCACGACGGCGACGCGCATCTCAAGTCTTGACCTCTTCGTGCCGACCCCCTATGCGGGAGGACCCTGCGGGGTGGGGCGGCCGCAACGCGGGGTCACCGGCGGTCGCGCAGAGGCTCCCCGAGCGCCGCCGCGTCGGGGCTGCGCGTGTGCAGCGGCCCCTCCCGACAAGGCCGGAGTTGGATAGCCTCCCTAGCCGGCCATCGCATCCGCAGTCGAGGGACTCCTTTCGTATGCAATCTCCTCGAAAAACCGCATCTCCGCTGCTCTCCTTTCAGGTTGTCGCCTTGGTGGTGCTGGCGGTCGTGCTCGTGGCCCGCATCTGGCTGTCGAAGGAGGTCGAAGACTCCACGGTGGTGCCGCCCCGCTCGGCCTACCAGAGCCTGCTGAGCCAGACCCGCTCCATGACCGTGGCGCCCTACCGCTTCGCCGCCACCCGCGACCCGCGCATGCCCGAGCAGACCCGCGTGGCCGCTGCCCAGGCCACCGCCGCCCTGGAGCTGATCGGCCCCACGGTCGACGGCACCCGGCCCAGCGTGGAGAAGGTGCGCCGCAGCATCAATGATCTCCAGGTGGCCTCGGGGCTCTTCTTCAATTCCGGGCCCACCGCCGATCTCACCGGGGCCTACGAAGAGATGAGCGCGGCCGAGGCCGAGCTGACCGAGGCCCTGGCCACCCTGGGCCGGCAGGTGCGCGAGCATGAAGACGCCTTTTTCGCCCAAAGCACCTGGAGCATCCTGATCATCTGCGCGGGCATGCTGGTGATCGCGCTCTCCACCTCCTTGATGGCCCGCAGCCGCGGCATTCGCAACGCCGACGCCGAGCGGCACGCCCTGGAGTCGGCGGTGAACGGCATCGCCGAGGCCCTGCGCCGGGCGGTGGAGGGCCGCGAGACCACGGCGCTGCCGAAGCACACCGGCCTGAGCCCGGTGCTGAGCGCCGCCACCCAGGCCATCTCGGCCCTCGAAGACCTGCGGGTGGCCAAGCTCCAAATCGAGCGCAGCACCAACTTCGCCCGCGAGACCATCGACGCGCTCAGCCTCGCCGAAGACGAGCGCGGCGCCTTGGAGGCGGGGGCCCGGGCGGGCCGGCAGGCCTACCCCGACGCCCACTTCCAGCTCCTGGTGATGGACCCCCTCACCGGCCTCGTGAGCCTGCAAGACACCCACGCCGGCGCGGCCTGCCAGGTCTCCGACTCCAAGGAGTGCCCGGCCGCCCGCGGGGCCCGGCCCCTCAACCACAAGGTCGAAGGCATGGGCCGCTGCGCCCGCCTCAAAGATGGCGCCGGCGCCGTGGCCTGCGTGCCCGTGGTGGTCAAGGGCGAGGTCAACGCCGTGGCCCAGGTGGGCGCCTACCCCGAGCGCTTCACCCGCCTCGAAGACCTCGAAGTGCTGTCGCTGGCGCTGGGGAGCCGCTGGGGCCTGATCCGCGATCTGGCCGGCCGCCCCCAGGAGGGCACCACCGACAGCCTCACCGGCCTGATGAGCCGCAAGCGCCTGCTCGATCGCATCAACCGCCTCGACATGGCCGACCAGACCTACGCGGTCATCCACATCAACCTCGATCTCTTCGCCGCCATCAACGCCACCCACGGCCAGCCTGTCGGCGATCGCTGCCTCCAAGCGGTCTCCAAGGCGATGCGCGAGGCCTGCCGCGACAGCGATCTGCCGGCCCGGGTGGGCGGCGACGAGCTGGTGATGGTGCTGCCCCAGGCGGGGATGCGGGCCGGCCTCGCCGTCGCGATGCGCTTTCGCAGCTACCTCGTTCGGCAGCTCGATCAGGAGGGCCTGCCGCGCTTCACGGCGAGCATCGGCATCGCCACGCGCCCCGATCATGGCCGCACCGTCGATGGCGTGATGCGGGCCGCTGAGCAGGCCGCCTTTGACGCCAAAGACGCCGGCCGCGATCAGATCGTGCCGGCCAGCACCCACTCCGCCCTCGACGATGATCTCGGTTGATGCCGGCGCTGGTACGGTGATCTCCCCTTCGCCCCCTTCTGCGCCGCCAACGGGGGCATTAGGGTGGTTCCCCTCCAGGGTCTCTCGTCGGTGATCGCCTTCTCCCTCGCCCTCGCGCTGGCCGCGCCGCCGCCCTCCACGGTGGTGCTGCGCACGCCCGGCTTTGAGACCGCTGCGATGGTGCCGCTCCTCCAGGGCCTGTCGGCGGCCGGGCTGCCTACGCGGTTGGTGGCGGTGCCCGATCATCCCGCCGCCTCAGTGGCCGAGGCGATCGCCAGCCTCGCCGAGGCCCTCAGCGCCGTAGACGGTCCGATCATCCTGGTGGGCCACGGGGTAGGCGGCACCCTGGCGGCGCGGGCCGTGGCCGCAGGCGCCCTCCCCGATGTTCAAGGCCTGGTGCTGATCGGCGCGCCCCTGCCCGGCCCCTGGTCAGAGCCCCCCCCTGCTCCCCTCCCCGAGGCCCTGCTCTTCGGCGAGCCGCTCCCCGCGATCCTCCCGTCGGCGCCAGCCTGGACCGCCCTGCTGCGGCCACAAGCCGGAGAAGCGCCCTTGGCTGCTTGGGGTCAACCCACCCTGGCGATCGTCGGTGAGGTCGACAACATCGGCCCTCCCGAGGCCGTGCGCCCCGGGCTGCCGCCCGGCGCCCGCTTCCTTCGCACCGGACGGCCCCGCCTGGACGGTGTAAGCCATGATCACGGCGATCTGCTGCGTGCAAGCGAGGTACCTCGTCTCACCGCCCGGTGGATCCTCCGCCAGGCCGCGCAGCGCCCCTCCCCGACGCCCAACCCCACGACACCCTGATCGGACATGCGAATCCTCCTCGTCGAAGACAATGAACCAAACCGCGACATGCTCTCGCGGCGCCTGCGGCGAAGAGGCCACACGGTAGCGGAGGCCGCCGACGGCCACAGCGGCGTGCGCATCGCCACCACCGAGGCCCTCGACATCATCCTGATGGATGTGGGGCTGCCCGACATCAGCGGCTATGAGGCCATCCGGCAGATCCGCGCCACGCCGGGCATCCCGCGCCTGCCGGTGATCATCCTCACCGCCTACGCCACCGACTTCGACCGCCAGCAGGCCTTCTGGTCGGGCGCCGACGAATTCCAGACCAAGCCGGTCGACCTTGAGGAGCTGTGCCGTGTCATGGACCAGCTTGTGGCTCGCGCTCCAGCGGGCGTCTGAATCCAGCGCCTGTCCCGGCGCGATCGAGATCAGCGTCCCCACCGCCGACGGCGCCGCGGTCCACCTCCACCACCACCCGGGGCCCGGCGCGCCGGTCCTGGTGGTGCATGGCCTGTCCTCCAACGGCCGCTCCTGGGACATCGCCCCCGACCGCAGCCTCGCCGATGCGCTCGTCCAGGCCGGCTACGACGCCTGGCTGCTCGATCTGCGCGGCCACGGGGCGGCCACCCACAGCCCCTCCGGCCAGCGCCAGCGCCGCGGCTGGAACCTCGATGATTACGGTCGCTACGACCTCGCCGCCGCCATCGACCACATCCGCACCGCCACCGGCCGGGCCCAGGTTGGCTACGTCGGCCACTCGATGGGCGGCATGGTGGCGGCGGTCTACCAGTCCTGGCATGGCGACGCGGCCCTCTCCGCGCTGGTGGTGGTGGGCTCGCCGATCGACTTTGGCGCCCCCAGCCCCGCCGAGCGCCTCGCCGGCCGGGCGATGCGGGCGAGCCGCCTCAATCCGGTGCTGCGCGGCGATCTGGCCACCGGCCTCTCGGCGCGCCTCGGAAAGACGCCCCAGCGACTCGAGGACTACATCTACGCGCCGGGCTCGATCGCGCCTGGGCCCCGGGCGGCCTTGATGCGCCAGGCGGTCTCGCCGATGACCGAGGGCGAACTGGCCCACTTCGCCTTCATCCTGGAGCGCGGTCGGCTGGTGTCGGCCGACGGCACGCGCGACTATGTGGCCGATCTGGCCTCGCTCACCGTGCCGCTCACCGTCATCGCCGGGCGGGCCGACCGCATCGCCACCGCCGACCGGGTTCGCCCCTGGATCGAGGCCGCCGGCAGCGCCCAGGAGACCTACCGGGTCGCCGGCCGCGCCGCCGGGCTGGCTCATGACTACGGGCACGTCGATCTGATCGCCGGCGACGCCGTCGCAGCAGAGGTCTTCCCCTGGATCCTGGCCGGGCTGGGCCCGCCTTAGGGCTCGCCTGCCGCGGCCATCGCCGCCAGCTCCGCCGCCTTCTCCAGCCGACCCCGGGAGCGCTCCACCGGGTATTTCAGTTCGTTCTTGGCCACCTTGGCGGCGAAGGCCGCCGCGAGATCCACGCCCAGGCTGTCGGCGAGGTTGACGAGGTTCCAGGCCACGTCGGCCAGCTCTTCTTCGACGGCCTGACGGCGGCCCTCCACCGGCGGCTGAGGCCCCTCGTCGCGGCTCCAGAGGAAGAGATCGAGCAGCTCGCCGGCCTCCACGCTCAGGCACATGGCGAGGTTGCGCGGATTGTGGAACTGCCCCCATTCGCGGGCCTCGTTGAAGGCCCGCACGACCTCTTTGAGCTCTGCGAGGGTGGTGGTCTCGTCGCGCATCGTCGCTCCCGGGTCCGCCCCAGAAATGGCGCCACCGGGGCAATTGCGGGGCCCCCCCGAGGCGTGCTACCCAATGCGGGTTAACACTCCGACCCCGATTGACACCCCTTCGCCGCGCCCCTTCCCCGCGGCCCCCGGAGCCCTTCATGGCTCGCATCGTCCTTCCCGCCCTCCTCCTCGTCGTCGCCTGCGGCGGCAGCAAGATTCAGGGGCCCATCTACGAAGACACCGGCTCCGCCGAGGGCAGCGACGCGGGCAATGGGGAGTCGGACGCCGACGCCGACAGCGACGCGGACTCCGACAGCGACGCCGACAGTGACGCCGACTCCGACTCCGACGCCGACAGTGACGCGGACAGCGACGCCGACGCCGACGCCGATGGGGGCGGCGACGACGGCAGCACGATGACCGAGTGCAACAACGCCTGGTACCCGATCCACACCACCGGGTGGAGCAAGGACTGGGATGTGACCCTCAAGGGCGAGGCCACCACCGGTCAGGAAGAGGGCTACGGCAGCTACGGCTCGGGCGGCGAGATGATCTACCAGGTGCGCCAGGCCGTCAACGGCGCCGCCAGCGGCTACGACCTCACCATGGACATCTCCTGCGACTCCAGCGGCGAGGGCATGTTCCTGCGCGGTTGGGCGGGCGGCGTCACCTACGCCTACGAGGGCATCCCCCTGGCCCTGTCGGCCACCTCCACCCTGTCGCCCTACCGCAAGTTCCTGCCCCCCGAGTACGCCGTCGGCAGCACGGGCTCCTGGTCCTACAGCTACACGCTGACCATGAACTTCACCGACAGCTCCTCGGGCACCGCCTTCCCGCTCAGCTCGGCGGCCTCGGGCACCTACTCGGAGATCGGCTTGGAAGAGCTCGACCTCTTCGATGGCACCACGGTCGACGCCTACAAGCTGGTTAACGACTACACGCTCACCGACTCAACCACTGGCACGGCCACCCCTGGCTACATCGAGCAGTGGTGGGTCAAGGGCCTTGGCCTCGTCGCCGAGGTTCACACCCAGGACGGCGTGGAGGTCGAGCGGCGCACGCTCACCGGCTACTCCGGCCTCACCATCATCCCCTAGCCCTTCGCACCGCACGGAGCCGACGTGATCCAGGCCCTCACCTTCTTCTTCGCGATGGGCGCCGCCTCTCCCGAGCTCGCCGACCCCGCCTTGCCGAGCCGGCCGCTCACCTACCCGATGAACACCCAGCTTACCGAAGGCGCCATCGAGAACTTCCGCTCGTTGTACGTCGACCCGGCCGGCGTCGCCAAGCTGCTGCAGCCGATCGGCAAGCCCAAGGGCATCAGCGGCAAAGCCGAGGCCGACCTGCCGGTGCCCAACTTCACGATGTCCTGGGCCGAGATCTCGATCAACGGCAACAAGATCGGCGTGATGGGCCCCCTCACCCATGGCGTGATTCACGGCGTGCGGCCGGGCTCCTACGAGGTCAGCTACGCGCTGCCCAATGGCTTCGTCTCGAAGAAGCGCATCGACACCCGCGACATCGCCCAGGGCTCGCTCTTTCCGGGCAACACCGCCGCCAAGGCCGTCTACGAGAAGGGCGTGGAGCCCCTGTGGTCGGCCAACCCCGACGGCGGCTGGGTCCCCTCGATGGGCACCCTGCGCTTGAGCGTGGTGGACCCCAAGGGCAACCCGGTGAACGGCGTCATCACCATCGACGGCGACAGCCAGCTCTCCGCCACCGATGGCAAGGCCAGCGTCGAGCTGCAGTCCGGCAACCACGACCTCTTCATCACGGCCCCGGGCTTTCAGCCCACCAAGCTGCCCGCCGCCGTCAAGCCCGGCAAAGACACCGAGCAGAAGGTGACGATGCGGCCGGCCCGCGCGGCGCTCAAGCAGGGCAAGGTGGAGATCACCGAGAAGGTGATGTTCGAGACCGGCAAGGCCGTGATCGACGCCGCCAGCTTTGAGCTGCTCAACGACATCGCCGAGCTGCTGGTCAAGCACCCCGAGGTGAAGAAGGTCCGCATCGAGGGCCACACCGACAACCGGGGCAACGCCGCCGCCAACACCAAGCTCAGCCAGGACCGCGCCGACGCCGTGCGCACCTACCTCACCGGCAAGGGTGTCGAGGTCGCCCGCCTCGATGCCGCGGGCTTCGGCCCCACCCGCCCGCTCGACCCGGCGGCCACCGACGAAGCCTGGGAAAAGAACCGCCGCGTCGAGTTCATGATCGTCGAGGAGCCCGCCGCCACGCCGGCCCCCGCCAAGGTCATCGCGCCGCGCGAGCCCAAGCAGAAGTGACGCAGGCACCCGCAGGGTCGGCGCGATGATGCTGGTCGCCGCCCTGCTCGGGCCCCTGCTCCTCTCTGGCTGCCCGGGCGAGTGCACCGGGGTCGGCTGCGCCGAGAGCTACAGCGCCGCGCTGATCGGCGTTCACCCCGGCCACGACCCCCTGCCGCGCTCGACGAACGGCCTCTCTCCGCTGCTGGGCCCCTTCTTCGTGGATGGCACGGCGAGCCAAGGCCCCAACTGGGACCTCGTGGTGCGCACCGGCACGCTGATCGTCGGCGTGCCGGCCGCCGATCAGGTGCGGCTCTACGCCGAGGCCGACGCCGGTCTCTCCTCGGTGGCCCTGCGCGGCGATCGCGCCGGCGACGCCTTTGGCGCGGGGATCGCCGCCCTGCCCGACCTCGACCTCGATGGGGTCCAAACCCTGGCGGTGAGCGCGCCGCTGACCGATCGCGATGACACCACCCGCGACAACGGCGCCGTCTACCTCTTCGACGACCCGCTCCTTCGCGCCGGCGAGCCCGCCCTCACCGCGAGCGACGCCCCCCTCACCTTGCGCGGACGCAGCGCCGGCGGCCGCTTTGGCGAGGTGCTGGCCGGCTGCGGCGACATGAGCGGCGACGGCGCCCCCGAGCTGGCGATCGGCGCCCCCGTCGACGATGGGGAGGACGACCTCGCCGGCACGGTCACCCTGGTGCTCTCCGAAGCGCTCGATCGCCGCGAGATCGACGCCGACACCCTACCCACCCGCTGGAGCGGCCAGCGCCTCGGCGCCCACTTCGGCGCCGCCCTCTCCTGCGCCGCCGACCTCACCGGCGACGGCCTCGCCGATCTGCTCGTCGCCGCGCCCTTTGACGGCGTGGAGCACGACGGCGAAGGCGTGGTCACCCTGCTGCCCGGCGGCGCCTTGCCTCCCGAGGGACGGCTCGATCCAACCCAGGTGGCCTACTTCGCCGGCCGCAGCGCCAACCAGTGGCTCGGCTGGTCGATGGCCACTGGCGATCTCGATGGGGACGGCCGCGCCGAGATCGCCTTGGGGGCCCCCGGCGCCGACAACGGGCGCGGCGCCGTGTCGATCTGGCGGATCGACGACCTGCCTGCCGTGGGCCCAGTGGGCTTTCCGGCGGTGCGCATCCTGGGCATCGACGAGGGCGACGCCGCCGGCACCGCCGTCGCCATCGCCGATCTCGACGGCGACGGCTTCGACGAGCTGCTGATCGGCGCGCCCAAGCGCAACCCCACCCTGGATCAGGACCCGGCGGCCTTTGAGAGCGGCGCGCTCTACATCTTTCGCGGCAGCGCCGGCCTCTCCACCCTTCGCCCCGTGCTGAGCGCCGAAGAGGCCGACCTGGTCTACGAGACCGAGCAGGCCTTCCTGCGGACCGGCAAGCTCATCCGCGTCGGCGACTTCGATGGAGACAGCCTCGCCGACCTCGTCCTCCTGCACCAGAACAAGGCCGAAGACTGATGCCCGCGGCCGGGATACCCGACCGCCAGCCTTGGAGCCCCCGTGTCCTACTTGTCGCCCGACGCCCTCGACGAGGCCCTCGCCCTGGCCGAAGCCGCCACCTTGCAGGCTGGTGCCGCCGTTCGTGGCTTCTACAAAGACGCCTACACCGTCAAAGACAAGGGGGAAGACAACCCCCTCACCGACGCCGACCTCGCCTCCAACGAGATCCTCGAGCGCGCCCTGCGCGGCGCCACCCCCGACTTCGGTTGGCTCTCCGAAGAGACCGTCGACAGCGACGAACGCCTGGGCAAGCGCGCCACCTGGATCGTCGATCCGGTCGACGGCACCAAGGAGTTCACCCTGGGCATCCCCGAGTTCGTCGTCTCGGTGGCCCTGGTGGTCGACGGCCTGCCCGTGCTCGGCGTGCTCTACAACCCGATTCAAGAGCAGCTCTTCGTTGGCCTCACCGGCGGAAGAGCCGGCAAGGTGGCCCGCTACAATGGCGCCCCCACCGGCGTCACCGCCCACGCCGTGCTGCCCGGCGCCCGCATCGTCTGCAGCCGCACCGAGATGAAGAAGGGCTGGTTTGAGCCCTACGCCCCCCTCGGCGTCACGCCGCTGGCGGTGGGCTCGGTGGCCTACAAGTTCGGCCTCGTCGCCGCCGGCCTCGCCGAGGCCACCTTCACCCCCCAGCCCCGCCACGAGTGGGATGTGGCCGGCGGGGCTGCCATCGTGCTGGCGGCGGGCGGCAATTTCACCAACCGCCACGGCCTGCTGCCGGCCTTCAACCAGAAGAAGCCCCTCATCGACGGCATCCTCGCCACCAACGGCGCCTTGCACGGCGCCCTGCTCGGCGTGATGAACGGCTGATCCCCTCCTGCTGCGAGCCACGACATGCGCGCCCTCCTGCCGGTCCTGCTCACGGTCTTCCTCGACCTCGTGGGCTTCGGCATCGTCATCCCTCTGCTGCCCTACTTCGCGCGGGAGTACGGGGCCTCGGGCCTGCATGTCACCCTGCTGATGGCGGTCTACTCCCTGGCCCAGTTCTTGATGGCGCCGGTCTGGGGCGGTCTCTCCGACCGCTACGGCCGGCGGCCGATCATGCTGGTGAGCGTGGCCGCCACCGCGATCTTCCTCGCCGCCTTCGCCAGCAGCACCAGCCTGTGGATGCTCTTCGTCTTTCGGGCCCTGCACGGCGTGGCCACGGCCAACATCTCCACCGCCCAGGCCGCGGTCGCCGACCTCACCGAAGGCAAAGACCGCGCGATGGGCATGGGGATGATCGGCGCCGCCTTCGGCGTGGGCTTCAGCCTGGGGCCCTGGATGGGCGGTGAGCTGGCGGTCTACGGCCTCTCCACGCCGATCTGGGTCGCCGCCGGCCTGTCGGTGATCAACTTCGTCATGACCTGGTTTCTACTGCCGGAGACCCGCAAGCCCGGCGCCGCCGCCGCGGGCCACACGCGCTCGGTCAACCCCGGCGCCTTCGTTCAGGTGGCCCGCCATGCGGTGGTGGGCCCCGCCGTGGTGCTCACCTTCGTGATGACCGCCGCCTTCGCCCTGATGGAGTCCACCTTTGGCGTCTTCGCCGCCGACGTTCACCAGCTCAGCCCTGCGCAGTTGGGCCGGATGTTCGGCGCCGCCGGCCTCACCGGCATCATCGTGCAGGGCGGGCTGATCCGGCCCCTGGCCCGCCGCTTCGGCGAGGGCCCCCTCGTGCGCGTGGGCATCGCCCTGCTGGCAAGCGGCCTCGCCCTGCTGCCCTACGCCGATCCCGATGGCAGCATGGTCGCCGTCTTCATCCTGATCTCGATTGGCCAGGGCCTCACCACGCCCAACCTGTACTCCCTCATCTCCCGCCACACGAGCCCCGACGAGCAGGGCTTTGTCCTGGGCACCAACCAGTCGATGAGCGCCCTGGCCCGGGTGGTGGGCCCCACGGTGGGCGGCCTGCTCTACACCCACATCAGCCCGCGCAGCCCCTTTCAGGTGAGCGCCCTGGTGCTGGTGGGCGGCCTTGGCCTCGCCTTCTACGCCCTGCGCCGCCTCGGCCCCACGCCCTCCGCCTGACTCAGCCCGGCAGATCCCGGGCCCAACGCGCCGCCTCGGCCTCTCCGGCGGCGTCGAGCAGGGCGGCGACCATCTCGATCAGGCGCCCGCCCTCGGGGCTGGCAGCGGCCATCTGGCGCAAGGGATCGGTGTCTCCGGCCCGCACCGCCCCGGCGAGGCGCACCAGCACGGCCTTTCCGGTGGGGTCGCGCTCTACCTCGTTGGCCAGCGACAGGGCCTCGTCCCAGCGGCCCCCCAGGGCGAGGCCCAGGGCGGTGGGGGCCAGCAGCTCCGGGCTCCGCGCGCAGCCACGCGACAAGGCCAGCAGGCCCAACTCGGCCGCCCGCAGAGGCTCGCCCAGGCGGATGTGGGCCGCCGCCACGTTGTAGCAGGCCGCCGGGATCGGGTCCGAGGCCGTGATCGCCTGGTCCCAGGCCGCCGCCGCGCCCGGCAGATCGCCGAGATCGGCGCGGGTCCTCCCCAGGCCGGCGAAGGCGTAGGAGGAGGGGTGGGCCTCGCTCATCGCCGTCCAGAAGGTGAGGTCATCCGACCAGCGCCCGAGCCCCGGAGAGAGGGCGCCCACCCCAAGGAGGCCCATCAGGCCGAGGCCCACGAGGCTGCGCCGCGGGTGGGCCGCGAGCCAAGGCGCTGCGGCGAGGGCGAGGCCGGCCAGGGGCGCGTAGAGGTAGCGGTGGGAGGCCGCGCCATAGCGGGCCACCGCCAACAAGGCCGGCCCCGCCGTCAAGATCGCGAATGCGAGGCCCGCCCGGCTCCGCGGATCGTGGCCCAGCGCCAGCAAGCCGAGGCCCACCAGCCACCAGCCCAGCCCCGGGCTCGGCTCGACCCCCAGCAGGGTGCCCGGCGCCACGAGCCCGATGGGCACGACCAGATCGCGCAGGAAGGCCGCCCCGGCCGGCGCCGCCACCGACAGGGCCGCGTCGAACCCCACCCCCGTCGACAGCGGCACCCCGGCCAGCCCGCGCAGCCCCAAGGCCACCAGCGCGCCCAAGAGGGTGGCCCCGGCGATCCGACGCCCCGGCGCCCCGCCGATCAGCAGGCCGGCCGGCGCCAGCAGCAGCACGCTCTCCTTCGACAGCGCCGCTCCCAAGGCCAGCAGGCCGCCGATGATCGCGCCACGACCGCCCTCGTAGAGCAGGCACCATCCCCACAGCAGCAGGGCCACCGCCATCGGGTCGTTGCGCGCCGCCGCGAAGGCCACCGCCTCGGCCCCGGCCGGATGCAGGGCCAGGAGCGAGGCCGCCGCCGCCGCCACCACGGGGCCCACCCCAAGGCGCCGCAGCAGGCCCAGCAGGCCGCCCACCGCGAGCAGGTGCCAGCCCAGCGACCGCGCGTGATGCCAGGCCGGGCTGAGGCCAAAGAGGGCGCGATCGAGGGCCAGATCGAGGGTGAGCAGCGGCCGGTAGTAAGAAGAGGCGTCGTCGGCCTCGCCGAGCCCGGCCCAAAGGTCGCCGCCAAAGGAGCGCAGGGCCGCGGAGAGCGAGGCTGTGTGCGGGTTGTCGACGATCAGCGTGGCGTCGTCCCACACAAAGCCGGCCCCCAGGATCGGCAGGAAGACGAGCCCCGTGAGGAGCAGCAGCAGGGCAGGAGCGTGGTCGGCCTTCACCCACCCGCCCTATTCACCCGCTCAGCCCTTGCCGATCGTGACCTTGAGCGTGGCGGCGTCGGGCAGATCCGGCCAGCGGCTGCGGGCCAGCTCCAGGCGGCGCGCGGCCTCTTCTTCCATGCCGGCCTCCAGCAGGCGCTCGGCGACGATCAGCGCCTCTTCGGGGGTGGCGGGCAGGGCCACCTTGGGGGTGAGCCGGCGCTTGAGGCTGCGCAAGGCCTCGCGCTCTTCGCCGGTGCGGGCCAGGGCCGCCACCGCCGAGTGCGCCAGCGCCTCGCGCCCCAGGGTCAAGGCCGCCTCGGCCACCGCCACAAGGTGCCGGGGCTTGCCCTCGGCCTCGCGCAGGGCCGTGGCCTCGGCCTCCTGACGGGCGAGGCCGTCGAGGGTGCGCGTCTGCAGCACGCGGTTGCGGGTGTGGGAGACCATCATGCTGCGGACCAGCGAGGGTGCCAGGGCCACCACGAGGATCAGCACCGCGCCGATGCGCTGGCGCCCCGACAGGTCAAAGCCGCCGGCGTGCAGGAGGTCGAAGAAGGTCTTCAGGAGTGAGGAGATGCCGCCCATGGCCCTTGTCTAGCCACCCCGTCGCCAGCGCCAAGGCCCTCGGCCGGCTATGAAACGCCAGGAGCTGCGATGGCCGGCAAAGACGAAGGCAAGCCCAAAAAGAGCCCGGCCAAGGGGGCTGGCGGCGGCAGCGCCGGCCTTGGCGACGTCGGGCTGCTGATCCTGCGCCTGCTCACCGGTGTGGCCACCGTCGCCCACGCCTGGCCGCTGGTGCTGGCCGGCGAGGTCCAGTGGGCGGTGCTGGGCGCCAGCGTCGACTTCGTCGGCCTCTCCGCCGACACCCACGGCCACATCGGCGCCGCCACGGCCATCGGCCTGCTGGCGGGCGGGGCCCTGCTGGGGCTGGGCCTCACCACCCGGGTCGCGGCGGGCTTCGTCTTTGTATTGCTGGTGGCCAGCGCCATTCGCGGCTGGATGATCGCGCCGGCCCTGCTCCTCGACAGCCCCGGCTTCCTGCGGGCCATCAACGCCCTGGCCCTGGCCTGCCTGGGCGGCGGCGCCTTCTCCCTCGATCGCAAGCCGGTCGGCCGATGATCCTCCTGCTGCTCGCCTGCGCCGCCCTCCACGACAAGTCCGATGCCGGCGCCGACACCGCCGCGGAGGCCGAGACCGGGCTGCGCTTCTCCTTCCCCCTCGACACCCCCGCCCTCTTCCAGCAGGTGATCGGCGTCGACCACGACCCGGTCGTGCAGGAGCCCGGCATCGCCGAGCTACAGTGCACAGACTACCTCGGCCGCGCCTTCCCCAACTGCTACGATGAGCACGACGGCACCGACTTCGTGCTCAAGGGCGGCTTTACCCAGATGGACGAAGCCAGCCCCTTTGTGCTCGCCGCCGCCCCCGGCACCGTCATTGCCACCGAGGACGGCCACTACGATCGCTGTCACAGCGACGCCAGCATCGGCGACGTGAGCTGCGACGGCTACGATGGCATCGCCAATTCCGTGGTGATGGCCCACGCCGATGGCAGCCGCACGCTCTACTGGCACCTCAAAGAGGGCAGCGTGGCGGTGACGGTGGGCACCGTCCTCGATCGCGGGGCCGTGCTCGGTCAGGTGGGATCGAGCGGCTACAGCTCGATGCCGCACCTGCACTTCGAGGTGCAGGGCGCCGACGAGCTCCCCGTCGATCCCTACGCCGGGCCGCACTCCCAGCCCGAGAGCCGCTGGTGCGAGCAGGGGAGCCCCGAAGGCCTGCCCGGCCCCTGCCCAGTGGACGAAGACGAAACCAACGACGACTGAACAGACGACGCCCCTTCGGGTGTGACCAGGCCGCCATGAGCCGCTTTCTCGCCGCCCACCTGCCGCTCTTTCGCCTGGAGCGCTGCGGCCATGGCGCCGACGCACCGGTGGCGCTGATCGCCGAGCAGAAGAGCGCCCTGCGCGTGCTGGTGGCCACCCCGCCCGCCCTGGCCCAGGGCGTCGCGGTGGGCATGACCCTGGCCGCCGCCAAGGCCCGCTGCCCCACGCTCGCCACCGAGCTGCTCGACGCCGAAGCCGAGGCCGTCGATCTTCAAGCCCTGGCCGAGCGGCTCAGCCTGCTCTCCCCCCTCCTCGCCGCCCTGCCCCCCGAGGGCCTCACCGTGGAGTGGGGCGGCGACGCCAACCCCGTCGCCGAGCGCGCCGCCCTGCGCCGGGCCCGCCAACGACTCGAAGGCCTCGGTCACCGCGTCCAGATCGTCATCGCCGACGATCCCACCACCGCCCATCTGCTCGCCCGCTGGGGCCCGGCCGACGCGCTGCTGCCCCCCGGCGGCGCCGCCGAGGCCCTGGCCCCCCTGCCGCTCGCCGCCCTGGGCCTGCCCCTCGAAGACCTCGCCCTGCTGGGCGGTTTGGGCCTGCGCACCGCCGGGGAGCTCGCCGGGCTGCCCCTCTCCAGCGTGATCGGCCGCCTGAGCCCCGCTGGGGTGGCCGCCCACCGCCGGGCCCGGGGGCGGATCAACCCCCTGCCGCTGGCCGCCCCCGCCGGGGCCGTCGAGCTCTGTCTGCGCCTCGATCTCGACGATCCGATCGAGGAGGCCGAGCCGCTGCTCTTCTTGCTGCGCGGCCTGCTCGGCGATCTGGCCGAGCGCCTCGCCCTGCGCGGGGCCGCCGCCACCGCCCTCACGGTGAGCCTGCACCTGGAGAGCGGCGCCACCCAGGAGCTGCGCCTGCGCCTGGGGGCCCCCACCCGCGACCCCAATCGGATGCTGCCCCTGCTGCGCGAGCGCCTGCACCGCATCGAGCTCGGCGGGGCGATCGGCGCCCTGTCCGTGGAGGTCGCCGAGCCGGCCCCCTGGAGCCCGCCGGCCCGCGATCTCTTCGACCGCCGCCGCGCCGACGAGGCCCGCGCCAGCCTCCTCGCCCGCCTGCACGACGCGCTGGGCGCCACGGCCCTGCTCCGCCCGCATCACGTCGATCGGCACCGGCCCGAGCGGGCCTGGGCCGGCGAAGACCCGGCGCCGCCCCCCCGCGCCACGCAGGGCCCGCTGGAGGCCGCCCTGGCCGAGGATCCGGTGCAGGAGCAGATGGGCTGGCCGACCGAGCGTTTGCCCGACCGTCCACCCTTGTTGCTCGATCCCCCCCGCACGCTGGAGCTCCGCCGCGGTGAGGGGGGCCGGCCGCAGGTCATCCACCTCGATGGTCGCTGGCAGGAGCTGCGCGATGTGTGCGGCCCCGAGCGCATCAGCGGCGAGTGGTGGGAGGATGCCTTTGCCCGCGAATACTGGACCGCGCACACCGACGCGGGACAGAGACTGTGGATCTACCTCGAGGATGGGCAGTGCTTTCTACAAGGACTGTGGGATTGACCACCTACTACTTGCGTCGAAGAACATAGCGAGCGACGAAGGGAGCTTCGACGGCTTCTCCCGCTGCGTTGTGTGCCGGGATGAACCGCTGACGACGGGCCGCGTCGACCGCTCGTTGCGCAAACGGCCCCTCGCAGGACGCGTCGGCCTGCGCCCCCACGGTGCGCCCCGTCTCCAGCACCACCATGTGGACCGGACAGGTGATCGTCAAACCCGCACGAGGGAGCGGCACTCCGGAGACCTCTGGCACGATCGCCCGCCCCTTCCGGATGGTCGGCCGACTCACGGCGTCTTCCCCCACCAGGCGCCCGTTCACGGCGCCCTCTTCGGGGTCAAAGCGCAACGTCACCGACAGCGGCCAGCGCGTGGTGGGGGTCATCTCCACCGCCGTAGTGAGCGCCGCCTCGGCGACTCGAGGGGCGAGCTGCGGCGAACAGGCGAGGACATCCGCCGAGGAGGCCTCTCCGGCGAGGCCGATGGAGACACGCACAAAGCAGGGGTCGTCGTTCTCCTCAATCTCCTCGGCCGTCATCGAGACGGCCGGAACCACGCGCAGCGTGGGCACCGAGAGCGGCGCGTCGTTGACCCCCGCAGCAGCCAGCCAAAGAAGCAAACCAGACATGTGACCATCCAAGGCGCCCAAAGACAAAAAAAGCGGGCGCAAACACTCCTACAAGGGTCACCTGGCCCAAGCCAAGTCGACGCTCCACAATTTGATCGACGGTCCGCCGGACAAGGAGGACAATTCGGGCTCAACCCACTGCGCCATCCCAGCAGGTTCTTGGTGGATCGCGGCCCCACGCCGGCCTCCCAGGCGATCGAACCCTCTGGCAAGGCCACGGAGGCCGCCGCAGGGAGGGCGCCGCCGCCTTGCCCGGCCCCATATGCCCCCTCGGACTTGGCAAAAGAGCCAACCTCGGGCAGGTTGGGCCCATGCGCACCCTGCTCCTCCTCTGTCTCGCCTGCAACCCCAAGGGCCCCAAGGACCCCGCCGACACCGCGGAGGCCGACCTTCCGACGCGCTGGGAGGGCTGCCCCACAGCCGAGAGCGCCGTGGGCGATCCGGCCTGGGGCGGGCGACTGGAGGTCACCGAAGGCGCCCTCTTTTGCCACTGGCCCGACGAGACCTCCACCCTGGAGTCCGCCCTCGCCGAAAAGGGGCAAGCCCGCGTCATCGCCGGCAGCTACCCCTTCCCCACCGAGGCGGGCAGCTTCGCCCTCACCGTGCCGGCCTGCACCCGCGACGCGGCCGGACAGGTCGACGCCACCACCGGCACCGGCACGGGGTCGGTGGCCCTGGCCGGCAACTACATGCAGCTCTCGCTCTACCAGCCCTCCACCGCCGGGCAGGCCATCGGCGTGGTCCTCCTGCACGATCTGTCCGGCGAGGCGACGGTGCCGGTCAACGGCCAGGGCCCGCCGAGCGGCTGGGATGGCTCCGTCTTCGCGCTGTACCCCGCCTCCGCCGAGGGGATCATTGGGCGCGGCTACGGGCCCTGCGCCAGCGCCGAGACCTGGCGCGTCGACACCCATCGCATCACCTTCGAGGGCGGGGAGGTCGAGCTGATGCTGCACATCGGCGACAGCGCCGCCGGCACCGAGCCCTTCGCCTTTGTGTCGGCGAAGGGCCAGCTCGACGGGGTGGAGTTTGAACAGAGCGACTACTTCTCTCTCGTCTACCGACCCGATCACCACCACTTCGGTCGGAACTTCGCCGTGCTGTTGCCGGAGCCCATCGGCGGGGCCTGCGCCCTGCGGATCGAAGGCCTGGAGTCCGAGAGCACGACGGTGGGCACCGTCTCGCTGACGGACTGCGAGCTGGCGGCTCCGTCGACGCGCGCGCTCCAGGGCCACACCCTCACCACGGTTGGCCCTTCTTGATCGCGGTGGCCCTGCTGTGGGCGCTCTTTGGCCTCGTGCTGCTCGGCCCCTGGTGCCTGCTGCAGATGGGCCCCGGGCCAGGCGCGCTGGCGTCCGTGATCGGTCTCGTCGCCTGGCAGCGCCTGGGCCCCTCGCCGATGCCGGGCCTGCTACCCGGGCTGATGGGCGTGAGTGTGCTCGGTTCGAACCTGGGGCTTATCGCCTTCGCCCTCTGGCCAGGCTGACCCCCCGCTACAGATCCCGCCGGCAGGCCACCGCCGCCCGATCGCCCCGGCTGCCGGCGGCGATGTAGGCCACGCAGGGCCCCAGGGGCGTCGCCAGCAGGCTCGGCTGGCTGCAGCGCCCTTCGCAGGGGATTGGCTCCAGGCCCTCCAGCGACAGGCCCTCCCCGTAGGAGAGGCCCGACCCCACGCTGAGCACGAGGCCCGCCCCCGCCGCCGCGTCATAAAAGTGCCGGCTGCCGCCGCGGGAGAGCTCGACCAGCAGAGGCTCGCCGCCGCCCTCCACCGGGCAGAGGGCCCCTTGGCCCTCGGCGCTGATGAGCCCCGCCATCACCAGCGACGAGCCCCCGATCACCTCAACGCTGCCGATGTCTTCGACGGCGCAGCGCCCTTCGGCGGCCAGCACCCAGCCGCTGCCGGTGAAGTGGCCCCGCCAGACCGCCGCGTCGCCGCCCGGATGCACGATCAGGTCGCCATCCTCGGCGAGCCCGATCGAGGCGCCCTCGGGCAGGGTGAGCGCCTGCTCACCGGAGGGGCCAAACAGTCGCCCCTGCCAGTCGCCGGCCGGCCCGCGCCAGATGGCCACCAGCCCCTCCGGCGTGGCCGCCATGCGGAGCTGGTCGCCGGCCTCATCGAGGCGCAGGGCGGCGGCCGGGTTCAGGTCGGGCCCCAAGCGCAGGCCCACCCGCGGCCCCCAGGGACCGCGCGCCGACCAGCCCAGGGCGAGGTCGCTGCCCCGGCGCAGGAAGTCCACGCCAGCCACCCCCAAGGGCAGCGGCGTGGCGCCGATCTCCGACCAGTCACCGCCCAGCGGGCGCGCCAGGCGCCGGTGCTGCGACCAGGCGCCCCGCCGCTCGACGAAGCCCAGCAGCAGGCCGCCGGCGCCATCCGAGCGCAAGACCGGCTGATCCGCGGCGCCGAGGCCCTCGAGCAGGGCGACCGGGGCGGGATCGCCGAAGCCCGCAGCACCGCCCGCGCGCAGGTAGACCTCGTCGGCGCCACCAATGTGCTCCACCCAGGCCAGGGCATCGGCCAGGGCGACCGGCGCGGTGGAGTCGGTGAGGGTGCCGTCCACCACGCCAAGATCGACGAGGCCGGCCTCGGTGAGGTCGAAGGCGCGCAGGGCGAAGCCCTCGCTGTCGGCGCGCTCGGCGAAGGTGAGCCGCAGGCCTCCCTCCACGGCGAGCAGGCCCAGGTCGCGGCGGTGACGGCCGGGGGCGAGGGGCAGGGGTACCGGGCTCCAGCGCCGACCGTCGAAGCGCTGCATCCACAGGGCGCTCCCCGAGGTCCACGCCACGCGGATGGCGCCGTCCTCCTCGACGAGGAGGGCCGGCCGCGCGCGCTCGACGTCCTGCTCCCAGGCCCGCCAGAGGCCCTGGCTGAGCGCGTCGTCTTCGCGCAGGCGGGGGTCGGTGCGGCGCGGATCGTCGAGCAAGGGGCTGCGACGGGGTGCGGCCAGCCAGCGCAGGCCCTCATCGCCGAGCAGGGCCACGGCGATGGGAAAGCGCACGTCGCCCTCGCCGCGGGTGAGGATGGCCTCGTTTTCACCCTTGCGCCAGCGCACCTGCTGGCGGTGGCGCAGGGCCAGCACCAGCCCGCCGCCGGGGGCCGCCGCCAGCGTGGGGGCGAGGTCGGCCTCGGGGCCGTTGGCGTTGAGGCCGGCGACGGGGCCCGCGAAGAGCTCGGTCCAGGTGTCGCCCGCGAAGCGCCAGGCGCCGAGGCGCTCGCCCATCCGTCGGGCCAGGGTGATGCGCCCCAGCGCATCTTCGACGAGGGTGCCGCCATTGCCCAGGCCGGGGCCGCCAAAGCCATCGGCGAAGCCGGGCTCGTCGACCCCGCCCAGCGCCTGGGCCCGAAAGACCCGCAGGCCAGCGCCGCCGCGCAGGGCGAACCAGACCGTGCCTTCGCGATCGAGCAGCAGCGGGCTCTCGTCGAGGTCGCTCCACTCGCCCGCCGGCAGCGGGATCCACTGGCGCTGCCCCCCGGCGACGAGCCCGATGCGGCCGAGCTCCGCGTCGATCCAGGCCAGGGTCTGGCCGCGCATCACGAGGCCGGAGACGGCGCTGCCCCCCGCCGAGAGCCCGCCGCCGCTCACCGCGCTGCTGGGGAGCGGATCGAGGCTCTCCCAGACATGGCCCGCCGGCGGTGGCGGTGGCGGCGAGGCGCAGGCCCAAAGCAGCGGCAGCAGGCTGATCAAGCGCCGCCCCGCAGGGCCCCCGGCGGCGTGCGCACCACCAGCAGGCGCAGCTCGGTCATGTCCTCGATGGCGTAGCGGATGCCCTCGCGGCCGATGCCGCTGTCCTTGACGCCGCCGTAGGGCATGTGGTCGACCCGCCAGCTCGGCACGCCGCCCACCACCACGCCGCCCACCTCCAGCACCTCCCAGGCGCGCATCGCCTTGTAGAGGTCGCGGGTGAAGACGCCGGCCTGGAGCCCAAAGACGCTGTCATTCACCTCGGAGAGGGCCGCCTCGAAGTCCGAAAAGCGGCTCAGCACGGCGACCGGGCCAAAGACCTCGTCGGCGACCACGGCGCAGCGCTGGGGCACATCTTCGAGCAGGGTGGCCTCGATCACATTGCCCACCCGGCCGCCGCCGCAGAGCAGGGTGGCGCCGGCCTGCTGGGCCTCGGTGATCCAGGCCTCGATGCGGTTGGCCTCGGCGGCGGAGATGATCGGACCGATAAAGGTGGACGGATCGCGGGGATCACCGGCCACCAGCTTTTGCGTGGCCGCGACGAGGCGCTCCTTCAGCGTGTCGTAGAGGCTGTCGTGGACAAGGATGCGCTGCACCGAGATGCAGCTCTGGCCCGACTGGTAGAAGGCGCCGGTGACCAGTTGGGGCACCACATCGTCGAGATCGGCCCCTTCGTCGACGATGCAGGCGGCGTTGCCGCCCAACTCCAGCACCACCTTCTTCTTGCCGGCCCGGGCCTTCATCGCCCAACCCACCCCCGGCGAGCCCGTGAAGGAGAGCAGCTTGAGCCGCTCATCGGTGGTGAAGAGGTCGGCGCCGTCGCGCTTGCAGGGCAGGATCGAAAAGGCGCCCGGCGGCAGATCGCACTCGGCCAGCACCTCGCCGATCAGCAGGGCGCCCACGGGCGTCAGGCTGGCGGGCTTGAGCACGAAGGGGCAGCCCACCGCCAGGGCCGGGGCGATCTTGTGGGCGGCGAGGTTGAGCGGGAAGTTGAAGGGCGAGATGAAGCTGCAGGCGCCGATCGGCACCCGTTTGGTCATGCCCTGGTAGCCGCGGGCCCGGGCCGTGATCTCCAGATCGATCACCTCGCCGCCGATGCGCACGGCCTCTTCGGCCGCCACGCGGAAGGTGTCGATGAGGCGGCTCACCTCGCCGCGGGCGTCTTTGATGGGCTTACCGGCCTCCACGCACAAGGCCTCGGCCAGCTCGTCAAAGCGCTCGGTGAAGCGCTTCACGCAGTGGTGCAGCACGGCGGCGCGGGCGTAGGCCGGCATCTGGCGCATGGCGAGGGCGGCGCCCTCGGCGGCGGCGATGGCGGCGTCGATCAAGGCCGCGTCGGCCAGCGGCACCCGGGTCGCCACCTCGCCGCTGTACTTGTCGATCACCGGCAGATCGAGGTTGGGGGTGAGCGGCTGGTTGGCGAGAAAGAGGGGGTAGCTGGCGCGCACCGAGGGCTCCCATGCGGTGAAGCAGGCTATCTCCCCGCTGTCCTGGAGGCCCATGCCGCCTGCCTTCGCCGAGCTCGTCTGTCGCAGCGCGTTTAGCTTTCGCGAAGGTGCGAGCGATCCCGAGCGCCTCATCGAGGTGGGGGCCAGCCTCGGCCTCTCCGCCCTGGCGATCACCGATCGCGACGCGGTGTACGGTCTTCCCCGGGCCCACAAGGCCAGCCGCGACACCCCCGGCGCGCCCCGCCTGCTCTGTGGGGCGCTGCTCACCGTCGAGCAGCAGCCTGGCCTCGCGCTGATCGCCCGCGATGGCGTCGGTTGGGCCCACCTCTGCCGCATCCTCACCCGGGCTCGTTGTGGCGGAGCCGTGGAGGAGGCCCTGGTGGACGCCGACCGCGCCGAGGCGGCCTTGCAGACCGGGCAGGGCCGGCCCGGCGTCGAAAAGGGGCGCGCCCGCTTGCCGATCGGCGATCTGCTGGAGCGAGCCCGTGGTCTTGAGGCCATCCTGCTGGGCGACTGGTCACCGGGGGCCGGGCGGTCCCTGCGCGAGGCCTTTGGCGAGGCGCTCAGCGTGGGGGTCAGCCGCCGCCTCGACGGCCAGGACGAGCGCCGGGTGGCCCAGGCCCAGGCCTTGGGGCAGGTGCTGGGCTGCCCGCTGGTGGCCACCAACGACGTGCTGATGGCCCGCCGCGAAGACAAGCCCCTGCAGGACGTGCTCACCGCAATTCGGCTGGGCACCACCGTTCAGATGGCCGGTCGCACCCTTCAGGCCAACGCCGAGCGGCACCTCCGCAGCCCGCGGGCGATGGCCGCCCTCTTCGCCGACCACCCCGATTGGATCGAGCAGAGCCTCATCATCGCCGATCGGGTCTCCTTTACGCTGGCCAGCCTCGCCTACCGCTACCCCCGCGAGGTCACCCCCGAGGGCCGCAGCCCCCAGGCCCAACTGGCGCACCTCTGCGAGGTGGGTCAACGCTGGCGCTACCCGCAGGGTGTGCCCGACAGCGTGCGCACCGCCATCGCACACGAGCTCGCGGTGATCGAGCGCCTGGGCTTCGCCACCTACTTTCTGACCGTTCACGACGTGGTGCGCTTCGCCACCGACCGCGGCATCCTCTGTCAAGGCCGGGGCAGCGCCGCCAACTCGGCGGTCTGCTTTGTGCTTGGCGTCACCGCCGTCGATCCGGCCCACAGCGCACTGCTCTTCGAGCGCTTCATCAGCGAAGAGCGCGGCGAGCCGCCCGACATCGACATCGACTTCGAGCACGAGCGGCGCGAAGAGGTGATGCAGTATGTCTACCAGCGCTACGGTCGGCACCGGGCCGGCATGGTGAGCGAGGTCATCTCCTGGCGCCGCAAGAGCGCCGTGCGCGACGTGGGCAAGGCCTTGGGCCTCTCGCTCGACCAGGTCGACGCCCTGGCCCGCTCGATCCAGTGGTTTGACAAGGGCCTGCCCCAAGCCGAGCAGCTCGCGAGCATCGGCCTCGACGCCGCCGATCGGCGCGTGGCGCTCACCATCGAGCTGGCCGACGCCCTGCGCGGGCTGCCGCGCCACGTCGGCATTCACGTCGGCGGCTTCACCATCTCCGATGGGCCGCTGGTAGAGTTGGTGCCGATCGAGCCGGCCCGCATGGAGGATCGCACCATCATCCAGTGGGACAAAGACGACATCGACATCGTCGGCTTTGTAAAGGTGGATCTGCTCAGCCTGGGCATGCTCACGGCGATTCGTAAGGCCTTCGGCTTGATCGAAGACAGATGGGGCCGGGCGCTCAACCTCGCCACCGTGCCCAATGAAGACCCGGCCACCTACGAGATGCTCAGCCGCGCCGACAGCGTCGGGGTCTTTCAGATCGAGAGCCGCGCCCAGATGAGCATGTTGCCCCGCCTCAAGCCGCGCACCTTCTACGACCTGGTGGTGCAGGTGGCCATCGTGCGGCCGGGGCCGATTCAGGGCGGCATGGTTCACCCCTACCTGCGGCGCCGACGCGGCGAGGAGGAGGTGGCCTACCCCCACGACGCCCTGCGGCCGATCCTCGAGCGCACCCTCGGCGTGCCGATCTTTCAAGAGCAGGTGATGGCCATGGCCATCGAGGTGGGGGGCTACAGCGCTGGCGAGGCCGATCAGCTCCGCCGGGCGATGGGGGCCTGGCGCAAGCGCGGCGGCCTCGAGCCGCACCGCAAGCGGCTGATCGAGGGCATGACGGGCCGGGGCATCGCCCAGGAGTTCGCCGAGCGCATCGCGGCCCAGATCGAGGGCTTCGCCGAGTATGGCTTTCCCGAGAGCCACGCCGCCAGCTTCGCCCGCCTCGTCTACGTCTCCTCCTGGCTCAAGCGCTGGTTCCCCGCGGCGCTCACCGCCGGCCTGATCAACGCCCAGCCGATGGGCTTTTACAGCCCGCGGGCCCTCCTGGCCGACGCCCGGCGCCACGGCGTCAGCCTGCGCCCGATCTCCCTGTCGCGCTCCGCCTGGGACCTCACCTTGGAGCCCGACAGCGGCACCATCGAGGTGGAGGGGCAGCGGCTGCCCGCCCAGGCGATCCGCCTCGGCTTCCGGCTCATCCGCGGCCTGCGCGAGGAGGCCGTCGCGGGCCTGGTCGAGGCCCGGGCAGCGCGCCCCTTCGCCGATCTGGCCGACCTCGCCCGCCGCACCCCCCTGCGCAAGGATGAGCTGGCCCTGCTCGCCCGCGCCGACGTCCTCGGCGAGTTGGGCATGGACCGCCGCCAGGCCCTGTGGGCCACCAAGGGCCTCTACGACCTACCGCTCTTCTCGGGGCTGCTCCGCCGCGACGCCGAGGCGCCGGCGCTGCGGCCGCCCACCGAGGCCGAGGCCCTCCAGGAGGACTTCGCCACCACCGGGCTCTCCTTGGATCGCGATCCCACCGGCATCGTGCGCGAGGAGCTACGCGCGGCCGGCGTGAAGACCGCCATCGAGGTGCTCGACGAGGCCGACGGCGCCATCGTCAAGATCGCCGGGCTCGTGAGCAACCGCCAGCGGCCGGGCACCGCCTCGGGCATCGTCTTCATGACCCTCGAAGACGAGACCGGCATGCTCAACCTCGTCATCAAGCCCGAGCGCTTCGCCGCCCAACGCGAGCTGATCCTGGGCACCAACCAGCTCCGCGCCACCGCCCGGGTGCAGCGCGACGGCGACGCGGTGAGCCTGCTGGTGCTCTCCTTTGCGCCCTTCACGGCGGCCCCGCGGGTGGCGGCGAAGAGCCGCGACTTTCACTGAAGCGGGGGCGCGAGCGCTCCATCGACCTCGACCGCCGTGGCGGCGACCAGCGCGGCGAGGGCGCCATCGCGGCGCACCGAGGCGACAAAGGCCTCGGCGGCGACGACATCGCCCTCCAGGACCTCGGCCAGCTCCGCCGTTGAGATGCCCAACTCGGCGGCAAAGGCGGCGTGGGCGGCGGCCTCATGGGCGACCTGGGGGCCCAGGGCCGCGGCGAGCGCATCGAGGGCGGCCTCCCGGAGGAGGCGGGCCTCTGCCTGGGCGCACAAGGCCGGATCTTCGACGAAGCGCGCCCGGGCGGCGGCGATCTCAGCCTCGCCCAGCCCGGCCCGCGCCCAAAGGGGGGCCTGATGCTGGGAGAAGGCCTCGTCCAGCAGACCTGTGCGGGCCGCCGGGGAGGCCTGCGGGGCCACGCGCGCCACAAGCTGGGCGACGGCCTGCGCGCCGATCGAGGCACGCAGCGCGTCTGCGCGCTCCGCCTGCAATTGAGCGAGGAGCGAATCCATCACGGCCTCGGCGCTCGGACCGAGGCCGGCGGCATGCGCGAGGCCATCGGCGTCCTTCCCCTGGAAGGGGGCCGGGCGGGCGGCCGCGTCGAGCCAGATGTGGGCCCGGACGAGGCCGGCTCCCGGCTGCAGGGGCAGGGCGCCGGGCGGCAGCTGCACCCAGCCCGCGCGCGTCTGACCCACCGAAGCGCCGACCCACCCCGTGGCGAGCCCGTCGGCGGGGTCTTCGGCGGTGCAGGCCCAGGCCGGACAGGCGCCGACCGCTTCATCGGCGGGCCCCCAGGCCACCAGCGAGAGCAGCAGCCGATCTCCAGCCTGCACCGGCTCGCCCTCGTCGAGGGGGCGCGCCGCCGCCCAGGCGGCCTCCCGCACCACCCCGTCGAAGCGCTCGGTGAGGTCGGCCTCGGTGAGGTCGCGCGGGGTCTCGATGCGGGCGATCAGCCCGGACAGCAGCGCGCTCAATCGAAGAAGCCTCCCGCGAGGCTGCCAAGGATGGAGACGCCTGCGCCCACCTGGCTCACGATCGGGATGTTGGTCGCCGCTGCGATCGAGCCCAAGGCCGTGATGCCCGAGGTGGCCTTTTTACCAGTGCTGGCCTTGCTGTCCGCCATGTTGGCGAGGAAGGTCGCCGAGTCGAGGCCGGCCATCGCCACGTTCATACCGGGCACAAAGCGCGCCGCGCTCTTGCCAAGCAGGCCGGCGCCGGCCTTGGTGGCTGCCGCAGCCGCCGCCTTGGAGCCGCCCTTGGCCAGACCCCGGCCCGCCGCACGGCCGGTGGTGCCCATCGCATTGCCGATGCCGCCGACGTCACCCGCCGCGCCGGTGAGCGCCGCCATCACCGCCTGCGAGCCCTTGCCGCCGCCCTTGGCCAGCGAGGCCGTGGCCGCCGCCGAGGCGCCCTTGCCCACCACGCCCTTGGCCGCGTCTGGCGCCACGCCGCGCAGGGCCGACGCCGCCGCCTGGGTGCGATTGGCCTTGTCGGCGCCCTGCAGGCCCATCGAGGCGGTGTTGAGCAGCCCAGAGCCCGCCTGGGTGCGGTCGGCGAGGCTCTTGTCTTTGCCAAAGAGGCTGCCGAGCTGCCCGGGGGCCTGCAACAGGCCGGCCCCGGCGCCCATCAGGCCACCCTTGAACTGGCCGGCAGCGCCCAACCAGTCGAGGGCGCCCGGCTTGGGGCCGCCCTTCTTGGCCGCCAGCGCCGTCTGGGCGGCGGCATTTCCAGCGCCTCCGCTCTTGGGCGCGGGCGCCTTCGGGCTGCTGGTGGGCTTCGCCGAGGGGGATGGCTTCTGGTGTTGCTGACCCATGCGTTCTCTCCGAGCCCCCAAGATACATCAGCCTCGCCCCCAGGCCGCCGCGTCACGCCCTTTTCACCTTCGGCGCCGCATCGCCCAGATCAGGGCAGGATCACGCCCAGGCGCCGGTTGTCGGGCCGGGTGGCCCAACTGCCAAAGACCAGGGCAACCCCCACCAAGGGCGTGATGACATTGCTCATCGGGTCGCCGGTCTGCAGATGGGCCATCGAGGCGCTGAGCAGGTTGATGGTGAAGCCGGCGTAGGCCCACTCCTTCAAGCGGGGCAGGCCCGGCGCCACCACCGCGGCGACCCCGAGGAGCTTGGCCACGCCGAGGTGAACGGGGAACCAGGCCGGAAAGCCGAGGTGGGTCATGCCCTCCATGACCTCGGCGGGGCGCATCACATCGAAGACGCCGCCCGCCCCCATCATGAGGCAGAGCAGCGCGGTTGTGGCGTAGTAGACATAGCGAGACATCACAGGCTCCAGCGTCGCGGCGCCGGGTCGCACATCATCGGCGATCCAGGCCGCTGCCGAGCCAGGGTAGCTGATCTGGCACAGGCCTACCGGCGATCAACCGCGCTTTCCTTCCTCCTGCGCCCAGGACCAGGGCCGCCGCGGCGCGTGGCGGGCTCGACCGTGGGCCGGCTGCGGGCTCGGCGAAACCTCGGCGATCGGCTGGACGTCGAGGGGAGCAAGCGGGGTCAGCATGGCAGGCTCCGGGCGGGATGGGATGAACGGACGAGCGGCGACGACGGGCACGAGTCAGACGGAGCATGAGGAGTGGGATCCGCAGGGAAGGACAGGAAACTCCCCTGCGGATCGAGCGCACGACGGGCCCCTCTCGCGCCCCAGCCCTACCGTTTGGAAGGGTGGACCTGTGCCCACAAGGCCCGTCGGGCCGGATGCGAGGCACTCGCAGAGGGGTTTTCTTCGTACACTCCGTCCACACCAGATGGATCGGATCGTTTGCCCTCCCGCTTGAGGGGCAAGGTGAACTAATTCCAGGCCGCGGCGGTTCGACGCCCGCAGATGAAGCCCCGGCCGCGCCGCGATACGCAACCCCCATGGCCGCTTCGAAACGCCCCAGCTCTTCACCTTCCGCCCCTCCCACCGAAGAAGACGACTTCTTCTCGGTGGCCGCCGCTCCGCCCGCCGAAGCACCGGGGGTCACCGCCCCTGCCGAGGTAGGCCCGAGCTGGAACGCCTTGCTGCTCAAGTCGATGGGCGCTGGGCTCACCGCGGGCCTGCTGGGGGCCCTCCTCAAGGACCCGGGCACCGGCCTCACCCTCGGGCTGGCCGCCACCCTCTTCGCGCTCTGCTTTGGCGCGTTGTACAAGCGGCCGCCGGTCAAGCTGCCGCCGCCCTCCCCTGAGGTCGAGAACCCGGCGGCGCTGGCGCCGACCCTGGCCCAGCTCAACGCCGCGCCGACCAATGGCGTGAGCGATCCAGCGCCGACAGCCGCCGCCGAGCCGGCCCGCCCGCTCAACCGGGCCGAGCGCCGTCAGGAGGCCCGTCAGAAGCGCAAGCCGGGCTCGCCCCGTCGGCGGCCGGCCGATGGGAAAGAGGGCCCAGCAGGCCCCTGAGGCCCAGGGCGTCGCCGGGCAGCTCGCTGAAACGCGCCACCACAGCGTCGGCGCCGAGCTCCCGGGCCGGGATGCGCGTGTAGCCGCCCGCGATCAGCACCACCGGGATGCCTGCAGCGCGGGCGGCGCCCAGGTCGGGCGCGGCGTCGCCGATCATCAGCGCCGAAGCCAGGGGGGTGCCCAGGCGCGCGGCGGCGAGGCGCAGGGGGTCGGCGGCGGGCTTGGGCCGTGGCGCGCTGTCTCCGCCCACCACGGTGTCGAAGAGGCCGATCAGGCCGAGCGTTTCGAGGAGGGCGCGGCTGATGGCCTCGGGCTTGTTGGTCACCACCGCCGTGCGCAGGCCGCTGGCGCGCAGGCGGGTGAGCACGGCGGCCACACCCTCGTAGGGGCGCGTAAGCCGCACGGGCTCGGCGTCGTAGGCGGCGAGGAAGGCCTCCGTCTCGGTCTGCAGGGCTGCGGCGTCGAGCTGCCGCCCCCGGGCGCGAAAGGCCCGATCGACCAGCTCGCGGGCGCCATCGCCGACCATGCCGGCCACATCGTCTTCATCGAGGGGGGCCAGCCCGGCGCCGACGATGCGCTGGTTCAAGAACCAGACGAGGTCGGGCAGGGTGTGAACAAGCGTGCCATCGAGATCGAAGAAGATTGCCGTGGGGGTCATGGGGCTCCTGGGGCCTAGCCGCCGTGCTCCCCGTATCGCTCCACCGCCCGCAGCACCTCGGCGACCTTGCCCGCGCGCAGCAGGTCGATCGGGCGGGCGTCGCCCTCGAGGCGGGGGCTGGGCGAGATCAGGAAGGAGAGCGTGACCTCCGGGCCATGGGAGGCCATGCCGGCCACCACCTGGGGAATGCCCTTGAGCACGGCACCATCGACGAACTGGCACTTGGGAAAGCGGTCGCCATCGCGCCCGCCCTTGCCGGGAAAGCTGAGGAGCTGGTGCTTGTTGGCCCGCTTGTGCACGGCCTGCACCGAGATGCCGAGCAGGCCGGCGACCTCGGCGGCGCTGTCACAGCCACCCTCTGCCGCGAGCAGGGCTTCGCGGGTGGCGAAACTCATTTGTGGCAGGGTGGCCAGGGCCGCTTCGTGCGAAAGCGCCGGAGCGCCCGGATCGGATGTCTCCAACGCGCCCATCAGGCGCCGCAGCACATCCAGGTCGAAGGGTTCAGCGAGGGCGTCGATAAGGACCTCTGGGGCGGTCACCGTTGCCAGGAGCGCCTTAACCGCCCGCGACAACCGTTGTTCAACCGCGCCCCGGATGCCGGCTTCGAGGGCCGATGGCTCCGAGAGAAGCATCTGCTCCAACGTTTCGCCCGTTGACGAGGCCTTCTTTGACCTGTTGCTGAGCCCGTCTGCCGACAGCGCAGGCGAGCGGTTCACCTGATAGAAGCCAACCAATTCAGACACAGGGCCTCCCAGAATCTCCGAAGGGGTACGAGACCTTCAGAAACCAGCAACCCCGTATTAACCCAACCAGGCAAACGTTCGGCGCAATTTTACACCTTTCCGCATCCAATCATCCCCCGATTATCACCTCGCCCCGATAGCTTCGAACCTGGAATCGAAAGCGAGCCCGCCTTTGACCCCTCCCCTTCCCGCATCCCCGTTGATCACTCGTGTTGCGTCGGGGGCGACCTGGTACCGCTGCCACTGGCGCGACCGCGCGGCGCCCTACTTCAACCGCGCCGCCTTTGGCAGCCGCATCAACAGCACAAGCGGAGACTTTGGAACGCTCTACCTCGCCGAGAGCATCGAGGGCACCTTTGTCGAAGGCCTGGTCTACGATGTCACGTTGAAGGGCGGGCCAGCCCGCGTGGTCTCCGACGAATTGCTGCGGAACAAGGTCCTAAGCGTGATCGCGTTTCCGACAGCGCTCCGGCTCTTTGACCTCACCGGACGAGGGCTCGCGCTTGCCGAGCGAGACCTCAGACTGCTCAGTTGCCCCCACACCGAGTCCTGCCCCTTTGCCGAGCAGGTCTTCGCCCATGCCGATGCCTACGACGGCATCCGCTACCCTTCGCGCCACAACCCAAACCTCTCCTGCGTCGCGCTCTTCGAGCGCCCCCGAGAGGCACCCGAGGTTGTGCTGTTGGGCTCCTGGCTCAGCGCCGATCTGCTCAGCAAGACCCGATCCCTGATGACCCGCTACCAAATCACCCGCGCTTCAACCTGACATCAACCCCGCCAGCGCCGCCTCAGCCCGTAAACGCGCCTCGGCCGCCTGGGCAGCCACATCGCCCAGGCTCAAGAAGTTCGCCCCCGAGCGCGGCGTGTGAATCAGCGTCAGCGCAGAGAGATCATCGGTCGGATTCACCCCCGCCGAGCGCTCGATCAGGTGCGCGATCGCCGGCCGCTCGCCGCGCCAGGCCCGCCAGGGCCCCACCATCAGCCGATCCACAAAGCCCCCATCCGCCAAGGCCTCGCCGCCGATCTCCACCGGCCGAAAGATGTGCGGCATCGCGCAGGAGGCCGCCACCGCCTCCGGCAGCGGCCCCGACGTCAGCAGCCGCGCCTTCTTGTCGGCCGTCACCACCCCCACCGCGAAGGGCCGCGGCAGGTCTTCGATGTTCGGCGGCAGCCGCCCCCGCATCCACGCCATCAAGGGCTCCAGGTGAAAGAGCCCACGCCAGGGCGTCATCGACAGGCCCATCAGCGAGGCCGGCCGCCGCCCCGCCACCTCCGCCTGGATTTCGGAGGCCTTCATGCCCGCGCACCACAGCGCCCCCACCAGCGAGCCGCTGCTGGTGCCCACCACCGCATCGATCGGCACGCCCGCCGCTTCGATGGCGCCGAGCACACCGGCGTGGCGGGCGAAGGCGAGAAAGCCGCTGCTCAGCAGCAGATCGTAGGGGGGCATCAACGCTCCAGAGGCACAGGCGGCCGCCCGTGTAGCACAAAAGGCCGCCCGCGCGTGGTCAACCCGCCCGCGATCCCGCTGGTTAGGGCGGAGCCCGCCATGACCCAGCCCCAGCCCAGCTTTGAAGAGCTCCGCGCCATCTACGAAGAGCTGCGCCGCACCGCCCGCCGCATGCTCAACCGCGAGCCCTACGCCCACACCCTGGAGTCGATGGAGCTGGTGCACCAGGCCTGGGCCCGCCTGCTGAGCGGCGACATGCGCGCCCTGACCGAGCAGGAGCCCCGCCAGGTGCTCGCCCTCGCCGTGCTCAACATGCGCCGCGAGCTGGTCGACCACGCCCGCCGCCGCCGCGCAACCAAGCGCCCCGATCCCACCGCCCGCGTCGATCTGGCCGACGTCTCCCTCCTCTCCGAGACCGATCCGCACACCTTCCTGGAGATCGACCGGCTGATCGACAGCCTGGAGCGCGGCGCCGCCCATGTGCGCGCCCCCGAGCGCAAGGCCCAGGTCGCCCGCTACGCCCTCTTCGCCGGCCTCACCGAGGCCGAGATCGCCGAGCTGCTCACCATCCCCAAGGCCACCGTCGGCGCCGATGTGCGCTTTGTGCGCGCCTGGCTGGCCGCCCAGCTCGAAGCGCAGCCCGCTCTTGATGACCGGCGCTGAGCCCTTCCTCGACGAGATCTTCGAGGCCCTGGTGGACGCCAGCCCCGAAGATCAAGAGGCCGCGCTGCGGGCGCTTGGCCGCGAGCACCCAGCCCTCGCCGCCGAAGCCCGCGCCCTGCTCCGCCAGAGCCCCCCCGACGAGAGCCCCAGCCCCGAGGCCCTGGTGCCCGGCGCCACCCTCGGCCGCTACCGCCTCGACGAGCGCCTGGGTGCCGGGGCCAGCGCCAGCGTCTGGAAGGCCTTCGACACCCACCTCCAAGCCTGGACCGCGCTCAAGCTTCTCTCGCCCCGGGCCGGCGGCCTGCGCAACCACCTCGACGCCGTGATGAACGAGGCCCGCGCCGCCTCGCAGATCATCAGCGATCACGTCGTGCGCATCAAGGGGGCCGGCCCCCTGCCCGGCCGCACCTTCTACGTCGAGATGCAGCTCTGCGCCGAGCACCAGCCCCGATCCGACGGCAGCGAGGAGCTGGTGGTGGGCCGCTCCCTCGCCGACACCCCACGCCCCTCCGAGCGCGAGGCCGTGCGCTTCGTCGCCGAGGCCGCCCGCGGCGTCGAGGCCGCCCACCGCCTGGGCATCCTCCACCGCGACCTCAAGCCCGCCAACCTCCTGCTCCTGCCCGTGAGCCGCCGCGTGCTGGTCGCCGACTTCGGCCTCTCGGTGCCGGCCCTTCACCGCCCGCCCACCGTCGAGACCCCGGCCACCGCCAGCGTCACCGTCGATGATCCGCAGCGCAGCCGGCCAATCGTCGGCACGCCGGCCTATATGGCCCCCGAGCAGGCCGCCGGAGAGGCCCCCAGCCGCGCCTCAGACCTCTACGCCCTGGGCGCCACCCTCTACGCCCTGCTCGCCGGCGCGCCGCCCTACCAGCCCTCCGGCCGCCACAGCCCGGTCGGCTCCCTCGACGTGGTGGAGCAGGTGCGCCTGGGCCCGCCCCCGCCCCTGCCCGGGAACCCGCGCCTCGCCCGCATCGTCGCCCGGGCGATGGCCCGCCACCCCCGCGACCGCTACCCCACCGCCGCCGCCCTCGCCCTCGATCTGCAAGCCTGGCTCGACCACCGCCCCACCACCGTCGACGGCCGCGACCCCATCCTGCGCGCCCGCCTCGCCCTGCGCCGCCACCGCGATGTGGCCGTCACCAGCGCGATCCTCGGCAGCATGGTGCTCGCCTCGGCCCTGGCGATGGTCCAGCTCCAGCAGACCCGCGCCCAACTGGAGCGCGAGGTGGCCGAGGCCTTCCACCGCCGCGACGCCGCCGAGGCCGCTGCCCAGGCCGCCGAGCAGGTGCGCATCGAGGCCGAGCAGGCCCGCGCCACCGCCGAGGCGGCCCAGGCCGAGGCCGCCGCCGACGCCCGGGTGGCCATCGAGGCCCGCAACGCCGCCACCCAGGGCCAGTCCGCCGCCGAAGAGCGCCTCGCCGACGAGATCCGCGCCCGAGAAGAGGCCCAGAAGGCGCGCCTGCTCGACGAGACCCGCACCGCCACCGCCGAGCGCCGCCTGCGCGACGCCTTGGTGGTGAACGTCAACCTCGAAGGCCGCCTGGAGACCGCCGAGGCCCGCCTCGCCCAGGAGACGCTGGCCCGCAGCCAGGTCGAGGCCGAGCTCGAAGAGGAGCGCCGCGAGCGCCAGCGCGCCGAGCTGGCCCGCGACGAGGCCGAGCGACGCCTGCGCGAGGAGCCCGCTCCCGAGCCCAATCCGGTTGAGCCCGCCCTGCCCGCCCCTCAGTAGGAGCTGGCGCTCGCCGGATCGGTGCAGTTGACCATCATCTCGCGAGCGTCGGTGACGCCGTCGCCGTCGGTGTCGGTGGTGCGATCGATGATCTTCAGCGTCTTGGTGAGCCCGGCGTTCCAGGTCGGCGTCCAGGCGGCGTCGGCGCCCGTGGCCGTGGCCGTGCCCACCACAAAGGGCCGCCCGCAGGCCACCAAGGTGTCGACGAAGTAGCCGTGGGTGCTGCCCGAGGTCCGCCCGATCACAAAGGGCGCGCCGGTCAGGCCGGTGGAGGTGTAGACATAGCTCAAGGTTGTCATCGCGATGCGGTCGGCCACCCCGGCGTAGCCCTGCTCCGCGAAGGTGATGATCTGGGTGCCCGGCACCCCCGGCTCTTCGTCGATCCAGCGCCGCCCCTTGGCCGAAAAGACCGCCGGCACCGTGACCATCGACATGTCACAGCCCTGGTCAACCTCGCCGTCACAGTCATTGTCTATACTGTCGACACAGAATTCGTCTTCACCCGGCGACGTGTAGGGGTCGTTGTCATCGCAGTCGCCGCCCACCGTGGTGAGGCCCGCCAGCGCCTCGCAGCTCGTGGTCTCGGCCACTTCGTCGCCATAGCCATCGAGATCAAGGTCGGGAAAGTAGGACAGGCCATCGAGCGGCGCGTTGTCGATGGCGCCATCGCAGTCTTCGTCGACGCCGTCGCAGAACTCGTCGGCGCCGTTGTAGATGGTGGGGTCGCTGGGATCGCAGTCGGTGCTGTCGGGGTCGCCGTCGGCGTCGCTGTCGGGGTTGGCGAGGTCGCCCAGGCGAAACTGAATGTGGTTGTTCTCGGCCGAGAAGGTGGGCGTGCCGCTCAAGGCGAGGGTGGCTTGGAGCGTGAAGCCATCGGCGAAGTTGAGGTTGGTGATGGTCCAGGTCTTGGTGTTGACCACGCCGGGGACGAGGCTGTTGACCATCTCAAAGTCACCGACCGACTGCCCATCGATCACCACCCCGGTGAGGCGCACCGAGGTCAGCGCATCGCGGGCGGCCATCGACAGCTCCATGGCGTCCAGATCGCCCACCCCGCCGCTGCTGGCGAAGATCGGTGCGGTGATCGAGACCTTGGTGTAGGTCTTGGTGAAGGTGGTGGCCCCGACAACCACGGTGGAGCGCAGCTCATCGGTGACTGGATTGTAGGTGACGGTCACCGTCTGGCTGGTCGACCAGGTGATGTCCTGATCGAGGCGCGAGGTATAGGTGCCGGATGTGCTCAGCGTGGCGAGCGGGTCGAAGCCGAAGAAGAGCTCTTTGGCGGTGGTGGTGCGAAAGGCCCGGTACTTGAGCGCGAGGCTGGTGCTGGAGAAGCCCGCGAGGCCGCTGCGCACCACCGGCGCCGCCTCGGCCGCCGAAGACAGCCCCAGGCCCAACACACCCATCGAAGCCAATCGCAAATTCATGACCAACCCTCTCGTTGAAGATCAGCCTACACCGACGTTCTGCCAAATACCAGCGCGCCGAGCGCCCCTCAGCGGCTGGCGGCGTTGGCCGGGTCGGTGCAGCCTATGCTCACCTCAGCGGCGTCGCTCACCCCGTCTCCGTCTGTGTCCGCGACGAAGGTATACATCGAGGCGGTCTTGGTGGTGCCCACGTTGAAGGAGGGGGTCCACACCGAGGCCACCCCGCTCAGGTTGGGCCCCGAGGCGAAGGCCTTGCCACAGGCGATGAAGGCGTCGTTGGGGTCGCCATGGGTGGTGGCCGCGGTGCGGCCGATGTTGATGGGCGCGCCGTTGAGCCCCGTGGCGTTGAACACATAGCTGTCGGTGATGAAGGCGATGCGATCGGTGACGCCGAGGTAGTCTTCGAGGACCCAGGTGAAGATCTGGGTGCCGAGGGTGGAGGGGTCCTCGTCGACGAAGGTGCGGGTGCTCACCGTGAAGGTCGCCGGGATGGTGATCTCCATGATGTCACAGCTGTTGTCAACAACCCCGTCACAGTCCTGGTCTACGCCATCGTTGCAGAACTCCGGCGCGCCGGGAAAGAGGCTGTTGTCGGTGTCGTCGCAGTCGCCGCCCTCGGTGATGAGGCCCTCGATGCCCGGGCAGGCCACCCCGCCGGTGAGGGAGGCGCCAAAGCCGTCGCTGTCTGCGTCGGTGTACAGGGGCACCGCGTCGACCGCATCCTCGTCTACGGTGCCGTCACAGTCGTTGTCGACATCGTCACACCACTCGTCGGCCCCGGTGTAAATGCTGGCGTCGGCGTCGTCGCAGTCGGTGTCGTCGGGATCGCCGTCGCCGTCGCTGTCACCCGCGGCCAGCTCACCCAGGAGGAGCTGCACCTTGCCGTTCTCCTGGGAGTAGCTGAAGGTGCCTGAAAGGCTCAAGGTGGCTGAGATCGTCCACCCCGACAGAAAGTCCACCCCCGAGACCGTCCAGTCATACCAGTTGCTGGCAGCCGGCGCGGAGCTGTAGGTGGCCGTGAAGTCGCCCAGGGCCTCTCCGTTGAGCACCACGTCGTTAAAGCTGACCACCGTGCCCGGGTCGCGGGCCGTGACGGTGATCTGCAGACCATCCATCGCCCCCAGGCCGCCCGCGCTGGCGAAGGACCCCGCCGCGACGCTGATCCCCGTGTAGGTCTGGGTGGTGGTGCGGCCACCGGTGACCACCGTGCTCACCAGGGTGTCGGTGGACGGATCATACTGGGCCGTGAGCGTGGCGCTGCCCCCCGTCCAGGTGACCTCATTCTCGAGCCGGGAGCGATAGCTGCCGGAGGTGCGCACCGAGCCGAGGTCGTGGATGCCGCTGTAAAGCTCGCGCCCGCCGGTGTTTCGGAAGGAGCGCCACCGCACCGACATGCTGGTGTTGACGAAGTCGGCGGAGCCGGAGGCGACCGTGGCGCCGGCCCAGGAGGCGTCGACGAGGAAGAGCAGCGGCAGGAGGGACATCTTCAGCTCCCGGGCCCAAGAAGGGGCCCAAGGCTGAGGTTAGCGCGATGCGCAACCCAAGGGCAAGCTCACGGTGCGCCCGGCGGCACCCCTTCTGCGGGCGGCTCCGGCGGGGCGGGCGCGGGACCAATCCGCAGGGTCGCGACCAGAGGCAGGTGGTCAGAGATCGCAGCGTGCTCGCGCAGCACCTTGGCCTCGATGACCTCAATGGGACCGCCCACAAGGACATAATCAATTTTGCGGTCTGGCTCTGGAAAGCCAAAGGGCAGGTAGGTGCGGTTCATCGGGTCGAGCTGCGCGTCGCCAAAGATGTCGCGGTAGTCCTTGAGCAGGGCCTCCATCGGGTTGACCGGGTCGCGGTAGGCGTCGCCCTCGGCGGCGAGGCGCCCCGGGTCGTCGCCGGGGGGCAGCAGGTTGAAGTCGCCGGCCAGGATCCAGGGCTGATCCTTGGGCCGGGCGTCCATCCAGGCCCGAAGCTGGGCCACCTGCTTGGCGAGGGTGCCATCGCCCTTCGAGAAGGCCGACAGGTGCGTGACCGCCAGGGCCAGGGGCTGCGGCCAGCCCTCGATCGGCACCTCGGCGGTGAGCAAGGCCCGCTTGAGGTTGAACATCTGCACGATGCGCGGCTCATCGAGCAAGGCGAGCTGGATGCGCTCGGCCTTGGCCAGGGGCGCGCTGCGGGTGAGGAGCTGCAGCCCCATGTCGACCCGGCCGAGCGGGTTGGTGGTGGGCGAGGGCACGAAGGGGGAGCGGTGGTAGGTGGTGACCGCCTCGCACACGGCGCCAGCGCCCTTCTTGTAGATAGGCCCCTGGTTGATGCGGTGGGTGCGGGCGCTGTCGGAGTCGATCTCCTGGAGCAGCAGCACATCGGCGCCATAGGCCGAGAGCGCGCTGGCGATGGCGGCCGTGGTCTCCTTCACGTCTTCGATGGGGACATGCACGGCCTGCCCGCCATCGTAGAAGAACTGGTGCTTGCGGCTCGCGCCGTACTGCACGTTCCAGGAGAGGATCTTGATCGGCTCACCCACCTTCAGCGGGGTGGTGGCCCCCTCACAAGACACCGCCACCGGCTCCACCGGGTCGGGCCGGTGCTCGGTGAGGGCGGCGAGGAGGACGAGCAGGCCGAGGAGGGCGACGAGGCCCACCACGCCGACGAGGAGGTACTTGAGGGCCGGGTGCATGCCCCATCTTCGGCGAGGGCGGCCGCCCTGTCAACGCCCCGGCGGCGTCGCGCCAAAGCGGGCGCGGTAGCGCTCGAACATGTCGCGCACCTGGTAGCGGTCGGGCTGGGTCATCCGCTCGATGCCCTCGCGGGGGTGCAGGTTGAAGTAGCCGGTGACGGCGTAGGGGAGCTGGTAGCCCCAGCGCAGCTCATCGTGCAGGTTGGCGAAGTCGCCCATCAGATCGAAGATGGGGCCGACGTTGTAGCGGGGGTTGTCGAGGTAGAGCAGCAGCAGCTCGAGGGGACAGTTGCCAGCCCCGCGGCCCATGCCGTAGACGGTGGCGTCGACGAAGTCCACACCCTCGTCGATGGCGGTGAGCGTGTTGGCGAAGGCCTGCTGCTGATTGTTGTGGAAGTGGACCCCCACCTTGATGCCATCGCCCAGGTAGTTCATGTACTTGTGCACGAGGTAGCGCACATGGCTCGGAAAGAGCGCCCCGAAGCTGTCGACGATGGCGACGTTGTGCACACCCGAGCCGCGCATGCGCAGCAGGGCCTTGTCGACCTCGTCGGGTGACAAGGTGGAGATGGCCATCACGTTCAAGAAGGTCTCGTAGCCGCAGGCGAGGCCGTGATCGAGCAGGCGCAGGGCCTCGTCCATCTGGTGGGCGTAGGTGGCGATGCGCAGCACCGAGATGGCGGTGTCGCGGGTGTGGGGGATGTCGTCGGGGGTGACCCGGCCGACATCCACCATCGTGGAGAGCTTCATCCGGCCCGGCTCAACCACGCGCTGGAGATCGTTCTCCTCGCAAAAGCGCCAGGGGCCGGTGTTCTCGTGGGTCTCCTTGCCATTTTGGGAGACGCGGTAGCCCACCTCCATGTACTCGATGCCGCTCTCACGCAGGGCCTCGAAGACCGAGCGCACCAAGGCCGGCTCAAAGCGCCACTCGTTGCAGAGCCCGCCATCGCGGATGGTGCAGTCGAGCACCTTGATCCGGCGGCGGCGATCGGTGACAAGGCCGTCGGGGCAACACTTGACGCGGTAATCAAGGCCCATGGGGGCTCCTTTGCGGGGCTAGGCGCCAAAGCGCCGGGGAGAGAAGGTATCCGAAACGGGGTGCTGCCCCTCGGTGACCAGCGTCGCCAGGGCCTCGCCGGCCAGCCAGGCAAAGCCAAAGCCGTGGCCGGTGAAGCCGGCGGCCACCAGGGCGCCGGGCGCGCCGGGGGCGGGGCCCACCATCGGCAGGCCATCCCGCGAAAAGCCCATGATGCCCGACCAGCGGTGGGTGATCGGCACCTCGCGCAGGGGCGGGAAGCGGCGGATGAAGGCCTCCATCCGGGCCTGGATGCCCGGGTGGAGCACATCGTCGAAGCCCACCTCGCTGCCCGGGTCGAGGTTGCGCCAGCCGCCGAGCACCACGCGGCCGAGCGCGTCCTGGCGCCAGTAGTCAAAGCCGTGGTCGGCGTAGATGGGCAGATCGAAGATGCGCGGGGCGGGTGCGGTGGCCAGCATCTGGCCGCGCACCGGGTCGACCTTGTCGGCGAACCAGGGGAGGAGCTGCCCCACGCGGGCGTTGACGCAGACCAGGGCCACCTCGGCGCAGACCCGCCCGCCCGGCGTCTCCACCTCGACCGCGCCCATGCCCGGCGCCGAGAAGCCGCGCACCGAGCTGCCCTCGAAGAGCCGGGCCCCTTGTCGCTCGGCGGCCTGGGCGGCCCCGCGCACAAAGGCGGCCGGGTGCAGCTCGCCGTCGCGGGGCAGGTGCACGGCCATGCGAAAGCCGGCCGCCGGGTAGATCGGGTCGAGCTCGGCCTCGCTGAGCAGGCGGGCCTCAAAGCCATCTTCGTTGAGCAGCGCGGCGGAGGCCACCAGCTCGGCCTCCTCGGCGGGTGAGCCCGCGAGCTGCAAGGAGCCGGCCCGCCGGTAGGCGCAGTCGATGCCTTCGGCCGCGATCACGGCGGCCATGTGGTCGTGGTTGACCAGCGACCATTCGTGAATCGCCCGGGCCCGCTCGCGGCCCATCAGGCTGATCGCCCGATCGTAGCGCTCCGCCGTGCCCTGCAGGATGAAGCCGGCGTTGCGGCCGGTGGCGGCCCCGGCGATCAGCCCCTCTTCGAGCAGCACCACCGAGACGCCGGCCGCCGAGAGGTTGTAGGCCGCCGAGACGCCAGCGAGGCCGCCCCCGATGATCACCACGTCGGCGCGCACCTCTCCGGCGAGGGCGGGGCGGGGTGAAGGGGTGGGGTCAAGCCAGCAGGGGGTCGTCATGGGTCAGCACCAAAGGGCTCCCCGTCTACCCCGCCGGGCGGCCCCCGCGTAGCGCGACCGGCCGCCGCGACAGAGCCTTGACCGCCTCAGTGGCGGTCGACGCCGCGCTCCACGGTCTGGCGGATCTCCTTGAGCTCGTCTTCGATGCGCTGCAGACGCGCATCCTCGGCGGCAGGAGCGAGCGGCGTGGCCGGGCGCATCGCGCCGATGGCCTCGATGGACCGGGCGGCGGCGAGGCGGGTCTCCTGCACCGTGTCGGCGCGCCGAAAGGCCTCCAGCGCTGCCACCGAGCGCAGATCGCCCACCCGGCCGAGCACATCGATGGCGCCCTGGCGGGTGCGCAGGTCGAGATCGTCGAGCAGGGGCTCGCAGAAGCGGGCAATGGCGTCCTGGGCCCGTCGGCGGGCCGCTGGCGACTCCACCCGGCTGGCGATGTCGGCGGCGGCCCGGGCGCCGGTGATGCGCAGCCGGCCGGAGGCTTTGGGGTTGAGCAGATCGGGCAGATCGGCCACCTCGCCCCATCGGCCCAGGGCCTCGATCGCCGCCCGGCGCAGCTCGGCCTCCATGGCGCCGTTGCGGCGCAGGGCCGAACGGGCGGCGCGTTGGGCGACCACCACG